>Ga0210362_1019689_pt1 | contig 22481 bp, 8 predicted proteins | sample S625metaT_FD_159713 | JGI IMG/M metagenome (GOLD analysis project Ga0210362, IMG submission 159713) | Metatranscriptome of estuarine sediment microbial communities from the Columbia River estuary, Oregon, United States - S.625 (Metagenome... | ecosystem: Environmental > Aquatic > Marine >... | reverse complement strand
GGCACCACGTCGTGGCGCAGTGCGTACATCATGCCGTTCACGTTGGACGCGCCCAGGCGGTTGTTGACGATCGGCATGTCGATCGTCACCACGTCCGCCGTCAGCGTCCGGTTACACGTAATGGCCGCCTGGGCCGGGGCCGCCACCGCGGCCATGGCCAGGACTCCGGCCGCCGCCAGCGCCGACTTCAGGCGCCCGCCGCCGGGGCTCGATCCCTCCCGGAACCGGTTCCTCTCGTTTTGTTTCATGACTACCTCCTTCATGTTGCGGAGCACTAGGGGAAGCGCGTCAAATCTCAAGATGCGTAAGGTTCAGCGCGCAGAACTCCTACCGCAGGATCCGTGCCATGTCAGGAATAACCCCAAACCTGGTGTGCAACCCACTCACACACATAATGTTTTCCCACATTTTTGATGAAAAGCACAGTTGTGGGGATGTCCACGCATCTGTGTATCAATCCCCAAATCTGCGGGGATCGCAGCGCAACCTTGGGGGCGTTTACCAGGCCGAACGAATCGGGTATGGGAGGATTTTCCCGCGTCTCATGGATGCGGCGCGAAAACGCCTCCCCGCCGGAGCGGCGGAGGATCAGGCCGGGGCGCCCCGGCGGCGGCGCGACCGGAAAACAAAAAGCGCAGCCCCTTTCGAGACTGCGCTTCCGAGTTGCACGTCCCCACGTGCTCCGCTGGGAGGTTTTGTTGTTATGTTTCCTTGAAGGTCATTGTGTTGCTCCTGGCTAGGGCGTCACGCGGAAGATGCCCCACAGGCCGCTGGCGTTGCCGAAACTGGCGTGGTCCCGGAACAGGTAGTCCCCCGGCACCTCGAACCCGCCGCCCGCGCTGGGCAGCACGATGTCGAAGTGGGTGGGGGCGTTCCAGCTTTCCTGCCCCCCCTGGGCAAAGCCCATGGGGTTCTCGCCCAGGGCCAGGGAGCCCACGGAGGCCATCTCGCAGGCCCCCGGCAGGCCGTTCCGGGCCTGGCCCGGGCAGACATAGGGGTCCCGCTGCCAGACATGGCCGTGGAGGCTGAAGGTGGAGCCGCGGCTGGTGCCGTAGGGCACGGAGATGTGAATCCGCGTGGGCTGGCCCGCCCTGGAGACCAGCACCGGAGTCGCCGGGTCGCCGCCCGCCAGGCCGTTGCTGTAGTAGTCGCCGGCATTGGCGATGCCGCCGTAGCACCCCGCGCAGTTGCCGAAGGGCGACTGGGGAAGGATGCCGAAGCGGAACCAGGCCGGCTCCACGCCGTAGTTGACGGCCAGGCCGGAAGACTCCTGGCTGTCCTCGGGGATGCCCAGGCCCTCGCCGTTCATGTGCTCCACGGGGTAGCCGTCGGCGTAGAACTGGGTCAGGCCCTTGGTGAGCACCAGGGAGTGGGCGCGGAAGGCCTGGCCGTTGGCCGTCACCGTGGCGGAGGTGCGGGTCCTGCGGGCGGCGCCCGCATCGTCCGCGTCCTCGACCCAGGTAGCGCCGGCGGGCTGGACCACCAGGGCCCCCACCAGCCCCTTGGCCCCCTGCTTCACCCGGTCCGCCGGCAGGATGCTGGCGCCCCCGAATTCCACCGGGGTGGGGGTAAGGGTGTAGCTGGGGTTGCGGCCGCCGTTGTTCTTGACCGCGCTGATGTCGCCAGCGTACCAGGAGTAGGTCTTCTGGCCGCCCGGCGCCGCCAGGGCCGTCCCCGGCGGGTTTTCGCCCACCACCAGCCCGGCGTCCTGCTCCACGTCGAAGGCCAGAAGCTGGGGCGTCATGCCCACCCAGCTGGAGGCCCGGAACAGGTTCATGTCAAAGATGGTGGCGCCCTCTTCCCCGTCCACGCCGTTCTGGCTCACGAAGCGGTCCCGCTTGACGATGCCCTGGATGGCGCTGAGGGTCGCCAGCTCGGGCGTGGTGGAAGTGAGGCCGGTGGCGGCCACCTGGGTGGTGGTGCCGTCGGGGTTGGTGATGGTCACCGCCGGCAGGTCGGGCAGCACCGCCGTGGCCAGGGGCGGCAGCGAATTGCGCAGGGTGACCTGCACGCAGTCGCCGGCCGCGGCCCGGATCACCACCGGCTCGGGCTTGAGGCCGGCCCTGAGCTTGCCGGCGGCGTCCAGGTCCCCGGTGCGCACGAACACGATGGCGGTCGGGTCGTGGATCGGCCCGCTGTGGGAGGGCAGCGTCACCACCTCCCCGGTCTCCGGATCCACGATGGTTCCCCCGCCCACGGTGGCGGTGCGGGGGTTGTAAACCAGGGTGCCGCCGCTCGCGGCCAGGGCTGCGCCCCCGCCCAGGTGGCCCGCGGGATGCAGGTCCTGGATGGTGACGTCGCCGTTGGCGGGCAGCACAGCGTTGGCCAGGGCGGCGGTGATGTCGTAAGCCCGCACCGGGGCGGTGCGGGGGCAGGCGCCGTTGCGGAACTGCTGCTGGTTGGCGATCCGCACCGGCACCAGGGTGGTGGGCAGGGCTAGGAGGTCCGGCGCGGGCCGGTCATAGGCCCGCAGGATGCCCCACATGCCGCTCCACCAGCCGTCGTGGGAGGCGTCCATGGTGTAGAGGTAGTCGGAGCCGCCGCCGGAATTGGCGCTGGCCACCACCGGCACCGACAGGGTGAACTGCTCGGAGATGCCGCCGGCCTGGGCGTTGCGCCAGCCGGAGTTGGGCGCCTTCCCGTGGCCGGAGCCGGCCTGCAGCCACTTCATGCCGTGGATGGAGGCGTTGTGCTCCTCCTCGTGGCCGCCGGCCTGCATCTTCACCCGGATCAGGTCTCCCTGGAAGGTGCGCACCATGGGGGTGAAGGGATCCCCGTTCTTCACGCCGCCGGCGTTGATGGGCGGCGGGAACACGGTGCCGTGGATGGCGTCCCCGGCCGCGGGCTGGCGGTTCATGTCCTTCACCGCGCGGTCGGTACGGGACTGCAGGGCAAAGGCCAGGTCGCCGCGCTCGCCATCGGCTTGGGCGCCCGGCTTGCCGTCGGGCCCGGCCTTGGCGGGGTCGTAGATGCGCAGGCCCACGGGCTCGCCCCGGTAGTTCACCACGTGCATGCCCGGGTCCTCCACGTCGATGGCCTGGGGACACGGACGGGTGAGCAGCGGCTCGTGGGTGACCGGGTCCTTCACGCACACTTTGGCCTCCAGGACCAGGTCCGGGAAGATGGGGTTGATCTGGCGCCGGGCCGGGGGATTGATGGCGAAGCGGAACGCTTCCGCGGCATTCATGAGCCCGGCCGGGCCCGCCAGAGGATTGCCCTCGTTGCCGGCCACCGCCGGCTGCCCCGCCCCGGTGCCGTCCAGGGGCAGGCCCATCTGGTTGGCGCCCACGTAAACCCCCGCCTCGTAGGCGTGCTGGAAGTCCGAGTACTCGAAGTAGAACTCCCGGAACGGCTCCAGGGTGCCGGCCTGCACCGTGTTGGCGCCCTGGAGCGCGGCCTGGGGCAGGATCGAAGCCTGCCAGGAGGTGGGCCCGCCATCGCTGATGGTGTAGCTGCCGGGAGAGCCGTCCGGCAGCAGGCCGGTGGCCGTGGCGGTGCGCGCCGGGGCGCCGGTGGCGGGGTCATAGCCCAGCGGCTGGCCGGTCTCGTTGTGGACCCAGCGGGAGCCCGCCGGCTCCGTCAGCACCGTGGAGTAGAGGCCGATCTGCTGGTGGGTGGAGGGGCCGTAGTGGTCATGGGTGAAGATGATGCCCAGGCCCCGGTCCACGCCCTCGGTGTTGACCACCGGATCGGCGAACCAGCGCTGGGTGGTGGTGCGGGCGCCGAGCCAGGCATGGGAGAAGGTCTCCTTGGCCGCCAGGCCGCCCACGGATGTGCCCCCGTCCAGGCTCGTGGCCACGGACGCGAAGAAGGGATGGGGCAGCGGTTCCAGGTGAGTGTCGCCGCCCAGGGTGGGAACCGGCACGGTGGCCGGGTCGGCGTCCGCCGCCGCGGCCGCGTTCCAGGCGTTGATGGCCTCGATGCGCTCCCGCACGGTGCCCGGCGAAAGGGTGCCGTCCTCGTAGTTCCAGCCGTTGCCCGCGCCGTCGGTGGTGGTCAAGTCCCACTTGGGCAGGTGGATGTGCTGGCCGATGATGTCCGTGGGCGTGCGCACCTGGTAGTCGTCAATCTCGTAGTACTCCGGCACCAGGTTGCTGTGGTGGTACACGGCGCAGTCGAAGGTGTTGAGGCGCATCACCAGGGGTTCCGGCGGCCGCTGCTTGGCCGTCACCGGGCCCACGTCCTGCCACAGGGCGACGATGCGCTGCTGGGGATAGTGGTAGCCGGTCTTGGTGAGCACGGCGTCGAACTGGATGTTGGTGCCCTTGTAGATGCGGGGATTGGCCGAGTGGAACAGGCTAGCGCCCCGGGTGCTCATGGCGTTCAGGGTTTCGCCGGAGAAGAACCTGCCGAGCACGCCGGACTGGAGGGTGGTGCCGGTGTCGTCCACGCAGGGGTTGTGGAAAGGCGCGCCCACCACGGGCCCGCCGCCGCCGTTGGTAATGAAGCCGCCGATGGTGGGCTCCGCCGTGGGCAGGGTGCGGCTGGGATCCACCACACAGGCGGCGGGGCTGCCGTCGGGGCGGTAGGAGTCGTGGCAGCGCCGGGCGTGGAAGTCCATGGCCACCTGCTCCAGGTCGGTGCCCTCCTCCGGGAAGAACACGGGCTTGGCCTTGTGCATGATCTTGGAGAAGTCCAGGGGCGTCACGAAGCTCTCGAACTCGCCGCCGTCGGCGACGCCCTGGAGGGTGTGGCGCGGGAGCCCCCCGTCCCAGCCGTCGGCCTGGGCCGGCTCGATCTGGCTCCAGAGCCCGCCCTGGACCTTGAGGGCCGCGGCCTGGGCCTTGTTCAGCATGTCCAGGGGCGGCGTCGGCGGGCGCTGGCCGATGGAGTGCTCCATGCCGGCGATCCAGAACGGATAGCCGGGGTTCACGTCCCGGTCAATGACCCGTGCGTTGGAGCCCAGGACCAGGTTGTTGGCGCCCTTCTTTTCCACCACCGTGGCGCGCCCGGGCATCACCGGCATGGGTTTGCCGGGGAGCGGCACCAGGGCCGGTATGGGCGTGCCGTCCTCGATTTCGCCGTCGGGATAGGCCCGGGCGCCCGCGGCCGGGGTGGTGTCGCGCAGGTCCCAGGCGCCGGCATGGTAGCCGGTGGCGCTGGCGAAGCCGTCGGCGTCCTGCGCAATGTTGCCGGCCCCCGTGGCCGCCAGTATGGTGCCCAGCTGGAAGGTGTCGTTGTTCCGCCAGTGGTACCACATGCCCTGGGCGAAGTGGGGATAGAAGTGGCAGTGGAAGATGGCGTCGCCCGCGCTCTTGTTGCGGTTGCCGGAGCCGCCGAAGTTGATTTCGTAGGTATAGCCGGCGCCGGGACCGATGCCCTGGGCGTCCAGGTAGTTGGAGTTGTCGTCGTTGGGGTTGAACAGCCACTGGTGGTTATGCAGGTGGAAGACGTGCTGCTCCTTGCCGTTGTGGGTGTTGCGGAACTTCACGAAGTCCCCGATGTAGCTGTGGTGCACGTTGGACGGGTCCTCGGCGCCCACCACGTAGTTGGCCTTGCGGCCCACGGTGGCGCAGTCCGAGCCCGCCTCCGGCGAGCAGTTCTCCAGGCCGAAATTGGCGGGCACGTCCACGGTCAGGGCCGGGTCGCCCACGGTGAAGGAGGTGAGGAAGAACTCCTCGTAGGCGCAGTTCAGGCAGTCGTGCATGGGACCCACCCCCAGGCGGTTGGCGATGATCTCGCTGCCGATGCCGCCGGAGCCGTAGTTGATCATGAAGGCGTCCTTGACGCCGGCCAGCACGTAGCTGAACACCGGGTGGTTGTAAAAGCCCGGGAAGGCCTGGCCGTTCACCGTCTCGTCGTGGAACACGGAAGCGAAGTCCCGGAACGGCTGCAGGCGGTTGGGCACCGTGGGATTGCGCTTGCCCTGGCTCTCCAGGGGATAGGTGGATTTCGGGAAATGGCCCACGCCGCCGCAGCCCGCGGCCGCGTCCACGCCGGCGCAGGGCCCGGCGATCACGGCGTTGATCTCGGAGTGGACGATCTCGTTGTTGGCGGGGTTGATCATGTTGAGGATGGGCAACCCGGCCTTGCCCTCGGACGCCCAGGGCTCTTCGACCGGATAGGCGGCCTCGTAGCGGATGACGGGCTGGCCCAGGGGCGTTATTTCCCCCGCTCCCAGCGCGCCGTCGCGGTCGGCGTCGGCCGCCAGGCGCAGCTCCTCCTCGAACACCTGGCTGCGGTAGATCCGGGCGCCCCGGGGCTCCACGATGAGCTGGCCGAATAGCCCGTTGGAGTTGTTCCCCATGTTGCCGTCGGAGCCGAAGGTGGCGGCGGTGTTGGAAATGACGAACACCCCTTCCCGGCTGGCGTGCAGGGTGTAGCTGGCGGTGCCGCCGCCGTGGGCGGCGAAGCTGGCGGCGTTGCCGCCGACATGGGACCCGTCGTCAGAAATGCCGTTGACCAGTTCCATGCCGGACACGTGGAAGCCCACCCGGCGCTCGGCCGGCTGGTCGTCCAGCTGCACGGTGTGGATCTGCCCCGCCGGGGTGACGATCACCTCCGGCGGATTGGCTTGAGGACGGGGAAGTTGGCGCGGATTGGCAACCTGGGTGAGCCAGTTGGTGAGGTTCACCGTCAGGCAGTCTCCCACCCTGACCCGCAGCACCAGGGGGCGGTGGCGCTTGTCGCCCCGCAGCCGCACCTCTCCCGCCACCGGATTCGAACCGGCCAGGCTGAGGGGAACCCCGGCGGCGTCCACCGCATCCCGCTTCAGGGCGTACATGGCGCCGTTGATGTTGCTGGCCCCGAGACGGTTGTACATGAGGGGCATGTCGAACGCGACCACGTTGGCCGAGAGATGCCGCTCGCAGGTGGCGGCCTGGAGAGGGGCCGCCGCCAGGGCAAGCAGAAGCGCCAGGGCGGCGGCCGCCGCGGGAATTGCGAAGGGAACCGGCAAGACGGCCACGCCGGGGCCGGCGAGGGTTGCTGGGACAGTCATGGAGTCCTCCGTTCTGCGCTGCGTCATGAGTCTTGGTTTTCCGGATTCCCAACCGGTGAATTGGGGATCCGGTCAGCGACGGAGTCGCACGGAACGTGCCAGAAGTAAGGGATATACCGTACGTTATTTCCAGGTTTCTGAATTGTTGAAGCTATTACTCTGGAAATTTTTATGTGGATTAAACATCTAGTTGGGCTGGCATTGCGCAAAAATCCACAAATGCGGGGGATTAATCCCCAGAACTGGGGTTATCCCTTACGGGCGTGTACGTATATTTTGCGGCGCGCCAGGACGGCGCAGCAGACAGGCGCGTTTGCCGGGAGCCGGGTGGCGGACCCGGCCGCTCAGAGATCCCGGGGAATCTCCCCGGAGGCGATCAGGAACCGGATCAGCTCCGAAAGGTTTTGCACCTGGAGCTTGTCCATCATGCGGGCCTTGTACACCTCCACCGTGCGCGGGCTGATGCCCAGGGCCTCGCCGATCTCCCGGTTATGCCGCCCTTCCGCCACCAGGCCCATGACCTGGCGTTCCCGCTCGGTGAGCTGGCGGACACGCTCCCCGAGCCGCGCCGCCCGCAGGGCGGCCTCCTGGCGCTGCCCTTCCCGCTCCAGCACGGCGCCCAGGGAACGGAGCAGGGCCTCGTCGTCTATGGGCTTCTCGATGAAATCCTCGGCCCCCGCCTTGAGGGCCGCCCGCGCCATGGGGACGTCGCCGTGGGCGGTGATCACGATCACCGGCAGCGGGTCGCGGCGCCCGGCGAGCAGGGACTGGAGTTCCAGCCCGCCCATGCCCGGCATGCGCACGTCCAGCAGCAGGCACCCGGGATTGCCGGGACGGTAAACCGAGAGGAACGCCTCCGCCGACGCGAAGCTGGCGGTGCGGTAGCCCTTGAGGCCCAGCAGCAGGGCCAGGGAATCCCGCACGGCGGCGTCGTCGTCCACGATGAAGACCGTGGGATCAGGACGGGATGGCTCTGGAAGCATCGGCGGGCGGCAGCACCACGTTGAAGGACGCGCCCCCGGAGGGCGCGGGCTCGTACCACAGTTTACCGCCATGGGCCTGCACGATGGACCGGCTGATGACCAGGCCCATGCCCATTCCCCGCTCCTTGCTGGTGGCGAAGGGCTGGAAAAGGTGCTCCAGCATCTCCGGCGCGACGCCGCCGCCGGAATCCTGGACCGAGAAGCGCACCCCGCCCTCCGGGTCCGGAGCCGCCGCGATCTCGATCTCCCGCCGCACCGTGCCGGGAGCGCCCAGGGCCTCGACGGCGTTCACCGCCAGGTTGTGCAGCACCATCTCCATCTGGAGACGGTCGGCCTGCACCGCCGGCAGTCCGGGCGCGATGGCAAGGCGCAGGGTGATGTCATGGCGCTGCAGGCGCTGGGCCAGGGGATCCACCGCTCCCCGCACCAGGGCCTCCGGGGCGCAGGGCTGAAGCCGCACCGATCCGCTGCGGAAGAACTCCCGCAGGCGCTGGACCACTTCCGCCGCCCGGGTGGCCTCGCCCACCACCTTGTTCATGGTTTCCGTCAGCTCCTGCCGCCGCCCCGGCGCCGCCAGCAGCACCTGGCAGGCCCGCAGGTAGGTGGAGATGGCGGACAGGGGCTGGTTCAGCTCGTGGGCCAGGGCGGAAGCCATCTCGCCCGCGGCCGCGAAGCGCAGGGTCCGGTTCAGCACCGCCTCCCGCTCGCTCAGGGCGCCGATGGCGCGCTTGCGCTCCGTGACCACGATGCCGAGAAACATGCCGGTGACGGCCAGGGTGAGCAGGAGCAGCTGCAGCTCCCGCACGTCGCCGATGGCGTTGCCGCTCTCCAGGGTGCCGGCGATGGCGCCCACCTGGATGCCCAGCACCGCCAGGGTGGCCCCCGCGATGCCGTGGCGCATGGCGATCCAGGTCAGGGGCAGGAACAGCAGGTAGAACAGCTTGTACTCCTCGGCGAACCGGAGGCCGAACACGACCCACACCGCCACCGCCAGGGTCGCGGCCTGGGCCACCATTTCCCAGGTGGGGCGCCAGGCGCGCAAGCCCCGGGCAAAGCGGTCGCCGTGGACCAGCAGCGCCGGCGTCAGGACCATGATCCCGGTCACGTCGCCGATCCAGAAATGCACCACCGCGCTGGCCAGGTCCAGGGTGGCGCCCGGTCCCGATTGTCCGTAAACGGCAACGCCGCCCACCGCCACCACCAGGGCGGCCGCCAGGGCCACGACGCAGAACCAGGTGAGGTCCCGCAGCGTGCCGAGGCGGGGATCGATGCGGACCCAGCGCAGGAGAACCGCCGCCGCCGCGACGTAGCCCGCCGTCACCACCAGGGACGCGAGCAGGGTGTACGGCCAGGCCACCAGCGCGCCCCGGGTCAGGTATTCCCCCAGCATGGCCGCCAGGGCCACCGCCGGCGCCATGCCCGCGCCGTAACGGATCAGCAGCGCCAGGCTGAGGGCGGCCGGAGGGTCCCAGGGCGCGACGCCCAGGGCAATGAGGGTCTTGGTGTGGATCGCCCAGTCCAGCAGCACGTAGGCCGGCACGTAGGCGAGAACCACCCACAGGCGGCGGGCGTCGCCGGTTTCCATGAGTCTGGGTGTCGCGGACATGGCCCAGCCGATGTAAGTGCCGGGTCGGGGGGCGTCAGATGGCCGGCGCTCGCGGTTGGCCGCCGGCCACGGACCGGATCAGTTGGTCTTGCTAGGGGGCGCCCCCAGGGGGAGCAGGGAATCCGGGTTCACCAGCATCTGCAGCCGCGCCGCGATGGCGGGGGACGGCGCGTCCGGCCGGATCTTGCTCCAGCGCTTTTCCGGCACGTTGCCCGCGATGAGCAGGGTGGAATGCTCCTCCACGTGCTGGGAGAACTGGCCCAGCTTCTTGAGGATGAAGTCCACGTTCTTCTTGTCCCCGGTGAGGAAGGTCCAGCCGGGCACGTCCGCCTTCTGCTTCTTGGCGAAGGCCTTGAGCTCGGCGGGAGTGTCCCGCTCCGGGTCGCTGCTGATGGTGACGAAGTGGACCTGCTTGCCGAACAGGTCGCCGATCTGCCCCTTCACCTCCAGCAGCTTCTGGGTGATCAGCGGGCAGGCGTCCTTGCAGTTGGTGTAGATGACGTTGATCACCACCGTGTGCCCGGCGAGCACATCGCTGTAAAAGCGCACCTTCTTCCCGTCCTGGGTCACCAGCTCGGTGTCGGTGAAATAGGCCCGGGCGTCGGGCTTGGTGTTCTTGGCCGGGATGTCGGCCACCGGCTCCTTCTGCTGGGGCGCCGCCGGCGCCGAATGCTCGGAATGGGCCCAGGCCGACCCCGCCAGCGCCCCCATGAGTCCCAGAACCATCGCAGTCTTTCTCAACATCTTCGCTCTCCTGTTGCTTCTGTTCCGGCGCATTCCGGCGCCGGATGTTCGGCCCGCCCCGTCCGGGGCGTCAACCCTTGGAATCCTCCAGGCGCACGTAAACCTCGATCTTGGCCTTGTCCCGCAGGGCCTTGACCCCGTCTTTCTGGGCCTGGTCCCGGCGCTGGGCGGTCAGGTACTCCCGCACCTTTTCCCGGACCTCGGCCTCGCTCACCTTCTTCTCCGGGAAGTGCTCGTCCACCTTGATGATGTGCAGGCCGTACTGGGTCTCCACGACGCCCGAGATTTCCCCCGCCTTGAGCTTGAAGGCCGCCTCGTCGAATTCCGGCACCATGCGCCCCCGGGGAAACGCCCCCAGGTCTCCGCCGCTCTCGGCGGACGTGTCCTCCGAATACTCCCGGGCGAGGGCGGCGAAATCCTCGCCCTTCCTGGCCTTGGCCAGGGCTTCCTCGATGCGCTTGCGGGCCTTGGCCCGGGTCTCGGCATCGGCGTTGTAGGCCACCTTCACCAGGATGTGGCGGGCGTGGACGCCCTCGGGGCGGGTGAACTTGTCCGGGTTGGCCACGTAGAACTCGTGGATGTCCTTGTCCGTGACCGGCGCCGGGGGGAAGGCCTCCTCCAGGCAGCGCTGGATGGCGATCTCGCGCCGGATGTACTCGGCGTAGCTCTTCTCGTCGAAGCCCGCGTTCTGCATCCGGCGCAGGAAGTCGTCCCGGCTCTTGTAGCCGGCCTCCAGCTCCTTCAGCGCCGCGTCCACCTCCGCCTGGGTCACCTTGATCTTGCGCCGCTGGGCCTCCTGCCACACCAGTTCCTTTTCGATCAGCTGGTCCAGGGCCTCCCGCTTGAGCGTCTTGTAGACCTTGGGGTTGATCATCTTGGTGATGTTGCGCCCCTTGCCCTTCACGTAGTCGTCGAAGTGGCGCTCCAGGCGGAAGTTGGTGATCTCGACGCCGTTGACCCGGGCCGCGGCGCCCACGATCTGGGCAGTCGCCGAAACCGGCGCCAGCGCCAGCGCCAGGGCGGCGGCGAAGTGGAGGAATCCTGAAACCGGAAAAGCGGAATGCATGGCGTTGCCTCAGTCGATGCGCACGAACTTGCCGGTGGGCTGGAAGCTGTGGGTGGTCAGGTTGACGCGCACGATGTGGGCCCCCAGCACGCCGATGCGGCGGTTGGGCCCGTAGGAAATGCTGGGCGTCACGCCGGACTCGAAGCTGAACAGCTTCTCCAGGCTGTCGGCGAAGCGCGCCCGGCTCAGGTTGCGGCCCGCGCGCTTCAGCCCTTCCTCCAGCACCAGGAGGGAGGCGTAGGTGGAAATCTGGGCCGGGCCGTGGCGCACGCCGAGGCCGGCCTTTTTCTCCAGCTTGGCCAGGGCCTCCGCCCCTTTCGGGGTGACGTCGGCGGGCAGCGTCGGATACGCCAGGTACACCCGGTCGCCGAAAGTCGCGGGCAGGGACACGGCGGAGCGCGCCACCTTGGGCCCCGGCGCCAGGAGGTAGGGGGACCAGATCAGGTCCCGGATCTGGATGCCGAGGTCCGCCAGCTCATTGTCCGACCCCAGGAACAGGACCACCTGGGCGCCCTTCTGGTGAATCTCCCCCACGGCCCGGGCCTGGGGCAGGCGCCCCGGCGGATAGCTGGCCCTCAGCGATTTCCACTTGAGCTCCCGCAGCTGCTCCTCCACCGCGTTCACCACCTCGCCGTAGCCCTCGATCTCGGGGTAGATGATGCCCACGGTCCCGCTCTGCAACCCCAGCTCGGTGGCGGCAAACTTGGTGAGGGCCAGGGCCTGCTCCCGCAGGCCCGGCAGCAGGTAGAAGGTGTAGCGGTTCACCGCCAGGGTGCTGTCGGGCAGCACGGTGAAGGGGCCCACCACCGGGATGCCGCTGTCCTCGGCGAGGCGGGACATCTCTCCTTCCAGCCCCATGGTGAAGGGGCTCACCAGGGCGAAGACATCCTGCTCCCGCGCCAGCCGCTCGGCATTGGCCAGGGCCGCCTTGGGATCGTCCGCGAAATCCGCGCTCACCACTTCCAGCTTGCGGCCGTAGATGCCGCCCTTGGCGTTGATCTCGGCCACGAAGCCCTCGGTGATCCCGGAAACCACCTTGCCCAGTTCCGCCATGCGCCCGCCCTTGGGCACCAGGGTCCCGATGCGCAGCGTGCCGGCGCTGATGCCGGGGTCGAAATCCCGGTCGATCTTTTTCAGGTAGGCCACCAGGCTGGCGATGTCCTGGTGGGACATCACGTAGCGGGGCATGCTGGGATCCAGCTTGTTGCCCGCGGGGTCGGCGCCGAAGGTCAGGGCTTCGGCGAAGGTCTTTTCATTGAACGGGGGATGCTCGCGGCCGGTCTCGTGGCGGTGGCCGTAGGGCTTGGCCAGCTCGCGCCAGGTGATGTCGGGCGGTATCACGCCGCCTTCGGGGCGGCCGAGGCCGTCCTCGCCGTGGCAGCTGGCGCAGGGCAGCGAGGTGCCCGGCAGTGGCGTCCCCTGGTGCCCCACCATGGCCTGCAGGGGCGCCCCCGAGGGGCTCTCCCCGGTGCGGTAGATCTTGCGCCCGGCCTCTTCCTGGGGCGTGAGCTTGCCGGCGAAGGCGGGCGCCGCCGCCAGGGCCAGGGAGAACATCAGCAGCACCCGCGCCGGCAGGCGCATGACCGCGGAAAGACGCACGGGGCTGCTCATGGCCATGGTCGCCGCCGGTCAGCCGGCCGGCTTCTTGCCGGCGCCCCGGGCGGCGCGCAGCTCTTCCACCTTGGCGACGATGTCCTTGGGATCGGCGAAGCCGAAGAAGCGGGTCCAGTTGTCGCTCACGGGGTCCCCCACCAGCACCATGGGGGGATGGTCCTCGAAGTTGGGCGCGTAGGCGTCGAAGCCCTGGAGCACGTCGTTCACCGTTCCCACCGGGCCGGTGAGCCAGGTCCAGCCGCTCTTCACGCCGTGCTTGGATGCGTACTGCTTGAGGCGCCCCGGGGTGTCCCGGGCCGGGTCCACGGTGATGGTCACCAGCTGCACGTCCTTGCCCACCTTGTCCCCCAGCTCGGACTGGACTTTCACCAGCACCGCCGTGAGCACCGGGCACACGGTGGTGCAGGTGGTATAGGCGAAGTCCATGACCACGATGCGGTTCCCGAATACGTCGCTCTTGAGCTTCACCTTCTTGCCGTCCTGGTTCACCAGCGGGGTGTCGCCGTATTTCACCTGGGCCTGGCTGGGCCCCTTCTTCTCCGCCGCCTGCTGCTGGTGGTGCTCGTGGCCCTGGTGCTGCGCCGGCTGCGGGGCCGGGGCGTGCTGGTGCTGGTCATGCTGGTGGTGCTGGTGCTGGTCGTCGGCGGCCCGTGCCGCGGCGCCGAGGGCCAGGGACGCGGCAACCAGGCCCAGGGATACAAGCTTGGATCGCTTCATGGGGAGTCTCCTTCGGTGATCTGTGCCGGCTGAAGGCGCGGGGCTGCGGGCAGACCGCGCGGGCAGGCATGGCCCGCCCGCGGATCCCCTCTAGGCCCTGGCTCAGCCTTTCTTTTCCGGGGTTTTCTTGGGTGGCGCCGGAGCTTTTTCGGCCGCCCCGGCCGGGTTGGCCAGCAGGCTCAGGAAGGAGGCGTCCTCGAAGGTGAGTCCCGCCGAAGCGGAGCTCACGTACACGTAATAGGCTCCCACCTCGTCCAGCTCCACGGTGGCCTCGTAAATCCCTTTCTCCACTTCCTTGCCGAAGGCGTGGCGGGGGGGCGATGCCGGCACCCTGAAGTAGCGCACGGTCACGTCCTTGAGGCCTTCCTTGGGCATGCCGCCCCCGTCCAGCACCTTGAAGCGCACGTTGACCTTCTCGTTCACCTTGAACTTCCGCTGCTGGGGCAGGAACTGGACCATGACGGTCTTGCGCGCCTCCTCCAGTTCCGGGTTGGCCTTCACCTGGGTGGCGAAGCAGTGAAGCATCTTGGGCTGGTCCACGGAAAGCGCCACGTCCATGCGCCCCGCCACCGGCATGCGCAGCCGGCCCACGAACACGCCGGTCTCCACTTCCTGCAGGCTGCGGTCGATGACCGTCACCGCCCGCGCCAGGTGGCCGCGGCCCTGGTAGCTGGACATGGGCGCGTTCATGCCCTCCATGTAGAAGTAGGTGGAGTTCTCCGCCGGGCTCACCACGAAGGCCGCCGCCTCGCCCAGGGCCGGCACCATGGTGTCGGCCAGGGCCAGGTCCCCGCCCTGCTTGGGCGGATAGGAGCCGGCGGCGAAGCTCTGCACGATGGGCTCCTTGCCCTTGCCCAGGCTGGTGAGGTTGATCATGGTGACGCGCTCGCTGCCGAGGCTGCGCACGTAGGCGAAGTCACGGCTGAAGATGACCTGGAACGGCTCCGCCTGCACCTTCGGGCTGTGGATGATCTCGTTGGTGCCGGGATCGATCACGTTGACCACGCTCTCGGCGGTGTTGACCACCATGCCGAAGCGCCCGTCGGAGGTGAAGCGCAGGGGGCCCAGGCCGGGCTTGGCCTTCATCTTGGCCACCTCCTCGCGCTTGGCGCCGTCGATGACGGTGACGGTGCCCTCCTTGCCGTCGGAGACGTAGGCGGCCTTGGACAGGCTGGAGAAGGCCACCGACAGGGGCACGGAGCCGGTCTTGATGTCCTTCACCTTGGCCAGGGTTCCCACGTCAATGACGGTGACCGTGCCGTCGTCCCGGTTGGTGACGAAAGCCGTGCGGTTGTCGTCGGAGACGGCGATCTCGTGGTGGCCGCGGCCGGTGGCGATGAACTTCACCGCCTTCCGTTCTTTCGCGTCAATGACGGTGACGCCGCTGTCCTTGGCTTCCTTGGCGTTGTTGCCCACCCACAGGTACCTGTTGTCCGGCTGGAGCACGACCCGGGTGGGGTTGCTGCCCGCGTCCACTTCGCCCACCACCTTGAACGACTCGGTGTCCACCACCGCCACCTTGCCCGCGGCGGGCATGGAGATGAACAGGTGCTTGATGGCGGAGTAGTTGGCCCAGTCCATGGGCGGGCGCTTGAGGGGGATCACCTGCAGCGTGCTGGTGCGTCCCGCCATGGACACCATGGGGTCGATCACGGTGATGGTGGGATCCTTGTTCAGCACCAGCAGGTAGTAGCCGTTGAGGTCCACCAGGGGCCGGATGCCCACGGCGCCCCGCAGGTAGAGGCCGATCTTCTCCTTGCAGTCCTTCTGGTCCGCGCCGGCCTGCCCCTGGATGTTGGCGCCCACGTCCATCCACGCGCCGGTGCTCACCCCCTGCAGGGGCTTGCCGGTGCGCTCGTCGGTGAAGCGGAAGCGCACTTCGGCGAGCTTCCCTTCCATCACCGCATCCCCTTCCACCGGTTTGACGTCGAAATCAATCACCACGCCGTCCCGCACCAGGCGGCTTTCGGGATCCTTTTTCTTGGCTTCCTTGGCGGCCGCCTTGGGCTTTTCGCCGGCAGCCTTCGGCTTTTCATCGGCGGCGGCGAAGGCGCCGGCCCCCAGGGCCAGCATCATTAATCCGAGCGCTGCGCTCGGGAATCCTCTCGTTTTCACTGCGACTCTCCTTAATTTTTTCCACTCTGCGCGGAACGCGGGAGTATGCCCCGCTACCGCGTCGGGTTCAAGGGAGAAACCCTAGATTTTTCATGTCCCTGAGAAATAAAAAAGGGGGGCGGTCCAGAGACCGCGCCCCCTGTTCGATTCCCCTAGTGAGGGAAAGTTCTTCTGGTTCTATCTAGTTCTTGTGTCCCTCGTGCTGCTCCACAACCGCTACTCCACCACCCGCAGGATGTTCCAGTTGCCTGCGCCGAGGCCGGCCGCGGCCGCATCCCGGATCAGGTAGTCCCCGGGGACCGCGTCCACGCCGCCCGCGCTGGGCAGCACGAACGTCCAGTGGGACGATCCGATCAGGCTCTCCTGGGCACCCAGGTAGAACGACATGGGGTTGCCGTTGACCCGTTGGCCGTTGGCGTCCAGCGCCTCGGGGGCGATCCTCACCGAGCCCACGCCGCCGAGCGGCTGGCCCGCCGCCTGCCTCGGGAAGCCGTTGGCGTCCAGGTTGGAGGCGAGGTACGGATCCCGGGCCCACAGGTGGCCGTGGATCTGCTGGGTCACCGCCCGGTTGGACGAGTTGGGCACCGTCGAGTGGATCCGAACCGGCTGGCCCGCCGTGGCCACCCAGGTCGGCGTCTGCGGCACGCCCAGCGCGTTGCCGAACAGGTCGCCCTGGTTCACCACCGAGCCGAAGCAGGTGAGGTCCGCCGTGTTCGCCGCCTTGGGCGCCGTGATCTCCGGCGAGCAGTGGGCGCCGCCCGCTGCCGACAGCGGCGGGATGCCGAAGCGGAAGAAGGTGGGCTCCGTCTTGTAGTTGTGGGTGCCCAGGATCGTGTGCGGCGGATTCTCCGGTAGGCCGGGGCCCTCCTCCGACTCGTTCTGCACCGAGTTGCCCGAGGCGTAGCGGGTGTTCGCCATCTTGTGCTGGATGCTGGCGAAGTCCCGGTAGTCCGCGGTCGCCACCGTGTACGCGCCCAAGATCTGGTCCGGCACGCCGGTGATGTCCGCCGTCGCCCGGGTCCCCGCGAAGGGGAAGCTGATGGTTGCGCCTTGCGGCTCGACGATCGCCTGGCCGTAGAGGCCCTTCTGGGGCTGCTTCACCCGGTCCGCCGGCAGGATGTTGGAGCCGCCGAATTCCACCGGCGTGGCCAGGATCTGCACCCGCTCCGGCTGGTTGGGGTTGCCCCCCGGAATCGCCGGACCGAGCCGCAGGTCGCCCGCGTAGTAGAAGTAGCTCACCGTCTGCCCCGGGGCCGCCGTCTGGGGCGGGTTGCTGCCCACGTTGGTGCCGTCGGAGCGGGTCACGTCGTACTCCACCAGCTGCAGGTGGAAGCCCGCGTGGCTGGAGGGCCGGACATGGTTGACCCCGAACACCGTGGAGCCTTCCGGGTTCACCCGGTCACGCTTGCTGGCGTGGCGCATGTCGTTGTAGTTGGGCAGGTCCGGCGCCAGCCGGTCGCCCGGCAGCAGGTTGCGCAGGTTCACCGCCACGCAGTCCCCGGCGTTGAAGCGCAGCACCAGGGGCTCGATGGGCGTCCCGGGCTGGAGCCCGGTGGCGCTCACCACCCCCGTCACCGGGTCGGTGACCGTCACCACCTCCTCGGAGAGGACGTACATGATGGCGGTCGGGTCATGCAGCGGCCCGGCCTCGTTCACGGTGATGCCCTGGGCCGTGCCCGTCACCGGCGTGGTGCGGCTGTTGTACACCAGCGTCCCGACACCCGGCAGCGGTCCGCCGGCGTGCAGGGTTTCGATGCCCACGTTCGGCACCACCACGCCGTTGGGCGTCGCGGCACGCAGCACCTGCGCGCCCGTGGGGGTGATGGTCACCCCCGGCACCGCCGGCAGCACGTCGTTGGCCAGCACCGCGGTCACGTTGAACACCTTGTCCGGCGCGTTCAGGGGGCAGACGCCGTTCTTGAACTGGTTGCCGTTGCCGCCCACCCGCACCCGCGGGTTGCTGGGCAGGGGCGCCAGGTCGTTCTCCCGGGCGCCGGAGGAGCGGATGATCCCCCAGTCGCCGGTCCAGAACCCGTCCTGGGTCATGTCCATGGCGTAGAGGTAGTCCGCGGTGGCGCCGCGCTGGTTGAAGTCGCTCATCACCGGCATGTTGGTGGTGAACTGCTCCGAGATGCCCCCGGCGTGGGAGTTCTTCCAGCCGGAGTTGGGCGCGCGGCCATGGCCGGAGCCCGCCTGCAGCCACTTCAGGCCGTGGATGCTGATGGCGTGCTCCTCCTCGTCGCCGCCCGCCTGGGTCTTGATGCGCACCCGGTCGCCGTCCTGCACCCGCACCAGGGGCGTGAACGGATCCCGGTTGGCGAAGCCGCCCGAGTTGATGTGGGGCGGGAACGCCGTGACCGCGATGTTCGCCGGCGGCAGCAGCGCCAGCGCGTCCGCCGGCGGGTTGGCCACGTCGCCCTGGCGCGGCATGCGGTTCAGGTCCGCGATCCGGCGCTGGACGCCGCTGGAGAGGGCGAAGGCAAGATCCCCCGCCTGGCCGTCGGCCTGGGCGCCGGGTTTGCCGTCGGGTCCGATCTTGTTGGGATCGAACACCCGCAGGGACACCGGCTCGTTGCGGTAGTTGACCACGAACATCCCCGGCTCCAGGAAGTCAATGGACGTCGGGCAGGGACGCTGGATGCACTCCGGCACCAGCCGCGCGCCCAGGGCCCCGTTGGCGCGCGGCACCGCCTTCTCCACCGTGAGGTCGGGGAAGATGGGCATCACCGGCTTGATCAGCGGCGGCGCGATGGAGAAGCGGAAGGTGTCGCTGCCCTGCGAATCCGCGACGTAGGCCGGGTAGAGGCCGTCCGCCGGCCCGCCATGGGGCTTCGAATAGAACAGGTCCTGCAGCGCCGGCGAGAAGTCGAGATAGGCCTTCTCGTCGAAGTCGCCGTTGTACTGGCCCAGGTTGCCCGCGCCCACGTACACGCCGGCTTCATAAGCGTGCTGGAAGTCCGTGTACTCGAAGTAGAACTCCCGGAAGCTGTCGTTCTGCCCGTCCCCGTCAATGTCGCCGCCGGGGCCGCTCAGGGTGGTGTCGATGACCGCCTGCCAGGAGGTGGGGCCGCCGTCGTAGCGGCAGGCATTGTTGTTCACCGCGGTGCTCGCCGCCGGCGGGCTCGCCGGGTTGTTGACGATGCCGCCGCGGCAGCCGAGCTGGATGTCGGGCCCGTTGGGACGGTCCCGCTCGTTCTTCACCCAGTTGGAGCGGATGGGCTCGATCAGCACCGTGGAGTAGAGGCCGATCTGCTGGAAGGTCGAGGGCCCGTAGTGGTCGTGGGTGAAGATGATCCCGAGGCCCCGGTCCTGGTGCTGGGTGTTGAGCAGCGGGTCGGCGAACCAGCGCTGGAGCGTGATGCGCGAGCCATCCCAGTTGTTGCCGCCGGGCAAGCCGGAGCCGAAGAAGGGATGGGGCTGGGGCTCCAGGTGCGGCACCTGGACCAAGGTCGTGGTGCCTTCGCAGGTGTGGCTCGCGTTGACGACGTGGGTCCCCGCGGTCTCAGCCGGCAGGATGGGCGCCTCGTTCGCGCACACCCGCTCGTTGTTGAACTCGTTGACCGCCTCGATGCGCTCGCGGATCGCGCCCGCGGCCAGGGTGCCGTCCTCGTAGTTCCAGCCGTTGCCCGCGCCGTCGGTGGTGGTGAGATCCCACTTGGGCAGGTGGATGTGCTGGCCGATGATGTCCGTCGGCGTGCGCACCTGGTAGTCGTCCATCTCGTAGGTTTCCGGCACCAGGTTGGTGTGGTGGTACATGGCGCAGTCGGTGGTATTGAGGCGCATCACCAGGGGCTCGCCCGGCTTGTTCTTGGTGATCACCGGCAGCGAGTCCTCCCACAGGGAGACGATGCGCTGCTGGGGATAGTGGTAGCCCACCTTGTTGATCACCGCGTCGTACTGGATGTTGGCCCCGCGGTAGATGCGCGGGTTGTAGGCGCTGTACGGGCCGCTGGCGAAGGAGACGAACTGGCCGCTGCCCGGGGTGCCGCTGAACCACTGGTTGGTGCCCCCCACGGCGTTGCCCGCGTCGTCCACGCAGGGATCCGAGTACACCGAGCCCGGCACCGCCGGCAGGCCGTTCAGCACGAAGCTCGCGGCCTCGGTGCTGCCGTCGGCGAGCTGGCGCGCGGAAGCGTGGTTGCGTGTGGCGTGCACCGCCATGGCGACCCGCTCGAGATCGGTGCCGCCCTCGGGGAAGAAGGCGGGCTTTGCCTTCACCACGAACTTGGTGAGGTCCACCGGGCTCACGACGCCGGCGATGGTGGGGCCGGCGGCGCTGCCCGAGGCCACGCCGTGGATGGAGTGCCGCGGCAGCCCCCCGTGCATCTGCTCGTACTTGCCCGCCAGGTTGATGAAGTTGCTCTTCATGGCCGCCGAGTAGCCATTGAACGGCGCCACGCCGGTGCTGGCGCTCACCAGCGCCTGGGCCTGGGCCTCGGTGGCCATGTCCAGGGGCGGCGTGGTGGGCCGCTGGCCCACGATGCCCTGCTCGCAGGCGGAGCCGTCATCGCTCTCGCAGGCGATGCCCGCGATCCAGAACGGATAGCCGGGGTTCCAGGTGCCGTCGAAGGTGATCCCGGTGCGGTCCACCAGCGCCTGGCTGGAGAGCCCGCCGGGCGCCGCGCCGTTGCGGTCGAAGGCCTTCACCACCACGGCGGTGGAAGGCATGGGCGGCAGCGCCTTGCCCGGCAGGGGCAACACGGCCGGAATCGGCGTGCCCACGGCGATCTCGCCGTCGGGCAGCGCCCGGGTCAGGCTGGTGGGCAGGGCAGCGCCGTCATTGAGCGGCGTGCCGTCGCGCAGCGCGAAGGGCACGGTGTGGATGCCGGTGGGGCTGCCCGAGACCTCCAGCACGGAGCCGGTCTCGAAGACGTCGTGGATGCGCCACATGTACCACATGCCCTGGGCGAAGTGGGGGTAGAAGTGGCAGTGGAAGATGGCGTCGCCGGCGCTCTTGTTGCGGTTGCCGGAGCCGCCGTTGCTGATCTCGTAGGTGTACCCCATGCCCGGGCCGATGCCCTGGGCGTCGATATAGTTGGAGTTGTCGTCGTTGGGGTTGAACAGCCACTGGTGGTTGTGCAGGTGGAACACGTGCTGCTCGAACCCGTTGTGGGTGTTGCGGAACTTGACGAAGTCGCCCACGTAGGAGTGGTTGATGTTGGCCGGGTCCCCCGGATAGTAGGCCTTGGAGGCCTTGGGGCCGAGCCAGTTCAGGTACTCCAGCTCCAGAGGCGACAGGGCCGGTGCGCCGTTCTTCAGGAAGAGCAGGATGTTGAGCACGTTCTGGGGCGTGATGGTCTCCAGGCCCTGGTTGGCCGGCACGTCCACCAGTTGCCCGATCTCGCCCACGGTGAAGTGGGTGAGGAAGAACTCCTCGTAGGCGCAGGTCACGCAGTCGTGCATGGGGCCGACGCCCAGGCGGTTGGCCAGGATCTCGGTGCCGATGCCCCCGGATGCGTAGTTGATCATGAACTTGTCGCGCACGCCCTTCAGCAGGTAGGCGAAGACCGGCGAGAGCGGGTCCCGCAGCCCGACGTTGGCGGCCTGGTTGGCCACGCAGGCCGGGTTGTCCTGCGCGCCGTCGCAACCCGGATCCGGCGGGATGAAGCCCGCGCTGTAGAAGCCGGGGAAGGCCTGGGCGTTAGCCACCTCGTCGTGCCACACCTGGCCGAAGTCCCGGAACGGCTCCAGGCGGTTGGCGTAGGCCGGGTTGCGCTTGCTCGCGTTCTCCAGGGGATAGGTGGAGGCCGGGAAGTGGCCGTTGCCGGTGAAGGCGCTCTGGCCGGGGCCCGCGTGGGCCACCACGGCGTCCACCTCGGTGTGCACGATCCGGTTGCCCTGGATCATGTTGAGGATGGGCAGCCCCGCCTTGCCCTCGGTCGTCCAGGGCGCGACGGACGGATACACCGCCTCGTAGTCGAGGACCGGCTGGTTCCCTGTGGTGCGGCAGATGGTGTCCGCGCCCGGCGTGGTGCCCGCGGGGCAGGCGGGACCACGGCGCATGGCGAGGCGCATCTCCTCCTCGGTCACGGTGTTGCGGTACATGGCCGCGCCCGCCGGTTCCACGATGATCTGGCCGAAGAGCCCGTTGGCGGTGTTGCCCTGGTTGGCGTCGGAACCCACCAGCGCGCCGGGGTTGATGATCTGGAACACCCCTTCCTTCTCGGCGTAGAGGCGGTAGATCTTTTGCTCGCCGATCGCGGCGAGGCTGGATGCGTTGGCGCCCACGAAGGAGCCGTCGTTGGCGATGCCGCCCTCGGCGCGCAGCTGCATGCCGGAAGCATGGAAGCCCACCCGCCGCTCCGCCACCTGCTCGTCCACGAACACCGGGACCTGGGGGCTTCGCTGCAGATCCACCGCGGCGTCCACCGAGGGGTTCGGGTCGTTCAAGATGCCGTCCGCGTCCACGATGGCATTGAGGGGATTCGGGATGTTCCGCAGGCGGTTGGTGAAGGTCACCGTCAGGCAGTCGCCCGCCGCCACCCGCAGCACCAGGGGCCGCGGGCGCTTGTCTTCCCGCAGCCGCGGGTTGCCCGCGGCGTCATTGCGCACGTCGTGGGCCAGGGCGTACATCATGCCGTTCACGTTGGACGCGCCCAGGCGGTTGTTGATGATGGCCTGGTCAAGGGCCACCACCTCCGCCGTGAGCTCCCGCGCGCAGGTCACCGCCTGCGCCGGCGCCGCCGCCGCGGCCAG
>Ga0210362_1552542_pt1 | contig 23371 bp, 22 predicted proteins | sample S625metaT_FD_159713 | JGI IMG/M metagenome (GOLD analysis project Ga0210362, IMG submission 159713) | Metatranscriptome of estuarine sediment microbial communities from the Columbia River estuary, Oregon, United States - S.625 (Metagenome... | ecosystem: Environmental > Aquatic > Marine >... | reverse complement strand
GGTCCCGAAATTCTGAGCGCCGGGGACAGCGTCCCGTCCGGGGTGAGCACGCGCACCTGCGCTCCGCCGGCCGCACGCACCGAGAGCACGGCGAGCAACCCCCTGCCGCTGCAGGCGATGGACACGGCCCGCTCGCCGGCCTCGAACGACAGGTCGAAAATGCGCACCCGCGGGGGATTCGGATTGAGTTCGCAGGCCTCAAACCGGCTGTTCTTCTCCCGCGTGATGTCGACCCCGGTCTCGGACAGCGGCAGCCCTTCACTGCGCGCCAGACGGCCGGCGGCCGAGTCCAGCACATAGACCCCGCCCCGGGGCGAGGCCGCGAGTTTCTGCGCGACGAAACCGTCCGGAAGATCCAGCAACTGGGCGGGAAAGCGGCTTCGGGTATCCAGGATCCACAGGCCGCTTCCCCCCGCAACCCACAGCAGGTCGTCGGAGGAAATGGCGAGGTCCCGTACCGGGCGTACCTGGTCGGGAAGCGTGATGGCGATGGGGCGCAGACGGCTATTGGTCGGAGCCAGTGACGAGACCGAATACAAGGTTTCCGCCGTCGGATCCCAGACCACGAAATTGCCTGCGCGGTCCCGCGCCATGGCCGGCGCAAGCGCGATGGCGGCGGCTGAGTTGGGTTTCTCCTGCAGCCCGGGTAGCACGGCATGGCTCGCGAGGCGCGCCGAGGTAAGGACGTGGGCGTGACTCGCCTCCACCGTGCTGATGGGGCCACCTTCCGCGGGCAGGCGCCACCCTTGGAGTCCGGCGTTGAGTGCGAGGCCGAAGCAGCGCAGTCCGTTGGCGTCCATCAGCAGATGTCCGGGACGATGGGGACCGCGACCGTGCTTGCGCCGGCTCCGCCTGCGGGCCCAAAGGGGGAGTCGAGGGACGCCGGCGCGTCCACGCCTTCCACCACCAGCAGCGTAGTCAGTTCCGGAAGCTCGAAGGGTTCCAGCGTGAACGTGCTGACCGCCTTGCCGGCTCCCGCCACCTCGCGGAATTTTCCGTCGCTCAGCTCGAACAGGCGCACTGCGGATACGCCTCCCACGCCGGGGACCCGGGCCGCGACGACTTCCAACTCCCGGTCCGTGAGCGGACGGCCCAGGGGGTAACCGCCGTCGGAAGGCGCGTTGGCGGCCCGGCTCGCCGCCCAGTCGCCCGCGCTTCCGTCCAGCCCCAGGGGGAGGGGCCAGAGATGACGGCGCAGGGCGATGCGGACGTCGCCGAGCACCCGCTCGCGGGGAAAACCGTCGCTGATCTGCACCGCCACCGAGACTCCCAGGGGCTTGTAGACGCAGCCGATGGCGTAAAGCTCGGTGGCGAGCGGCCGGCGCAGATCAAGGAAAGCGTGGACCGTCTCCAGCAGAGGGCGGTCCGCGCGCGGATACGGCGCGGTGAAATCCTGGGTCGCCTTGGCCGGGAGCACCATCACCGACACCACGCCGGGAATGTCCCCCTGGCGCTCGTGGGGCTTGAAGCGGGGCAGCACTTCCACGCGCCCGACGCTCACGCCGGGGGCCTCCTTGGCCAGCGCGCGGTAGTCGTCCATGGTGACGGCCCGGTCCCGGTGCCGGAAATATCCCGGTATGCGGCGCTCGGCCTCGACGATGGTTTCGCTGTCCGCGCCACCTCGGGTCGGCAGCGCCTGCACCACCTTGAGGGGCTTGTCGGGCTTTCTGCGATTACCGGTAACCAAGTCGATCAGGGAGTCGAGCTTGGCGAGGGATCCGGGGGCCTGGTTCCCGGCGCGCCCCCCGCCCACCCGTAGCCCCCGCGCTATGACCTGGCTGCCCGCCGAGGGCACCCGTCCGTGGACGCCGTCGCCGAAGCTTACTGATCCCGCTTCCGGATCGAGGCGGTAGACCTGATCCAAAGGTCCCCAGGCGCCGAGGTCGTCCACGGCGACCCAGGGCGCGTTGCCCGCTACCGGATCCCTGACTTCTATGCGGAGGGTCGCCGCGTCGACGCTTCCCCTGGATACCGTTCCGAGGTCAAAGGACTGGTCCGAACCGCCGTCCGAGGTTCCCACCGCCCGCGACGGGACATCCTCCTGTTGCTCGATCTCCACGGCATTGATGCCGATCCAGGAGAGCTTGAGGCTGCTGACGGAAAAGTCGGGACGCACCCGCAGCCGGAGCCAGGCGACGAGGCGCTCCGCATCCGCCGGAGCGTCGAGGCGCGGTGGCGTGTCCCCGACCCCGGCGCCGAGGTTCTCCCGGGGATCATTGCCGGGGGCGCCGATTTGCGAAATCGCGGGCAGGCCGAGGCGCACGATGCCATCCCGGTAGTATCCCTGGGTGGTGTTTTCCAGCTCTTCCAGCACCAGCATGGTCGGCGCGCCGGCGGCGTTGGCCGGCAGCTGGCCCGTGGTCATTTCCCAGATGACGGGAATCCGGGCGCGGCTTCCGATGTCGTCGGTGAGGCCGGGAACGTCGTGAGCCAGTGCGACGCCGACATTCATTGCCCGGGGTGCGCCGTCGGCCCCCTTGTCGAGGGTGGCGCTGGCGGCGGCCCTGGCCTTGGCACTGGGTGCCATGAGGGCGATCCACAGCGACTGGTCCACGGTGTCGGCGACAAAATCGACGCCGGCCGGGTTCATGGCGCTGTTCTCGAAGATCTCCGTGGTCATGTATCCGGCCGGCTGCTGGCCCTCGAGCCGGTACACCGCTGTCAGGTCGGGGAGCAGTGCGTTGAACGTCTTCTGCTCGTCGGCCGTCAGCGCCCGCTTGAGGTAGGCGCGGCCCTGGAGAGGATAGGCGGTTACAAAGTTCACGGTGGAGAATGGCACCGGCTTTTCGATCAAGGCCCTGGGGGGCACGTCCACGGCCTTGGGGTCCCGCTCGTCATCGACCTGCAGGCCCACGATGCCGCGCGCCCGGACCGCGGGCTTGAGCGGCATCCCGAGCAGGCGCAGGAACGCCAGGCGCTGCCGCTCGGGAATGAGGTTGGCCCGGTAAAGAATGGTGTCGCCGAGCCAGGCAAAGAGTTCGATCAGGGTGCGGCCCGGGTCGCCGGCGCGGGGATGGGTCCATTCCGGGGTATGCGCGGGAATGCGCGCAACCAGCTCGGCAACCAGGTCGTCGAAACTGCGATCGTCGAGGGCCGGCGGGTTAATTGGCATTCACGGCCTCCATGGCGAGGGTGATCCCCACCCGCCCGGGCTGCTGCGTGCGCTTGATTCGATAGGCGATCTCCACCTTCACGCCGGTGGGGACTCCCGAGAACGGGTCGCTGACCGGATCCACGGCGATCCCGTCCACGGTGATGCGCGGCTCCCAGCGTGCCAGGGATTCCTGCACTAGGTCGTGGATGCGGCTGCGGGTGGTCACGGTGTTGGGTTCGTTCAGAAGATTCTCGAGGCCGCCGCCGAAGGCCGGGCGCATCAACTGCTCTCCGGGGCGGGTGGAAAGCACCACCTGGATCAGCTCGCGCACGCTTTGCGCCAGCGTCGGATAGCCGAGCCGCCCCTGGGCGTCGGGAACCGGCAGCAGGGGCCAGCCGATCGGCTCGGGAAATGCTCGTGGTTTGCTGTCAGCCATGGAGCATCCTCACTTGCTCTTCGGGAACGGAATGCAGATCTTCAGGAACGGCAGCCAGAAGAAGATCAGGTTCAGCAGCTGCAGGAAAATGTTGAGGACGATGAACGCGCACAGCGTGATGATCGGGATCGAGAACGAGCAGATCCACATCAGGTCGATACCGCCGCCGCCCTCGCCGTCGCGCAGCTTTTTGGGGTCCGACTTCAGCAGGGCCGCCAGTTTCGGCGGCAGCACGAATGCGATGTTGGGTTTCAGCTTCTTGAGCTGGTTGCGGTCGAGCAGGTCGGGCAGGGGCACCATGTTCGGCGCCGCGCCCGCCGATTCATACCAGGGCGCGATGGTGAACGGCTGCGAGTACTCGGACCACACCAGCTGCGGCGCGCAACCGGAGCGGTGCGGCTTGATGCGCACAAACGCGCGCAGGACGTAGCGGGGCTCGGTATCGCTGGTGTCCGCCTCGAACCTGCCCTTGGCCGGCTTCAGCTTCCGGTACTGGGCATCCAGGCAGGCGAGGGTCTTGGCGAACAGGGTCGCCGCCCGGGCGGTGGAAATCGAACGGATGCGGTGCGGCATGCGGAAGCTCGCGCCCGGTTCGACGTCCAGCAGGACGTCCCGCGCCTGGCGCAGGAACTCGCCTGCCTGCCCCGTGGTGGTGACGGTCTTTCCGGCCACGGTCTGGTCGAACTCGACCATCAGGCTGTTGAGTTCGGCAAACAGCGCCCGGGAAGCCGCGGAATCTCCGAAGGCATCGAACTCCACATGCAGCTGCAGCACCAGCACGCGTAGTGGTTCCAGCTGCTGATACTGGGTCTTCAGGGGCGTGCCGTCGGGCTGCGCCGCGGCGCTACGGGCCCAGTCGCTGGTGAATACGTTGCCGGGCAGCGCGAAGGCGCGCGGGCCTCCGGCCTTCAGGTAGCTGACGAGATGTCCCTCGAGGTCGCTTCGCTCCTCGCTGGACTGACCATAGCCTGGAGAATCGGGGGGAGATTCGGTCTGCTCGCTGGAGGCCACCGGGATATTGCCGAACAGCAGGGTCTTGCCCGCGGCGGCGCACACCTTGGGAGGGGCGACGAAAAGGGGTATCACCTGTTCCGTGACTTCCGTCTTGGCATCCGTGATGCGCGCCGCACCGGCGTTCAGCAGGCGCCGGTTGCTGGGAAGCATCCGGTCGAGTTGGGGGTGGCCCACGGAAGCCGCCAGGGTCCGCTTGTCCGCCGCCGGATCGAGCTCTTCGTCTATGGGTTCCCAGCCGAAGTGCTGAGTGCCGGCCTTGATCCAGGCTTCGCGCCGGGCGCCCGCAACGCGGCGGATCACCAGGCCGGCGCTTTCAATCTTGCGGGGGTCGAGGCGCGGCTGGCCGGGCTCCTCGCAAAAGGCTTCCAGCACGGCCAGGTTAAAGACGCGCTGCACCGGGGCGAACAGGCGCAGCGCGCCGCCATCCGACGCGGGGGTTGTCGCCCGAAGTCCGGCCCAGGCCCCGGGGTCGGCGAGCTCGGCGAGCAAGCCCTGGATGAAGTCCTGATCCTTGCGCTCGACGATCAGGGGCGGCGTGGCCTTGTCTTCGTGGTTCGACGCCCGCAGGCCGGCCAGCCGCACGCGATGGGCGCCGCGGGTGCTCTCGGGAACGCGTAGCTTCAGGGTTTCGGCCGAGCCGGTCATGGCCTTCTCACCAGATGTTTCCCGCGCCAGGGGTGTAGGAGCTGGAGATCACCGAGGTTGCCTGTAGCACGTTGCAACTCACCACGCCGGAAAAGGTGGCGATCGCCGAGTCCACCGTGACTGAGCCCGCGCTGACGCGGACGGTGGATGCCTGAACGCTCACCTCGGCGGCGGCCTGGACCGTTACGCCGCCGCTGTCGATGGTGACCGTGTTGCTCGCGCCCACGACCTCGACCTTGCCGCCCGCCTCGTCGGTGATGGTGAGGGTGACGCCTCCCGGCGTCTCGCATTTGATGGTCGCCGTCGCATCGCTTTCCTCGATGATGGAGATCTTGGTGCCGGCCTTGCCGGTGATGGTCCATCGGTCCACCCGGCCGTTCAGCCGCTCGGGAGGCTCTGCGGATCCGTTCCACAGCCCGCCCACCACGACCGGCGCCCGGGGATCGCCGTTCACGAACACCACCAGCACCTCGTCGTTCACGTCCGGGATGAAAAATCCGCCGCGTCTGTCCCCGGCAAAGGGGCAGGCGACCCGGGCCCACAGGGAAACATCGCGCTCGGTGTCAGTGGCGTACAGTTCAACCTTCACCCGCGCCAGGTTGAGGGGATCGTTCACATCGGTGACCCGCGCCAGGTGCGCCGCGCCCAGGGCGTGGATGGGTACCGCAAATTCGCCGGCCGGAATAGCGTCTCTTTTCATGGCTGCACGGTCATTGAGGATTTCCGAAATAGGCGCTTTCCGCGCTGAACGCGGTTTCGTAACCGCGCCGCATGTCGTAGCGGTGCTCGCAGGCGGTGACGTAATAGGTGTTGTCGAAGCGGGGCGACACGTCCGTGAGCCGCACATGGGAGCCCACCCTCAGGGAGGGATTTCCCTCGGCCACGCCTTCCAGCTTCACGAACCGGCGGGCGCGGCATGCGAACTCCGCCTCCGCCAGGGCGCGGGCCTCGGTCTGGGTGAGCGCCAGGCGGTGCGCAACCTGCTCGGTGCGCTCGCCGAAGGCCTCGGCTAGGAGGTTGCTCCCGGTGCGCCCGCTCCCGGGTCCGAGGGCGGCGGCGCTGCCGCTGCCCTCGATGGCCTGCCCCTGGGCGTAGTCAAAGCCGGTGACCCGCACCTCCGTCGCCTGATGGGCCAAGTCCGCAACAGCCCGGATCCGGTGGAGCTGGCTGTGCAGCCGCAACTCTATTGCCGTGCGGTTCACGTCCGCCCACGGCGAGACGTGCAGCTCGCCGGCCACGATCTGGAAATCTGCGCCGTGCCGGGCCAGGAGGCGGCGCAGGAATCCCAGGTCGCTCTCGTTGAACTGAACCTCCACGTCCCCGGACTCCGTCAGTCCGGTAATCACCGGCGTCAGTCCCATGCGCCCGGCAACGGCCGACGCGATATCCGCCGGAGATTGCTCCTCGTAGACCTGGATGCGGCGCGCGAGACGCGCCTTCTGCGCGGCATCCTCGGCGTGAACGAGAAGGCGGGGCGGACCCTCGGAGTCGAAAGCAAACTCGATGGCACTGATCCTGCCGCCGAAGATTTCGGTGGGCCCGGCGGCTTCGCCGGCATACACCCGAATTTCCGCGCCAAGCTTGAGAACCTGCTCGTCTTCGAATGCCGGGCCGGCGCTGCCATCGCCTCGCCCGCTCCAGTTGACGAAGCCCGCTTCCAGCGACGACAGGCCTCCCTCCTGCTCACGCATGGTCAGGTTCTGCAACAGCTGGCTCGCCAGCTCGCTGTCCTGGCCGTCGATGCGCAGGGTGGGCCGGGCGCTGTAGAACGCCAGCGGCGAGAGCGACATTTCGCCCATGGGCGCCTCGCTTCTAGTCCGCCGCCAGGCGCTGCTGGCGCCAGGCGTCCCGCGCCAGCCATTCCGCCAGCGCGCGCTCGTCGAGGGTTCCCGGGGGAGGAGGCTGGTCCCGCGCGGGGGCCTCACCCGCATCCCGGGACGGGCCCACTTCCGCCTGCAGTTCCTCAATCACGACTGCCATGCATTGGTCTCCTGATTTGCTGTCCGTTCAATCAAACTTGATTCGCGCGTTGGCGCCGACATTGGCCTTGAGGCCGGCCGAATCCGTGCCGATGGCCCGGCCGCCGATCGCGAAGTTGTTCGCCGCGGCCGGAGCACCCGCCTGGGCTTCGAACGCGCCGACTTTCAGGGTTGCGGTCTTTGGCGTCTTTGTCGCGCCCAGCCCGGCAAATGCGCCCATGGATGCCGCGATGCCAGACGAGCGCGTCGAGCCCGCGAGACCGGTGGTGGCGACCGAAATTGCCGCGCCTGAGCCGGCGCCTCCGCCGATGCCTGCGCTTGCACCGCCCCCAACCCCCATGCCTGCTCCCATCCCCGCACTGGCGCCGAATCCGATGCCTGCTCCGGCCCCCGCGCCGGCGCCGATTCCGAGGCCGGCGGAACCCCCGAGGGCCGCCCCGGCCGATACGCCCGTCGAGAAGGCGGCAGCCGCCTTGAGCTCGACACCCCCGGACGCCACCGCAGCCATTCCCGCCCCGGGATTTCGCATGCTTTCGAAACCGTTGGCGGCGGCCACGGCGCGCCCGCCGTTGCGGTCGCCGCCGCGGGAGGCCAACTCGGAAGTGCCGCGCTCGGGAATCGTGGCGAGCCGAACATCGCCCCCGGCAGCCGCGCTGGCATCGCCCTCGCCAAATTCCTGCTCGGCGAAAACGTCCTTGGGATCCTGGGAGGACAGGGTGAGCTTGACCGTGGAGCGCAGCGGCACGCCCTCACCGGAGAAGAAATCCAGGGTTTCCTTGAAGGATTCGACAATGCCCTTGAACTTGAAGGTGCCCCAGCGGAACCCGATCAGGGGCGGGGCCTGGTCCCGGTTCTGCTGGCGGTCCCCGGGGTTCAGGAACTGTTTGATCTTGTCCGTGTCCCGGCGCACGTCGCTGCCGTCGTGGGTGCTGTCGAAGATCAGGTCAAACTCCAGCTTGGCGGTGGATTGCGCCACGAACTGCTTGGCGTTGGCGTCGCGGCCCTTCTTCTCCAGGGTGTTCTGCACGGAGTAGGAAAGGGAGGTGGGGTTGAACTGGACCAGCACCGCATTGGGGCTGTCCACGCCCGGCTCATCCGCGCTGTTGGCGGAGCTAACCTTGAACAGCTTCACCTTGTGCTCGTCGGGGATGCGCATGCTTACCGTCCCTGGTTGGCGCCGCTGACGGGCTCGAAGAACAGGCCTTCGTGCACCAGATGCAGCTCCTCGATGCCCACATCCGTGGCGCGGGCGTTGAAGTCGGGCGCCTTGAACTTGACCGGCATGGCGTGCTCCAGGCGCCATTTGAGCTGGGGCTCGTTGTTGGCGTTGCTGAGGGTGATGCGCACCGTGAGCCGGTGGGCGTAAGCGCCGCCCGGCGGCTGACCCTGCAGCGAGTCGTCGGGGGCGCCCGCGAACAGGGCCCACCAGCGCCACAGGTCCCGGGCCGAGGTCATGCCGCGCTTGAGGACCACGGTGGAAAAATTCACTTGCCCCGCGCGCTGGTGCGCGCCGTAGTTCATTCCGCCCTCCTTGATCGCCTTGGGTTCCAGGGAGGCGTCGAGGCCGCTCACCTCGGAAAATGCGCCCTCGCACAGCGCTTCCAGGGACTGCGTGACGCTTCCGCCACCCCGGGCCTCGATGGGCGATCGCAGAAACTCCACCTGGAAGCGGAACGGTATCAGCGGGGGCATGAAGCGGTCGTTGGCGGTCTGTTCCGGCATGACGGGGTCCTAGGCAACCGCCCGCAGGGCGGCAAGCGGCTGGGCATCCTTGAGCGATAGCACCACGACGATGCGCTGAATGGGCTGGGCAGGCAGCAGTTCCATCTCGGCGATGAGCCGTCCGGCATCGATGTCGTTCTGGGACATGGTGTCGCGGCCGCAGCGCACCACGAAGGGGGCGCCGTCGGTGGAGAGCGCGCCGGCTTCCACCAGCACGCGGCCCAGATCGGAAAGCCGCTCGCGCACCCGTCCCCAGAGGGCTTCCCCGCTGGGCTCGAAGGCGAACTCATCGCCGGCCTGGCGTGCAGCCTGCAGCACGACGTTTATCAACCGACGCACGGCTCCCTGGCGCAGCCAGGGGTCCCTGGCGCAGGTCACGTCGGACAGCAGCTGGGCGCCACGAGGCGAGGGACCCAGCAGGCAGACGCGCTCGGCGAAGGTCATGGGCCCGAAGGGGGTCTGAAGTTCGTCCTGGACGGCCCGCGACCACTCCAGCGACGGCTCGGTTCCGAGGAAGCGATTGACCGGCTGGCGCGCGGCCGAGCGATAGGATCCCAGTGCCAACGCGCTGCGGGCGAGGACTCCGGTCAGGGTGCCCTCGGGAGCCTCCACCCCTCCCGCGCAGTCCGCCGACTCGCGGGTCTCCAGCCACGGATAGGCGAACTGGACGCGCGCGCTGGCGATCCGTCCCCCGTCCAACGACATCCATTGGAGCCACCCGGCATTTTCCGGCTGCCCTCTTCCTTCCCCCGTGAGGGGCAGGGATACAATGAATTGCACGTCGCGGCGGTGAAACGCGCGTCCGCCGTTGTCGAGTATTTCAAGAACATGCTCGATGAGCCGCTGCCAGCAGTCCAGGCCGAGGGAATTGATCCGGGGCGGCGGCAGGCGCCGTCCGACGGCCGGGACCTCGGGATTCGGATCCTGGGCGCATTCGCGGAAGCTTTCCGGCGTCGCCACGGATTCGGGCGGGGCAATCTCGCGGGGAACCGGTTCCGCGCACGCGTCCACGAGGTCGGGCAGACAGACGAAGCTCGTGTCCGGCAGGCCGTAGACGTGCTCAATCCCGACCCAGTCTCCTGCATGACCGGACACAGGGTCGGAACTGGTTTTCACCGCCGCCAGCAACCCGCGCCGGAACTCCGCGGAGACGCCCGGCAACTGGGGGGAGCGGTCTTCGCCGCGGCCGTTGAATGCCGCGAAGCGCTCCGGGACGGAATCGAAGAGCCGGGACGGATCGCCGCAGCGAATCACGTAGCACTTGCGCCCGCCCTCTCCAAAGAACGCTCGCACCGCCATTCCCAGGGAACTCGCCACGACCGGATCGCCCGCTTCGAGCGCCCGATCCATCACCCCCCGGGTTTCCCAGGCGAAGAGACGCTCGAACTCACTGAACGATTCGAAGGAAACCGGGAGAGCATGCAGGCGCTGGATCCGCAGCCAGGCATCCAGTTCGTCTTCCGCGAGCAGCCCGCCCGGATAGAAACCGCGTACTCTCAGGCTCTCGACCAAGTCATCGGTTAACGGCGTCAGGTCCCGGCAGGCTTCGACCAGGCGTGCCAGCCTTGGCCGGTCCGTGCGTTGGAGCAGGGAATTCAGGGCGTCCCGCTGCTCTCCGCTTGCCGATTGACGGAGGCTGGACTCGAATTCGCCGCGATTGCCGAGTTGGACCGGGAGCGATTCAACCGGGGAGCCGCCCAGGCGCGGGAACCCGTTGTCCGCGAGCCAGCGTGCCAGCACGGCGGGCATGGTGCGGCGGCCCGCCGGCGCCCGCCGGCGGGCCACGGCGCCCACGAAGCAGGCGATGTCGGTCCGGTTCGGGTGCGACGCAGGTGGCGGCGCCACCTCGAAACTCAGGCCAAGACGCTTGGCTCTGCTCAGCATGCTCTCTCGCACAAGGTTTGGCGGCGACGTCTGGCCTTACTCGACCATGTAGCCTTCGCAGGAGAGCACCAGTTCCTCCATGGCCACGTCTCCGCCACCCTTGCCCGCGAGGGTCGGTCCCGTGAACTTGAGGGGGGCTACGCCCTGCAGCTTCCAGGTGGCCACGGGCCCGTTGCGGCTTTCGTCCATCAGGTGGATGGTGACCGTGCGTTTGGCCTTGTAGCCCTCGGTGCGGGTTTCGTTGATCCAGTCGAAAAGATCCTTGCTGCCGATCAGACCGCGCTTGAGGGTCACGTCGCCGACCTTGTGCACGCCGGGAATCTTGCGCACGTGGTTTTCGGCCTCGTTCCCGTTGCGGTACTCGGCCATGGTCATCTCGGTGACCAGCCCGGACACATCGGAGAATCCGCCGGCGACGCCGCCGCCGAGGTCCACCTGGAAGTTGAATGCGCCGTAGGGGGTGTCGCGTTGAATCATTTGCGTTCTCCTTCAATCAGCTCTTGGCGTCGGCGGTCTTCTGGCCGATACGGAAGATCACGAACTCGGCGGGCTTGATCACCGCCACCCCGATGAGGCAGATCAGGCGGCCGTTGTCGAGGTCGTTCTGGGTCATGGTGGTGCGGTCGCAGCGGACGAAGAAGGCGTCCTCCGGCTTGGTGCCCAGCAGCGCTCCGTTCTTCCACTCGTTGAACAGGAAATCGCTGATCGTGCCGCGAATGTTGGACCACAGCATTTCGCCGTTGGGCTCGAACACCGCCCATTGGGTGCCGCGGTCGATGGACGCCTCCAGATAGTTGAAGTAGCGGCGGACGTTGACATACTTCCACTCGGGGTCGGACGAAACGGTGCGCGCGCCCCAGACACGGAGTCCGCGGCCGGCGAGAAATCTCAGGCAGTTGACGCCAATGGGGTTGAGCAGTTCCTGCTCGGCGAAATTGACGTCCCTTTCGAAGCGCAGCGCGTCCCGCACGACCTCGTTGGCGGGGGCCTTGAACACGCCTCGGGTGACGTCGTTGCGGGCGTAGATGCCGCAGACGAATCCCGAGGGCGGCAGCGGGATCTCCCGGGGCTCAGTGCTGTTGGGATTGGCGAGCGGATTGGCGGTCACCACCCAGGGGTAATAGATCGCCGCGCGGGTCGAGTCGATCTTTCCCCGCTCGGTGCGCATGGTGCTCGGGGACGGGTTTCCAGAAGGCGAGTCCAGTACCGCGATACGGTATCGGCGCGGCTTCTCGGTGTGCCCGATGAGCTTGTCCTGGATCGAGCTGCCTTCCGCATAGGCCGAGTATCCGGGAGCGGCCACGATGGAGACGTCCTCGAGACCGATGAGCAGATCGAAGCCGGCGGCGACGCCGCTGGCCGTCTCGTAGTTCGCTGCCTGGGGCTGGGAGCCGTCCGTGCCGTCCGCCATGGCGAAGGAGTCGGCAGGCTCGTCGCTGTCCTTCTTGGTCTTCGGGTCCGGCTGATCTCCGACCAGGCCCTTGAGCAGGTTGACGGGGTCGGTACCGGGAACGCCGGTGTCCACCTCAAACGAGATCGGCAGCGAGATCTGGTCGTTGCGGTCGCCCGGGTTGGCCTTGAGCACCTGGCCCAGATAACGGGGGTGGGCGTCGTTGGAGGAAAGTCCTGGAAATTCGCCCAACACGCGCCCGTCCTTGATCAGCGCCACCGTCAGGCTGAGGGATTCGGCCTTGACGTCATCGGTCTGTGCGTTGGCCGCGACGTCCTCCGGACCGCTGTTGTCGGCCTTCAGCTTCTGGAACTTTCCGCCTTTCTTGAACCAGATCTCGAAGGTCGGATTCGCCGTGGTCCCGCCCTTGATGCGCAGGGTGGCGCCCTCCGGCTGCCTCGCGAGAAATCCCTTGCCGCCCAAGGGAACCGCGACCTGTTGCACCGCCACCGTTGCCCCGTTCATGGCCGTGCCGGGGAAGCGCGCCTTGAAATAGGCGAACTTGGTGGGATTGGTGGCGGGATCCTTCAGCACCGGGTTCTTCTTGGTGTCCGCCTGCCCACCGCTGCCGTTGAAAACGCGCACCACATACAGCCGCGCGCCTCCGTTGTTGAAGTACGCCCGAGTTGCGTGGGCAATGTAATTCAGGGTCGGCGTGGAACCGAAATTGAGGTTCTCGACGCCGCCGTAGATGCGCTCGAAGTCGGCAAAACTCGTTAACAGTTCGGGAGTCCCTCCCACGGGTCCGAAGGCAGTGGGACCCACGAAGGCGGTCGTGCTGGTGCCGACGCCCTCGATGGACTTGGAGCGAAAGCTGGTTTCCTCGACATATACACCGGGTGCTAGATACTCAGGCACGGTTAACCTCCGTTAGGGCATTAGGGAAAAAAATGCTCGGGCGGCTCATGGCCACGCCGCCTCGATCACCATGCGGACCGTCTTCCCGGCGCTGAGAATGGCCGCCGGGGCGTTTACACTGCTGACCCCGCTCGCGCTGGACGCCAGGCGGGTTTCAATCGTGTCCGGATTGGGACGGGGAACCGGTGGGGCGGCATTGGCCCGCCGAACCACCTGCTCGTCCAGAACGACTTCGACGGCGGCGGGAAAATCGCGCGTGAGAACGGCGCCACCGCCACCGCCGCCACCGCCGCCGCCGCCACCGCCGCCACCACCCGCTGCGGGGAGGATGGGCGGAACCCCCGGCACAACCACCAGGGCCTCTCCCCGAGTGTCCGTCAGGGCAAGGACGGGAACGGAACCGGGAATCTGGGGCGCCACCCGCAGCAAGGCATTCACGAGCCCGATGTCCTCCGTGCCGGGAATTCGCACGCGTGCCCGGAGGAGAGCCCAGTTGGCCCCGGTGGGCGCCGCAGCCGCTGGGAACAGCTTGATGGTGATGGGAGTCAGAGCCGCCTTTGGATCACCGGCGGGGGCACGGGAGCGGGGTAGCCGGACTTCCGCGATGCGCGGAAGAAAGCGGCGCTGGGGGTCTTCCACCTTGAGTTCCAGGGGCACCGCGGTCTCAGGGGGGCTGTCCGGGGCCTCGTGGAAAGTGGTGGTATGGTGCTCCAGACCGCGCGCCTGGCGCAGTACATAGAGCCCCCGGGCGTTGCGCGCCAGGGTTGCGCCGTCTACGTCGATCCGGAGCGGCTCGACGATGCGGGCGCCGGTGACCGCGCTCACGAATTCGATCGCGCCCAGCACGCGCCGTTCGAGGAGTTCGTTCATGCGCCTTCCAGTTCGTCGCTGACGTCGAAGCGGGTGGCGATCACCGGTGCGAACTGCTCCTCGGCGTCGGGCCCGATCTGGACGTTGCGGGCGATGACAGTGAACGACGGACGGAGGGGCGGCGTCAGCGCCTGCCACAACTTGGTCATGTCGTCCAGGGAGAGCTCTTCCGGAATCAGCTGCACCGATTCGGCATCCCGAAACTGTCCGCTTACGGCGAGCAGGGAGCGGTCCAGTACCGGGTAGGCGTGCAGTTCCCGCATCACCCAGGCGAGTACCGTCAACTCCTTAAGCGGTGAATCCGCCCATACCGTGAACAACAGGTGCAGATTGACCGCCAGTGGAGGCCGCACCGATGCGCCCAAGCGTGGGTTGCGGGTGTGCTCGTTCTGGGTGACCCGATAGAGGAATATGGAGCAAGTGGTGTTTTTTCCGTCCAGCTTCTTGAGCTCGCTCGTGCCAACCGGTGAAAACGTGCACGACATATCCTTGATGGGTGAAAGCTGATGGGCGCGCGTCAGGTGCTGGGCGAGCCCGCTCACGACGGAGTGGATGGCCGCGACGGAAGCCACTAGCGGGACCCTCCCCAGGGCTCGGATGTCCAGCGAAAGCGTGAAGGCGATGCCATTGTCAGCTAACGTCTCCGATGTTTCGCCAGCCGGTAGACACCCTGCATCGATTTCTCAAGGGCGCCCTGTCGCTCCAGATAGTCGAGCGCTCTCTGGGTCGCCGCCAGCCCCGCCTCAATCCGTTGCTGCAGTATCCACCAGCGGGCAATGTGCTCCATCGTGTCGGCGGCATCCGGGTGCGACCTGAGATAGCCCATGACCTCCCCTGCGAGGGCGACCACCTCGGGATCCTCCGGGTCGGTGTCGGCTTTTGCTGGCATCGGGACCGCAATCGTCACGGGAAGGTCGATGGGTGTGGGTGCGGACATCCTTCGTTCCCGTTTGTCATGGCAAGGCGCGTGCCAGCATCGACGTTGCCGTAACTCTATGGTAGGAAACGAGTTATTTTTTTGGTCAAAGCGGGGTGTGGCGCCGGTGCCCTATGCCGTGGTTCTCCCCCGGTTTGGAGAAGTCGTTGGAAATTCACGGGAATATTGACGCGAGGCGGCGTGGGGCGGAGGCGCCACAGCCTGGGGCGCGGAGACCCTACTTTGACGTGATTGACGAGCGCCCCCCGGGCACGAATCAAGGGGCCCTCGCTTACGAAGGAACGGCTTTAGACGCGGAAGCGGGAGATCTCGATCCCGTGCTTTTTGACCAGCCGGGCGAGGGTGCTGCGGTCCTTGCGCGACACGCGCGCGGCCTGCGACAGATTGCCGCGGGTTCGGTTCAGCAGGTTCTCGAGATAAGTGCGCTCGAATGCTGCGACGGCGGACGCCTTCTCCTTGCGAAACCCCGCATCGGATTCGCGCCCGCAGGATGGGCTTGACTGAGAAGCGGCGGCGCAAGCCGGGTTTGGAGGCGCGATCTCAAGCACATCCGCCTCGCTCAGCAGAAACTCGCGCAGCAGCAGATTTTCCAGCTCACGGATGTTTCCAGGCCACGGGTAGCGGGTTAGCCATTGAATTGTGTCGGGATGCAGCCGCCTTACGCCGCGGCCATATTGCTCTGCATAACGCGACAGAAAGGACTCCGCCAGCAGCAGCGCGTCTCCGCCCCGGTCCCGAAGGGGTGGCATGGTCACGGTGAGGACGCTCAGCCTGTAAAGGAGGTCGCTGCGAAACCGGCCCCGGGCGACCAGTTCGTTCAAGTCCACGTTGCTGGCGGCGATAACGCGGAGATTCTCGCAGCGCGTCAACCGCCCGCCCACGGGCCGGTAAACGTGATCCTGCAGGAAGCGCAGCAGGACCACTTGGGCGCGGGGGCTCATGACCTCGATTTCGTCGAGGAACAGGGTTCCCCCTTCCGCCTGGGGCACCATGCCCTGGCGGCTTTCCCTGGCGTCGGTGAACGCTCCACGCTCGTGTCCGAAGAGTTCCGTCTCGAGAAGATTGTCCGGCAGGGCGCCGCAGTTAACGGGGACGAACGGGCGATCCCGGCGCGAACCCAAGTGGTGAATTGCCCGGGCGGCTACTTCCTTGCCGGTGCCCGTTTCACCCTGCAACAATACTGTTGCGTCGCAGGAGGCGAAGCGACTGAGGAGGCGCACCGCCTCGACAAACGCCGGAGAGGTGCCCAGCAGGTTGACGTCGACCAGGAGATTCATGTCCCGCACTTGCCCGGAAAAAATAAGGTAATCCCTGATGTGAGGATTGGATTCTTCGAGGATCGACCGGAGAAACGCGCAAATACCAATATGGCACGCGCTGACGGGAAGTCAATTAAAAAACAATGACAATTCAATGATACTCCGGGGGTGAAACTTAAGTTCATGATTTGCCGCTTCTCCGCAGGTGGAACCCGGCCGTCATCGCGCCAGAGTAACCACGGTGATCCGCGTTTTGCCTCGACGCCGCGGTGACCTTCGCGAAGCACTGAGAGCGGCGTGGAAAGTACCGTAGCACTCTGGCATGCCAGCGGCAATTGGTCGAACGTCCTATGCGCCGACGCCCGGCGCTGACGTAAATCGGGAGCCGAGTTACTCCTTGCCGCGCGGAGGGATTACACCGCCGCTGACCCGGGCGGCGTCACCGGTCTCGGCGAATACCCCGGGGAAATAGCGCACCGCGAGGCTGCCACGGTCGCCCTTCGCCGACGCCGGTTCCGCCAGCTGGCGCCACTCCCTGACGCGCAGGATGTGGCTGCACACTTCCAGCATGCCGACGGTATCCCGGTCGGCGGTGAGCACGCCCTGCACCCGCAGGCCGAGGTCGCGCTTGGCCGCTTCGAGGCGCTCTGCCAGTTCCGGTGTGGGCGCGAACTGGCCGTCGGAGGCGATGACCAGGTCCGCGAGCTGCCACGCCTCTTCCCGGATCCGCTCCAGGGCCCGGCGCAGGGGTTCGTCCACGTCGGTGCCGCCATGGAAGGACTGGTTAAGGAACGCGATGGCGCGGGTGATGCCGTCGGCATCCAGGGCCAGCTCGCTTTCCACCACTTCCTCCGGACCGCTGAAGGCGTAGGCGAGACAGCGCCGGTTCTGGGCGGCGGCGGTGCGCATTGCCTCCAGCACCGTGGCCTTGGCCACGTCCTCGGCGGCGCCATGCATGGAGGCGGAGGTGTCCACGCACAGGATCATGGGCCCCATCTCCAGCCGCCGGCGGGGGCGGGGGTGAACGCTGCGGCGCCAGGAGGGGGCTTCCACGGGAACGGATTCCCGCACCCGGTCGTCATCCTCGTAGGTGAGGAGGGAGCGCTCGGCGTGGCGCGCAAACCAGACCAGCCGCAGGCGGGGATGGCGCAACAGGGCCGCCTCGCTGGGTAGCATGCGGGCGATGCGGCCGCTGCGCTGCACGCCTCGGGTCTCCGCGGGCACCTCCGGTATCCGTTGTTCCCGCGGGTGGAGAGAGAATCCCCGGGCCTTTTCCAGGACTTCCACTTCCGGGCGCTCCCGGTCGTCGAGTTCCTCGGTCTCCCGCGCCCGCCCCAGGGCGCGGATGGCGGCGCGCAGCTCCGGCATGGCTTCCAGCCGCTTGCGGATGCGCACCAGTTCCCGCCAGCCCTCGGAATGGAGCAAGCCCTTGACCAGGGCCCAGCGCTCCCCTTTGAGCGTGTCCCCCAGGGCGCCGAACACGAACATGAGCTCGTCCATTTCGCCGGTGGTGGCGCGCCATTCCGCGGCGAAGGCATCCGCCGCCCGCGTCACGGCCTGGTCCGGGTCCTGGTCATGGAGGTAGTCGATGATTCGGTCCGTGTGCCAGAGCATGGATTGAACGACCTGGTCGACCACGTCTTCCCGCTCATGGCAATAGCGGGGCAGCTCCAGCTCGGCAATCTTGGCCAGGAAGGGCGCGGCGACGGGAGCAACGGGCCAATCAGCGCCGGCGGGAAGGCTTCCCCGGATCAGCGCCTGGCGCAACGAGGTCAATCCGGCGAGTCTGAGGGGAAGCGTCCCCACGCTGTTCACGATGCCCTGAAGCCAGAGGCTGCGCGGCAGCTCGTCCAGGGGCGCCAGGGGAGCATCCAGGGCGTCGGGCGCGAATCCGCCGGGATGCGCCGCCATGGTCGCGCTTAGTCGAAGGCCACGGGCTCGGGGCGCAGCCCGGGATCCGTCTCCAGCAGGGGCAGGGCCCGGAAACCCGCCTGAGACTGGGCCAGGCGCTGGCGCAACGCTTCCGCGGTTGAGCGGGTACCCAGCAGGTTGGCGTGGGCCTTTTCAAAGAAGCCGGGATCCACCCACAGGTGCCCCCGCGAAACCCGCTGCAAATCCGCCAGGGCCGCGTCCAGTAGCGCATGAAACGCATCGGCCTGATCGATCAGCTCCTGCACCTGGGCTGCCCGGGCGTTGACGTGGGTGCGGCCGTAGCGGCGGTATTTCCCGAAATAGGTCATGCGCGGCGCGGTCTCGCCGCCCTTGCCGTCGTTGACCCCCGCCACGGCAAGCCGCCCCGAGGTGTCGTAGTTGAGCTCCTCGGCGCTGTGCTCGAGCTCCAGCTGGGCCTCGAAGGCCTCCACGGCCCGGGTGAAGCGCTGGGGATTGAGCACGCGGTCGGTGCCGATCCGTGCCGCGAACCAGTCCTCCACCAGCGGGCGCTGGTCCAGGCGCTGTATGGCGCAGAACTGGGCCAGCCAGAGGTCCCACACCGAAACGGCGTCGCGTCCGTCGGTGAGGGCCGCGGTCTTGACCAGCCGCACCAGTTTGCGCCAGCGCCGGTCGGAGACGTAGATGCCTTCGCCCGCCAGGAATTCGCGCATGTCCCCCAGCAGCTCCGTCACCTCCCGGGGCAGCGTCACGGAATCGATGCGCGCATCAAGTGCCGCGAGGTCATCGCGTCCCAGCTTCAGGGATGGATCCGGATGGGCGGAGTCGGCCTCGGGCAGGCTCAGCAGCTCGGAAAAGCCCGGGCCGCTGACCGGCTCCAGCTGGCAGCGCACCAGGAAACGGTCATAGAAGGCGGCTCCCACCTCGTCATCGGGCACCTCGTTGGTGGCGCCCACCACGCTGATGAGCGGTGTCTTCACCCGGGCCGCGCCATTGTCGAACTCCCGCTCGTTGAGCAGGGTGAGGAGGGCGTTGAGGATGGCGCTGTTGGCCTTGAACACCTCGTCTATGAAGGCGATGGAGGCGCTGGGGAGGTAGCCGTCGGTCTGGCGCTCGTAGCGGTCCTGCTCCAGGGCGGCGATGGACAGTGGGCCGAACAGCTCCTCCGGCACCGAGAAGCGGGTGAGCAGCCGCTCGAAATACGCGGCGTCCCGGAAGGCGCGGTGCAGGCGCCGGGCGAGCTCGCTTTTTGCCGTGCCCGGAGCGCCCACCAGGAGGATGTGCTCGCTGGCCAGGGCCGCCAGCAGCGCGAGGCGCACCGGCGTCGCGCGTTCCACCAGTCCGGAGGAAAGAGTCTCGATCAGCGCGGCGAGGCGCGGTTTCAGCTGTGACATGGTTCGGGATTGCCAGAGCAGGCCCCGGATCCGGGGCGTCCACGCCATTCTAGCAAGGGCCGCGGTCCCCGGGCAGCGCGGAGGGATTCCTTTGCGGGAGCGTGTAAGGAAACGGGGAATGGATCGGTCTAAGGGGCAAGGGTAGTGATGCCCGAAACCACCTCAACCGTAATGGAGAAGATTATGCACAAGCGAAACGTTCTGAAGCAGCTGGCCCTTGCGCTGGCATTCGCGGGAGGCGCCGCGGTCGCGTTGCCGTCGGTGGCGGCGGACACCCAACAGATTGCGAGAGATTCCATCGTGACCCCGTTTCCGGGAAACAGCACAGTGGCGGGCGCGCCCGCCGGCCCCGGGGCATGGGATGCCGGGCGAGTGGCGCGGGAGAAAATACTCGGCGAGCCCGCCATGTCGGTGGATGGCGAGCGGAGAACCTCGAGCGGGTCCGCGTCATGCCGTGTGAATTCCCAGGCTCGAGCCCAGGCGCAGATTCTGGGACATGCAGCGTCCCATTGCTGACGGATCGGCGGAATCCGGCGGGGCCCCGTCTCCGCCGGTGGAAGTGCCGCGAGCTACCTGCCGGGTCCCGGGGGGAGTCCCCGGACCTGCGCGCCGGCCTTGATGCCGCGTTTCGCGAACCAGCCGCGGTTGGCCTCGATGGCGTAGAGGGCGCTGCCGGCGGCGGAGAAAGGCTCGCGGGTGAGGGGCGGCATATCGAGAATGTTGATGATGCGGCCGCCGGAGTCCAGATACGCGACGCTGAGGGGGATGTGGGTGTTGGCCATCCACATGCTGTGGACCGTGGCCACGGGGAACACGAACAGCATGCCGCGGTTCTCGGGCAGCATCCGGCGGTGCATCAGGCCCATGGACCGGGATTCGGGAGTTGCCGCCACCTCCACCTCGAGTGTGTGGCCGGCAACATCCACTTCGACGACGTTCAGCCCGCTCTGGGGAGATTCGGCGCCCGCCGCGAGGGCCGCCAGCAGCAGGAAGAAGGCAACGAGCGCGAAACCGCGTCGGCGGTTGAAAAAGTTCATGACATGACCGATCTTGGGCTCAGTGGCGGCCGGTGCTGCCGAAGCCGCCGCTGCCGCGGTGGCTTTCCTCGAATTCGTCCACCACGTTGAAGGCTACTTTTACCACGGGCACCACCACCAGCTGGGCGATCCGCTCCAGGGGATTGAGCTTGAATGCCGTGTGCCCGCGGTTCCAGACCGACACGAAAATCTGGCCCTGGTAGTCTGAATCGATGAGACCCACCAGGTTGCCGAGCACGATGCCGTGCTTGTGGCCAAGGCCGGAGCGGGGAAGGATCATGGCGGCCAGGCCCGGATCCTCCAGGTGAATGGCGATCCCGGTGGGCACCAGGTCCGCCTGGCCCGGCTGAATGGTCATCACCTGCTCGATACAGGCCCGCAGGTCCAGTCCGGCCGACCCGGCGGTGGCATACCCCGGCGGGTGCTCCTTCAGCCGGGGATCCAGGATCTTGACGTCGATCTTCTTCATGGATGCCACGGATCGGCAAGGGCGGCCCGCGCGCCGGCCCCCAAATGGAAGTGAATGAGCTCCGCAGGCGAAGCGTTCATCTTTTTCGGGGGCGGGCGCCCTTTATGCCGCGCCCTGGGGCAAGCAGCCTGGCGATGTGCGCCACCAGCCGGCGCGCGATCACGTCCTTGGGGGCCCGATCCAGCTCATGCCGGCCCTCGTCGTCGAACAGGATCAGCTCGTTCTCCTCGCTGCCGATGGCGGTCTGGGCCAGGTTGGCTGCCAGCAGGTGAACCTTCTTCCTCGCTCGCTTTTCCTGGGCGTAGCGCTCCAGGTTTTCACTTTCCGCCGCAAAACCCACGCAGAACGGCGGCTTCGGCAGCCCGGCCACGTATTCGAGTATGTCGGGATTGCGGGTGAGCTCCAGGGTCACGTGGCCCCGGGTCTTCTTAATCTTTTCTCCGCTGGCTTTCACCGGGCGGTAGTCCGCCACCGCGGCCACCGCGATGAAGACATCGGCACCCTTCACTTCCTTTTTCACCGCCGTGAACATTTCGTCGGCGGAGACGACGTTGACCACCTGCGCTCCCGCGGGCGGGGTCAGGGAAACCGGCCCGGAAACCAGGGTCACGCGGGCCCCGGCGTCCAGCGCCGCCTGGGCGATGGCATAGCCCATCCTGCCGGAGCTGCGATTGGTGATGCCGCGCACCGGATCCACGGCTTCGAAGGTGGGGCCCGCGGTCATCAGGACCCGACGTCCCTCCAGCACCTTGGGTTGAAAGAACCCGCGTACCGCCTGCAGCAGCGTTTCCGGTTCTATCATGCGGCCCATGCCGGTCTCGCCGCAGGCCTGGTCGCCGCTGGCGGGTCCCAGGATGGTGACGCCGTCCTTCTCCAGGGTGGCAATGTTGCGACGGGTGGCGGCCCGCTCCCACATCTGGCGGTTCATGGCGGGCGCCACCATCAGGGGGCAGTCCCGGGCCAGGCACAGGGTGGAGAGCAGGTCGTCGGCCAGGCCGCCCGCCAGCTTGGCCAGGAAATCGGCGCTGGCCGGAGCCACCAGAATCAGGTCCGCGTTCCGGGAGAGGTCGATGTGGGCCATGCTGTTGGGCACGCTGCCATCCCAGAGATCGGTGTGGACCGGGCGCCCGGTGAGAGCCTGCAGGGTCGCCGGCGCAACGAAGCGGGTAGCCGCCTCGGTCATCACCGCCTGCACCGCGAATCCGTCCTGGATCAGCAGGCGCGCCAGCTCCGCGGCCTTGTAGGCCGCGATGCCGCCGGTGAGACCGAGCAGCACGGTCCGGTTGGGATTTTCGGCCATGGAAAAAATTCGACGCCGCGCAAGAACTGGCCAGAGTGTAATGGAATAGCCGGCTTCACGAAACTTGGGCTCCCGCGCTATGCTGGCGCGGGAGGCTATGACATGACCATAAAGGACTGGCCGGCGGACGACCGTCCCCGGGAAAAACTGCTGGCCAAGGGCGCCGCAGCCCTGTCGGACGCCGAGCTGCTGGCGATCTTTCTGCGCACCGGCACCCGGGGCAGGAACGCGGTGCAACTGGGCCAGGATGTCCTGCGCCAGTTCGGGGGCCTGCCCGGCCTGTTCGCGGCCGCGCCGGCGGCCCTGGACCAGTTCAAGGGCCTGGGAAGCGCCAAGTCGGTGGTGCTGCGGGCGGTGCTGGAAACCGTGCAGCGCCTGCTCAGCGCCGAGATGGAGCAACGCGACGCGCTTTCCTCGCCGCGGGCGGTGCGGGACTATCTGCGATTGCGCCTCCAGGGGCTGGAAAGCGAGGCGTTCATGGCCCTGTTCCTGGACGCCCAGAACCGGGTCATCGCGGCGGAGGAACTGTTCCGGGGGACGCTCACCCAGACCAGCGTTTATCCCAGGGAAGTGGTGAAGCGGGCCCTGCACCACAACGCGGGCGCCGTCATCTTCGCCCATAACCATCCATCCGGTATCGCCGAGCCCAGCCGCTCCGACGAGGCCCTGACCCAAGCGCTCAAGCAGGCATTGGCTTTGGTGGACGTGAAGGTGCTGGACCACTTCATCGTGGCCGGCAGCGGCTGCCTTTCGTTCGCCGAGCGCGGACTGCTCTGATCTGCTGGCTTGCGCCGGGGCCGGTCTTGAAGACGGGTCAGGAAACCGCCGCGGCGAAGGCACGCAGCAGGCGCTCGAAGGCGGGAGGGTTCATCCATCCCCAGGCGCCGAGGGCGAGCCCCGTGACTCCCGCAAGCGCCAGCCCGCCGCCGGCGCAGATCCGCGCCACGCGAACCAGGCGACCCCAGCTTTCGGCGCCCCGGTCCCGGCGGTCCATCACCAGCAGCGTTCCGGTGCCGGTGGAAAAGACGCCCAGCGCGGCCAGGACGGGACCCGGATGACCCGCGATCCGGCGGATCGCGGAAGCGCCGAGCCCCGCATCCAGCAGGTGGCCGCGGATCTCGTCCAGCACTTCG
>Ga0210362_1255943_pt1 | contig 23526 bp, 20 predicted proteins | sample S625metaT_FD_159713 | JGI IMG/M metagenome (GOLD analysis project Ga0210362, IMG submission 159713) | Metatranscriptome of estuarine sediment microbial communities from the Columbia River estuary, Oregon, United States - S.625 (Metagenome... | ecosystem: Environmental > Aquatic > Marine >... | reverse complement strand
CCTCGGCCTGGCTCTCCAGCTCGCGCGTGACGGTTTCGGACTCCTTAAGGACCTGCAAGAGGCTGAATTGCACGTCGGCCAGCCGGGCGAACAGCTCGCGCTCTGCGGACGAAGCTGGAGCCGGGACCGCCTCGGGGCCGCCCAGCCTTCCCAGCACTCGCTCGACGCGCAGGTTGGCGTCGCTGGCGGCCGCGAGGAGCCGGGCGCGCTCCTGGCGCGCGGCGGAGAAGTCAACGGGCCTCGGCAGCCGGGCACGCTCCTCGATAAGGGTTCGCGCGAACTCCCGCCCGGCCGCGTGCACTGCGGCCCGGCGCTCGATCCAATTTAGGCGCTCCTCGAACTCCCGCTTGGCCGCCCGCAGCCCTTCGAGCTCCGCCGATGCGCGTTCCAAGTCTGCCTCGGCATCGGCGATGCGGGCCGAAACCCCGGTCCTTGCCGCGGTCGCTTGCGGAGAATCGGCCGGCTGGGAGAGGGCCGGGCTGGAGAACGCCACCAGGAGCGCCGCTATCGTACCGATTGCTGCGGCGAACCGGGTGGCAGACATGGGCACGGCCCCGACGCGGGCCAAGCTACTTCTTCAGTTTCTCGGCTAAGTACTCCCGCACCGACTCTCCCCACTCGTCGATCGTGGGCTTGGCCATCTGCAGCGTCAGTTTTTCATCGCCCTTGACCTCGATGCCCTTGGCGTCGCGCACGCCCAGGGCAAGAGGCGCGCCGGTGTTGCTGTCCGTGAGTTCCGATTCGACTGCCAGCTTGACGTCGTACTTGGCTTCACCCGCGGCCCGGGTCGCGGCGGTGAAGACCAGGGCGACGGGGACGAGCTGGTAGGGCTTCAGCCCCGTCTCTACCGAGGCGGCGGTGATGGCGACCCGCAGGCGCGCGACTCCCGGCCCCGGCTTCTCGGCCAGGGCCTGGAAGCTGCCCACAGCCTTGCGCAGGGTGGCATCGAGGTAATCCTGAAGCTCGGTCAGCGTCTTTGACGACACCCGGTCGCTAGCCTTGGGTGCGGGATAGAAGATTACCTTCTCGATGAGGATCTTCTGGTACTTGTCCCCCGTGAAGTCGGGGCTGACCCAGATGCGGCGCTCCACGCCGAGGGGGTCCTTTTCCACCTGGAGCTGCGAGTAATCCTTGAGAAACCCCGACTCCGCGTTGGCCGCACCGCTCAGGCCGGCGCCGAGGGTGGTCGCGAAGGCGAGAAGCCCGAGGCCGCGTGCGATCGATCGAAACATGGTGATCTCCTTCTTTCGTTGTGAAGCACTACAAAATGAGGGCTTGGCCATCGTCAACGGCCAGCGCCTTCCTTTTTTCCGGAACCGGAAAGCCCGAACCGGCCCCCGGATCCGTTCAGATCTTTTACTTCGCCTTCCCCTGCTTGGCGGTTTCCCTCTCCACCGTCGGCACTATGGATCATAGACCACCTCCCCAGCGGTACTGCCATGCGATCCCCGCCAGGTCGAAGTCGTTGCCGGTGCGGGACGACACGCCCCTGCTGCCGTAGAGCTTGATCGAGTTGCGGACATCCACGGGGATCGCCAAGGTGAATCCAAACCGCCAGTTCTGCTGCAAATCGTTGTTCAGGGTGCCGTTGAGCGTCGTTCGCCCGCCCGTGAAATAGGTTGCGTCCAGGGAACCCCAGATACCCGCACTCGCGCTGTAGATGACATGAGTCTCGAAGGAATAGAGGGGATCCTGCGAGCGGTGATTGCCGCGAAAGAAGTCATTGTTGTCAGTATAGAAGGTGACCGCCGCGGTGCCCTCCAGGGTCCAGTGGCCCAAGGCCTTGGAGATGCCCAGCTCCGGCTTGATGGACCAGCGGTTGCTGCCGATATTGACCAGCCGGGCCGAATCGTACTGGCCCAGCGGGGCCGTCACCCGCAGGCTGGCCCCGACGATCACGTCCTGGTTGTAGCCTGCGTATTCCTCCCGGGTGAGCGCCGGGGCGCCGTAGAAGTTGACCGACAGCTTGATCACCGGATCGGCGAAGCCGGATACGTTCCGCTCCACGGGCTCTCCCGCGAAATTCGCGGTGCCTCTCAAATCGGTGTACGGGACGATGACGTTGAGCTTGGCCGATTTGCCCCAGAAGTCGAGCACCCGGCCATAGGCGAGGACCCCGCTGTTGGTCGTCAGGTCGGGATCTGTCAGCGGCAGGGAGGTGTCGAAGGCGACCCCGCCGCTAGTGTACGCATATCCCGCAATCAGGAAATTCAGCCCCACGGGGGCATTGGCGTAGGAGCGAGGCTCCATTTCCTGGGCCCGGGAGAGAAGGGGAGTCCCCACGCCAAGTCCCGCAATCACGGCCGCGACTAGGCACAGCCGGCACGGATGCCGCGCGGTGCACCGCTGCGGTCCGACTTCCGGAACGCAAGAACATTGCATACGACAAGCTTAGCAGCGGGAAGCCATTTCGCGTGGCCTGAGCCGAAGAGCAATGCATTCCCGCGTTTCGAACCCGCAGGCTTCCGCCTTGGCGAATCCCATCAGAGCTCGGCCCCGGCCGGCGATAACGCCCCTCAAAAACGGACTCCGAGGCCCAGGAACGGCCCTCCCATCCCGGCGTCGTAGGCGAACCGGTCGCCTTCATAATCCATGTCCAGGTACCGGAAACCAAACTTGCCGGAGATGGTGGGGGAGAACTGGTAGTTGACGGCCGCGATCACATCCCAGGCAAAGTCGGAGCCCACGCCGAACCCGCCGATGGCGGCATAGCCGGTCAGGCTCCAGAGCTCGCTCAGCGGGTGGATAACCCGCAAGCCCACATAGGGGTCCCACCAGTCGTCTCCGGCGTCCACCGATCGCAAGCCGCCGGTCGCCAGGACCGCCGATACTGGCGCCCTAATGTCCACGTAGCGCACGCCGGCGAGCGCGTCCAACTTGGTGGGTCCGTCAGCGAGGCGATAGGTGCCGAAGAGCGCGTACATCTGCTGCTTCACTTCCGCGTCCACGCTGGCGAACCGGATGCCCGGGGCGACGTTCTGGTCCGAAAGCTTCACGTAAAGGGCGTCGCCGATGAAGCCCCAGCGGCCGTTGCGGCCCTCGAACACGCCCATGGCGCCAACGTCGAGGTTCGAAAGAATGTTGGAGGCGCTCCAGTCGATATTGGCGGTGGGAAGAAACGCGGGGCCGGCCCCCACCGTCCCGTCGAGGCCGGCGGTCCAGAGGTAGGGGGTGGCCTCGAATTCCCAACCACCGCCGCCCGCTGAAGCGGGCGTTGCGACGCTGGTTCCCAGCACGGCGGTCAGGACCAGAGGGATGGCAGCAGTTCTTCTTATGGACGACGTTGTCACGGCACTTGCTCCTTGAAGTCGCTATTGGGGAAGAACGCTGGCGGTGGAGCCCGAGCCCTCTACCAAGACCCGCTGGCCGACATAGAGGGCAGGATTGCTGGCCTGGGTGACTACCACCAGCACGCCGCTGTTGAGGCGCACCACGATCTGCTGGCCGGGCTTCTTGCTTCTCGTACTTGTTCTCCATGTACTGCCCGCCCACCGCGCCCGCAATGGCTCCGATGGCTATGGCCACGTCCTTGCCGGTGCCCTGGCCGATCAGGCTGCCCAGACCCGCGCCGGCGGCGCCAGCGCCTTCGGCCGGGCTTTCCGGCGCCGCTGCGGAAGCAGCCCGACGCAGTGGCGGAAAGTTAACCAGGTCAGCCAGCCGGTAGCCGATACGTTCCGGCGTTTCAGACGGGGATAAAACGGAGGGCGCCGCTGGCGCACCTTCCCAATTGAGAAAAACCCCGGTAAAGCGCTTGGGTCACCGGCCTCGCGGCTTCCGTTCCGTTGGCATATTCGCCGCACTTGCCCGGCCTCGCTTCGCGTCCTCCCGGGGCGTGGCAACGATGCGCGGGCCAGGGTGCGACCGGCTGCATTTAATCCACCACCGGCAGGCCGGAGTTCAGGAGCCGCAGGTCCACCGCGGTAGTGTGCTCCAGCACCGGCGCATCGGTCACCACCAAGGTCGCCCCCGGGTGGAGGGCTTCGTGCAGCTTGGCGCGGAAGGGCGTCGGGACCTTGACCCGGCCGGCGTGGGCGGGATCCAGGGGCTGCTTGTCCTCGCCCGCGTGGCCGGGGATGCCCACGGCCACCCAGCGGTAGTGGGGTTCCGCCCCGGGAGCCTGGTCGTCCAGCATGATGAAGGCATGGGTGCCCAGGGGAACCTCCGGCTCCTGCACCGCGACCTTGGTGCGCCCGATCTCGACGCCGTTGCGGTACACGAGCATGCGCTGGTCCGCCCCGCTCACCACCACGGACAGGGGTCCGGCCGGGGACGTTTCCGGTTGCCAGCGGAAATCATCGGCCGCCCCGAGGGAAGCCGTCTCCAGAGCCATGCCCGTGGCGGCATCCACGGGGGCGATGGCTCCGGGATGCACGACTTTTTCGGGCGCCTTGTGCTCGTCCGCGATGACCACGGTCATCCCCAGGTGCGAGGCGTCGAAGAGGTGATCCGCGAACACGGTGGGCAGGTGGACGCAGCCGTGGGAGGACGGGTAGCCGGGCAGGCCTCCCGCGTGCAGCGCCACGCCGTCCCAGGTCAGGCGCTGGGTGTCGGGCATCGCGGCGTTGTTGTACTTGCTCGAGTGATGGTGCTTGTCTTTCTGCAGCACGGTGAAGATGCCGGTAGGCGTCTGGTGTCCCTTCTTGCCCGTGCTCACCGTGGAAACGCCGATGCGCACCCCGTTGCGGTAAACGTAAGCCCGCTGCTCGGGAAGGCTCACCACCACCACGATGGGACCAGAAGGGGACTCCTCGCCGGCCCAGATGAATTCGCCCCGCTTGAGGGTCGCCGGGTCCGTTTCGGCGGGGCGGGAGGTTTTGGCGCCCCAGAACGGCTCCGCCAGCAAGGGCAGGGCGACGGCGAACGCCACTACGGCGGCTAGCAATCGGAAACGCATGTATCACCTCTCTGCTGGAATCGTGGATTGGCAGTCAGCCATGGGCCGGGCCTCAACGCGGGCGGAGCTTCTCCGCCCCGGGCGGCAGGAGCCGAATCCGCGCCTCACCCGCGGCCGCCGGTCCGCTTGTTGATGGGGCGCATCCCGGAAAAAAACGAAGGGCGCCTTGAGCGCCCTTCGTCCCTGAATAAAGCCCCCCGCAGATGCCGTCAGGCCAGCATCTTGAACCCATCGGTTCAAGTGGGTCGCTCACCGGACGCCTTCAGGCGCTTCCGCGTGGGATGCGCACAACGGCGCCGCTTGGGCTCGCAACCGGTGACAATGAATCGGTTCGAAGAATCTAGGCCTAGGCGAACACCGCAGGGGACGACGCTTGAAACCTGTCCCGACCGGATGTCCCTCAGAACAACTCGTCCTGCTCCGCGAGAGTCCGGTCAATGATCTCCTGCATGCGTCCTATTCTACGCTTCACCTCTCCCAAGTCAAAAGCTCCGCCCACCCTCATGGTGAGCAGTTCATGGGCGATGTTGAGCGCGGCCATGACGGCGATGCGATCCGTCCCTACAACCTTTCCGGAATCCCGGATTTCCCGCATTTTGGCGTCCACGTAGGCGACCGCTTCCAGCAATTCATCCTTTTCATCGTCGGCGCAGGCGACGCGAAAGGGCTTGCCCAGAATGGTGACGTCGAAGGCCTTGTGCTCGCCGGCCATTATTCGGTTTCGGGAATCTGCGCCAGCACCTCTTCCAGGCGGGTGGTGGCGAGGGCGATCTTGTCGCTGAGGCGGTGGTTTTCGCTGACAGAAGCGGCGAGATCCTGGCGCAGCCGGTTGTTGTCGGCGCGCAGCCGCTGGCAGGTATCCACCAGCTGCGAGAGTCTCTGCTCGAGGGCCTTCAAATCCGCGTCCATGGCCACACTATAAGTTGGAAAATCGAATCGCGTCAATTGGTAACTGGCGTTTTTAGAAGTAATTTGAAGGAGTTGGCAGAACGGACCAGTGATTTCTGCAGGCGGGGACAAGACCCCGACCCTAATGTAGAATTTGATCACGTTTTCGGTGCCGCAGCCGCCCTCCGGTGGCGCGGATAATCGGGAATCCGGTGCGCCCGCGGTCGCGGGCAAAGCCGGAGCTGCCCCCGCAACGGTAAGCAAGTGGGGGCGCGCCACGAAGCCACTGGGATTTTTTCCGGGAAGGCGGCGCGCCAAATCTTGCGAGCCCGTATACCGGCCGGAAGCGGGTTGGGGAATGCTGCGTGGGGCGGCGGTCCGGCTGCAGGCGTCTTCTGCTTCCTCCACTTCGCCCTTCCCCTTTGCGCAACCAGGCATGCGGCGGGCATGCCGGAACAGGGGAGTCGCCATGAGATTAAAAAAGCTGCTTGTCGCTGTCCTTCTCGGGGCGGCGATGCCTGCGCTTGCGCAGGAGATCCAGCGGGGGCGCGAGGTGGTGGTCACGGCGAGCCGCTTCCCCGAGACCGATGAAACCCTCGGCCCGGGCGTGCGGGTGATCGGGCGCGCTGAGATCGAGAACAGCACCGCCCAGACGGTGGTGGAACTCCTGGCCCAGGAGGCGGGCATTCATGTGCGGGACAGCCTCGGCAGCCCGGACTGGAGCATCGACCTGCGGGGTTTCGGCCAGACGGGCGACCAGAACACCCTGGTGCTGGTGGACGGGGTGCGCTACAGCGAGATCGACACCACGCCGGCGAAATGGTCGGGCATACCGCTGCTCGCCGTGGAGCGCATCGAATTATTTCGCGGCGACGCCGCGGTGCTCTACGGCAGCGGCGCCACCGCGGGGGTCGTCAACATCATCACCCGCAAGCCGGGGCGGAACAGCCGCGAGGCCGACGTCCTGCTACGGGGCGGGTCCTGGAACACCGGGGATTTCCAGTTCGCGGCCAACCTGGGGAGCGAGAGCCTGGGCCTCTCCCTGGCGGGCGGCGCCCTGGATACCCGCAACTACCGGGATAACAACGAGCTGCAGCAGTACGGCCTGCTCCTGGACCTGCGCAACGTGGACGGCCCCCACACCGTGTACCTGAAGGCCGCGCTGGACCAGCAGGACCTGCGCAACCCGAGCCTGATCACCGTCCCGCAATACGACGCCGATCCGCGCCAGACCGCCACGCCTTTCGACTTCAGCCAGCGGGAGGCGGGCCGCGCCGACCTGGGGGGTAGCTTCGATCTGGGATTCGGCGAGCTGGCGGGCAACCTCACATGGCGCAAGAAGTCCTCCGATGCCTTCGTCTTCGACTTCGGCTCGGTGGTGGACATCGACACCGAGTACTACGGTTTCCTGCCGCGGATGCGGCTGCCCTGGAACGCCGCCGGCAGCGCGCAATCCCTGGTGCTGGGTGTGGACTTGGAGAAATCCGATTACGACCGCAACGTGTCGGGCAGCTTCTTCGCGTCCCGCACCAGCGCGACCCAGGAAGTGGCAGCCGCCTACCTCAGGAACCGCAGCCAGCTGGGCCCGGCCACCGCGCTCACCGTCGGCGGCCGCACCCAGCGGGTCCGGACCGAGATCAATGATCCCTTCCTCGACCCGGTGGACCAGCGGCGCACCTCCAACGCCTGGGAGGTCACGCTGCAGCAGGCATTCACGCCCCGCTGGTCGGGGTATGCGCGGGCCTCCCAGGGCTTCCGGGTGGCCGGCGTGGAGGAGACGCCGTTCACCACGGGTCCCCTGCTGCCGCAGACGTCCCATGCCTACGAACTGGGCACCGAGTGGCGGGGGGACGGGATGCGCGCACGCCTCACCGCGTACACCATCAACCTCGACAACGAGATCACTTTCAATCCCCTGGCCGGATTCTTCGGCGATAACGCCAACCTGTTTCCCACCCGGCGCCGGGGCGTGGAACTGGAGGCGCGGGGGCGGATCGCGCCGCCCCTCGACGCCTTCGCCACCTTCGCCTACAACGACGCCACCTTCCGGGAGGGCGTTTACAACGGCGTGGACGTGGCGGGCAACCGGGTCCCCCTGGTGCCCCGCTGGCAGGCTTCCACCGGCGTAGCCTGGCGCTTCACCGAGGCTACGCAACTGGCGGGCAGCTTCGTCTACCTGGACGACCAGTACCTCAACAACGACTTCGCCAACGCCCTGCCCCGGCGCATCCCCAGCTACGGAGTCATGGATCTCAAGCTGACCCACCGCATCCGGGACTGGCTCCTGGGGCTGGAAGTGAAAAACCTGCTGGATCGCGATTACTACAGCTATGGCGGGGTGGACAGCCTGGGAACGGTCAAGGTGTTTCCGGCCCCGGAGCGGGCCTGGTATGCGTCCGCCGAGTACCGCTTCCGCTAGCGGGCCGCCGCAAGGCTGCTTCGCGACCGATCTGCGGCGTCGCGTGCTCGCTCGGCCCTCGCTGTACCAGCGAGTACTATGTCAGGCCTCGCTGTGCGGCTCCTGGCATCTGCGGCCGCTCGCGACGCCTTGCAACGGCCTGCCAAGGCGGATCTGGCGTCCCATTTCTTTGATTAAGCGAACGTTTCTGCTATCGTTCGCGTCATGACGCGGATGACTGGCCGCGAACTTTACGTTCGCCTGCTCGGGTATGTGAAGCCTTACTGGCGCGAGTTCACGGCATTCGTGGTGGCGCTCATCGTCACCGCCGCCACCGAGCCCGCGCTCCCCGCCCTGATGAAGCCCATGCTGGACGGGACCTTCGTGGAAAAGGACCCGTTCTGGATCCGCATGATCCCGGTCATCATCATCGGGCTGTTCCTGGTGCGCGGCATCGCCAGCTACGTCGGCAGCTATGTCGGAAACTGGGTCGCCTACAAGGTGGTGACCGACGTGCGGGAGCAGATGTTCGTCAAGCTGGTGCAGTTGCCCGGGCGCTTCTACGCCGACCACCTTTCGGGAAACCTGATCTCCAAGGTGTCCTACGACGCGGGGCAGGTGACCGCGGCGGCCACCCATGTGCTCACCTCGGTGGTAAAGGATTCCCTGGTGATCCTGGGCTTGCTGGGGGTGATGTTCTATTACAACTGGAAGCTCACCCTGTTCTCCATGGTGATGGCGCCCCTGATCATCGTCGTGGTGCGCGTCATCAGCCGGCGCCTGCGCCGGGCCAGCACCGAGACCCAGCGCGCCATGGGCGAGATGACCCAGGTGCTCCAGGAAACCATCGAGGGCCACAAGGTGGTGAAGCTGTTCGGCGGCCAGCCCTACGAAACCCGCCGCTTTTCCGACGCCGCGAACCTGGTGCGGCATTTCACCATGAAGCAGGTGAACGCCTCCGCCATCAACGTGCCCACGGTGCAGTTCATCGCGGCGCTGGCCCTGGCGGCCATCATCTACGTGGCCACCATCGAGTCCCAGGCCGACCGCACCACGGTGGGATCGTTCGTGGCCTTCACCGCGGCCATGATGATGCTCACCTCGCCCCTGAAGCGCCTGACCGGCATCAACGAGTTCCTGCAGAAGGGCCTGGCCGCCGCCGAGAGCGTGTTCCAGGTCATCGACGAGGCGCCGGAACCCGATCCCGGCACGGTGGACCTGGGCCGCTCCCGGGGGGAGGTGGTGCTGGAGGACGTGAGCTTCAGCTACGACGGCGATAAGCTCGCGCTGGACGGCATCTCCCTCGCCATCCGCCCCGGGGAAACCGTGGCCCTGGTGGGGCAGTCCGGCAGCGGCAAGACCACCTTCGCCAACCTGATCCCCCGTTTCTACCATCCCACCCGGGGCCGCATCCTGATCGACGGCCACGACCTGGAGACCCTGACCCTGGCGAGCCTGCGCGCCAACATCGCCCTTGTCTCCCAGGACGTGGTGCTGTTCAACGACAGCGTGCGCGCCAACATCGCCTACGGCGCCATGCGCGGCGCCGGCGAGGCCGAGGTGGTGGCGGCGGCGGAGGCCGCCCACGCCATGGAGTTCATCCGCCAGCTTCCGGAGGGGCTCGACACGCTGGTGGGCGAGAACGGCGTCAAGCTCTCGGGAGGGCAGCGCCAGCGTCTGGCCATCGCCCGGGCCCTGCTCAAGAACGCCCCCATCCTGATCCTGGACGAGGCCACCTCCGCCCTGGACACCGAGTCCGAGCGCCACGTGCAGGCGGCCCTCGAGGCGCTGATGAAAAACCGCACCACCATCGTGATTGCCCACCGCCTTTCCACCATCGAGCGGGCCGACCGCATCGTCGCCCTGGACCAGGGGCGCATCGCCGAGGTCGGCACCCACGCCGAACTGCTGGCGGCGCCCGAGGGCATTTACGCCAAGCTCTACCGCAGCCAGTTCCTGGGCGAAGTTCCGGCGTAGCCATGACCCACCTCTCGGTTGTCGTCCCGGTCTACCGGTCCGAGGGCATCCTGGAGGAGCTTTACCGCCGCCTGCGGGTGGCCCTGGAGACGCTTACCGAGGACTTCGAGATTCTGCTGGTGGAGGACTGCGGCGGAGACCGCTCCTGGGAAATCATCCGGGAACTCGCGCGACGGGACCCGCGGGTCAAGGGCATCCAGTTTTCGCGAAATTTCGGCCAGCACTACGGCATCACCGCCGGCCTCGATCACTGCGACGGCGACTGGGTGGTGGTGATGGACGGCGACCTGCAGGACAGGCCCGAGGACATACCCATGCTGTACGCCCGGGCCCTCGAAGGCTTCGACGTGGTGATCGCGCGCCGGGGCATCCGCAGGCATGGCCCGCTGAAGCGGCTGGCGTCCTGGGCCTTCTATCGCCTGTTCAGCTGGCTTTCCGACATCGAGTACGACGGCACCATCGGCAATTTCCGGATCATCTCCCGGCGGGTGGTGACCAACCTGCGACGCATGCGCGAGCAGATGCGGTTTTTCGGAGGCCTGCTGGCGTGGATGGGGTTTCCCACGGCCCTGGTGGACGTGCAGCAGGACCCGCGCCACGCCGGCACGTCGAGCTACAGCCTGCGCCGCCTGTGGCGGCTGGCGTGGGACGTCATCATCGCCTATTCCGACAAGCCCCTGCGCCTCGCCATCCGCCTGGGCTTCTACATGGCGTTCTTCGCCTTCCTGTTCGGTCTCTTCATTATCTACCGGGCGCTCTTCTACAGCATTCCCGTGATCGGCTATCCCAGCCTCATGGTTTCCATATATTTCGTGGGCGGGATCATCATCGCCATTCTCGGCATCCTCGGCATCTACCTCGGCAAGACCTACGACGAGACCAAGCGGCGCCCCCTGTACGTGGTCATGCGCACCACCTTCGACGAGGACCGCGCCGGCGGCGGAGACGAATCCCGGTGAAGCGCTGCCTGGCCTGCGGCGCCCGCTTCGGGGCGGCCGGCTGGCGCTGCCCGGAGTGCGGGCAGGAGCCGGAGACCCTCGGCGGTTTCCCCGCCTTTGCCCCCGGGTTGGCCCGGGGCGGCGCCGGCTATGACCCGGAGCACTACGAGCGCCTGTTCGCCTTGGAGGCCTCCCACTTCTGGTTTCGCGCCCGCAACCGCCTCATCCAGTGGGCCCTGGGGCGGTACTTCGCGGCAGCGCGCTCCTTCTGCGAGATCGGCTGCGGCACCGGCTACGTGCTGACGGCGGTGCGCGAGGCCCTGCCCGGGGCGGCGCTTTGCGGCAGCGAGGTGTTCGCCGAGGGCCTGCCGTTCGCGGCGCGCCGGGTGCCCGAGGCGCGGCTCATGCAGATGGACGCCCGCGCCATCCCCTACACGGAGGAGTTCGACGCCATGGGCGCGTTCGACGTGATAGAGCACATTGCCGACGACCGGGCGGTCCTGGCACAGATGCGCGGGGCGCTGGTGGCCGGCGGCGGGCTGCTGCTCACCGTGCCGCAGCACCCCTGGCTCTGGAGCTGGATGGACGACGCGGCCCGCCATGTCCGGCGCTACACCGCGGCCGAGCTGCGGGACAAGGTGGAGGACGCGGGTTTTCGTGTCGAGCGCGTGACCTCCTTCGTGAGCCTGCTGTTACCGGCTATGATGCTCTCCCGGCTGGGGCGCCGCCGCGTCCGGGCGGAGGCCGATCCCTACGCGGAGTTCACGATCTCCCCCGCCGTCAACCGGCTGCTGGAAGGAGTGCTTTCCCTGGAGCGCGGCCTGATCCGCGCCGGGTTATCCTTTCCGGCGGGCGGCTCCCTGCTGCTGGTGGCGAGGAAGCGATGAAGATTCCGTTCAACAAGCCGTTCATCGTCGGCGAGGAGCTGGACAACATCCGGCGGGCGGTGGAGCAGGGCCAGCTCTCCGGCGACGGCCCCTACACGAAGCTGTGCCACCGCTGGCTGGAGGAGCGCACCGGCTGCGCCAGGGCGCTGCTCACCCATTCCTGCACTGCGGCCCTGGAGATGGCGGCGATTCTCTGCGACATCGGGCCGGGGGACGAGGTGATCATGCCCTCCTATACCTTTGTCTCCACCGCCAACGCCTTCGCCCTGCGGGGCGGGGTGCCGGTGTTCGTGGACATCCGCGGCGACACTCTCAACCTGGACGAGTCCCTGGTGGAGGCAGCGATCACGCCCCGCACCAGGGCCGTCGTGCCGGTGCACTATGCCGGGGTGGCCTGCGAAATGGACGCCATCCTCGACATTGCCCGGCGTCACCGGCTGCGGGTGGTTGAAGATGCCGCCCAGGCGCTCCTCTCCATCTACAAGGGAAAGCCCCTGGGGGCCCTGGGAGACCTGGGCTGCCTCTCGTTTCACGAGACCAAGAACATCATCAGCGGCGAGGGCGGCGCCCTGCTGGTGAACGACCCGGAGCTGGTGGAGCGGGCCGAGATCATCCGCGAGAAAGGCACCAACCGCAGCCGCTTCTTCCGGGGCCAGGTGGACAAGTACACCTGGGTGGATATCGGCTCCTCCTATCTTCCCAGCGAGCTGGTGGGCGCCTTTCTTCATGCCCAGTTCAGCCACGCCGAGGAGATCATGGCCAAGCGCCGCCGACTGTGCCAGCGCTACGGCGAGCGGCTGGCTTCCCTGGCCCGGGCCGGCGTCATCGAGGTGGCCGATCCCCTGCCTGCGGGACTGTCGGGCAACGGCCACATGTTTTACATCCTGCTGCCGGACACGGACACCCGAAGCGCTCTGATCCGGCACCTGGGGGAGGCGGGCATCCTGGGCGTGTTTCATTACGTTCCTCTCCATTCCTCTCCGGCCGGGCGGCGCTTCGGGCGCACCGGAAGCGCCATGGATGTCACCGACTCGGTGAGCGCCCGGCTGCTGCGGCTGCCCCTCTATTTCGAGATGGAGGAGGCCGACGTGGACCGGGTGGCGGCGCGCGTCGCCGGTTTTTTCGGCGCTGGATCCCCATGAGCCACCGGGACTCCGGGCTGCTGGCGTTGCTCAATCAGGCGGCCGCCTATCGCCTCCTGCAGCGCCTGCTGCTGCGCCCGTCCACGAGACGCCGCCTGGTGCGCGACATCCTGCGGCCCTACCCCGGCTGCCGCATCCTGGACATCGGCTGCGGCCCCGCCGACATTCTCGAGGACCTGCCCGCGGACATCGGCGCCTACCGCGGCTTCGACATGAATCCGCGCTACATCGAGGCGGCGCGCCGGCGCTGGGGCGAGCGCGGGCGCTTCGAGTGCCAGCGGGTGGACGAGGCTGCCCTCCCCGAGGGCGGGTCCTTCGACATCGTCCTCGCCACCGGCATCCTGCACCACCTCGATGACGCGGAGGCGGCGCGCCTGTTCGCCGTCGCGCACCATGCCCTGCGCCCCGGCGGCTGGCTGGTCACCTATGACAACGTCTACATCGAGAACCAGAATCCCGTGGCCCGCTGGCTCATCGCCCGGGACCGGGGCCAGGCGGTGCGCACCCGCGACGGCTACGAGGCTTTGGCCCGGCGGCTTTTCCCCAATGTGGAGGGCACCATCCTCCACGACACCCTGCGCCTGCCCTACACCATCCTGGTCATGCGCTGCGTCAAGGAACCTCCCGGCCCGCGGGCGTGACCGGCACCCGGGGCTCCGCTAGAATGTCCGCCCCGGGGCCTCTCCCGGCGATCCCTTTCCCCCGCGAGGACCGGTTCTTGCGATTTCCCGCCTTCGACACAACACGGCAATGGTGGATTTTCTACGCCCTGTGCGCGTTGAGCTTTCTTCCGGCGCTCGGCCTCTACTTCGTGGGCGAGGAGCCCATCGCTTTCGTCACCTCGCTGGAAATGTGGCACCGGGGGGAGTGGTTCACCCACACCATCTACGGCCTCAACGCCCTCCACAATCCGCTGTTCAACTGGCTGCACATCCCCCTGGCGTCGGCGGTGGGCTGGGAGAACGGGCTGGCGGCGGCGCGGGCCATGATGGCGGGCTCCACCGTGCTCACGGGGCTGGTGGTGGCATGGCTGGCGCGGGCGCTGTTCGGCGACCGCCTCTTCGCGGCGTTCAGCGCGGTGGTGTTCCTGACCCTGGGCGACCTGTTCGTCTACCGCGGCTGGCTGTCCTACGTGGACCCGATGTTCATGCTTTATGTCTTCACCGGAACCGCGTCGCTCTGGATCGCCTGCGAGCGCCGCAGCCCGGGCCTGCTGGTGCTGGCGGCCCTCGCCGTCACGGCGGGCTTCATGCTCAAGGCCATCACCGCCTACACCTTCTACGCCGGGGCCGGCTTCGTCCTGCTGTTCCGGAAGGAGTACCGCGCCTTCCTCTTCAGTCCCGCGTCGCTGCTGATCCACGCCGTGATGTTTGCCTGGCCGGTGATCTGGTTCGCGCTGGTGCTGGGCGGCGGCGGGCAGGGATCGCGCATGCTGGGGGAACTGCTGGACAAGTGGCTGGCGGCCAGCCTGGGCGCCTACCTGCTCAAGCTGGTGACCTACGCCGGCGACACCCTGCTCAAGCTGTCCCCCGCATTCGCCCTGGCCGCCTATTTCCTGTGGCGCCGCCGTGGCGGCGGGTTGCAGCCGGAAACCCAGGCCGCCCACGTCCGCACGGCACTGGCCATTGCCCTGCTCAACTTCCTGCCCTACTGGCTGGCTCCGCAAAGCCAGGGCCGTTACCTGCTGCCCCTTTATCCCCTGTTCGCGCTGGTCATCGCCCGCGTGATCTGGCGCGCGGGTGCTCTTGCCGTGCGCACCAGCGCCGCCTGGTTCTGCGGCCTGCTCGCCCTCAAGCTGGTGTTCCTGCTGGCGGCCTTTCCCTACTACCAGGCCACCTACCGCGGCGCCAATTACCTGGAGACGGCCCGGGAGATCCACGGGAAGACCCGCGGCTTCCCTCTGTACGCCACCGACGTGACCTCCACCGGGTTGAGCGTGGTCGCCCATCTGGACGTGCTGCTGCTCCCCGGCGGCCCGGTGATTTGGCCGCCCAATGAGTTCGCCTCGGGGTTCGTGGTTTCGGACCGCCCGTATCCCGAGACCGGGCCCATCGTGAAGTCCTGGAAGTTGGGCGGCAACGAGGTGCATCTCATCTGCCGCGGCGACGCCTGCGACGCCTGGGAAAAAAACTACCCGGGCGGATTCACCCAGTAGTGGAAGGTGTAGCCGGTGTCCTTGAACCGGTAGCCGCAGCGCGCGCACAGGTTGAGGGACGGCAGGTTGTTGCAGGAAATCAGCGAGTGGACCGATTCGTGGCCCTCCGCCCTGACTGCCCGGTTGGTGGAGAGCCAGAAGAACTCCCCGATCCCCGAGGAGGCCCGCTCCCGGGCGAACCCCGAGATGATCTGGTGGCTGCGCTTGCGCGCGAAGAAGGCCACCGGCGTCCCGCGCAGGTAAAGCAGGTCGAACCTGACCTCGGGATCCGCCATGAGGTCATCCATCCAGAACGCAAAGCGGCGGTCCGCGACGCCGTGGGGGCACTGGTGATCCCAGTGGAAGCGGTCATCCAGGAACGAGTCCCGGGCCATGGCCTTGATGGCGGGCGCCAGGTCCGCCGGGACGGGGCACAGGGTCCTGAACTCGATTTCCTCCATGCGATAGCGGCGCGGCAGGAATCGCGACGGGTCCTGCTCGAACTCCCGCAGCAGCGGGTTCCTGTTCAGCGCCATGGTGGGCGCCACCGTGCACTCCACCAGGTAGAAGCCCAGGCCCTGCAGCTGCGGCACCCGGGGGAGGCTTTTCTTCCCCAGGCGCGCGGCGGCGAAAAGGCGGCCGTGGGTGGCGGCCAGGGATTGCAGTTCTCCCCGCAGCCCGGGGAAATCCGGCGCCTCGAAGAAGGCCGCCGCGACCGCGTAGCTGGGGACTCCCAGGTTGCGGGTCTCCCAAGGCGTTTCCTTGAGGTGCCGGGTTTCGGGCATGAGGGCGCCTATCTTGCCACGGGCGGCGCCTTGGCGCGGAAGAAGGCCGTGAAGTCATGTCCCGCCCCCGCCAGCCGCGCCGGCGTGTCCAGCACGCCGGCGGCAAGCTTGGCGAGGAGGTAGACCGGTTTCGGGAACTGTCCTTTCTCGACAAGGCGCACGTGGCGGGTTTCCAGTCGCGCGAGCTCGAACCCGGCGCGCTCCGCCAGCAGGTACAGGGAGCGGGGATTGAAGAAGCTCACGTGGCCGCCCATGGCGCGCAGGCTGAACACTTCCCAGCGCGCGCCCATGGCCCGGGCGGTCCAGCTTTCCCCGTTGGGCGTGGTGGCCATGAGCATGCCGCCGGGACGCAGGATGCGGCGGCACTCGGCGAGCAGGGCGAGGGGATCCCTCAGGTGCTCGATGAGCTCGATGAGGGTGATGGCGTCGAAGGAAGCGTCGGGGAAGCGCGCGTCCCCGAGCGTTCCCGTGAACACCTTTAAGCCCGCTTCCCGGGCCGTCTGGGCCGCCTGGGGCGAGATTTCCACGCCCTCGGCTTCCATGCCCTGCCGCCGGACCATCGCGAGAAACGCGCCGCTGGAGCAGCCCACGTCCAGCAGCCGCGTCTCGCTTGCGGTTTTCCCCGCCACGTCGAGCAGGGTCTCCACGCGCCGGCGGCTCATCTGCTCGTGGCGCGCGCTCGAGCGCTCGTCGGGCCGGGTGCCGCTGGTGGTGTCCCATTTGAGCAGCGCGTCCCGGTACTCCGCCTCGGTGCACTGGCTCACCAGCTGGCCGCACGCCGCGCAGCGCAGCAGCGGCCCTTCCGGGACCCGGATGGCGCTCGGCTCCAGGGCCGCCTCGCAGCCCACCGGACAGCGCTCGATGTAGCGTTGCCCGCTCACGCGCCCGCTCTCCCGAAGGCGCGCTCCACCGCCTCGATGACGCGGGAGGCCGGCATCTCCTGCAGGCAGTCCGACAGGCTGCCCACGTGGCGCTGGCAGCCTTCCTGCAGGCAGGGGACGCAGGGCGCAATTCCCTGCACCAGCGTCACGTTGCCGGCGCTGCGGGAGCCGACTTTTTCGAATGGATTCCTGCTTCCGTGCCCCTTGGGCCAGGGTCCCCACTTCACGGGATTGGACGGCCCGTAGAGCGCCACCACGGGAACGCCCACTGCCGACGCCAGATGGGTGACGACGGTGTCGGTGCCGACATAAACCCGGGCCCGGCTGGCCAGGAACCCGACCTGGGGCAGCGAGAGCTGCCCCACGAGATTCACGGTTCCCGGCGGCAGGCGCGGGATCAGCGCGCCCGCGTAGGCCCGCTCCTCCCTGGCGGGCCCGCCGGTCAGTACGCTCACGATGCCCCGCTCCGCGAGCCAGCGGGCGAGGGCGACCCAGCCCTCGGCGTGCCACTGCTTGTAGGGAAACATGGGATAGAGGTGAAGCAGGGCGAAAGGCGCGTCCGCGCGCGCCGCCGGCGCCACCGACATGACGGTCAGTTCGTCCTCCGGCGACCAGCCTGCCGCCACTTCGGGCACCGGGGTCGCGCCCGCCAGCTCCGCCACCCGCAGGTTCATGAGCACCGTGTGGGTATCCAGGTTGTCGAAGGGCACCCAGTCATGCAGCAGGCGGCGCTTCCACCGGCTCTTGGGCTCATCCGTGAGCGTCCCCACGCGGCGCCGCCCCGCGGCGAAGGCGTACAGGGTCGGCCGGTCTCCGGGAAGCAGGGACAGCGCCAGGTCGTAGCGCCGCCAGATGCGGGCCAGCAGCGCCGCGTGCTCGCCCGCGGTGGGCCGCTCCGGGATGGTGAGCACCCGCCGCAGGTCCCGGTTGGCCCCGAGGACGCCCTCGGTGCCCGCGAACACCAGGGCATCCACCGCGACCCCGGGCCAGGTCCGCGCCAGGGAGCGCATCACCGGCGTCGCCAGCAGCACGTCGCCGATGCGGCGGGTGCAGATCACGAGGGCGCTGGCAGGGCTGGTCATTGGGCCATTTCAGGCTGGAACAACGAGGAAACTTCCAAACGCAAAGGACGCGGAGAGTGCAGGGAAAAACAAAGCTTTTTTCCGTCGCGTGCTTTGCGTCCTCTGCGTTGGGCGATTAATCGGTTTGCAATGATTACACATACTGCCGCAGACCCAGCTCCGCCTCGATGCGGCCCGAGGCCAGTATCTCCTCCAGCCGCCGCTGGTTCTCGGGAAGGGCGCTGCGGTCGTTTTCCCGGTGCCACAGGTGCAGCACCGGCGCCGCGAAGCGGGCGCTCTTGTGCCGCACGCCGGCACGGATCAGGCGCACCACCAGGTCCGAGTCCTCCAGCCCCCAGCCGGAGTAGGCCTCGTCGAGACCGTTCACCCGCAGCAGGTCGGAGCGCCAGGCGGAGAGGTTGCAGGTCTTGGCGCCCTCCCAGTGCCCGGCTCCCAGCTTGCGCAGGGGCCCCAGGGGGAGGGTGAGCAGGGGAAACAGCCGGTTCACGTCATGCCGCCGCCAGGCGCCGAGCCACTGGGACCAGCCCCAGCGCTGGATGGGCAGCTTCTCGGCCAGGACGCGGCGGGTGAAGGCTTCCGCGAGCAGCACCCGGTTGGCGGAGATGAACCATCCCGGCTCCGCCAGCCGGCGATGGGCGGCCACGAACCAGGGCGCGGGGATGCAGTCGCCGTCGGTGAACAGCACGTAGTCTGCCCGGGTGCGGGCGATGGCGCGGTTGCGGATCGCCGCCGCCCGGAAGCCCCGGTCTTCCTGCCAGACATGAGCCATGGGAAACGGCGCCCGCCCGGCGAAGTCCTCCGCCATTCGGCGGGTGTCTTCGGTGGAGCCGTCGTCGGCGACGATCAGCTCGAAATCCCGGTCGGCCTGCCCGAAGTAGCCCTCCAGCACCGCGGCCAGGGCGTCGGGGCGGTTGTAGGTGGTGACCACCACGGCGAGCTTCACCTGGGCTTTTCCCCGAGCAGCATCAGCTTCAGGTGCCGGTAGTAGGTGCCCTCGGCATTGGACACCGCCAGCATGAATCCCTCGCGCCCGTCCAGGAAGCCGCCCTTCAGGAAATAGGTGCGGACGAAGGTCCACAGCCCGCGCAACACCGCCCCGGGCAGGCTCGATCGTTTCCCTCGCCGGAACGCCATCTTCGCGCCGGCCGAGGAATAGCGGTTCACCTTCTCCAGGACTTCCTCCAGGGAGGTGAACGCCTCGTGGACCAGGGGATGGGTGAGGGTTCCGATGTCCCCCTCCACCATCAGGCGCTCGTGGACCAGATCGTCGGAAAACCGGGCGCGGCCCCGGCGGAAAAGGCGGATGACGTGGTCCGGGTGCCAGCCGGAGTGGCGCATGTAGCGGGAGACATAGCGGGACAGCCGGGGCATGCGGTACGCGCTATGGGGACCGTTTGCCATGGCGGACTCGATTTCGCCGCGCAACTCCGGCGGCACCCGCTCGTCGGCGTCCAGGGACAGCACCCAGTCCCCGGTGGCGTGGGAAATGGCGCGGTTCTTCTGGGGCCCGAACCCCGGCCAGTCACCGGCTACCACCACCCGCGCGCCCATTTCCCGGCAGATGTCCGGCGTGCCGTCGCTGCTGCCCGAGTCCAGCACCACGATCTCATCGGCCCAGGCCACGGATTCCAGGCAGGGCCGGATCGCGTCCGCCTCGTTGCGCGTGATGACGACGACCGAGAGGCTCATGGGTGCCGCAATTTTAGACCGGCGAACAGCAGGGCGCTCATCCAGGCGAACAGCAGCCCCTCGGTGTGGTCCAGCAGCAGCGAATTGAACAGGCAGCCCGCCGCCGTGGCCAGCACCAGCCCTCGCGCCGCATCCCGTTCCAGGGTTGTCGGCAGCCGGGGCGCCAGGCGCCAGGCGGTCGCGAACAGCAGGAGCAGCAGGGCCAGACCGGGGATGCCCGCCTGCGCCGACATGAGCAGGTACTCGTTGTGGGGGTTGTCGGTGGCCACGCGCCCCTCCGCCGAAGCGCGCTCTCCGTAAGCGGCCGCGAAGCCGCCGGTGCCGGCGCCGAGCAGCGGGTGATCCGCGATCAGAGCCGTGCTGTTGCGATAGAACTCCATGCGCAATCCGGCCGAGTTGAGGGGCGAGGCCGGCTCCTTCGGCGTCTCCCGCGCGAACTGCGCCACCGTTTCGTTCACCCGTGCCCGGATGTTGTCGGAGGCGAAGTAGCCCGCCGCGCCGACGAGGGCGACCGCGCAGACGGCCAGCAGCAGCCCGCGCCAGCCCCGGGTCGCGGCCAGCAGGTACACCGCCAGGACGGCCAGCACCAGCCAGCCGGTCTGGGCATGAACCATCCATGTCACGTTGAAGGCGGCCAGGGCGGCCAGCGCCGCCCAGCCCGTGCGCAGCCACCCCGCGGAATCCCGGGCCAGCAGCGCAAACAGGAACGCGCCGAACGCCATCAGGAAGCTGTGGGTCACCCGCAGCTTGAAGGCGATGGCGCTGGTGGGGTCGGGCACACGCAGCCACTGCTTCGGGATCCATCCCGCGTAAACCGCCAGGGACACGGCGAGGGTGAGGGCGAGGGCGCCGGCCAGGGCCAGCAGCCCGGCGCGGCGCCGGGCCGGCTCCGCGAACAGCGGCAGCAGCAGCGCCACCAGCGCCAGGTCTGCATATTTCCGCAGATGCCTGAACGCCTCCTCCGGGCTGCCCTGGCTCCAGGCCATGGCCAGGGCCAGCCATCCCAGCAGGGCGAGGGCGGTGATGGCCACCGGGTTGCGGACGACCGGCGCGAAGTTCCCGCGGTAGTTGCCGGAAAGGAGCAGGAAGACCACGGCCGCGGCGGTGAGGACGCCGTCCGCTGCCACCGAGACCGGCAGGGCGAAGCCGATGCCGATGGCCGCCCAGGCCGCCAGGCGCTCCAGGAGGGATCCGGAGTGCCCTTCGGGCAACGGCAATGCCACGGCGTTCACGCGCCCGCCGCGCGGTACTCCGGCACCCAGCGCGGCAGGCGTCTGCGCACCTCGTCGTCGCCGAGGGGCGGGGAATCGAGCCATTCCAGCAGGGCGCCGAGCCAGGCGCTGTCGGACTGCCGGGCCACCGCCACCCGCAGCTTGGGATGCGGAGTGGGCAGGGTCTTCTCGTCATCGGCCAGGAGCTCCTCGTAGAGCTTTTCGCCGGGGCGCAGCCCGGTGAACTCGATGGCGATGTCCTCCTCGGTGAATCCCGACAGCCGGATCAGGTCCCGGGCCAGGTCCAGGATCCGTACCGGTTCGCCCATGTCCAGCACGAAGATCTCGCCGCCCTTGCCCATGAGGCCCGCCTGCAGCACCAGCTGGCAGGCCTCGGGGATGGACATGAAAAAGCGCGTGATCTCCGGGTGGGTCACGGTGACCGGCCCGCCCCGGGCGATCTGTTCCCGGAACTTGGGGATCACGCTGCCGGCGCTGCCCAGCACGTTGCCGAAGCGCACCATCACGAAGCGGGTGCCCGATTCCCGGGACTGCAGGGCCTGGCACACCATCTCCGCCAGGCGCTTGCTGGCGCCCATGACGTTGGTCGGATTCACCGCCTTGTCCGTGGACACCAGCACGAACTTCTCCGCACCGTGGGCCGCGGCCGCTGCCGCCACCACGTGGGTTCCAAGGACGTTGTTCACCACTGCCTCCCAGGCGTTCTCCACCTCCATCAGCGGAACATGCTTGTAGGCGGCGGCATGGAACACCACCGCCGGCCGGTGGGCCGCGAAGATCTGCCCCACCCGTTGCGGGTTGCGCGCGTCGCCGATGGCGCAGATGACGGGGAGTTCCGGATGCGACGACGCGAACTCCTGCTCCACTTGATAGAGGCCGAACTCGTTGAGTTCCAGCATCACCAGCCGCGCCGGCCGGAAGCGGGCGATCTGGCGGCACAACTCGGAGCCGATGGAGCCTCCGGCGCCGGTCACCAGCACGCACTTTCCCTCCAGCAGTTCCCGCAGCCCGCCGCTGTCCAGCTCCACGGGATCCCGGCCCAGGAGGTCGTCGAGCTCCACCTGGCGGATGGCGGAGACAGTGACCTTGCCGCTCATCAGATCGTCGAAGGCCGGCACCGTGAGCGCCTTCACTCCGGCGGCGGCGCAGATGTCCAGGGCGCGCCGCCGCTCGGCGTGGGTGGCCGCCGGCATGGCGATGATGGCGTGCTCCACGCCCATGCGCGCGGAAAGGGCATCCAGCGCGTCCAGGGGGCCCAGCACCCGGACATCGTGCAGGTGCAGCCCGTGCTTGCGACGGTCGTCCTCCAGCAGCCCCACCACCCGCCACTCGCGGCTGCGGGCCAGGTCCTTCACCAGGGTCACGGCGTCGTCGCCGGCGCCCAGCACCAGCACCGGCTTGCCGCGCCCGCCCCCGGGAAGGCCGCCTTCCCGCCACAGGCGGTAGGCGACGCGGCTGCCCGCCATCATCATCATCAGCAGCAGGGGGTCCAGCGCCAGCACCGAGCGCGGCACGGCGATGGCCGGGCGCATCATGAACAGGGTGACGCCCACCACCAGGGTCGCCGCGATCACCGCATAGACGATGCGCCGCAGGTCCGGCAGGCTGGCATAGCGCCACATGCCCCGGTACAGGCCGAACACCCAGAACAGGATCCCCTGGACCGGCACCACCCAGGTGAGGTGCTCCGCCATCTCGGTCCGGTAGAGGTCCGGCAGGTCGAAATTGAAGCGCAGCAGGTAGGCCAGCCACCACGCCAGCGCCGCCGCCGCGATGTCGTGGGCGGAGGCGAGCAGGGACCGCGGGTTGATGCGCCCGATCATGGCCCGGCGCCGGCTCCGCCGCGGAACCGGCGCCAGCGCCGGTCCACCGCGGCCATCAGCAGCAGGTAGGCCGCTCCCCATCCCGCGAGCAGCAGCCATTGCGCCGCCGCGCCCTGTCCCAGCCCCCACAGTCCGCTCGCCGCCACCGCCGCCATGAGCCCGTATTCGGCGAGGGCGGTGCCCCGGTGGCCGAGCCCCATGCGCACCAGTCGCTGGTAGTAATGCTCCTTGTGGGCCTGCCACACCCGCTCCCGGCGCAGCAGCCGCCTGCCGAGGGTCACGGTGGCGTCCACGGCGAAGGGCGAGAAAACCAGGAACGGAAACCACCAGGGCCAGAGGTCCAGTGTCCAGCCCTGCAGCCCCAGGGAGGCGGACAGAAAGCCCAAGGGGATGGACCCCACATCACCCATGAAGATGCGCGCCGGATGGAAATTGAAGACGAGGAAGGCCGCGGCCGAGGCGGCGACGCAGAAGTTTAGCATGGCGACATCGGCCGCCCCGCCGGACCACGCCGCGATTCCGTAGGCGACGAAGCCCGCCACCGCCATGCCGCCCGCGAGCCCGTCGGAGCCGTCCATGAAGTTGTAGAGGTTGGTCATCCAGGCGACGGACAGCACCACGAAAACCATCCCCGGGCTGCCGAGCTGGGGCCCGGCAGCCCAGGCCACGATTATGGCCGCCGCCAGGTGGGCGCCGAAGCGCGCGGCCGCCGGCAGATCCCGCAGGTCGTCCAGCAGGGACACCGCCAGCAGAAACGCGGCGCCAAGCCACACCGG
>Ga0210362_1131373_pt1 | contig 23752 bp, 16 predicted proteins | sample S625metaT_FD_159713 | JGI IMG/M metagenome (GOLD analysis project Ga0210362, IMG submission 159713) | Metatranscriptome of estuarine sediment microbial communities from the Columbia River estuary, Oregon, United States - S.625 (Metagenome... | ecosystem: Environmental > Aquatic > Marine >... | reverse complement strand
GGCATCGCAGTCACCGCGCTGTCCTACCTGATCGGAGATCGTTCGCTGGTAATCGGCAGCGGCGCAGGCGAGGTGTCGGTGTGGATGCCGGTGCGTGAGGCTCAAGAAAGCCAGGTGACACGCTTTCGTCTGATTCATCGATTGGACGCCCATCCTGCTCCCGTGACAGGAATCTCCCCCTCGCTTCGCAACAAGGGTTTCATCACCGGCGATGAGCAGGGCAATCTCTTTGTCCACCATTCGACATCCTCGCAGACGCTGTTGAAATTGCCGGGCAACGGCCAGGCGATTCGCGCCCTCGCGTTTTCGCCCAAGGCCGACGGCGCCGTCGCCTTTTCCGACCGGGGAGAATTGCGGACCTATGCGATTCACAACCCTCATCCTGAGACGACGGTAGCGACATTGCTTGCCCCTGTGTGGTACGAGGGCTACGACAGGCCGGAACATGTCTGGCAATCTTCCAGCGGCGCCGACGATTTCGAAGCGAAGTTCGGCCTCATGCCGCTGATCTTCGGCACGCTCAAGGGAACCTTCTATGCCATGCTGGTCGCGGTGCCGCTGGCCCTCTTAGGCGCCATCTATACCGCGATGTTCATGGCCCCGCATCTTCGGGCCAAGATCAAGCCAACCATTGAGATTATGGCGGCGCTCCCGACCGTTATTCTGGGTTTCCTGGCCGGCTTGTGGATAGCCCCGATGCTCGAACGGATCTTCCCAGCGATGGCAGCCATGGCGGTCGCCGTACCAGCCGGTGTTATTGTCGCATCGGTTCTTTGGCACTATCTCCCTGCAACGGTCACTCGCCGTGTCCGCCCGGGCATGGAAGCCTTCATCCTGATTCCCGTCATCATCGGAGTTGTCTGGGCCTGTCTGGCCTTGAATCAGCCGATGGAATCGCTTCTGTTCGGAGGCAACTACAAGACCTGGTTTGCGACCCATTGGGGGCTCAGATACGACCAACGCAATGCCCTGGTGGTCGGGGTCGCGATGGGTTTTGCGATCGTGCCGATCATTTACAGTATTTCCGAGGAGGCCTTGTCCAACGTTCCGCGGCATTTGATCGCCGGGTCGCTCGCGCTGGGAGCCACCCGTTGGCAGACCTTGGTGAAGCTGGTGCTCGTGTCGGCCAGTCCGGGGATCTTTTCTGCGTTGATGATCGGGTTTGGCCGGGCAATCGGTGAAACCATGATCGTCCTCATGGCCACGGGGAATACCCCGATCATGGAATGGAGCCTGTTCAACGGCTTTCGCACGCTCTCAGCCAATATCGCCGTCGAAATTCCAGAGGCTCCCCACGGAGGCACACTGTATCGCACCCTGTTCTTGGCGGCCTTGGTGTTATTCGCATTTACCTTTCTGATCAATACCGTCGCGGAAATGATCCGGCAACGGTTGCGCACAAAATATAGCCAGTATTGATGCGTACTCAATTCAAACAGATGCTCGCGACCGGGAATGTCTTCATCTGGGGATGTGCCGCCGGCGTGTCGCTGTCGTTGCTCATGGTGTTTGGGCTGCTGCTGCTGATCATGATCAACGGATTGGGGTACTTTTGGATTTCAGACATCGTCGATCTCACCCTCAAAGATGGGCAGCATGTCATGGGGCAGTTGGCGGGTCGCGAAGTCATTCCGCGTTCGATCACGCCGGATCGGCCTGAAGGGAAAAGTCGTGTTCGGGTCAAGATTGGAAACCGCGATTTGTCCGGGCTCGATTTCAAATGGGTCAACGAGGACCAAATCGTGTCGCAGACCTATCCGTCCGATGCCGTGCTGCTGGAGCGCCGTGAATGGGGCAACATGTACGCCAGGATTCAGGCTGTCTACAGCGGGGAGAAGCTCCTGGCGGAGGGAAATGAAGCAGGCTGGGCGGTCTTGGGGCCACTGATCGGCCAAACCGATGCCCTCTATCAACAGATCAGGCAGATCGAACAATTCGAGATCGGCGCCATCAATGCGGATATCGAGCGGCTGAGGTTAAAAGCCCGTGCATTCGAAGCGGACCACCTCGCCTCGCCGGTTTCATCGGAGATTACAGACCAGGTTGCCGCGGCTGAGACCCGCTACCGGCAGCGGACCGAGGAATTAGACAGATTGCGCGCGCAATTCGATGAATATTCCGTCGTCATGGTGGATGCGAATGGACGAGAAAAACAAATTGCGGCAGGGCAGATTATCCGCGCCTTGCGACCAAACGAAATGGGTGTGTGGAAGAAAAGCTGGTTGTATCTCGTGAACGTATGGTCCGCCCTCAGCACTGAGCCGCGAGAAGCCAACACCGAGGGCGGTATTTTTCCCGCTATTTTCGGGACCGTGCTGATGGTCATCATCATGAGTCTTGCCGTTGTTCCGTTTGGTGTGCTGGCCGCGCTCTATCTGCGGGAATATGCCCGGCAAGGGGCCATGGTGCGTTTGGTGAGAATCGCGGTCAACAATCTCGCCGGCGTGCCCTCCATTGTGTTCGGTGTCTTTGGGTTGGGGTTTTTTATTTACGCGATCGGTGGAACCCTCGATACGCTGTTCTTTCCGGAGCGGCTTCCGACGCCGACCTTTGGCACTGGCGGGATTCTCTGGGCGTCGTTGACGCTGGCCCTGCTCACGGTCCCGGTCGTCATTGTTTCGACAGAAGAGGGCCTGGCTGCCGTGCCGCGTGAGTTTCGGGAAGGATCCCTGGCGCTTGGCGCAACCAAGTTGGAAACGATGCTCAAAGTCGTGATACCCTCTGCGCTGCCCGGCATTTTGACCGGATTGATTTTGGCCATGGCTCGCGCTGCGGGCGAGGTCGCGCCGCTCATGCTCACGGGAGTCGTCAAATTGGCGCCCGCGCTTCCCATCGACGGCTCCTGGCCGTTTTTTCACTTCGATCGAAAGTTCATGCATCTGGGGTTTCATATTTACGATGTCGGTTTTCAGTCTCCCAACGTCGAAGCCGCGAAACCGATGGTCTACATCACGACATTGGTTCTCATTACAGTCGTGATTTTGTTGAATTTGACCGCGGTAGTCCTTCGCAATCACCTGCGGAAGAAGTACGCCGGATCGGTTTTATAGGGGACAGTATGTACGCGTCTCCTCTTTCGACACACGAGTTGCCCGTTCAAGCGACGCTCGACTTACAAGGACATAACGTGTCACATCGCCCTGCTCAGCCGCCCGAGAACAATGCCAGCATTCAAGATGCCAAGCTCAGCTTGAATCAGATCAATTTCTATTACGGCGCGCACCAGTCGCTCTTCAACATCAATGTCGAGATCATGAAGAATCAGGTGACGTCGTTCATTGGGCCGTCCGGTTGTGGGAAATCTACCTTGCTGCGGTGCCTCAATCGTCTCAATGACCTGATTGAAGGGGCTCGGTTGGAAGGCACTGTTCTGCTCGATGGGGTCGATATTTTAGGCCCTGATGTGGATGTGACTGATCTGAGAAAGCGCGTCGGGATGGTGTTCCAAAAGTCGAACCCGTTTCCAAAGTCGATTTACGAGAATGTGGCCTATGGGCCGCGTCTTCATGGCATGCGGAAGCGCGAGCAGCTTGATCAGATCGTCGAACAAGGGCTCAAAGGCGCGGGGCTGTGGGATGAAGTGAAGGATCGGCTTCATGCCAGCGCGTTCGGTCTGTCCGGCGGCCAGCAACAACGGTTGTGTATTGCCCGCGCGCTCGCCGTCAAGCCGGACGTTTTGCTGATGGACGAACCCTGCTCGGCGTTGGATCCTGTGGCTACTGCGAAGATTGAGGAATTGCTTTTTTCCTTGAAGCAAGACCTGACGGTCATTATTGTGACGCATAACATGCAGCAAGCGGCGCGGGTCTCAGACTGGACGGCCTTCATGTATCTCGGTGAACTGGTGGAGTTCGGCCTCACGAAACAGCTGTTCACCACACCCGTGAAAAAACAGACGGAAGACTATATCACCGGACGATTCGGCTAGACGCGATGCCTCAACGCCACTTCGACGAAGAACTCGCCGAGTTGAAGACCAAACTCGTGCACATGGCCAGTCTGGCTGAAGACCAGATCGATAAGGCCTTGGCTGCGCTCGTGAAGCGCGACTCGGCCTTGGCCTGCCGCGTCATCGAACAAGACCACAAGGTGAACGCGCTGGATGTGGAGATCGATGAAGATTGTATCCGGCTGCTGGCCTTGCATCAGCCGGCCGCAAGAGATTTGCGGCTGGTGACGACGGCCATGAAGATTTCCACCGAGCTTGAGCGCATCAGCGATCTGGCCGAAAATGTCTGCGAGCGGACGATCGAGCTGAACGAAGAGCCGCAGCTCAAGCCCTACATCGACATCCCGCGGATGGGGAATCTGGCCCGGATCATGGTGAAGGAAAGCATCGATGCCTTCGTCAAAGACGACTCGGCGCTGGCCCGAAAAGTACTCGCGCACGATGACCGCGTGGATGAACTGATGGAGCAGATCTTTCGGGAATTGCTGTCTTTCATGATCGAGGACCCGCACACGATTACACGCGCCATACGCCTGAGTTTCATTGCTAAGTACATTGAGCGAGTGGCCGATCATGCGACGAACATCGCCGAATTGGTGGTGTACCTCGTCGAGGGCAAAATCATTCGCCACACCACGCCCCCCGTATCCTCCTAGCCCGTATGTTTCTGAGCGCGTCTGTTGCAATCATCCGGCTCCGCGAGCCGAGATGCAGCAGCTCCACTGTTCCATCCTTGCCCGTCGTTCGCACATTCATGAACAAATCAAGGTGAACGCGCACCATAATTTTCCAGCCGATTCAGGTGTGCGGTCGTAAGTAACGAGTATTGTTCAGAAGTTCTTTGAGGCTGCGCAGCTCACAGCGTGGCGTATGTATTGCAGTGCTAGTGAGCGCTTCCCCAATTAGACCCACATGACGCTTGAGCCGTCCTGGTCTCTTCAGCAACAAGGCGTGGCAGAGTCTGTTCCCGTGGATGGCCAGGGCACCCCATTGCTTTGATAGAGGTTGATCATGCGCGTACTTTTCTTAAGTTGCTTCGCCGTGAGTGTTCTGTTGACCGTCACGGTTTCTTCTCATAGTTGGGCAGAACCTGTGATGATTGCGATGGTCGGGTCTCGACCGAATATGGCTGAGGCAGATGGGACGGAGAGGGTCGTCTCGTATGAGGAGCAACGGAATGCCATCACACTCATTCGCGTAGGCCCCAGAGTCGGCGTGAGCGGCAAATCTCCATTCGGCAAAGATCAAATAGAAGATTTCCAGCAGTACGATCTTGCCGCAGTCTTCGGCCTTCCGTTGGGATGGCGAGAACCGCTGACCGGCATGAAGCTCGATATGAGACTGCATGCCTCCGCCGGGCAACTTGTATCGCTGGGAGACACGGCTTTCATGACCACGGTGGTCCCGTGCCTCACGCTCAGCAGCCCAAACGAGACCGTCTCTATCGATGTCGGCGCCGGCGCCGGGCTGTTCACCAGATATAAGTTCGGCGCGCAGGACTTCGGAGGACCGGCGCAGATTGTCGGCACCATAGGTCTTGGAATGAATCTGATCAGTGACTTCTATACTGGGTATCGTTTCCAGCATTTTTCCGATGCCACCATGTACGGTCCTTCCTCACTCGGCGTCGACATCCATATGTTCGAGCTCAATTACCGATTCTGAATCGGTTCTCGGCAGGAACATCCTGGACGCTCTCACCTAATCCTGCCCGGTCGTTTCCGTGAGAGAACCGCCGATCGCTACAGCCGATCCCCTCTTCGTTTGAAATGACCTTCCCCCTGTGGTAGCATCCGACCCATGGGTGTCACTGCCTCGGCCAAGCGGCGCGAGGCCCGCCGGGCCCCTTCTCCCCCTTCTCATCTTCAGCGGGAAGTGATCGGCGTGGTCTTGATCGCGATCAGCCTGCTCATGCTGCTGAGCCTCCTCTCGTTCGTGCCGGGGGAAGCGCAAACCGTCGCAGCCGGGAATCCGGCGTCCAGACCGCCGCGGAATCTTATCGGGTCCTTCGGCGCGCTCTTGGCCGGCGGGTTGTTTTATCTGATCGGCGGAGCGGCCTATCTGTGTCCACTGTTGTTGGGGCGGCTGGGGATCCGCTGTTTTTCGCAGACTCCAGCGAGTATCCGCATTAGGACGGCCGGGAGTTCCCTGGCCGCCGTCTTTTTTCTGAGCGCATTTCTCCACCTGGAAACGACGGCGATTCCGACGTTGGCGAGCGGGATGATCTCTCGCGGGATGCCAGGCGGGGCCGTCGGTCAGCTGATTGGGGACGGGCTCCGAGCGGTGTTCGCCGGCACCGGCGCGCACATTCTCATCATTGCGGGATTCCTCGTCTCACTCTTGTTCACCACCCCGTTGTCAATCGGGGAAGTGGTTCGCCGAATGCCTCAACGCTGGGCTGGGCTCCGCGAATGGCTGACGATGATCATCCCGGAACGTTCGGTGGAGCAACCAGAAGAGCACGGCAACCGGAGGGAGGCATCCAAGGGACTGAGACGGGTCCAGGCCGGAACGGACAAGGAAACAAGTGCTGAGCCAGAAGAAGAGGTAGAACCAGTTTATATTTCAGCGCCTCCCGTTATTCAGCCTGCCGCTGTGTCTCCGTCCGTTGCGGTGGACGAAGAGGCTGAGCCGGAAGTCGTGGCAAGGACGATCGAATCGGATACCTATCGCTTGCCAGATCCTGAAGGCCTACTGAGCGATCCCTCCGGTCCTATGAGCCGTATGGATGATGAGGAGCTGAAGGCCCAGTCGGAGGTTCTGTCAAAGGCTCTGGCCAGTTTTGGTATAGACGGCAGGGTCACGGAGGTGCGGCCTGGCCCGGTGGTCACGATGTATGAGTTTGAACCGGGGCCCGGCACCAAAGTCGCGCGCATCGTCAGTTTAGCCGATGACTTGGCGCTGGCGCTCAAGGCCGTGAGCATCCGCATCGTGGCGCCGTTGCCGGGCAAGTCGGTGGTGGGCATCGAGGTGCCGAATCGGTCGCGTGAAACCGTGTCCCTCAAGGAAGTCCTGATGAGCGAGACCTTCACGCGGGCCCGGTCGAGACTCACGCTGGCGTTGGGGAAGGATATCTTCGGTACGCCGGTCATCGCGGATCTCAAAACGATGCCGCATCTCCTAGTCGCGGGTGCGACCGGAGCCGGGAAAAGCGTCAGTCTGAACACAATGCTCCTGAGCATCCTCTTCTCCGCGAAGCCCAGCGAGGTCAAACTGTTGCTCATCGATCCCAAGATGCTGGAATTTCAGTCGTACGAGGGGGTTCCCCATCTCTTGAGGCCTGTCATCACGGATGCCAAGTCGGCGGCTAAGGGACTGGGTTGGGTCGTGGCTGAGATGGAACGACGCTACAAGCTGCTGGCGGAAGCCGGGGTGCGGAATATCGACGCGTACAATAGGAAGGTTTCCGGCCTGCATGAAGCGGTGGCCGATCGAACGGCGACGGCGGTCGAGCAGCAAGAACTGCCGATGCAGTTTCTGTCAGAGGAGCAACGGCTGTCCGCCGGCGAGACGGCGATCGCCGAGGGCGAGCCGGGCTGCATGCGGCCGACGCCAACGCCGCCGGAGCCGCTGCCGTATATCGTGGTGATGATCGATGAGCTGGCGGATTTGATGATGGTGGCTCCCAAAGACGTGGAAGACAAGATTGCGCGGCTCGCCCAGATGGCGCGGGCATCCGGCATTCATCTGGTGCTGGCCACGCAGCGGCCATCTGTCGACGTGCTCACCGGATTGATCAAGGCCAACTTCCCCGCGCGCATCGCGTTCCAGGTTTCCTCGAAGACCGATTCCCGGACGATCCTAGATGCCAATGGCGCCGAGGCGCTGCTGGGCCGAGGTGACATGCTGTACCTGGCCTCCGGCACAGGAAGGCTCGCTCGTCTGCATGGGTCTTTCGTGTCGGACGACGATGTGGGTTCCGTCGTCGATTTCGTAAAGAAACAGGCGCAGCCGGCGTATAATCAAGAACTGCAAACGCTTCAATCAGAAGAGTCGGACAAGGAAGAGGACAAAGACGAGGTGTATGAACAGGCCAAGGATCTGGTGCTGACGACCGGCCAAGCGTCGGCCTCGCTGATTCAGCGCCGGTTGCGTGTCGGCTATCCGCGCGCCGCCCGCATGATCGAACAGATGGAGACGGAAGGCATTGTCGGTGCGGCGGGACGGGATGGACGCCGTGAAGTGCTGGGCCGGCGCGGGCCGGTCGGGGCGGCGGAATCATGACGCGCCGGTGGCTCGCCGTTCTGGTAATCCTGCTGTCCGCCTCCTCGGCCTTCGGGGCTGATGAGCTAGGCGACGCTAAGGTGGCCCAAGAAGTCCGCAACGTCGTGAAGCAGATCCAGGCGCGGTATGAAAAAACCAAGGATCTCCAAGCGGATTTTATCCAGAAGACGAGAATCGAAGGGTTTGAACGTCCCGTGATCTCATCCGGCAAGGTGTATCTCAAGAAGCCGGGACGCCTGCGGTGGGATTATCTCGACCCCGCGCATGAAGAAATCTATGTGAATCGAGACGATGTCAGAGTCTACGTGCCGGAGCACAAACAGGTGCTGGTCGGTAAATTGACACAGATGGCGGCGTCCCAAGCGCCGTTGCAACTCCTGCAGGGCGCGGCCAGATTGGACGAATCGTTCGACATCGAACCGACGCCGGGGAACGAGCGGGGAACCGGTGGCGTTCCCCTGATCACATTGTTTCCCAAATCCAAAGCGCATGAGCCATCGAGAAATCTTCAACGGATCGTCGTTGAGGTGTTTCCGAAGACCTATTTTCTTCGCACGGTGTCTTTGCACGAGATCAGCGGCAATGTGGCGACGTTTGAGTTCTCCGGTTTGAAACCGAACGCGGGATTGGGGGACGAAGTGTTCGACTTCAAGACCCCGCCGGACGTCGAAGTGGTCAGAGCTCCAGTGTTGAACGGGCCATAGGCAGTCAATGGTCACTGGTCAATAGGCAGTTCTCAGGCGTGAGACGCTCTTTGGGCGAATGACCACTGACTGGTGACTTGCGCCCAAGAGCGGGGAAGGATCCGGACAGGTGGACAATCTTGTGAGCAGTGTGGCAGAAGCGGTCGAGCGGGCGGTGGCGCGATTGGACTTCGAGCGTCTTCACCGCGAATATTGGGATCAGAATGAGTTTCTGGTCATCAAGCAATTCCTGCCGAGAGCGTTCGTGGAAGAGACGCTGGTGCCCCAGGCCCAGGGGGTCAAGGGAGAGCTCAATCGGAACTATATCCCGGGCCATAAGAAGGGCGGCAGCGTCAGCTATTATACGGTGCAGGAAAAGGCTCCCAGGTTTTTTGACCTCTACCGGTCAGACTCGTTCAAGTCGTTCTTGAGCCGGCTCGTGGACGCGAAGTTGGCGTACTGTCCGGACAATGATCCTCATTCGTGTGCGCTCTATTACTACACTGAGCCCGGTGACCACATTGGGTTCCATTACGACACGTCGTATTACAAAGGGGCCCGGTACACGATCTTGCTGGGCCTTGTTGACCGCTCGATTCAGTGCAAATTGGTGTGCGAACTCTTCAAGGACGACCCGACCAAACAGTCGCGTCATCTTGAATTGATCACCGAGTCAGGCGACTTGGTGATTTTTAACGGCGACAAGCTCTGGCATGCCGTCACGCCTCTCGGAGAAGGAGAAGAGCGGATCATGCTGACGATGGAATACGTGACGAATCCAGACATGAATCCCGTCAAGCGACTCTATTCGAATCTGAAGGACTCCATCGGCTACTTCGGCCTCAAAGCGGTCTTCAAACGTGCGCTGTCCGGTTCAAAGCGGTCTCGGTAGGCGTGCGGAGCCATTCTCGGCAAGGTCCTGCCTCTTAACGCTCCCATGTCTGTGAGGAAGCGTGCCCTCAGAATATCAAACTGGTGCCTGGACGATCCGCCGAAAAAAGAATCGAGCGGCAGGCGCTACAGGTGCAAGTGCTTCATGGCCGCGGCGCAGAGGATAATAAAGAAGCCCATCCAGAGTGCGGCGCGTTGAAAGGGGATGGCTTCATAGGCCTCATCTTCGTCTGCCTGATCGTCTGATTTGAAAATGACGGTATACAGGAACAGCGTGAGGAGGCCAAGGACGAGCAGGAGCTTGATGCACAAGACGATAAGGTATTTGGCATGGTGCTGCATGCCGGCGCCGGTTTGGGAGGTAATGACCTGATTGACGTAATGCAGGTTGATGCCTCCGGTGAACAGCAGGATGAGCAAGAGGATGCCGGCGACTTTCTTATAGTGCCGGTAGAACGCATCGGTAATGGGTTTGATCTGATCTTTTGCGACGGCCTGTTTCAGGCCCGGCGTGACCGCCATGACGAGAAAGGCCAAGCCGCCGATCCAAATGACCGCCGAGAGAAGATGAAACCAATGGTTGAGAATTGGAATCAGGGAGTTGAGATCGATGACGATGCTTTGCAGGGCGTCCATAGGTGCCGTTATTCGTGAAGCGTGAAGCGTGAAGCGCGTGAACTTTGGATTTGAATCTTCATAACTTCGTCTTTACGAGATACGCTTCACGAACGACGAGATACGCCTAGAATTTAAAGACTGGGGCGTCGTTCCCGAATCGCTTCTTGCGCAGTTCTTCCATCAGCTCGACGGTAATGAGGGGAACGTTGTTCTCGATGGCGTGCTTCTCGACTCCTTTCTTTACCATGGCGCGAAGGAAGTAGGGGATGCGGCTGAGGCGCAACGCCGATGCGTCATCCCAGGCCACCTCGGACTCTTCCGGCGTGTTGAACGCAACCTTGATTTTCTCGCCGCCCTTCGGCGTATAGAGACACCACTGATCTTCGTCCAGCCAGTCGCCGTGATCGACGTAGGGCCGGGCGCGGCAGCCTCCGCAGATGTCGGTGTATTCGCAGTCGCCGCACTTGCCTTTGAGCTGAGGGTACCGGAACGAATTGAAGACGTCCGATTTGTCCCAGAGGTCGGCGAAACTATTCTGGCGGACATTGCCGGCTGAGAGGGGCATGTAGGGGCAGGGGGTCAATTCTCCGTTCGGCGTCACGCGGGCGTAATTGGTGCCGGCGAGGCAGCCGCCGCCCATATAGCCGGTCGCTTTGGTGATCGGTGAATGGGGGTCCTTTTCATAGGCCAGCCGTTTGAAGTGCGGCGCGCAGCGGGCTCGAACGAGCATGCCCTTGTAATTGTCCTGGCAGTTGACCAGATAACCGAGCACCTCTTCATACTGAGCCGGAGTGATGTCGGTCAGTTCTTCGCCACGGCCGGTGCAGACCATGAAAAAGACATTGAGGACTTTTGCGCCAAGCTGGTGCGCCCAATCGATGACCGCCGGCAACTCCTGATAGTTCATGGGCTGCGCGCTGAAGTGCACTTGGAAAGCCAATCCATTCCGTTTGCAGGCTTCGATGCCGGCGAGCGCGGACTCCCATGCGCCCGGCACGCCGCGAAAATGGTTATGCTTCAAGGGATCAAGCGAATCGATACTGATACCCACGCCCATGACGCCAATCTCGACCAGCATCTTGGCCATCCGGTCGTCGATGAGCATGCCGTTCGTTCCAAAGACGACCATGAAGCCGAGTTTCACCGCATAGCGCGCGATGTCGAGGATGTCCGGCCGCACCAATGGCTCGCCGCCGGTGATGACGAGCAGGCATCCCTTGTTGACCTCGGCGATTTGGTCGATGAGCTTGAAGCATTCCTCCGTGGACAGTTCGTCGTCGCCGCCGGCCGCTTTGGTTGTGGCGTCGAGATAGCAATGGTCACACTTGAGGTTACAGCGTTTGGTCAGGTTCAGGGCAACCAGATAGGGCTTGAAATCATCAACGGTTCGGCCGTCGTGTGGGGCGTCGCCTTGAGGCGTCGGCGTGAAGAGCTTGGTGACGTGCTGTTGGATCGAACCGAACGCGCTTGTCAGAGCGGGGCCGTTGAAGATGGGGAGTGATTTACCCATAGTGCTGTTCAGTGCCGAGTGTTGAGATGTGAGCGCTGAGTTAATACGACGAAAGAAATCCGACAGGACTCAGCTCCAAGCGCTAGCCCCCATGAAACATGCGGGCTAGGCACTTCCCTTTCCGGTCAGGCCGGCAATCATGTCCTTGATGTTGCCGGTTTTCATGGCTTCCGCCATGTAGTCTTTCGCCTGCTCGATGCCTTCGTTCGCGACTTCGATCGTAATGTGGGTGACGCCGATCTTCTCCGCGTGTTTGACGATGAGCGCTTTGGTGCAGTCCCGCATGAAGCCTTCCGGAGCGCGCTCCAGCCTGGCCTGCGCATCCACGGTCCAGGTGTAGGAATCGATTTCGGCATGGCTGCTTCCGTTCTCGCGCGCGCTGGTTTCCTGTGATCCGTTTCCATTCACAGCCTCGATCGTAGCAGTTGCTTCGGCGGAGGTCCCGGCGCCCTTGTTGGCAAAGATCGGTGTGTAATCTTCCGAGGCCGCTTCTTTGATCATCGGGGCGGCGTATTCGAGCGTGATCGTCGTCATGCCGAGCTTGCGCGCGGTCTTTTCGATCTTGGCCTTGGCGCGGCGGCGTTGGAACCCGGCCGGCACAGCCCGAATGGCTTCTTTCGCGTCTTTGGTCCATTGCATCGGCACGTCGTCATAGGCAACGTCCATTTCCAGTTCGCCTTCATTTGTCGCCGCCACTTCAAAAACTTTCCTATCGACTTGCTTGAATCTCGTCCCATCCGAGGCGCACACCGGACATTTTACCGGTGCGTCGCCTTTACCGATGTATCCGCAGCCTTCACAGACAAAATAGTTTTGACTCATGCGGTCCAGGTAGGCCTGGGTGGAGGCATTGACCGATTTTGGCTTCTCCTCGACAATCTGCGTCATGATTCCGCTCAACGTTGGGCCCATGAGATCTTTCGTCACCGACTCGTCGGCCTGCATCTTGTCGCGATCGATACCGGACGCATTGAGGCTTCCGCCCAGGGCCCGCATGGCATCCATGGCGCCTTTGGGCAGAATATGCCCGATGGCCGTATCCACGACCGTATTGCTGATGATCGTGTGGCCTTTTTCGATGGCATACCGATGAATGGCCGTCTTGGCCACGCCACGCGCGAAGACCGGGATCTTCTCCATCCGTCGCAAGGCTTCTTCGGTCCAGGCGATCGTGTATTCCGCCTGTGTATCGATCGGCGGCACGTACTTGCGGTTTGAAACCAGCACGTTGCAGGGCGCGCTCCGGAGAAGATTTTCCGTATTACTGCCGACATCCATGTCTTCGTCGCTATGGACGCCGATACGGCCCACGATCAACAGTGCTGGAATGTCCTTGCGCACGTATTGAATGATCTTTTCAAAGGCCTTGCCGTCAAGCAAGGTCGTTTTGACGTCGGTTTGTTCAGCCTGCGCGATTTCACGGGAGATATCGAGATGCGACTGATAGATCTTGGCCAAGCCGCTGTCGATGATTTCCTCGTGGAGCTTTTCCTGTTCCTTGAAACGGAAGACTTTGCCGGCTTCCTCGTTCAACACGCCGGAAATGCTGTGGAACGCCGCATAGTGGAAATAGGGGTCGAACGCCGCAATCGCTTCCACCGGCATGTTCAACGCCTTGCCGAGCTGAAGTCCCGTCATCAGGCCGCCGAAAGAATAGGGGCTGCCGTCTACAGCGACGACGATTTTGCCGGCCGTCATCGGTTGGGTATTCTTGATGATCAGCATGTCGGAGTTACGCACGCGGCGAATCACGCGCTCCGTGTTGCTGCCGATGACGCTGTCTTTCACCGCGCCGACGCCCAGCGCTCCCATGATGACCAGATCATACCCGTTGGTATTGATGTCTTCGGCCAGGACTTTCCAATTCCGTCCCTCCAGCGACCGGCGTTCGATCGGCAGATTGGCCTCGTTGCATTTCTTGTCGACATAGTCAAGATAGGAGTCCGTGATGATCTGAAGGCCGCGGGTGATCAGTGAGTCGTGGATCTGGCGCTGGCGGTCGAGTTCCTTCTCGTCGTGGTATTCCTCAGGCAGGCCCGCCTCCATCTGCTTGAAGCGTTTGTCGTGCATTTTGGCGGCGTAGACGTGGCTGCCGACGATCTTAGAGCCGAATGTCTTGGCCATGTGGACGCCGACATCCACTGCCGTATTGGAATGATCGGAGTTGTCGACCGGAATATAGATAGTCTTATACATGCGAGGCGCCTCCTTAGGGCGCTGTCATGAGAAAGGCTAAACGCCGTAAATTGTGTGAAAAACCAAATGGTTGACGTGTTACCAGAGTCGTAAGAAGGCGGATGATAGCACTGGCTTGAACTGGAATGCAAGAAGGCCGTGGGGGTAATCAAGCGTCAATAATCAAATGTCAAGCGATGGAGAAATAAGAAGATTTTCAACGGTTGACGAATGGCGTGTGGCGAGTGCTCATCCGGCAGAAGTGGTATGGGGATGCTCTGCCGATGGGATAGGATGTGGCGCAGGATGCCGTGACCTGAGAATATCTTCGATCGCCAGCAGGGCATCGCGCCCAGAATTGCCCTCAATCCCCTTGCTCAAACTCTTGTCCGCATAAGAAGTCGTCTCGCCGGTCGATTGGGAGAGAGAGCCGGTCCACTTTCTGGGGTCTCGACTGCCTTGCTTTTTTTCCCAGGCTCGAAGGCAGGCCTTGGCGATGATGCTGTTGAGCGGAGCCGGATTATACAGCAGCTTTCGGATGCTGGTCGGGGTCAACATGAGCGGGTTGTACCCGGCCGACAGGTATCCTTCTTCGAGCAAGCGGTGTTCGAGATCCGTATTCGGCTGAATACCCAGGAAGAACATCAAGGGGAAGACCCGCTCTTCACCCAGGATCGACGCGACCATCTTGTAGGATTCCACGCTCTGCAGCAGGCTCTCTTCTGTCTCTTTCGGGCTGTTGAGCGAATAGTTCAGAATGACCTTGCCTTTGAAGCCCGCTTCCGCCAGATAGCGACAGCCGTCGTAGAGCCGTTCCAGCTTGAATCCCATGTGGAGGTTATTTAGAACCTCCTGCGAGCCGGAGGTGATAGCCACCTCCAAGTCGCCGACGCCAGAGCGCACCATCAGCTTGGCCAATTCTGGCGTAATCAACGAGGTTCTGATATAGCCGGACCACTCGATCTCCAGTTTCTCGGCAAGAATCCGCTCAAGAATCTCCGTGCATTGCGGATAGGCTTCTTTGCCTGTGATGAACTGGGCATCGGTAAACCAGAACCGGCGCGTCCCCCATTGATGGTAATGCTGTGAAATGTCTTTGACGACCATATTCGGGGGCCGATAGCGAACCCGCTTGCCTTCGATATAGGGATAGAGACAGAAGGCGCAGTCATAGGGGCAGCCGCGTTTGGTTTGCACCCCGATGGATTCGTTCTGATATTCTCGATATTGGGGGAAAATCGAGGTGAGATAGGGGAGATCGACCGTCTGGGCGTCGAGCAAGGCCGGTGAGCCTTGATTCCCCTTTCTGACAGATTTCCCCTCCTTGATGATATAGCGTTCGTCCTCAATCGAGCGGCCTTCGATCACTTTCAGAATCGCATCCTCGCCCTCTCCCAACAGGCCGATCGTGCCGTCCGGAAGTTTTTGGATCAGTTGATCGGCAAACGCGGTGAACGCTCCGCCGCCGATCATGATCTGAGCCTTGGGGAACTCTTTGCGGACTAACCAGGGGTACGACAGAATTGTATAGATGTGGCTGTAGTACCGATAGAGTTGCTTGACCCCTTGGAACGATGCAGTGATTCGTTTCAACGGGTTGCTGGCAAAATAAAAATTGAACGCATGTTCCAGCGACGAATCGCCTTCGTGGGGCGAAAAGATCTGAATGTCGCGCCAGGAAAAGCAGACGAGATCCGGTTTAAAGTCAGCAGCCGCATCGCGGATCGCCTGACTCCGTTGCGGCACAGGAAACAGCGAGAGATCGAGAATGCGCTGCCGCACTTCCGGCTTCCTCCGGTGGATGAAGTCAGCCAGATAGGTGATCCCGATGGGATAGACCTTCTTACAGGGAAGGAAGATATATAGAATGGAATTCATAGTGTATCAGGACTGAGGACTGAGGGCGGATTCCTGATTCCAAAAGCTCAGTCCTCATACCTCGGCACTCAGTCCTTCACTTGACGGCAACATGGATCGCCACGATCCCGCCGGTCAGGTTTTTGTATGTTACGTGGCTAAAACCGGCTTCGCGTAGGACTTGGCAGAGCCGTTCTTGGTCCGGAAATGTGCGGATCGACGCAGGCAAGTACTCGTACACGCCCGTCTTGTCTCGCGCCACTTTTGTGCCGACCCAGGGCAGGAGCTTGAACGAGTACCAATCGTACAGGGCGCGCAGCCAGCCGAACACCGGGCGTGAAAACTCCAGACAGATGAAACGACCACCCGGCTTCATGACGCGGCGAATTTCGCCGACCGCTTGAGCCAGGTTGCCGACGTTGCGCATGCAGAAGCCGGTGGTCACGGCGTCGAAGGTGTCGTCAGCAAAGCCCAAATGCTCGGCGCTTGCCTGCAGGCAGGCGATCTTGTTGGTCAGCTTCTTGCCGGAGACTTTCTTGAGGCCTTCGGCCAGCATGGCATGGTTCAGGTCAGACGCCACCACGCGCCCATTCACGCCCATTCGTGGCTCAACCAAGAGCGCGAGGTCCGCCGTGCCGGCTCCGACATCAAGCGCCGTGCCCCGTTCAACCGGAGTGACGAACGAGGCGGCGATCTTCTTCCAACGGTAATGGAGGCCGAAACTTAAGAGCGTATTGTTCAGGTCATAGACGCCGGCAATGGAGGTGAACATCCGCTGCACGGCCTGCTCGCGGGCCGGTCCCGACCACGTCGAGACGGCTTGGGGCGGGGCGGACGATTCCTGCGCTACGGGCGGTTCTTCGACCTTTACCATGCCGATGGTGGTAGCACCTGGTTCGAGGCGGTGTCAAGCCGGAACAGGATGGGGTGGCCCCATTGGCATGGTCGGGACAAGAGAGACAGTTCACTGGTAGAGGGGCATTAACTCCTGTAGGGGCAGAGACATCATGAGCGGACGGTGCCTCGTACACATTCAAGAACGGGTGATTTCCTGGTGGGAAACGGGTATCCTTCGGCGGAAAATTTGATGTATTCCCAATTATGATGATGCTTCGTCAACTCGCAGCCGAACCGCCCACCTTACCCACGCAGACGACGTGGTGTCGGACCGATCTCGTCGAGGCGAGGGGCAAGCAGGAATTGTTTACCCGTCAGTCGCCGCAGAAGGAACTACGACCGCTTACCGGCTTGTTCTGCCCCCTCCTTCACCGACTCATGACCGCGCAGATTCGCGTCCACGATCTGGATCTGTCTTTACTCCAACAGGATGCCCGAGCATCATGACCTCATTGGCACAGGCCTATCTGGCCAAGCTGGTCGTTCCGCAGCGGATCATTACGATGATTCGCAAGCTGGGCGAACACAAGGGCAAACAGGAACTCTATAAGAAACAGGCGCCGGAGATGCTGGAGAATCTCCGGCAGGTGGCCTTGATCCAGAGTACGGAGTCCTCCAACCGTATCGAAGGCATTGTCGCGGACGACAAGCGGCTGCGGGCCATTGTCGAAGAGAAAGTGAAACCTGCTAACCGTTCAGAATCAGAGATCGCCGGCTATCGGGATGTGCTCAATACGATCCACCAGAGTCATGCGGATATTCCCTTTACCGAGCGTGTGGTCCTCCAGCTCCACCGCGACTTGATGAAATATGCCGGTGGTCATGGTGGCGTATGGAAGGCTACGCAGAACGAAATTACCGAGACGTTGCCGGGTGGAAAGACGCGTGTCCGGTTTACGCCGGTCGCCCCGCATGTGACCGAGGAGTTCATGCGGACGTTGCATGGGCAATTCGCCAATGTGGAGCGGGCGCGAGAATTGGACCCGCTGCTCCTCATTCCCTTCTACGTGTTGGACTTTCTCTGCATCCATCCCTTTCTGGATGGCAATGGACGGATGGCTCGCCTGCTTACGTTGTTGCTGCTCTACCAACACGGCTATCAGGTTGGACGGTATGTGAGTCTTGAGCGGATCATCGAGCAGTCGAAGCAGTCCTACTACGACACTCTGTATCAGTCATCACAGGGATGGCACGGGGACCGGCATGACGTTCTGCCGTGGACGGAATACTTTCTAGGGACCCTTTTGGCGGCCTACGACGAATTCGAAAGCCGGTTCGGCAAGATCAGCAAGGGGCATGGCAGCAAGACCGATATGATCCGCAATGCGGTAGACGGTTTCATCGCCGACTTCAGCATTACCGATGTTGAAAAGGCCTGCCCTAAAGTCAGCCGAGACATGATTCGCCATGTGCTCGGCCAACTCCGGGAGGCCGGCGTCATCATTCCGGTCGGGAAAGGCCGCGGGGCGAAATGGCGTAATGCTCAGCCGAAATGGGGTAATAAGTGAGGGGTTATTACCCTGTTTCTAAACGGTTCTTACCGCAGTTATGCCAGAGGCATGGCGGTGGAAATAGGTAGTATCCAATCAAATGGGTACTGAATTGGGTACTACCCTTAAAAGAGGGTAGCAAAGAGGGCAGTAACTGAATTGGGCCGCGATGGAAGGACCCACGGTATGGTGCACCTCATGGGGATAGGGAAAGAGGGACAGCATGGCGGCTATCCGTGCCTGCCGTCCGTAGGGCGGTGAGTTTATGGCCAACAAGCAGAGGATTGATCCATGAGAGCCTCTCGGTCGGAGTCTCGACGGGAGTCATGACGTAAGGAAAAGTAGCCTTGTATCCTATTCTGTCCCCCCATATACCACCGCGGTGTTCCTGCGCGGTGTTCCTGATCCGAAAAGCCCAGGTATTAGTTTGCCAGGGCAGTCATCAAAAAGGCATCGTTTGTGGGAGACGAAATCAACTGACAAACCATTCCTGGATCGGTTCTGAAATGAAACCTCCCATTATTGTGACTGAACCGGGCGACGTCGAGGTTTTTAAATCGGTTCGCGATGCGGAGCTATATCTGGAGGCACCTGAAGTCAAGGAAGGCCGACTCAAGGCATACGATAGCGAGGGCCGTCTTTTGAGTGTAGAGCAAGAATCAGCGCCGGACCTAAAACTCTTTGGTGTCACGCTTATTGTTGATCCGGGGGTAGTAAAAATTGGGCGAGAGGAATCTGCCACAACACATGAAGGTGAACTGAGACATGTCCTTGTTGAGTATCTTATTAGAACCGGCGTTGACCAAAACTCCTTGGAAGGTGCAACTCTCGAAAACGTGCTCGCAGAAGTGATCACACGCCAAGGGTTTACAAAGTGAATCGTGGGGGAAAGCAATAGAGAGTGAGAAATGGGGTCAGCTTGAGCTGCTGCTCTCTGGGCGAATTCGTTAGACTCCGACACCGTTATGGAGCGGCGATTGACTTGTGACCGTCCTTGTCCTGCTGGACCGGCCGCTCGATACTGGGCTCTCTAAAATCCCTCTTGTCTGTATCAGGAGCTGATCGTGGGCGAAACGCGCGTTGACCTTCATCACCTCCTCGAAGACCTGCGCGATGCCTATCCGGGCGCGCTCGAAGAGACCATTTTGACTGAAGTCGTCGCCAATTCGCTGGACTCGGGCGCGATTTGCCTCCGGCTCACGGCCGACCCTGCGGTGTCGACCTTGACGATCGTGGATGACGGGTCTGGTATGAGGCGACGAGATCTGGTGCGGTATCATGATCTGGCCGCCAGCACGAAGACGCGGGGACACGGCATCGGCTTCGCCGGAGTCGGGATCAAGTTGGGCCTGCTCGTCTGCGAAGACGTGGTCACCGAAACGAGACGTGGCAAGGAGCATGTGGCGAGCCGCTGGCATTTGGCTGGACGCCACAAGGCGCCGTGGAAATGGATTCCTCCGTTGGGTTTGGTGACCGATCATGGCACGGCGGTGCAACTCAAGCTGCACAACGCGCTGTCCCCGCTCCTGGACGAGGGTTATCTCGAAGGGGCCTTGCGTCGGCAGTATCAGCCGCTGCTCGAATCGGAATTCGACGAGGTGCTCGGCCAGTACTATCCGAAGGGGTTCCGGTTCGAGGTCAACGGCCGAGTGTTGGAGCGGCAACGTGTCAGCGGTGCAGAGACGTCGAGGCTCGCGGTCTGCTTGGCGCGCAAGCGCAAGCCGGTGGCGGTCGGCTATTTGGCGCGAAGCGAATCCCCATTTCCGGAGGACCAGCGCGGCATGGCGATCAGCACATTCGGCAAGGTTATCAAGCGCGGGTGGGACTGGCTGGGGATTACGCCGGCCGCTCCGGACAGAACGTCCGGGATGATCGAGGCGCCGGCGCTGGCTGCGGCCCTCACGCTCAATAAGGGCGATTTTGTCCGTGTCGGGACGCGGGGGGCGTTGTACCTGGGATATCGTAAGGCGATCCAAGAAGCCGTTTCGCGGCAATTGGCCCATTGGGGCGATGTTCGAGAAGCGGACAACAAAGCCGGACGCCGAGTGGTGCGGCCGATGGAGCGCGATTTGGAAACGGTGTTGGTGGACCTGGCCGACGAATTTCCATTACTGGCGTCGCTGGTCGAGCGGCGAGCCGGCGGACAGAAGCGGTTGCCCATCGGACAAACCAAATCGGCGGATGACGGGCATGCGGTCCTTGCGATGTCCGTCATGACCGGCGCGGAGGCTCTGGAGGAGGCGGTGACTCCTCCGGAAGGGCCACAGGAACCAGCCGGAGTTCAGCCGCCGGATGAAGCAACGCAACAGGAGCCGCAGTCTCAGCCGGATTCTTCGCCCGGCGTCGCTGTCGTGCCAGGAGGCAAAGGGCGTTCACGGCCCGGCCGGTACGGACTCACCATCAGGTTCGAATCGCATGAGGGAGATCCGGACTTAGGCCATCTCGTTGAATCCACCGTCGTGATCAACGACGCGCATCCTGCCTATCGCCGCGCCGTGGCTTCCCGCTCGGAGGGCTACCATATTGCGTTGGCAGTCGCCTTTGCCTTGGCTCGTCTGGCGGTCCCGCCCGCGGAGGAACACCAGTTCGTGACCTCATTTCTGATTCACTGGGGCGAGGCGTTGGATGGATCGCGCCGCAGGCCGCGCAAGCGATCGTAACCACGCTGATCACTCGCCGAATAACACCAGATCGGGGATTACCTGAAAGTGCCGCCTGTTCCGCGTGAGCAACGGCAGGCGCTTGACGAGGGCCGTTGCGGCAATGAGGGCATCGCCCTTTTCAAGCGAGGGGTGACGGCGACGGAGCTCGGTGTATCGTGCAGTGATGGAGTCGGAAAGCATAATAAGCCGGCATCGGCGTAATTCGGTCAAGATGGATTCTCGTTCGGAATCGCGGAGCCCGGATTTTGCGAGTAATTCCTTTTTCGTGATGATGGAATAGTAGAGGGTGAAGCGGGATGAGTCGAAAAGCGGAGAGAAGCGGCCACTATTGAAATAATCGATGAAGATATCCGTGTCTACGAGGACTGAGACTTTTGCCATGCTTCAATCTCGTCCAGAAAGGCATCATCGGACTGCTTGCGGCCCTGTTTCCGGAGTGCAGTCACATATGTGGCGCTGTCTTCCACGTCCGTATGTCCGAACGGATTAAATTTTTCCCGCACAAGATTTTCGAGCAGGGTCACAGGATACACTCCCCTCCGCTTGGCGGCCTTGACCACGATGCGTTTCAGCGACGGATCGAACGAGAGAGTCCACTTTTCTTTTCGTAACGCGGTCTTGGTCATGCTGCCCTCGCCGGTTTACGTACGTATACTAGACGTACGGAGAAACGGTGTCAAGAATATGCCGTGGATGTTATAATCCCGCACCGATGAGCAGATCGATCGTCATCAAAGGCGCGCGCGAGCACAATCTCAAGAACATCGACGTGGAGATTCCGCGCGACAAGTTGGTCGTCATCACCGGCTTGAGTGGGTCCGGCAAGTCATCGTTGGCATTCGATACGATCTATGCCGAAGGCCAGCGGCGCTACGTCGAGTCGCTCTCCGCCTACGCTCGTCAGTTCCTGGAGCAGATGGGGAAGCCGGACGTTGACTCGATCGAAGGCCTGTCTCCTGCCATCTCTATCGAGCAGAAAAGCACCAGCCACAACCCCCGTTCCACCGTCGGCACCGTCACTGAGATCTACGATTATCTGCGGCTGTTGTTCGCGCGGGTGGGACGGCCCTACTGTTTTCAATGCGGCGAAGAAATTGCCGCCCAAACGGTTCAGCAAATGGTGGATGCGATCGCCGGTTTGCCGGAAGGGGCCAAGTTTCAGATCCTGGCGCCGATTGTCCGCGGGCGCAAAGGGGAATATCGCAAAGAGTTGCTGGAAATGCGCAAGGCCGGCTATGTGCGGGCGCGGGTGAACGGCGCGACCGTCGATCTCGGCGAGGACATCGCCCTCGATAAGCAGAAAAAGCACACGATTGAGATCATTGTCGATCGGCTCGTCATGAAGGCGGGCGATGCCTTGATGCGGCGCATGGCCGATTCGGTCGAGACAGCCGCCAAGCTAGCCGGCGGGCTGGTCGGGGTGCTGACGGACGACGGCAAGACCCGTCTCTATAGCGACAAGCTTGCCTGCATCAAGTGCGGGGTGAGTTATCCCGAAGTCGAACCGCGCATTTTTTCCTTCAACAGTCCGCATGGCGCCTGCCCGGCCTGCGATGGGATTGGCTATGCCATGATGCAGGCTGGCGCGGAGGAGAAAGACTTTACGCTGCTGGAACCGTGCGAGGTCTGCCGGGGCGCCAGACTCAAGCCGGAAAGTCTTGCGATCAAGCTGGAGAAGAAATCCATCGCCGAAGTGACGAGCCTGTCGATCAGGGCGGCGGCGGAGTTTTTTGTCTCGCTGACGTTTTCGGATCGGGAACTCGTCATTGCCCATCGCATTCTCAAAGAGATCCGCGAGCGGCTGGGATTTCTCGTGAATGTCGGCCTGGATTACCTGACGCTCGATCGCGCCGCTGCCACACTGTCCGGCGGCGAAGGGCAACGGATCCGTTTAGCGACGCAGATCGGCTCCGGCCTTGTCGGCGTCCTCTACATTCTCGATGAACCCTCGATCGGCCTACACCAACGCGACAATCGCCGGTTGCTCCAGACGCTGCTACGCTTGCGCGATCTCGGCAATACCGTGGTGGTCGTCGAACATGACGCTGAAACGATGATGGCTGCGGATTACCTGCTCGACATGGGGCCCGGCGCCGGCACACAAGGCGGCCATGTCATTGCCCAGGGGACGCCGCATGAGGTGATGGGCAATCCCGATTCCTTGACCGGCCAATATTTGCGCGGGGTTCAGACTGTGTTGGTCCCGCAACGGCAGCGAAAGCCCAAAGGGTATCTGTCTGTCATCGGCGGTCAGAAACATAATCTCAAGAATGTGACGGCGAGAATTCCCTTAGGCCTGATGACCTGCGTCACCGGCGTCTCAGGGTCCGGCAAGAGCACATTGGTTCTGGAGGTGCTCTTCCATTCGCTCTCGCAACTTCTTTATCACAAGAAGCCAAAGATCGACGGCTGTAAGGAACTGCGCGGGGTCGATGCGCTGGACAAGGTCATCGATATCGATCAATCGCCGATCGGCCGGACGCCTCGCTCGAATCCCGCCACCTACACGGGACTGTTCGGCTATATCCGTGACCTCTATTCGAACCTGCCCGAGTCGCGTGTGCGTGGGTATAAGCCGGGCCGGTACAGTTTCAACGTCAAAGGCGGGCGTTGTGAAGCCTGCCAGGGTGATGGACTCATCAAGATCGAGATGCATTTTCTGCCCGATGTCTATGTGACCTGCGAAGTCTGCAAAGGGCAGCGGTACAACCGGGAGACGATGGAGATTTTACATAAGGGCAAGAGCATCGCCGAGGTGCTGAACATGACGGTGGACGATGCATTGGAGTTTTTCG
>Ga0210362_1303781_pt1 | contig 23952 bp, 20 predicted proteins | sample S625metaT_FD_159713 | JGI IMG/M metagenome (GOLD analysis project Ga0210362, IMG submission 159713) | Metatranscriptome of estuarine sediment microbial communities from the Columbia River estuary, Oregon, United States - S.625 (Metagenome... | ecosystem: Environmental > Aquatic > Marine >... | reverse complement strand
CGCATTCTCGGGTGTTCTCCTCGCAAAAAGTCGCATTAGGACAAGAACCTACGGCTGAGTTCGCCTCGCGCACTGTTGACCACTATGACGCAGCCGCATTTGTTAGGGAATATCTACAGCCGAATGCCAAACTATTGTTCCTCGGTGAATCCAGGCCCTTCTATTTCAATAGAACCGCTCTCGCTTCATACCCATTCCATGAACATCCTCTGAACCAATGGATTCGAGAAACGACCTCCGCCGAGGAACTTCTAAGAACACTTCGCGCGGAAGGATTCACTCATATCATCCTGAACACCAGCGAGTTTAGGCGCTTACACGACAGATACCAGATCATGGCATTCACTGGACCAGATGCATTGCTGTACGACCAGCGTCTCAAAGCCTTTCCGCAGACCCTGACGGCGAGATTCGCAAAACACAATGTATACGTTTTGGAAATTCCGATACCACCCCTAGCCGAGTAGACAACCAGAATCGTTGTGGTACTCATAAGCTGGAACCGGCACTTTGTCATGTTCACTCATTCTGTAGCCTATATGAATAGCCTCCTCACCACAGCGGTCTGCTCATTGCCGAATACACACACACAGATCCGTCGATGGCTCCTGGTAACCATCGTATTGTCAGTCGTCGGCAAACTGGCATTAAGCTTCTTGCTCATGATCGTCCATTCAGAGAGTGTCTTCGAGAGCTCCGACTCCCTTGAATATCACCAACTGGCATCAAACTTACTCCAACACGGTACATTCTCGCGTGGGACGGAACCTCCCTACGAACCGGAACTATTGAGAACTCCCGGCTACCCCCTCCTACTCGCTGGGATTTACGGAATTTTCGGCATTCGACCGGCGATGGTCATCTGTGTCCAGCTTGCGCTGACTGTCGCAACGATCCTGGCTGCTTTCCAAATTGCTGCACGCCTGTTCGATGAACGAGTCGCCCTTCTTGCCGCCATGCTGCTGGCCGTAGATCCTGTGTCGATCTATTACAGCCAAGTTCTTTTGACCGAGACATTTTTTACTACGGTCTTTACCGTCAGCCTCCTCTTGCTGCTTCGCACTTTGACCCAGCCCACTCGGTGGCTATGGCCTGTGGGAGCAGGAATTGGTTTCGCCCTTGCAACCTACATACGTCCCACAACCTATTATTTGGGAGGGCTCCTTCCCATTATTGTCTTCTTCATGATTTGTCCGACGCACGGTTGGCAGCGTGCCGCCAAGCCGGCGTTGGTGTTCTTCTTGCTTTACGCCGTCCTGATCGGTGGTTGGCATGTTCACACCTACCGGGAAACCGGATCGATGGAATTCAGTCAGATCAAGAACCAGTACCTTTTTATTGCTAAAGCTGCTGCGATTGTCGCGAATCGGGACAGCGTACCCCTTGATGAAGCTCAGCGGCGTCTGTCGAACGAGCACTTCTCATCTCTTCCCATAGATCTCCGTGGCGCTAGTCCGGTCCAAATGTTTGAGAGTCAGGGGAAATATGCGATACGCGTAATTCTGGATCACCCTATTCTGTTTCTCTGGACCTCGTTTCGAGGTGTATTCGCCAGCCTATTGGGGCCATCCAATATGGCACATCTCTTTGGGTTTAATAATGTGGCTTTGCGAGACGCATTCATTAAAGGAGTACTTTCAGGATTTTCTATAAGCGCTTGGGCGATCACAATCAGTTCATGGATTTATGCGATCATATTTTTACTGATCTTGTACTCGGGAGTTATCTTGTTTGCCACACAAGTTCGACCTCTTGACCGAGGTACCGTCCTCCTGATTTTCACAATCCTCTATATCCTTGTCTCAAGTAGCGGGCCGGAAGCCTACAGCCGCTTTCGAGCACCGATTATGCCTGCTTTGTGTGTCCTATCGGCTGCGGGATTTTTCCATTCCTTAAGAATGATCAGGCCAAGCAATCTGACGGCCTGGCCAGAGATATAGCTTTCCCCTGCAACCCTAAACAAGTCAACGGAGTCGACGTAGAAACTCTCCATCCAGTGCCAAGTTGTGTTGTTGCCTTGCGTTGTGTTATTCGATCTGGCAAGGTACATTCCGGTGGCTCAACACCCCCGGTTGTAAGGAGCACCCCACACCACACTGCAACACAAGTAGTGGGGCTATTCATGGTAAGGCGGCTGACGAAGGCTTGTCAGGCTCTAAGATGATCGAGTTACAATTTCGAGAATGCCTGTCATCATTGAGACATCTTCATTCGACTCAACTTAAGGAGGCACGCATGAATCAGAAAACAGGACGTTTCACGGCGGTCATTGCTGCATCAGTCTTCGCGCTTACAGTTGGGAACGCTGCAGCCTGGGCCAATGATCCTAGCTATGGCCATGCCGGCGGTCATAGTGCGGCGGGCGGCTATGGCAAAGGCATGATGCACAGCGGGACCGGCCATTTGATTCGGCACCTGCTCAAACATGAAAAGGATATCGGACTGACGGCCGACCAGGTGGCGAAATTGAAAGACCTTCAATTGGGCCTGGACAAGGTTCGTATCAAGGCGGAGGCCGAGATTCAAATTGCCGAGCGCGAGCTGAAAGCGCTCACCGATGACGAAAAATCGGACCTCTCTGCGATCGAAACGAAGCTGAGGCAGAGCGAAGACTTACAGGTGATGCTTCGCATGACCTCCATCACGATGCGGCGTGATGTACTGGGCTTGTTGACGCCGGAGCAGCGGGAGAAAGAAAAGACCGAACATGACAAGCTGATGCAACAGCACAAAGAAGGCGGGAAAGGCCACGGTTCGCCTCACGGCGGTATGATGGTGCCGCACGGGGCCAATCCCCACGGCAAGAATCCCCATGAAGGATATGGCGAGGCTGCGCCTCCCTCCCCGCCGAGCAACATGTCCGCGCAATAGTACTGCCGTCTGACAGGGGGCGCATCACCTTCGACCGTGATGCGCCAGCGATAAATACGAAGAGAAAGGACACGTACGTAGGCCATGCCGAAAGAGTTGAAACTCAAGAGTCATGATCTCCTGGTCGGCCCCTCTCGTGCGCCGGCCCGGGCGATGCTGAAAGCCGTGGGGTTTACCGACGATGACCTGTCGAAGCCGATCGTCGGTGTAGCCAATACTTGGATCGAGGTCATGCCGTGCAATTTCCACCTCCGTAGGCTATCGGAGCGGGTCAAGGCCGGGATTCGCGCTGCCGGCGGCACACCGATCGAGTACAACACCATCGCCGTCTCGGATGGCATCTCGATGGGGACCGAAGGCATGAAGGCCTCGCTCATCAGCCGAGAAGTGATCGCCGACTCGATCGAATTGGTGGCGCGCGGTCACTTGTTCGATGCAGTTGTCGCGCTGTCCGGTTGCGACAAGACAATTCCTGGAACGGTCATGGCGCTTGCCAGGCTGAATCTGCCGTCGGTGATGCTGTACGGCGGGTCGATCATGCCGGGCAAGTTTCAAGGGCACGATGTCACGATTCAGGATGTCTTCGAAGCAGTCGGCAAACATGCATCGGGCAACATGACCAACGCCGAACTGAAAGACCTCGAAGACCATGCCTGCCCCGGTCCCGGCGCATGCGGCGGGCAATTCACGGCCAATACGATGGCGATCGCTTTTGAGTTTCTAGGCATCTCGCCGATGGGTCGCAACGGGGTGCCTGCGATGGATCAGCGGAAGGACGATGTCGCGTTCGAGTGCGGTAAGATGGTTATGGAGTTGATTAAGCAGGACCTCAGGCCCAAACAGATCATCACCCGCAAGTCACTTGAGAATGCGATCGCAGCGGTCGCCACAACCGGTGGATCGACGAATGCCGTGCTCCATCTGCTCGCCATTGCGCGCGAAGCCGGCATCAAGCTAAGTATCGATGACTTCGACAAGATCAACCGCAAGGTTCCGCTGCTGGCCGACCTCAAGCCGGGAGGCCGCTTTACCGCCGCAGATCTCTACGCGGCTGGGGGGACAACGCTGGTGGCCAAGCGCTTGCTCGACGCAGGCATTCTTCACGGAAATCAGCCGACGGTGACGGGGCTGACCATTGAAGAAGAAGCTAAGAAAGCCATCGAGACACAAGACCAACAGGTACTTCGTCCGCTATCAAATCCGATCAAGCCGACCGGCGGCATGGTCATTTTGAAAGGGAATCTCGCGCCGGAAGGCTGCGTGGTCAAGGTAGCCGGACATTCCATGATGAAATTCCAAGGACCGGCAAAAGTCTATGATCGGGAAGAAGACGCGTTCGTCGCGGTCAAGGCCGGACGGATCAAGGCGGGTGATGTGGTCGTGATTCGGTACGAAGGCCCTTCGGGAGGACCTGGCATGCGTGAGATGCTGGGAGTCACCGCCGCCATTGTCGGCGCCGGTCTCGGCGATTCCGTGGCATTGCTGACCGACGGGCGTTTCTCCGGCGCAACCCACGGCCTGATGGCAGGCCATGTGGCTCCCGAAGCCGTCAAAGGCGGGCCTATTGCCGCGGTCAAGAATGGCGACACGATCACGTTCGATATCGCCAAGCGGCAATTGAATGTGGCTCTCTCTCAGAAAGAGATCAAAGCAAGGCTGAAAAAAGTAAAACAACCGGTTCCGCTCTATACCTCCGGAGTAATGGCAAAATACGCGAGACATGTCTCCTCCGCCTCGGAAGGCGCGGTTACGAGCTAGCGAGAGCCGGCGACTGTGGCTTCTCCAAACAGACGGTCACCACGCTTGTCACGGCATCGTCATAACTGAATCGGTGCAGATATGTCAGTGCTGGCAACGCACTGGCGATGTCCTTGCTGATTTGTGATTCCGCCTGCAGCACCACGAATCCTACATTATGGAATAACGCCATCCACTCAGACTTCCTCAGTCGGTTGGTATACGAACTTCTGTTCCACTTCATGAGATCCCAGAGCCATTTCGGATATCGCAGAGAATCGAACAACTGCTCAGGACTCACCGGTGTCTTTCCATACATCGAATGATCGCCTAGGTCGATCGAGGACACCAGCGTCCCGCCGGGACGCAATACCCTGAAGCATTCCCCTACGGTGACGGCAGGATATCGAAGATGCTCAAAGGCCGTATGGGACCAGATGAGATCGAATTGCCCAGCCTCAAGAGGCAATCGTCTTCCATCGTAGATATGGTAACTGATTCGCTTCTCCGCCGCCTGCCCGACCGAACAGTAGGCGGCCACATCGATCGCCGTACAGCTCTTCGCCCCTGAGGCAAGAGCCTTTTCCAATACTTCCAACGTCTGGCCTGGGCCAATTTCGAGAATGTCCATGCCCACCACAGAGCGAAATCCGGCATACAGTTCAAATACGCGACAAGCCTTGGCGAGATCAGCATTCAAGCCGGTGGAGTGATACCGTTGCGCCAGATTCGCGATTGGTGAAAAACCCATCAGGAGGTTTTGAAGTATTTCTAGCGGGAGAACCATGTCATAAGATCAGGCAGAGCAGGAATAGGTGATTGTCCATTCACAGGTGGCCGGCGATGCTATCAACGCTATGCATCCGTTGTTGTCCGGTCACCGTCTACGGTGTATTGAGTCCCCGTACTGTGTTCTCTTTGCGTAGAGAGCCCTCATTGTTTTCCCTTCATCCGTCCGCGCATTTCTGAGATCATACCGTCCAGATCTGCTTCGGCTTTCGCCCGATCGCTAACCAGTTCATCGAGGTTGTAGGGCCTCACAGGATCGACCGGAACCGATTTGAGAGGGGTGTTGGTTTGAGGAGTAAGGTTGGCCTGGCCACCGGTTCGCTGAGACGGATGTGGAGCAGCTTGGACAGTCGGCTGCACACCAAAGACCGACGTCGATAGCGTGCTCGCGGCATGTCCTTGCTCGCCAATCCATTTCTTCGCCACATCCGATTTGAGGGAAAAACTGATGCTGGCGATTGGCATGCCGTCGGCTGCCACCCGCGCGATTGCCGTATTTACACCGATCATCTGGCCTTGCTGGTTAAGCAACGGACCGCCTGAATTTCCTCGATTGAGGCCAGTCTCCGTTTGAAAAACATGCTTGCCTGTAACACCGTTGAAATGGTCGAATTCCGAGCTGATTGTGCCGGTCGTCAGCGTCCACAAGCCGCCCTGCTCCGGATGACCGATGGCGACGACACGATCCCCGATGTGTGTGTTCTCTGAATCGCTGAGGGTCACAATTGGGAGCGGCGCTTTAACCCCGTCCAGTTTAAGCAAAGCCAAATCTAGCGACTGTGAATAGGCGATGGTATGCGCCTTTATCCCGCGTGATAGATCACGCCTCTGATCGCCGGTTACCCGATCCGGCTTGAGATAGACCATGAGCCTAGGGAAGGGTCGCCCTGTCCCCTCTTCAATGACGACATGAGCATTAGTCAGCACCAGTCCATCCGACTGGATAATGGAACCGGTTCCGCCGCTGCCACGCGCGCCGCTTGCGGGATAGCCCATTACCATCACAACGCCTGGAGAGACCTGCTCATAGACTTCGCGTGGAGTAAGATCTGTGGCGGACACAGAACTAACGCTTCCTAGGAGTGCGGTCCACGCCATTCCCCACGCAAGATGTTTCATGTCGGTCTCCTTATATGCGATCGCGCCTGAGCGCCAGGCAAAGCGCTGATTCCATGATGAGCCACAGCCGCTTCGCGCAGAACTGATTCAGTGTGTGGCCTGCGGGACCATCCGGTTCCGCCGGGCATGGAGTAACCGCTCATACAGCCTTTCATATTGCGTGACCATTTCATCGATGTGAAACTCTCGTGGAAGCGATGCGCGCTGTTTCAATTTCACGTTGGCCGATGCGGCTTGATTGGAAAGAACCCGAAGCACGGCTGTCGCCAAGCCTTCGATATCTCCCACACGGCAAAGAACACCCACCTGCTCGTGATCTACGACCTCTGCAGCCCCCCCGACGTTCGTCGCCACGACTGGAAGTCCAACGGCTCGCGCCTCGATCAACACTCTCGGCAGTCCTTCCCAATGCGACGTCAGCAGGAATACATCGAGCGCCTGCATCACGGCCGACACATCACGTCTCCAGCCGACAAGATATACGTGATCTCGAAGTCCCTGCCGGTCGATCAGTGTTTCGATCGAGGCGCGCATGTCTCCGTCTCCGACGAGCAGAAACCGGACGTCTGGAAGAACCGCCACGACCCGCTTCGCCACTGCCACGAAATCTTCCGGAGCTTTTTGAGGCTTGAGACAGGCCACTGTACCGACAAGACGACTTCCCGCACCTACTCCGAGTTCCAGTCTGATACGCTCGGTATCGGACAGGCCGGCACCCTCTAGAAACGACGCCGGATCGATACCGGGCCTGACCAGAGAGACGTTGTGACGAAACAAACCCCATGAGCGTCCTCTATCGAGATCGGCCTGAGACACGGCAATCCAATGAGTCGTCACCAATCCGGTGATGCGCTCAACCAGGATCAGAATCTGTTGGAGCCAGAGAGGCTGGGCAGGAGTAATGCCGTAGCCGTGGATGGTGTGAACGATGACCGGAGTCCCGGCAAACCACGCCGCCCACCGTCCCAGAATACCTGCCTTGGAACTGTGCGTATGGACGACTTGGGGGCGAAGACGTCGAAAAAGCGCGATCAGGTTCACCAACGCGGCGATATCACCGACAAAGTGGATGGTGCGGGCGAGCGCCGGGACGATATGCACATCGACATGGGAAAGTTGCCGAGCCTCTTCCGTCAAGAGTCCACCTGGTCCGGCGATCAAAACAGCGCGATACTTGCTCCGATCCAGATGCGACGTGGCATAGAGCGCGACCTCTTGAGCGCCCCCTAGCTCAAGCTTGGTAATGATGTGGCACACTGTGTCCACTTACCGGCCATCCTTAGGCACAGGTGGGTTGGGTCAGTTGCCCACGCAGACGTTCAGCCAGCTGTTTCCCCTGCCCAATGGCATCTTCCATTGAGGTATGTTCCCATCGCCCATATCGGCCGATGGAATAAATCCCTCGGCGTTCCAGTTCAGCAAGAATGGCAGGGATTGCCTTTGCGCGGTGGCCGTCAAAGTAGACATAGGCATAGTGGAGATCTTTGACATCCGATACCACAACCTCATCGTCTGGAAATAAGATTCCGGCCTCTTCCATGCCGGTACGGACCTGGCTGATCAGCTGCTCCACAGAGCGGCGCTCCGTCGGTTTATGGGACATCTCGACATACATCGAGCTGCAACCGGGGCGCCCTAAAGAGGGAGAAAAATTCATTGGAAATCCGGCCCGGTAGAAGGGATACTCTTTCTCAGGAAAATAGATCCAATGTTTGTCCGACACCCGCTCGCGGCTGACTCCCAAGTTGACATTGTAGACTGATACCCAGCGTAAGGCAGCAGCGGCTTCTTTCAAATGAACCGGGAAATCAGGACAGCGACGAACCAACTCAGGAATCGGGATTGTGGAGACCATCGATTCATATCGTTCTTCTCGCATTCCACCATCTTGACAATTTCGAAACACAGCACGGTGACGCTTGGCATCCACTTCCACAAGTTCCGCCCCGTGAATGATCCCATCGATGCCAGGCACAAATGATTCCGGAAGTACCCTGATGCCGTCGTTCGCAGGATAGAGAAATGACGGATTATAGCCGAAGGCCTTGTCTTTGATACCCAAGGCGCCATTGACAACGTCTTTGAGTTCCGGTTTCGGCACCAACCAGGACACCCAGTCCGACGTGAGCTCATCTAGCGACACTTGCCAGAGCTTCTCATTGAACGGGACCATGAAATGCTTGGCCATACCCTCGCCAAGATTGTCCAGAATCCACTCCTTGAATGAACGGTCGTTCGGCGGAGCTGCCGGCATCGGCTTCATCAGCGTAGCGATAAACCCCAGCAGACACTCCCGTACCACTTCCGGCGGGAGCCCGAAGGTATTAACCTGGAATGGATACTCCGTATAGGTCCGGTGGGAATAGATACATGATCGGCGATCATGTTTCTGAAGTCTCCCGGCCAGGAGTTTCTCTACCAAAGCTTTGATTTCTGCTTGCCTAAAATGAAGCAGATGCCCGGTGTAATCGAAGGTAAAGCCATCCTTCTTGTATGAACGGCAGAGCCCTCCGACTTCCTGCTCCTTCTCATAGACTCGATAAGACAGACCGGAAAGGTGATAGGCCGTACTGAGCCCTGCGAGGCCTGCGCCGACAATAAGAATCATGCGGCTTTCCTCCCTCCCTTTACCGAAGATATGGGAACTGCTTCAGTCGGCCGGCGAACGTCGATCTTTGCCAACATCAGAGTGGCACATAGGAGTATGCCGACTGTCCCTGCGCAAAGCCCCCACCCTACTTCCAGACTCACTGACAACATCGCCAGGCCGATTGTCCCTACGACCGCCGTTGCCAGATAACTGATGACGACGATCTGGTGAACCGACAAACCCCAATGGCGCAGCCTGATCGCAATATGATCAGGACTTCCCCAAAAGATCGGCAATCCCCGCATGTATCGAACATACATCACAAACAGCGTATCAAAAATTGGAATCCCTAAAATAAACACGGGCGTGAGGAGCGAGAGGGGATGATCGCTGGGGTACCGTTCTATCATCGTCATCGCCCCCAGCAACAGCCCGATAAACATGGCTCCCGTATCGCCCATATAGATCCGTGCCGGATGCCAGTTATACCAGAGAAATCCCACCAAGCTTCCGATTAATGCCACCAGCATGACGGCAATCGTTTGATCGCCTTGCAGGAGGGCGACGACAAGCAAAATGCTCGCGCTGATCGCCCCAACACCGGCAGAAAGACCGTCCATGATATCGAGTAGATTGAAGGCATTGATCAACCCGACCATCCAAAGCACCGTCAACACAAGATCGAGCCAATCAGGCAACGCTGCAATTTCAATCCTGATGCCGCTCTTGATCAACACAAAGACCGCGAGGAGTTGTCCGGTAAGTTTCGTCCAGGGTGTCAATACCCCAAAATCGTCGATCAATCCAAGCATCACCACAATGGTTCCGCCAAGAATTATTCCAAGCACATCCTGACGAAACTCGAATGTGAAGGCCAAGCTCATGAGGAACGCCAGATAGATGGCCAGCCCTCCGAAGTAGGGAACCGGCTCTTTCTGGTGCTTCAGCCGACCATCCGGCGCATCCACAATGCCAAATTTCAGCGCGGCCTGCCGCGCGATGGGCACGCCATACAGCGATAGTAGAAATGCGAGGACAAATGTCAGAGCAAGCCAATACATGACTCTAACCTGATTACCTGGCGAAATGTCACACGTTCGGGTTATTCGTGGATGAGACAACTCTCGTAGAGTTGCTCATGCTGGCGAACCACCCCTGAGATGCCAAACTCTCCTTGTGCTCGAGCCCGCCCTCTGGCTCCCATTTGCGTTGCCCGTTCTGCATCATCCAGGAGACATTGGATTGCCTCTGCCAAAGCTTGGACATTTCCAGGCTCGACCAAGAAACCTGTTTCTGATGGAACCACGAATTCCGGGATTCCACCAACCTTGGTTGCAATCACAGCCTTCCCCGCTGCCATGGCCTCCAGAATTGCAATGCCAAATCCCTCATACAATGATGGCAGAACAAACGCATCTAGGGCATGAAGGACCCGAGGTATGTCTCGCCTGGTTCCTACAAACACCACGTGGGCGGAGAGCCCCAAGCGATCACGCAACGATTCCAGCTCATCACGTGCTGGCCCATCTCCGACGATGAGCAACTGACACGGAGGTTCGCCCTTTCTCTGTTCCAACTCTTTCATAGCTTGAATCAGTACACTAAGACCTTTCTTCGGCTCGATTAGCCGACAGACGGTTCCGATCACCATCCCGCTTTCCTGAAGACCCAATTCTTGCCTGGTGGCGGCGGCGTGGTTCTTAAACCTGCCCACATCGACACCAAAGGGGATAACGGTGCATCGCCCCCCTGTATTTCCGATGTACGACAATACCGAACGGTGCACCGCTTCAGAGCAACAGACAATGCTGCTCGTCCACTTGAGGGTCAGGCGATCAATCAGGCGCACCCCCCAACTCTCAGTGACGATCTCGTCATGATATGATGAAATAATAGGAAACGCTCGCAAAATGCGTCCACAAACACGGGCGGCGACGTTGGCCCAAAACAGAAAGGCTTGAATCACATCCGGCCGCTCAGTGCGAATTACCTGCAAGAGCCTAATCAAGACGCGCGCATCGAGTTTGCCCGTACCACCCAAGGAAACCAGCCTTACTCCACGGGCCCGCAGCTCTTCTGCCACCGTACCGCCGGACTTAAGCGTACAGACGATTACGTCAAACCGTGATCGGTCGATCCGTGATGCCAATTCCAAAATATGAGTTTCGGTTCCCCCTACACCAAGGCCGATTGCCAACAGCATCAGCTTAGCGGGCATAGGCTTCCACATGCCTCCGGGTAGGCAAGGAGAGAATTTCTTCATACCATTCGAGATAGGTACGGACTTGCTTTTCCATGGAATACAAGTGAGCCGCTCTTTCGGCCGCCTGTGCCCCCATCGTGCGGCGAAGAGTATCATTGGAGAGCAGCTGCACGACTCGTTCCGCCATGGCCTCGGCATTTCCGGCTGAAACCAAGAACCCGCTACAACCGTCTTCAACTTGTTCAGGAATCCCGTCCACAGCGGTAGCCACAACTGGCACACCACACGAGAGTGCCTCAAGGATCGTGGTTGGAAAGGTATCCGACTTGGCGGCATGAACATAGACGTCTGCGGCTTGATAGTAGCGAGCGATTGTCCGTCGATCGGTCTGGAAAGCTATAAATCTGATCTCACCATTTGCGAACCGAATGGGTTCTCCTTCATCTCCAAGGACTATTAGTATCACCTTGCCATGAGGATGGCGCGATCCCACGCTCACGGCACAGTTTTCGACCGTACGACAGTCTTTGAACATGTTGGTCTTTGCTCCGCTCGCCGCAAAGAGCAGAATTGCATCCCGAGGAGGCAATCCTAATTCTTCACGAGCCTGAGCTTTCGAGAACGGATGAAACACTGAATGATCAACTCCGTTGGGAATGACGCGTAACTGCGCTACGCCTGGTGCCAACATCGATTGTTCAACCTGGCGCATAAGCCAACGTGACGGGGTGGACACATACACTCGTCCGGAAGCATAGATCTGACGTTTAACATTCCAATTAAAAGCTGTGGCATCCTGCATGATCGCAGGATAAATGGAGAGATCTGGGCAGTTTCCGCATCCAGTCTTCCACCGATCGCAGCCCAGTGTGTAGGCGCAGTGGCCGCTTAACATCCAGGTATCGTGCAGCGTGACGACGGTAGGAACTTGCCGGCTCAACCACGCCAGTGCCCGCAAATCAAAGTATCCGCCGCGGGACAACCATCCGCCGTGCAGATTATGGCAATGGAGGATATCCGGTTGCTTCCCGAGGAGATCAAGCAATTCCCACGTTTCAGGGAAATTGAAATTCTCCCTTCCCCTCAAAGTCTGGAGCCAGTTCTTCGGACGGGCGGCATAGGCATTCAGCCAACGACGTAACCGCCACGCACCGCGGATCCGTCCCTCATAGCGAGAGAGCCAGTGACTACTTTTCCTAACCCACGCATCCAAACGGCACTCAGAAGTCCCCTCACAAATCGGAATTACCAGAGGATCATTGGTGCGCTTCTTTCCAACGGCAATGGCAGTCTGATGGCCTCGAAGTCGATACTGTTCAAACAGTTGCCATGCAACCGCTTCGGCTCCTCCCCCTTTGTCATAGGTGCTGACCTGCAGGATGTTCACAACGCGTCCTTCCCGTCACACAACGAAGCCAGAAACGATTTGCCATTTAGCCCCACCCCAGAGAATATTCTTTGTCGGGAAGGCAAGGCCTGAACGATGTCCCAGCGTATGAAGTATCGGGGGCAATGGAGTCAGGGCAAAACACCGGCTGACTTTCCACACTGCACCTCTGAGCCATGCCTCAAACCCACCGCAAGGGTGTCCTCCATATCTCGTTAAGACGCTTTCAGCCTGCTCAAGATAATCGTCGACTTGGAGAACCGACTTTTGATCGCCGTAATTACGAAATCCACCGAGCGGAGCCAATACGCCGTATAAATCAGCAAATTGATAGAACCGAGCCCAGAGTTCGAAATCGGCGGCCAGAGAGAGTGAAGTATCGAGCTTTCCTCCGGCCCGCTCCCAGAGGGAGCGTCGCCAGAATGTGGATTCTTGTTGGATATACCGCCTCCCAAACGAGCCTTTTGTCGGCAGATTCCCCCCCCTAAGAAACGAGTCGCGGTTGAATCCACCTCCGAAATTGATGGATATTGCTTGGCCCTGTCGGTTCCAGGTCAAGGACTGGAGCGTTGTGAGCCACTCAACTGTAGGAAACGTTGAGAAAATCTCTCGCACGATCGAGAACGACCATGGGGTGTACTTGTCATCGCTGTTGATCCAGGCCATGATATCCCCAGTTGTCCTGCCAAAACCCTTGTTGATGGCATCATAGTGCCCCCCGTCAGGCTCGGCGACCCAATGTGTCAACCGTGCAGCATGACGGCGGATAATTTCGACGCTACCGTCGGTAGACCCGCCGTCGACCACGATGTACTCCAAGTTGGGGTCCCGCTGAGATAACACGGACTCGATCGTGTCATCGAGAAACTGTGCCTGGTTGTAAGAGGGAGTCACGATGGAGATTTTTAACGATGACGTGCTCACTGGATTTGCCTGGGCGACAATAACCTGGTGAGGTACGCTCTCAACTGGCGATTCTGCTCCTGACGCTGCTCGGGCGTGGCATAGTAATGAAATTGCCGCAGCCGGCCGTTCTCCCTAACGAACGTGATATCGGCCTGAGAAAGCGCACGATCCAACGGCCGATACTGGAGCCCCTGAATGTCATAGGGGACAAACCCTTTGGACTTCATATACGCCACGACATCGCAGAACACAGGGCCTTGTTCGAAAAACTGGAACAAGGACACCTCTAATATCACGACCTCCGCCCCCTTCAGCGTCGCCTCCCCACCGGCCAGGACATCGAGTTCCGCCCCCTGAACATCGATCTTGATCAGGTAGGGTGGAGGGGCGCCTCGTTCAAAGACCAATCGATCGAGCGTAACCGCACGAACTTTACGCTGAACTCCGTTCACATCCGTGCCTTTCTCAACCTCGCAATAAAGAGATGACCCGACAAGATCGTGGTGCACATTGATGGTAACCGGCTGCTCAATCGCCGCAGCAACAGCGATCTCGTACGTTGCCCGTGGAATCTCATGCACCACTTTGCGAAGAGATGGCATGTATTCGTCGAGCGGCTCCACAAGCAGGTATTGGGCCTCCGGAAATACCTCCCAACAGGTCCGGGTGAAAGACCCGATCGCCGCGCCGACGTCGATCACGGTCGCAGGCAGAATACCGGCTTGCCGCACCTGCTCCAAGCTTCCCGCAAGTGATGCGCGTTCTGCCCCTTGGCCTATGGAGGCTCCCCCTGCCCTCCTACGGATCTCATACCCCAAGAGTCGAGCGATGTGTTGAATGCATTTCTTCATACATTTGAATGTACGCGTTGATCCCGCGGCAGTGTGTCGCTACGCCGTCTCACCTTTATGGCTTCACGGCTTCCATGAAGAGAGAATCCGGCTTCCGAACTCTCTCTCCCACCACATCAAGACCGAATGACGCAAACCCCTCGATACGACTCTCAAAGGCCGTGCATGCACGGACATGAACAAACCCTGAGTGCTCAAGTATCTGCCCGAGGGAAAAGCGGTCGTACATCCACCGATGGCATTCGCCGGAGGTCCGAAACAGTCCTTTCCGGAGGGCCGTTCCGCCTCGTCGGCCTAACAAAAGGCCGCATAGCCAGGCTGCCGCGTCTACCTTCCTGTGGTTCCACTCTTGCGCGATCCGCTGGAAACTCCAGCGCATGGATGACAGCGCTCCTCCCTGACTTTCTTCTCTTGCGCGAGATTCTTGTTCGATCGCTCTGCCACCACCCTTGCCATCCCGTTCACAATGTGGCGTGGCCTCGAATCCGATTCGCGCTTTCACATACTCAGCATCGTGATGAGCCAGACTTTGGAGGTAACGAGCCATCGCTCCGCCGGACTCTTCCCGAACCAGTTGATCCAGCAATTCAAGAGTGATCCACTCATACTGTTGCGCAGCAGCTGAGTCGCCTGCGTCAGCTTGGGCAAAGACACGCAGGTATTCGCGTGCAACCATTTCAAGATCTGGAACCGCCAGTCGAATCACGCTACCCGGGCGAAGCACACGCAAACATTCGATCAATAGTAATCGAGCTCCTTCAGGCGAAAGGTGTTCGAGCACATGCGAAGCGTAACAGACGTCGACTATCCCGTCCTTAAACGGAAGGCCACTTTCAGCATCCCACACTCGAACGCTAGGGCTCACCGGACGCACGTCGAGGTTGACCCAATCCGGATGCCAGTTCGAACCGCAGCCAATGTTGACAAGCAAGGGGGGCACGGCACAAACCCATTTTCTACTCAAACGCCCTCACACCTATACGACCTGTATAGTCGATCCTGTGAAGCAGCATTCTAACCTGATGCCTGTTCATGTATTCATCGACCGCTCGCCGCGCTCCCTGCCAATGACCATAATCATCGATGATCAGAACTCCGCCACGACACAACCGAGGGAAAAGCATTTCCAATTCGTATCGTGTCGATTCGTACCAATCAGTATCCAAGCGAAGAAGGGCAATCTGCTCCGGAGCAGCTGTCGATAAGGTGTCTTCAACTCGACCAGGAATCAGATGAATGCGCTCTCCCGGATAGTTCGTGAGCGTAAGAGCCTGAGCCACCCGTTCTATCGGGGCGTAACACCAGACATTGTTTTCTTCCGTGCGAGACCCCTTTCTCAAGAGGCTTTCAGCTGATTCTCCCGTTAATGCAATGTCATAAAGGCCCGGTTCCGTCATGCCCTCAAAGGTATCGAAGAGAAACAGGTCTCGGCTGGCACCTCCTCGCTTCAGCAGTGTGCGTGCGACGGCCATCATGCTCCCGCCACGCCAGACACCACACTCCACCACCGCGCCTTTGATGCCTACCTCTTCGATATAGCGAACCGCAGAACAGAGCGCACGAATACGTTCTGGAGAGGTCATGGTGTAGGGACCGACGAACTGGATTGTCTCTTGGTCTTCAGCCTCCTCATGGAGAGAAGCAGAATCTGAAGCCTGTGGCGCGCCCTCCGGGCATGCCTCTTTTGATCCCCGATCGAGACCAAGCATGGAACTCAAAACTTTATCCAACACCTTTGATCCTCACCCTTGACAATATAGACGGCTATGGATTGCGCAGAAGGATGACGGCATCCCGTTGAAGCAATCCTAAATCAGGACTGACCACTTCCCATCCTGCCTCTGTCGCTACTCGTGTCATTAACCGCTGATCATTCTGTGGCCACCAGATGTCTTGATTGGACTGCATTTTGAACGCTTGTGGCACTCCTCCCTTAATCCAACCGAACGCCTCAAGTTTGTCCCAATCGCCGTATTGATGAATCGCTGTTGCGCCAGCCTTCATTTTCCTTCTGGCGAATCGGAGGATCTCCAAGATTGATGATGGCTCATTATGGCATAGCACTCCGAACGACCAAAACACATCGAAGTAGGCATCTGGCAGCCCGTCGAAACTATTGTCCTGAACCTGGTGGCATGTCAGACGGCCTCCGTAGATCTCCGGTCTCAACCATCGGACAACATCTTGAAAATCTACAGTGTGTAGCTCACCGGCGGGGATGTGCTGGAGAATTGCCCGTGACCAGGAGCCTTTGCCGGGCCCCAACTCCAATACCTTTGTACTCGAATGCAGATGCGGCTGGAGACCTTTCTTGAACACCCGGCGGTACGATCCCCCGCTTCTCCGTTCCTCCAGCCACCGAACACGGCCGGGAATAAGGGAGAGAATGTTCCCGCTATCGTAGCCATAACTAAATTCCTGCATGAGCCACTCCAGTGTCGGCATAATCTGGTCAAACTCCTGCTGGGTCTAATTCTCACTTGACATAAACGGTTGTGTGATTCTACCTGCCTTAGCGCGCAGCCGTAAAACCAATTCCATTATCGCGCCAGGCCGCTTTGATGTTCCTAGTCCAAGAAGAACCGAACGGATGGCCGCTCGCGCCCGCGCCGCCTCCTCAATGCGACTCGGAAAGGTCCACGTATCCGATGTGCTCAGTTCGACGTCGAAGTATGTTGTTGGAGCACAATGGATGCCGCTCCCGTCCATTCCAATATTTTGGACCAGCGACCGATTTGGATAGAGACACAGCCCTCCCATCCTGAACATGCTCGCATACCAGCGAACCCCCCACACATCCAGCTTCCCCTCGGCATGGAGCTTGAGATGCTCAAAGTATGGATAGGCGCCGTCGAGGTTAAATGCCTCTTGTTGGTGTCTATCTCGAATCTCATCAAGCAGTTTGAGTGAATCTACTTCCAACCGTTTCCATGCCCGATGCCAGGTTCCCCATCCCCAACTCGTTGGAACACGACAAAAGAAAGTTGAGCCTAGCTGGTCTAGTTTCTCAACTGGGAATAGGTACCCTGAAACCGCCATTACAGCTGGTTCCCATTCATAGCGCTGGAGAGATTGATTCATGAAAGTCAAGAATCCCGGTGCCACAACCAGGTCATCTTCAAGAACAATAACGGAGCCATGTGCAGCGGACAGCTCCGTGACACCCTCGATGACCGATTGGGCTAGCCCAATATTATTAGTCCGATCCCGTATAAGCACCTCCGCGAACCCATCGACCCGCTTGATAATTTCTCGAACTTGAGCAACAGGTTGAATCGCTTGAGGAGTCTTAGGACCGTCGCTAAAAATATAGAGGGTGCTCTCCTTAGCCAACCGATTGGCTTTCAACGCCGAGAGCGTCCGAAGGAGGTGATCTGGCCTATTATAGGCAAATAGGGCGATCGGGGCAGGAACCATATTTCTTCTTCCTTCTATATATAAACATAGTGGTGAACCATCATCGTATCGGCATGTGTTCATTTCCTCTGCCTGTGCCGGACCATTGAGACGGTGATACCGGCGCCATGAGCTGTCTGCCCCACAATTCCAACGTCAACGCTCTGAAAGAAAGTGGAGCGCCTACTTCCCGAGAATACGGGCCTCTGGAGAGTTCTTTTGCGCTCGACGGCATCAACACACCGGAATGGACAAGGAGCCCATCGACGAGAGCTGAACCATGGGCGGAAAATATGGCACGTTGCCACTCTTGCAGTGGAGGGGTAAAGCCTTTCTTAGGTCGGTTCAGCACCCACTCTGGCACCGTACTCTTCATGGCCTCGCGGAGCCAGGCCTTCGGCGGCAGGCTATGATCCGATGAGGCCTTGCGCAACCCAATGACAGTTTCCACCAACCGGTAGTCCACAAGCGGAAGGCGAAGTTCTACCGACGACGCCATACTCAGTCGGTCGCCTTGTGCCATGCCGTTCTCGAGTAGATACGTCTGGCAAATCAGTTTCGTAAGCAGGATATCCACGTCAGGCCATGGTGGCGGAACGGTAAAAGGAATGTATGCGTGTGAGGCATTCAGTTGGTCGAGAAAGCCGGGGGAATAGACACCTTCCAAACCGTTACGGGCAAGCCGGAACTCCGCTGTGAGGTCATAGAACACCGCCTGCTGTTTTGGACTCATTCGATCTCGGTCACAGGCGGTGCACGAATCCATGATTCCGGCCCCAGACTTCACCCACTCTTTCAGACCCCACAGGCTCCAATGCAGCGGGAGAGTGAGTGACAAATAGTCTCTTAATCGTGGCCCCCCTGATTGCCATCCGGCTATCTTGCGATGGGTTTGTGCGGCAGCCTCTCGGACCCAGGGGTATCCCCAAAATAACTCGTCACCCCCGTGTCCCTGGAGCATGACAGACACACCATGAGCTTTTGCGGCTTTCATCACAGAGTAGTATCCAAATGCCGAAATGTCGGCAATAGGGTCGTCCAGCCAATGCATCAATTCAGGGAAAAATGCTGCAACCTCATCGGTGCACAGTTCAATGTCATGAATGGGCATGTTGAGGGATTGGGCTAACGCCTTCGCCGCTTCCCGTTCATCGTATTGACTGTTTTCCCGATACCCGACGGTGAACGCCTGCATGGTACCGGGGTATCTGCGGGCGGTCATGGCTGCAATCGCGCTGGAGTCGAGACCTCCGCTGAGCGCAATCCCAATTGGAACATCTGAGCGAACAATAAGCTGGCTGATCGACTCTAATTCGTTCTTGATCAATTCAACCGGATTCCCGGTCAGGACCGGGGCATCCTCCATACGCCAGTAGCACCATTGCTTCTGCTCCCATGTGTCCGCATTGACGGTCAGGATATGCGCAGCCGGCAATTTGAAAACCCCTCGTACCGGCGTCATCGGTTCAGGGACATAGCCGTAGTGAAAATACAGGTCCACCGCGGCCGGATCTAATGCAAACGGGATGAAGCCACATGCCAGCAGCCCTTTCAGCTCGGAAGCAAAATAGATCTCGTGTGGCCCTTTATACAAATAGAGCGGCTTCTCGCCCATACGATCACGTACGAGCATCAACCGTCGAAGCCTGCCGTCCCATAGTGCAAACGCAAACATCCCCCGCAAGTGCTTCACACAGTCGAGCCCGTATTCCTCATAGAGATGTACGATTACCTCGCAATCGCTGCCGGATCTAAAACGGTGTCCCTGAGAGCAGAGTTGGTTCCGCAGTTCCACATGGTTGTAGATCTCTCCATTGGCAATCAATACTAGTGACCTGTCTTCATTGAAAAGAGGTTGCTGTCCTCCCTCGACGTCTATAATGCTCAACCGTTGCATGGCCAGAGCAATCGGTCCTTCATGAAAACTACCCTGCCCATCAGGTCCTCGATGGACCAGTCGTGCGCTCATAGCCGTCACACGTGAGTCCATATCACGAGTGAGCGGTTCTGCCGCGATGACTCCAGCTATGCCACACATATCGTCATTCCAACGCTCAGATCATGTAAGGAAACATCGTCGTCATCGCGCTACGGCTTCCTGGCATCCACAATCAGAGATGTGTAGAACAAGGTTCCCCTTTTGAATCGCTCCTGTCTGTCGTGCCGTGCTGAACGTCTGATCAAACCATCTCGCTCGCTCCAAGGAAAGCAATGAAACTCCCCTTTTGCATCAAAATACTCCAACGGTTTTACTTGGAAACCGGCCTGAACCAACCGCTGCCGCAGGCCGTCCACCGTAAACAGGATTTGATGTCCGTCGCGTGGCGGGCTTACTTCTTCGATATACACAGAATCCCTTCTATTGCCGTCAGGCACAGCAATTCTGAGAAGGCCCCCAGGGCTTAAATATCGAAAACACTCCGCAAAAGCCGCCTCACATCCGGAATCTGATAGATGCTCGAACAGATGTTCGGCTACTAATCGGTCGATGGAGTCTGGTGCAAATAACCTCCTCCACATTCGCTCTGATGTTACATCAAGCATCTTGACATCAGTAGGAATCCAACCGCCTGTTGTTAGTGGGCCTGCGCCCAAAATCACATTGAGAGGCTGTGCCGTAGCAATTTGCGCTCGCAATGTGGCAAGTTGATACGCTGTTCTAATTGGCGCGAACATGCCACGAACAACAGCTTGTGTGGAGGCCCAACTCATTTCGCCTACCATTGGTTCGGTACTCGCATCAAGCTTCATCATCCCCTGCCCCAGCCGCTCGATTCAATCATTCATGTTGAGCGGCGAGCAAGTTGCCCGTACGCAATCCCCATAGTCTGGAGTTCAAGGAAGGCAACTTCATATAGGTAGTTTCCAACGAACGGGTAACGGGAACGATCTCTCACTACAATTCCCCACGTAATTCTCTTGATCAACCTGGAAATGGCACGACAACCGCGAAGCATGGCGTAACAGACTCCAGATGGTTTCCGAGCAGTGTCATTCGTGGCCAGGTTCCAATCCCGCCCAATGACGAACATGTGGGTGGCAGACCATAGGAGCGTCATCTTTTCCTGGCGAACCAAATGAGAGACGCCGAGTCTCGGGTCGTAGTACACCACTTTCTCAGGATACTCGCGTCGGATACGCCGTTGCATCGCAACTTCTTCTCCATACGCTAATTTCTTCCCAGTCATTCCAATATCAGTCCTGAACCCTTCCACCTGCTGAAGCAACAGACGCTTGACAAACAAATTCGTGCCCGTCAGATATTCATCGCAAGTGAGGGGACGAGCAGTAGGACCACAATCGTAACTTCCGTAATGATCGCGGTACCAATCGGGCTTCGGTGAGTTATAGAACGGCCGGTATGGTCCTCCAAACAACGCAGGCGCTACGCGTGCGATCACGTCTTGCGCAATAGACAGCCATTCTTTTGGGACCGTGCAGTCGTCGTCGATATAAGCGACATACGAACCTCGAGCGGCGTGAAAACCTGTATTACGCCCATGTGAAAGCCCTTGCCTTGCCTCAAAACAATACCGAACGTGTTCATGCTGTAGGCTGACCGCAACGATGTGCTGTTGTGTTCCATCCGTTGAATTGTTGTCTACGACAATGACTTCGTACTGCGAGGATGGGAGCGTTTGCTCACAGACACTTCTCAAAGCAGCAGCCATGAGCTGCCGGCGATTGTATGTGCACAGCACAACGCTGATCAGTGGCTCTTCAATGTGCGGCATCATTGACCTTCATAAGCGGAGTCCGTGGATCCTGTCTCACCAGGCATTTGATCGCAAGCGTGAGATGCTGCACCGGCGTGAGACCGGAGAAAGCCAGGCGAGGAACTCGCCAAAATTCAATGAGGGTGCGAATGCCTCCTCCCGTCGCAGCAGTACAGACATCGGCCCAGCACCGGCTCAGAACCGTTCTGAACCAAGCCTGCGGATAATGTTGAGCCGACATATTGGCCTTTGACAATTTGGACAGCCATGCGCGCGTCTCGCACAAAAACTCCCAGGTTGCGCTGAATTCCCAACGACTGAGACTCTGATGGAGATTCACTTCCTGCTCCGTCGGTTGGATGCCCAAATGACGCATTTGGGCCAGGCGAATATGCCGACTGGACGCCTCCTGTTCCTTCCTATGCCGGGCCCCCACCTGTTCTGAGTGCACGCGGTAGCGCAACAACGGCACTGGAATGTTTCCAAATCGAGTAAGTGGCGCAGCCCGGACCCACAAATCATAATCTTCCGCATGCCGTGCGCATGCATGATAGCTAAGACTGTGACGCACCCAGAGATTGCTCCGCAGCATGACGGATGGATGGGCCAGTGATGAATTGAACAGTAAACTGCTGCGAATAGCCCCGTCATCGCATGGATATCGGACGATTTCATTACGCCCGTCTCCAAACGTTTCGACCCATGTGCCACAGATTCCAATGGCAGGGTGCTGGTCTAGAAACTTTGCCTGTATCTCAAACCGTTGAGGGGCAGAGATATCATCAGCGTCCATTCTGGCGATGTATTCGCCGGAAGCCAGTGACATCCCACGATTTAATGCGGCAACTAGGCCTGTATGAGGCTGCTCAAATAGTCGGATACGCCTGTCTTCACACCGGAAATGATGCAGGATGCGTCGAGTTGCATCTGTCGAGCCATCGTCGACGACAATCAGCTCGAAGTCGCGAAATGTTTGGTCCAAGATGCTTCGAATGGCATCGGCAAGATGGGCTTCTCCATTCCACACCGCCAGCAGACAGCTGATTCGAGGAGAACTGCTCACTTGCCCCTCCCCTTGTTTGCAGTCATGGCCGTCACTCTTTTTGTGAATGGGGTTCTATACGACTGCAACATGCATCGTGATATATTTCATAGAGATTGGGTCTCGTTACGATGCAGCCAATTAGGGAAGAAATGAATAATTCAAGATTTCGATCAGCCGACGCGCAAGATACAGGGAATTTCGGTGATTGCTGTGTAGAACTTGGAATAAATCAGACCTTCCTTAGTTGATCCTTACATACCAATCATCCTATTGCGACAGATTCCCCAACTTTCTCACGTACCCTCTTCGAGGAGGCAATTCCCAGACCTTTTCACGGAGCGGCGTAACCTTACGCTCGCACGTGATGACTTGGACAATATGCGTCTCAAAGTGGAAGCTGTTCAGTATTTCCAACTCGTGCCTTCGGTATCTATCGACAGATAAGCAATTTCCTTCGGCGTATTGTGTTGTGCAAGCACATCGTTGCGTGAAACCGTCATCACTTCATACCGCATGGCATGCGCGCCCTGGTCCTTGTAGAGGTCTGAGTCCCAATACCAATCTATTGTGGACAGTTCCGCGGCGTTCACTTCATTGAATGTTAATATATGAGTTCACTCTTGTCCAAACACATCGTGTTTCAATGGCACCCCATCGATTGCTTTTAAAATACTCATGCCAGCGCATGGCAGGCTCAGCGAGAATATCTGTCCATCCAAACTCCTTTACCAGCAAATGCGTATTGGAATGATCGACGCCATTCGTTGCGGTGCGTATTCCGCTGAATCCGGCCGCCGATTCCGAGCGAATCCGGCCACCCGTCGGAGCCCCGCGACGCAGGCCTCAGTGATCGGTCGTCAGTGGCCGACTTCCGTCTGTTTTGGCTAACCGTTTGCGCATCGATTCTCCTTTCAAGGTGATCTTATAGGCATTGTGCACGAGCCGGTCAAGAATGGCATCGGCCAGCGTCGGCTCCCCGATCGCCGTATGCCAGTGATCGATCGGGAGTTGACTCGCCACGAGAGTAGCCCGACGTCCATGCCGATCATCGAGCAGTTCCAACAGATCGCGGCGATGCTCGTCGGTTAAGGGGGCCAAGCCCCAATCATCGAGGACCACAAGGTCCGTCTTGGCGAGACTCCGGAGCAGGCGGCCATAGCGGCCATCGCCTTTGGCGATCGCGAGCTCCCGGAAGAACCGCGGGAGTCGCAGATAGAGGGCCGAGAAACCCAGTCGGCAAGCCATCTGGGCCAACGCACAGGCCAGATACGTCTTGCCCGCGCCGGTGGGCCCCACAATCAACACATTGTCATGACTGCGAATCCACTGACCCGTAGCCAGG
>Ga0210362_1518767_pt1 | contig 24051 bp, 24 predicted proteins | sample S625metaT_FD_159713 | JGI IMG/M metagenome (GOLD analysis project Ga0210362, IMG submission 159713) | Metatranscriptome of estuarine sediment microbial communities from the Columbia River estuary, Oregon, United States - S.625 (Metagenome... | ecosystem: Environmental > Aquatic > Marine >... | reverse complement strand
TCGTCCAGCACACCAAGCCGCCCAAGATCAACCATGACCTGGTTGCCAACGTTTGCGAGCGCCCCGCCGTGGTGGCCCGCTGCCCGGTGGCGGCGATCCGGCCGGCCCTGGTCAACGGCAAGCCGTCCCTGGAAGTGGACGAGAAGAAATGCATCTGCTGCGGCGCCTGCTACCCACCGTGCCCGCCGATGCAGATCAACGACCCCGAGCACTCCAAGATCGCCATCTGGGTCGGCGGCAAGAACTCCAACGCCCGCATCCGCCCGCGCTTCCACAAGCTGGTGGCCTCCGGCCTGCCCAACAACGCGCCGCGCTGGCCGGAGGTTGCGGAGGTGGTGAAGAGGATCCTCGGCGTGTACAAGCAGGACGCCCGCTCCTGGGAGCGCCTCTCGGACTGGATCGAGCGCATCGGCTGGCCGCGCTTCTTCGAGAAGACCGGGCTGCCCTTCACCAAGTACCACATCGACGACTGGCGCGGCGGCCGCAGCACCCTGAACGCCTCCGCCCACATCCGGTTCTGAGGGCCGCGGCATGAAGTTCGGCATCATGGTCAACGAGGGGCCCTACACCCACCAGGCCACCGACTCCGCCTACATGTTTGCGAAGGCGGCCCTGGCCAAGGGCCACCAGGTCCAGCGCGTGTTCTTCTACCACGACGGGGTGAACAACTCGACCAAGCTCACCGAGCCGCCCCAGGACGACCGGCATATCGTGAACCGCTGGTCCAAGCTGGCGGAGGAGCACGGCATCGACCTGGTGGTGTGCGTGGCCGCGGCCCTGCGCCGCGGGATTCGCGACGAAAACCTGGCGCCCGGCTTCCGCATCTCGGGGCTGGGTCAGCTGGTGGAGACGGGGATCCAGGCCGACCGCCTGGTGGTATTCGGGGATTGAGGTAATGGGAGGAAGCATGTCCGAGGCAACGGGCGGCATCGAGGGCGACGAGGACGTTTCCGGCGTCGTCAAGAAATTCATGTTCGTCAACCGCAAGGCGCCCTACGGCACGATCTACGCGCTGGAGGCCCTGGAGGTGGTGCTGATCAGCGCCGCCTTCGACCAGGACGTGAGCCTGGCCTTCGTGGACGACGGCGTCTTTCAGCTGATGAAGGGCCAGCACACCAAGGCCATCGACGTGAAGAACTTCTCCCCCACCTACCGGGCGCTGGAGGGTTACGACATCGAGAAGCTGTTCGTGGAAAAGGAGTCCATGGAGGCGCGCGGCTTGTCGGAAGAAAACCTGATCGTGCCCGTGGAGGTGCTGTCGCGGGAGGACATGGGCAAATTGATGGAGGAGCAGGATGTCGTCATCAGCTTCTAGGGGAACTCATCTCAGGGTCCTGCGCGTGTGCGACGCGGTCGCTTTGGGATGCAGTTCAAGGCGCGAGCGACGCCGTTTGGTTCGTCCAAACAAGGCGCGAGCAACACCGAAATGCGCCCAAAGCGGCCCGTCCCTTCGGGTTGCGCCCAGCCAGCGCGTCTGCGGCGTTTCTCGGCTTGCCAATATCGACGTATTGGCTGCGCCTCGTTCCTTGCATACATCACCGGTTGAGCAGCAACGCATCACGCGGAGGGCCCTAAGATGAGTTCCGGCATGCTGCACGTCGTCAACAAGTCGCCCTTTGAGCGCGACGCCCTGGCCAGCGCCCTGCGCATGGCCCGGCCCGGCAGCGGCCTGCTGCTGATCGAGGACGGCGTCTACGCGGTGGTGAAGGGCAGCGAGGCCGCGAACCGCTTGAAGGCGGCCAAGGACGTGACCGTGTACGCCCTGTGGCCCGACGTGGAGGCCCGCGGCATGCAGGACCGCGTGCTGGAGGGCATCAAGATGGTGGATTACGGCGGTTTCGTGGATCTGGTGGCAGAGCACGCGACCGTGCAGTCCTGGCTTTGAATCAACTGTTCCGAAGGAGGAATGAAATGAGCATCGAATTGAACGGCAAGACCTACGAGACCGACGAGGAAGGCTACCTCACGAACCTCGGGGAGTGGAACGAGGACGTGGCGAACTACATCGCCAAGGAAGAGAACATCGACATGACCGAGAGCCACTGGGAGGTCGTCAACTTCCTACGCGACTACTACAACGAGTTCCAGATCGCGCCGGCCGTCCGGGTCCTGACCAAGGCCATCGGCAAGAAGCTGGGGCCGGAGAAGGGCAACAGCAAGTACCTGTACGAGCTGTTCCCGTACGGTCCCGCCAAGCAGGCGTGCAAGATCGCGGGCCTGCCGAAGCCCACCGGCTGCGTCTGAGCCGGAACCTGCTGCGCAGCCCGTCTGCCTCGTTGCGCGCCCGCCGCTTGCCTGCCGGCTCAGGCGGGTCTCGCGGCGCCGCGCCGCCGCACCCGGGCTGCCCGTAACGGCTTATTTAAACCGATTGACAGGATGACTCCGGCCACTGTCATTTTCGCCCTGCTGCTCTATGCCGCCACCGCGCTGCTGGTGGGTGGTTTGGTTGCGAAGATCCGGCAGTACTGGCGCACGCCGGCCCCGCTCAAGATCCCGACCACCCCGGCGCCGGTGCGCAAGTCCGGGGTGTTCTGGCGCATGGCGCGGGAAGTGGTGCTGTTCGAAAGCCTGTTCAAGGCCAACAAGTGGACCTGGCTGTTCGCGATCCTTTTTCACGGCGCCCTGTGGCTGGTCCTGCTTCGCCACCTGCGCTATTTCACCGAGCCGGTGTGGGCGCCGGTCGCGCTCATGCAGCCCTTCGGCATCTACGCCGGTTTTGCCATGGTGGCCGGGCTCACGGGCCTGTGGGCGCGGCGCTTCCTGGTGGACCGGGTGCGCTACATCTCCACCTACAGTGATCACCTGATGCTGGCGCTGCTCATCGGCATCGGGCTTACCGGCCTCGGGATGAAGTTCGTTTCCCACACCGACATCGTGGGGCTCAAGGCGTTCATGCTGGGCCTCATGTATTTCGACTGGCAGCCGCTGCCGGCGGATCCGCTGCTCATGGCGCACCTGCTGATGGTGGCCGGCCTGATGGCGGTGTTCCCGATATCCAAGCTGCTGCACGCCCCCGGAGTTTTCTTCAGCCCCACCCGCAATCAGGTGGATGATCCCCGTGAAGCGCGGCACCTGGCGCCCTGGGCGGCGCAAATGGAACGGAAGTAGGAGCGGCCATGGCGGCGCCAAAATTCGAAACCCCGGCCCTGCGCGAATACACCGAGGTTCCGGCCATCGCCCCCGGGGTCATGGCCGGCTCCAAGCCCTACGTGGCGTCCGCGCCCATCCAGCAGGCCATCGGCTTTCCGGGCGAGCTGGCCGAAGGCTGGGAGCAGCGGGCGGTGGCCAAGATGGGCGAGCTGCTGGACAAGTACCGCTCGTTCCGCGTGTTCCTGGACGCCTGCGTCCATTGCGGGGCCTGCACCGACAAGTGCCACTACTACCTGGGGACGGGCGATCCCAAGAACATGCCCGTGGCCCGCCAGGAACTGGTGCGCAAGGTGTACCGCCGCTACTTCACCTTCGCCGGCAAGCATTTTCCGAAGCTGGTGGGGGCCAGCGACCTGACCAGGGAAGTCCTCGACGACTGGTTCAGCTACTTCAACCAGTGCTCCGAGTGCCGCCGCTGCTCGGTTTTCTGCCCCTACGGCATCGACACCGCCGAGATCACCATGGGTGCCAAGGAGATCATGGACTCCATCGGCCTCGGCCACAAATACGTCAACGAGATCCTGGGCAAGGTCCAGAAGATCGGCAACAACCTGGGCCTGCCGGGCCCGGCCCTGGAGGACACCCTCCTTGGGCTGGAGGAGGACGTCAAGGAGGATACCGGCTCCGACGTCCGCTTCCCCCTGGACGAGGAGGGCGCGGAGGTCCTGCTTATCACCCCGTCCGCGGACTTTTTCGCCGAGCCCCACGTGGAGAGCCTGATCGGTTACGCCAAGGTGTTCCACGCCGCGGGCATTTCCTGGACCCTTTCCTCCCACGCCTCGGAAGCCGGGAACTTCGGCCTCTTCATCGGCAACTACGAGACTACCCGCAATGTCGCCATGCGCATCCGCAAGGCGGCGGAGGACCTCAAGGTGAAGCGGGTCATCGTCGGCGAGTGCGGACATGCCTGGCGCGTGGCCTACAGCTTCTGGAACACCCTGATCGGGCCCTTCGATTTCCTGGACCCGGACTACCCGGTGCCCCAGCACATCTGCGAGTTCACCCACGATCTGATCCAGCGCGGCGGAATCAGGCTCGACAAGGAAGCCAACGACCACCGCGTCGTCACCTTCCACGACTCCTGCAACGTGGCCCGGGCCTCCCGCATGGGCGGCATGCCCGGCGGCCAGTTCATCATTCCCCGGGAGATCGTGAAGGCCAGCGCCAACCACTTCTTCGACATGGCGCCGGAGACCATCCACGAGAGCACCTTCTGCTGCGGCGGCGGAGGCGGCCTGCTCACCGACGAGTTGATGGAGATCCGGGTCAAGGGCGCGCTGCCGCGCATGGAAGCGCTCAAGCGCGTGGTGGACGAGCACGGGGTCAATTTCATGGCCACCATCTGCGCCATCTGCAAGGCGCAGTTCACCAAGGTCCTGCCTTATTACAAGTTCGACATGGGCATGGTGGGCGGCGTCCACCAGCTCGTGAGCACCGCGATTCAATTGGGACGCAACGACTGAGCGGCGCGCCGCCAGGCGCCTGCCCGGACAAGAGGAGATAGATATGTCGGTCACTTCGGACGAGATGAACACCAAGCTCACGTTCCGCCGGTTCAAGGACGGCGACAGCAAGCATGTGCCCTGGAACGAGCAGATCTTCCAGGCCGATCACAGCCACAAGTGCCCGACCTACCAGAAGAGCACGCCGCCCTGCCAGGGAAGCTGCCCGGCGGGCGAAGACATCCGCGGCTACCTCAACATCGTGCGCGGCATCGAGAAGCCCCCCGCGGGCATGGGCTGGCAGGAATACGCCTGGCGGCGCCTGACCGAGTCCAATCCCTTCCCCGCCGTCATGGGACGGGTGTGCCCGGCGCCCTGCGAGTCCGGCTGCAACCGCAACGAGGTGGAGGACCACGTGGGCATCAACTCCGTGGAGCATTTCCTCGGCGACTGGGCCATCAAGAACAACATGCAATTCAAGAAGCCCGAAACGAGCACCGGCAAGAAGGTGGCGCTGATCGGTGCCGGGCCGGCGAGCCTGGCCTGCGCCTACCAGCTGGCGCTCAAGGGCCACAAGTGCGTGGTGTTCGACGACCACGAGCTGGCCGGCGGCATGATGCGCTACGGCATCCCCGGCTTCCGCACCCCGCGCGAGACCCTGGACGCCGAGATCCAGCGCATCTTCAACCTGGGCGTGGAATTCCGCGGCAACACCCGCGTCGGCAAGGACGTCACCCTGGAGCAGCTGCGCAAGGAATTCGACGCGGTGTTCGTGGGCCTTGGGGCCCAGGCGGGGCGTGCCCTGCCGTGCCCCGGCTCGGACGCGCCCAACGTGGTGACCGCCATGGCCTTCCTGCGGGCCTTCAACGACGGGCGCATGCGCCACGTGGGCAAGAAGGTGGTGGTGGTGGGCGGCGGCGACGTGTCCATCGACGTGGCCACGGTGGCGCGCCGCCTGGGCCACATCGAGAAGGCCCACGAGAAGGACCGCCCCGAGTACGTGATCATGGGCCACGTGGCCCACGACGTGGCGGAGATCTCCGCCAAGCAGGGCGCCGAAGTGGTTCTCACCAGCATCATGCCCCGGGAGACCATGGAGGCCAACAAGCACGAGGTGGAAGCGGCCCTGGCGGAAGGCATCGAGATCCGCAACGGCCTGGCCCCGGTGGAAGTGCTCAAGGGACCGGACGGCCGCGCCCAGGGCATCAAGGTCGCCGAGTGCGAAGCCAAGATCAAGGGCGGCAAGCTGGAGGTGAACGTCAAGCCCGGCACCGAGTTCGATATCGAGGCCGACCTGGTGGTCTCCGCCATCGGCCAGGCGGTGGACTGGACCGGCATGGAGGCATTCAAGAACGAGCGCGGCATGGCCAAGGCCGACAAGAACTACCAGATCCAGGGCCAGCCGGGGGTGTTCACCGGCGGCGACGTGATCCGTCCGCACCTGCTCACCACCGCCATCGGCCACGGCTGGATCGCCGCCGAGGGCATCGACGCCTACCTCAACGGCCACGAGCTGGAAAAGCGCCCCAAGGTGGACGTTCACTACTTCGACATGGTGCGCAAGCTGGTGGAGACCGGCCATGCCCCGGAGGAGGTCCATGAGCCCCTGCGCGGCACCGATTCCAGCAAGGGCGCCGTTCACAACTACGACGACCGCTCGGCGCGCTACATCATCCCTCACGAGGACCTGTTCCTCGGCCACTTCGGGTTCGTGGAGCGCAAGAAGCGCAAGATGACCCACATCTCCCCGGAGGAGGTGCTGGGCAACTACCAGGAGCGGATCGATTCCCTTTCGGAGCAGGACGCGGTGGCGGAAGCCAAGCGCTGCATGAGCTGCGGGCTTTGCTTCGAGTGCGACAACTGCGTGGTGTACTGCCCGCAGACAGCCGTGTTCCGGGTCAAGAAAAAGGACGCCACCACGGGTCGCTACGTGGACACCGACTACACCAAGTGCATCGGCTGCCACATCTGCCACGACGTGTGCCCCACCGGGTACATCCAGATGGGCCTGGGGGAATAGCGAGGCATGGGTTTCTTGGGGCGCCTGTCAGGGAGAATTGCCGCGCTGGCCGTCCTCGTTGCCGCGTTTTCCGGCCTGCTCTACGCCGGGGCGGGCAAGGAGGGCGGCCGGACGCCGCTGCCCGCGGTGACCATCGAGAACGGCGGGAAGTGCGTGCGCGACACCGAGTGGATGCGCCGCAACCACATGACGCTCCTCATGCACCAGCGCGACGACACCATGTACCAGGGCGTGCGCAGCACCGACGAGGCGTTGCGCAACTGCATCGACTGCCATGCCAGTTCCGAGACCGGCAGCGTCATCGGCAGCGACCGGGCCTTCTGCCAGGGATGCCACAGCTATGCGGCGGTTTCGCTGGACTGCTGGGACTGCCACAACCCGAAGGTGGTGAGCGCCGGAGCGGAGACCGGGAAATGAGCGGGTGCAACGACAGCCGCCGCCGCTTCATGGCCGCCGTCGGCGGGGCATTTGCCACCCTGACCCTGGCGCCGGGCGTGATCCTGATGGCCCAAGCCTATACCCCGGGGGGCGCGGTCTCCGGCGCGCGCCGCTGGGGCCTGCTCATCGACACCAGCAAGTGCCCGGACGGCTGCGACGAGTGCGTGACGGCGTGCAACACCGAGAACGGACTCAAGACGGCCACCCGGCCCACCGACGCCCAGTGGATCCGCAAGGTGGAGATCAAGGACCCCAAGACCGGCTGGAGCCGCTCGTTCCCGGTCATGTGCCAGCACTGCGAGCATCCGCCCTGCGTTGACGTCTGCCCCACCGGCGCCTCCTTCAAGCGCGCCGACGGCATCGTGCTGGTGGACCGCCACATCTGCATCGGCTGCCGCTATTGCATGATGGCCTGCCCCTACAAGGCGCGCTCCCTGGTGCACGAGCCCATCACCGACCAGAAGCCCCATGCCCCCCGGGGCAAGGGCTGCGTTGAGTCCTGCACCCTGTGCGTGCACCGGGTGGACAAGGGCGGCACACCGGCCTGCGTTGAGGCCTGCGCCGCGTCGGGCAAGAACGCCATGCTGTTCGGGGACCTCAATGATCCCAACAGCGAGATCGCCCGGCGGGTGAAGGAATTTCCCACCCGGCAGATTCGCGCCGACCTCGGCCTCAATACCGGCGTGCGCTACCAGGGGATCTGAGCATGGCCACCAATATTGCGTATCGCGAGATCGACGGACGGAGCAGCGGCTACTGGGCGCTGCTGACGGTGCTGGGCGCGTTCCTGGCCGCGGCCCTGGGCTCGGCCTGGTTCATGGAGCACCACGGCCACATCGTCACCGGCATGGACAACCAGATCGTGTGGGGCCTGCCCCACGTGTTCGCGGTGTTCCTGATCGTCGCCGCCTCGGGGGCCCTCAACGTGGCCTCCATCGCCTCGGTGTTCGGCAAGGCCCCCTACAAGCCCATGGCGAGGCTCTCGGCATTGCTGGCCATCGCCCTGCTGGCAGGCGGCCTGATGGTGCTGGTGCTGGACCTGGGCCGGGCGGACCGGCTGATCGTCGCCATGACCTATTACAACTTCAAGTCCATCTTCGCCTGGAACGTTTTCCTGTACACGGGGTTCTTCGTCATCGTGGCCGCCTACCTGTGGACCATGATGGACCGCTCGGTGCAGCGATTCTCCAAGGCGGCCGGCGTGGTGGCGTTCGTCTGGCGCCTGGCACTCACCACCGGCACCGGCTCCATCTTCGGTTTCCTGGTGGCGCGCGCCCTCTACGACACGGCGCTGCTGGCGCCCATGTTCGTCATCAACTCCTTTTCCTACGGCATGGCGGCGTTCCTGCTGGTGCTGATGGCCGCTTACGGCGCCACCGGCCGGCCCCTGGACGACGCCCTGCTGGTGCGCCTGAAGAACCTGCTGGCGGTTTTCGCCGCCGCGGTTCTCTACTTCCTGGTGGTGTTTCATCTCACCAATCTCTACTTCGCCAAGCGCACGGCGGCCGAGGCTTTCATCCTGCTCAACGGTGGCGTGAACACCTGGATGCTGTGGTGGGGCCAGGTGGTGATCGGCAACGTGATTCCCCTGGTGCTGTTGCTGCATCCCGCGCTGTCCCGGTCGCGGGCCAACATCGCGCTGGCGGCGATCCTGGTGGTGGCGGGCGGGCTGGCGCAAATGTGGGTCACCATCATCGGCGGCCAGGCCTATCCCCTGGAAATGTTCCCGGGGATGCAGGAGTCCAGCAGTTTCTACGACGGTATGGTCCACAGCTATTACCCGACCGCCCCGGAGCTGTTCCTGGGGCTCGGGGGCGTAGCGCTGGCCCTGACCCTGGTGGCCATCGGCATCAAGGTATTGCGCTTCCTCCCCGAGAAGCTGAGCGGGGCGGAGTAGCCGCGCCCCGGGGAGGGCCATGTCCCGCATCCTCATCTCCGCCGCCCACAAGTCTTCCGGCAAGACCACGCTTTCCATCGGACTGTGCGCGGCCCTGAGCGCCCGGGGGTTCGCCGTACAGCCCTTCAAGAAGGGGCCCGATTACATCGACCCCATGTGGCTGGGCCTCGCCTCCGGGCGCGCCTGCCACAACCTCGACTTCTTCATGACCGAGCGCGCGGAGATCGAGGTGGGTTTCGCCCGCCGCGCCGCGGGCGCGGACATCGCCCTCATCGAGGGCAACAAGGGGCTGTATGACGGCTTGGCCCTGGACGGCAGCAACAGCAACGCGGCCCTGGCGGCGCTGCTGCGGGCGCCGGTGGTGCTGGTGATCGACGCCCGGGGCATGACCCGGGGCATCGCGCCCCTGATCCTGGGCTACCAGGCGTTCGACCCCGGCATCCGGATTGCGGGGGTGATTCTCAACAACCTGGGCGGGTCGCGCCACGAGTCCAAGCTGCGGGCGGTGATCGAGCACTATACCGACGTGGCGGTGGTCGGTGCGGTCCATCACGATCCCGAACTCGGCATCGTCGAGCGGCATCTGGGCCTGATGCCCAGCAACGAGACGGGAGAGGCGGCGCGCCAGGTGGCGCTCATCGGCGACCGGGTCGCGTCCCAGGTGGACCTGGAGCGCCTGCTCGGAATTGCGCGCGCCGCGCCGCCCCTGGCGGCGGCGTTGCCCGCGCCCAAGGCGCCCCGCCCCGACCTGCGCATCGCGGTGGCCCGGGACAAGGCGTTTGGCTTCTATTACCCCGATGACCTGGAGGCCTTCGCCGCGGCCGGGGCGGAAATGGTCCCGGTGGATCTCATCCGGGATCGCGGATTGCCGGCGGTGGACGGCCTGTTCATCGGCGGCGGATTTCCGGAAGTGTTCATGGGCGAGCTGGAAGCAAACCGCGCGATGCGCGAGAGCGTGCGCGACGCCATCGAGGGCGGGCTGCCGGCCTATGCGGAGTGTGGCGGACTCATGTACCTGGCCCGCTCCCTCACGTGGAAGGGCAGGACCTGCGCCATGGCGGGGGTGATTCCCGGCGACGTGGTGATGCACGACAGGCCGGTGGGCCGGGGATACGTGAGGCTTACGGAAACGGCGGACGCCCCGTGGCCGCGCCTTCAGGAGTCTTCCCCGGAAATCCGCGCCCACGAGTTTCACTACTCCACGCTGGAGAACCTGCCGCCGGGGGGCGCCTACGCCTACCGGGTGCTGCGGGGGCACGGCATCGACGGAGAGCGGGACGGCCTGGTGTACAGGAACCTGCTCGCCTCCTATACCCACCTGCGCAGCGTTGCCGGCAACAACTGGCCGGTCCGCTTCGCCGAATTCGTGCGCGCCCGGCGCGGCACGACACAGATGAAAGAAAGGAAAGCCTCATGATGACAGTCACCCCCCAGGCGGCGGATCAGATCCGGACCGCGGCCGGCCAGAGCGGCGCCGAGGGCATGCACCTGCGGGTGGCGGCCAAGCGACTGGCGGACGGCTCGGTCAATTACGGCATCGGCTTCGACCACGAGCGGGAAAACGACAACGCAGTGGAGAGCCAGGGTGTCACCCTGCTGATCGCGCCCCAGAGCAGGGACCTGCTGGAGAACATCATCCTGGATTACGTGGAACTGGAGCCGGGGGACTTCCAGTTCATTTTCATCGACCGCACGGAGCATCCCCTGGGCGCGGCGGGTGATGCCGCGGCCAAGGGCGGCTGCGGCAGCGGTAGCGGCAAGTGCGGCTGCGGCTGAAGCCCCGGGCGGCATAGCGGAAGGATGCCAGCGTGAACGCACCGATCCTGGACCTGGTTGTCATCGGCAGCGGGCCCGGCGGCTACAAGTCCGCGGTCACCGCCGCCCACTTGGGGGCCCGGGTCGCGCTGGTGGAAAAGGGGCTCGCCGGCGGCACCTGTCTCAACCAGGGCTGCATTCCCAAGAAATCCCTCCTGCACCTGGCGGCCCTGATCGAGGACGTGCGGGAACTGCAGGGGCGCGGGCTGGCGGGAGATATCCGAGGCGACTTCGGCTCCGCCATGGCCCACAAGGACCAGGTCATTGGCGGCATCCGCGACAATTTTTCCGTGTGGCTCAAGCGCCTCGGCATCCGCCTGGTCCACGGGTCGGCGCGCTTCGCGGGTGCCCGCATGGAGGAAGGGGAGCCGCGCTTCGACATTGAAGTGGCTGGAGACGACGGCAAGACCGCGCGCCTGGTCACCCGCCGCGCCATCATCGCCGCCGGCGCCGAGCCGCGGCCCCTTGCCGAGTGCCCGGCGGACGGCGACCGGGTCATCACCTCCCGGGAATTCATGTTCGACCTGCGGCAGCTTCCGCCGCGCATGCTTTTCGTGGGCGGCGGCACCATTGGCGTGGAGCTGGGCTTCCTCATGCACCAGTTCGGCACCCAGGTGGTCATCGCCGAAAAGGGGGACCGGTTGCTGGCGAATCCCCGCATTCCGGAGCGGGCCAGCACCGTGCTGGAGCGCAAGCTGAAACGCCTGGGGGTGGACGTGCGCAAGCAGACCACCGTGTCCCGCTGCCTGACGGACGTGGAGGGGGCGGAAGTCCGGTTCAGCGACGGCCGCGTGGAACGCTTCGACCGGGTGCTGGTGGCGGTGGGGCGCCGCCCCCGCAACGATGGACTCGGCCTGGAGGAAATTGGGGTCGACCTGGACGAGGAAGGTTTCATCCGCGTCACCCAGCATCTGGAGACCTCGGTGCCCGGCATTTACGCCGTAGGGGATTGCCGTCACGGCCCCATGACCGCCAATGCCGCGCTCCACGACGCGAAGATCGCCGCCGGCAATGCCGTGGCGGGCAACCGCGTCACCACCAACTATTTCAAGGTGCCCATCGTGGTGCATTCCGCCCTGGAGATTGCGGCGGTGGGACTCACCGAGGACCAGGCCGAGGAAGCCGGGTTCGAGGCGGACGTGGCGCGCACGCCCATGGCGGGATCCGGCAAGGCCCGGGCCCACCACGAGCACGAGGGTTTCATCGAGGTGGTCCACGACGGCGAGACCGGCCAGTTACTGGGGGGTTGCATCGTGGGTCCGGAGGCGGGCGAGCAGATCCACATGATGTCCGCGGCCTGCCAGTCCACCCGGGGGCTGTGGTTCTTCAAGGACATGAGCTATTCCCACCCGTCCTGGTGCGAGGAGCTGGAAACCACCGTGGATCCCTACGCCTCCGCCTTCGCCCGTTCCGACAAGGAAATCTTCGAGCCGGGCATTCTGGCCTCACGCACCTAGAGACGCCGGCGGTTGGGGCGGGGTAGTCCCGATTTGCTATGATGCGCGCTTTTCCCAGCCGGAGAATCCCATGAGAAAAACCCCTTTCCTCTTCGTTGCCATTCTTGCCCTCGCCGGTCCCGGTGCCGTTCTGGCGGCGGAACAGACCCTGGTGGAGCGGGCGATCCATGTCTGCAATGCCTGCCACGGAGAGGGCGGCGTCAGCACGTCGCCCACCTATCCCAAGCTGGCGGGGCAGCCGGCCCTCTACACCCAGGAGCAGCTGAAAAAATTCCGCAGCCAGGGGCGTTCCGATTCCAGCCCCCAGGGCTACATGTGGGGCATTTCGGCCCTGCTGGACGACGCCACCATCGCCGGGATCGCGGATTACTACGCGGAGCAGAAGGCGGTGCCCGGCAAGGCCGGCGATCCGAAGCTTTCGGCCCAGGGCAAGCAGATTTTCGAGAAGGGGATTCCCGCCAAGGGCATTCCCGCCTGCACCCAGTGCCATGGCCAGAACGGGGAAGGAGCGTCGGTGTTCCCGCGGATCGCCAGCCAGCACGCCGAGTACACCGTGCGCCAGCTCAACGAATTCAACACCAAGTTGCGTCCCCACGGCACCGTCATGAAGGACAACGTGGCGAAGAAAATGACCGCGGCGGAAATGAAGGCCGTGGCCGCCTACCTGCAGTCGAAGTAGCGCCGGAACCCGCGCCGGACTTGCGGACCCGGCGCGCTTACTGCCCCCGCTTCCGTCTCAGCAGCGCGTCCAGCCCCGCGAACGGCGAGTGGGTGGCGGGGGCGGACCCAGGCTGATCACTGGGGCCTCCGCCGCCCGCGTCATGGTCCAGGTAGCGGGCGTGCTCGTTCTCGTGGCAGTAGATGCACAGCAATTCCCAGTTGCTGCCGTCGGGCGGATTGTTGTCGTGGTTCCCGTCCCGGTGGTGGACTGTCAGTTCCCGCAGCCGCTCGCCCGTGAATTCCCGCGCGCAGCGCGCGCAAACCCAGGGAAGGATCTTGAGGGCCCGCTCCCGGTAGCCGGCTTCCCGGGCTTCCCGCGCCTTGCGCGCCTCGGCCACGACCCGGTCCAGCTTGCCCGGGTCGGGCTTGCCGGCGCGGGGCTTCGGTGGCAGGAAGGGCTTGTGGGGCATGGCGATAACCGTTCGCGCGAACGTAGGCTATTTTAGCTTCGCAGGCGGGAAAGCTGGTCGATCACCGGTCGTGCGAAGGGCTCGATCTGTTTCCTGAGCACGGTTCCGCTGGCGGTGGTGTGGGCGAGGAAATCGAGGATGGTGGCTTCGCCGACGCGGCCCAGAAACAGGACCGCGAACAGTTCGTCCTTCAGCCTGGGCAGGGCGGCGAGCAGGCCGGCGACGTCGGCACCGGGGTCGTCCAGCCGCGACTGGGCGTCGCGCCGGCATTCTTCCAGCTCGGCGGCCCTTGTGCCTTCCGGCCAGGCGCCGCGGAAATAATTGCCCACCGCGGCGAAGGCGGCGGCGGCCACGTCCCGGTCCGTGAGGCGGCCGAGCGCTTCCTCGGCAGCCGTGACGAATGCCTGTCCCGAGGCATCCAGGGTTTTCAGCAGCAACGAGGCAAACCCGTTTCCCCCCGCGGCGAGGGGCGCCAGGACCGGCGCCAGCTCGGCGAAATCCGGGCGCGCGGGCCGGACCGCCGGCAGCCGCTCGGGTGCCGCGAACAGGAACCCGACCCGGTAGGCGTTCTCCCGCGCCGACCGTTGCCACAGGGAAAGGCGCGCCGCGTCATCCAGCAGGTTCCCCTGCAGCACCAGGCGCACCGTTTCGAAGCGCAGCCGCGGCTCGGTCTCGAAGGGCAAGTGCTCGACGAGATGGGCGGCGAGGACCGGGCCCATCCTGCCGTGGGCGATGCATTCCCGCTCCAGCATGCGCCGGGCGTTTTCCGAGGCGGGCTCCGCCCACCAGAGCCGCGCGGCGAGCTCGTCGCTGAGTCCGGGCGCGCAGGCCGCCGCGGCGATGGCCTCCGGCTCGCCCAGCATGAGCAGCTTGGCGAGGCTGTCGTCCGGGGCCTGGCCCATGCGGGTCCAGCGGGCCAGGTAGACCGGGTAGCCGCCGGGGGATCCGGTGACATGGGCCGAGATGAACTCCCGCACCCGCTTCAGGTAAAGCTCCGGCTTCACGTCCGGGTTGAGCCGCACGGCCGCCTCGCCCCGGTCCGAGAGGCCGTGGACCGTGAGGGTGCGCTCGTCGATGCGAATGGCAATCACGTTCTTGAGCAGCACGTGCAGGCGCAGGCGATCCTCGTGGGTGAGGTCCATGCTGGCCTGGATGGAATAGCGCCCCCCTCTCGACATCGCTCCGTCCCGGTCCTAATTGAGCTGGACGCGGTTGCCCCAGGGCACCGGGGCCTGGCCCTTTACCAGCCATACCACCGGGCAAGGGGGTTCCGTTCCGGGAAAGACGCCCCTGGCGTCCGTGAAGTAGACCACCACGCCCGGCCGCAGATCCTGCTTCTCCATCCACTGAAAGGGCGGTCGGAAATCGGTGCCGCCGCCGCCGGCCATGGACGGAGGCAGCGTCAGTTCCTCCCAGGGCTCGAACACCCAGGGGCAGCGGTCCGCCAGACCGGTGTCGCAGGCGAGCAGGGTAACGCGGGCGTGGAGCTGGCCCTTGATGGCGTTGATCTCTCCCAGGAAGTCCCGCATCTCGCCGTCGGAAATGGAGCCGCTGGTGTCCAGCACGGCGAGGATGTCGGCCTCGTGGCTGCGCAGGCTGGGAAGGATCGCGGGACCTTCGCGCCGGCTGGGCCGCATGTAGCTGTGGTCCTCCCGGGCGGTGAGCGCGAGATGGTGGGCCAGCAGCACGCGCCAGTTGAGGTGCGGCTTCTCCATTCGCTGCACCAGGCGGGCCAGGGCGCCCTTGAGCTTGCCGGCGGCGAGGGCCGCCTGGGCGGCGCTGGCGAGCCGCTGTTTCCACTGCTGGTCCAGGGCTTGCCGCTCCTGGGGTGAGAGGGGGCGCGGCTGTGCGGCGCCTCCCCCCTGGCCGCCTCCCCCGCCGGGGGAAGCGGCCGGCGGCCCACCCTCGGGGCCGTCGTAGAGATGCTGATCCAGGGGCTCCTGGCCGTCGTCCTTGTCCTCCAGGCAGGGATAGATCTCCTCGGCGGCCATGCCCTGGAACTGATCCAGCAGCAGGGAACCGGGCGGGGCTTTGAGCCCTTCCTCCACCAGCAGGGGATTGATGGCGAAATCGCAGGCCATGTCCCAGCGCAGCTTCACCCGGTGCTGGCGCCGCGCAAAGTGGGACAGGGCGCAGTGAAGGGCCTCATGGGCCACCATGAATTCCACTTCCCGCTGGGACAGCGCCTCGATGTAGCGGCGGTTGTAATAGAAGCTGCGGGCGTCGGTGGCGGTGGTGCGGCACCATTGCGGATTCGCTTCCACCATGGGCAGGCGCATGACCAGGGCGCCCAGAAATGGCATGTCCAGCACCAGCCGGGTGCGTGCCGCGGAGAGCTTGGTGGCCGCGTCCTTTTCGCCCACGGCGTCCTCAGTGGGTGAACAGCAGGACGTCCGCCACCAGGCCGGACCATCCCTCGAACTGGGGCAGGTCGAACAGCTCGCCGCCCACGGTCCGGCTCAGGTCCGAGACCAGCATCACGCCCATTTCCTTGAGGGGGAACCGCCCGGCGTAATCGAGGACATGGCCCAGGGCCTCCCGCCGTTTCGCTCCGGAGAGCCGCGCGCTGCGGGCGATGAGCGCGGCGGCCACGGCGTACTGGAGATCTATCTCGTCCGCTACTTCGGCCCCCTCGCCCCGCAGGATGGCGTCCAGGTCCGGGAGCCGCCCCAGGTTGTCCAGGTAGGCCTTGAACTCGACGCCGGCCGCCTCGCCCACCACCGACTGCAGGGCGGGCAGCAGCCGCGGCGTGCCCTCGAACTTGCGCAGGGCCCGGTGGGCGAATTCCCAGGAGCGGGGCGTGGGGAACACCACCGGGTTCTGGGCGGGATCGAAATCGAACAGCAGTTCGGGGCGGAAGCGCAGGAAGGCGATGAGCCGCTCCTCCATGCCGGCCTGGAACGCCCAGGCCGCCCAGTCGTCGATGTTGACGTCCACCGTGAGGTGGGAAAAGCGGTTGGCCAAGGGCGAGGGCATGGCGTAGACCACCCCCCGGTCCCCCTGGCGGTTGCCGGCGGCAAAGATGGCCCAGCCATCCGGAACCTGATACTCGCCCAGGCGGCGATCCAGGATGAGCTGGTAGGCGGCCGCCGAGACCGTGGGGGACGCGGAGGTGATCTCGTCCAGGAACAGGATGCCGCGCGCGCCGTGACGTTCCGCGTCGGGGAGCAGGGCCGGCACCGCCCATTCCACCAGGTCGCCGGAGCGGAAGGGTATGCCCCGCAGGTCCGAGGGCTCCATCTGCGAAAGCCGGATATCCACCACGGGGGCGCCGTGGCGGGCGCCGATCTGGGCGATCATCTGGGACTTGCCGACGCCGGGGGCGCCCCACAGCATCACCGGCGTGTGGTGGCCCTCGGCCACCGAGAGAAACTCCTGCTCGAGGATGATCTGGATGTCTGCGGGACGCATGGATTCGCTGGATGTCGTTGCGGCGGGTCAGGCGCTTCCGGCAGGCCGGGCTGCTTCAAGTAGGATTTTACCCCGGGCGGCCCGCCGGCCGCGGGACGCGAAACAAGCCGTCAGAACACTTCCCGGTGCAGGACGCGGCCCATGAACGCACGGCCGTTCCCCGGCAGCTGGTAGTGAAGGTAGGACATGACGCCGAACGCCGAGGGATCCATCATGTACAGGTTGGCGTTGATCTGGGAGTCGCGCTCGAAGGGGGTGACGTCGTAGCGGGCGAGAATCTCCGAGCGCAGGTCGGGTTCCATGGTGGCGAACTGGGCCACGTAGGCAACATATTCCTGGGCCAGGGGCGGCGGATTGGGGCCCAGGTTGCTCTCCAGGATGGCGTGGGCCACCTCGTGCACCACGAAGCTGCGGTGCAGGTCCCGGCTCATGGGTACCCGGAAACCGGACTTCCGCTCCGGGGTCTTGAGGCATTCGGCGTAGGACAACACCTCGATGTGCATGGTCGCGCGGTTGTAGGCGCCCACCGCCCGGTGCGGGAAGGAGCCGCTGACATGATCCACCACGCTCACGCTGATGGGGACGGTCACCTCGAATCCGTTGTCCCGCATGAAGGCGGCGGCCTCCGTTACGGCCCGGCAGACAAGCTCCACCTCCTCCGGCGTGTCGTGGGTGACCGTGGTGTTGATCCCGGCGCATTGGCGGACATCGGCCCGGGCCGGCCCCGCGGCCAGGCCCAGGGCCGCGGCCAGCGCCAGGAATGCGATGCTCCCTCGGATTGTCATCCCGCCTTGTCGAACCAGGCCAGCTTTTCGCGCAGACGGACCACCTCGCCCACGATGATGAGGGTGGGCGGGTGCAGCCTGGCTTCCGCCGCCAGCCGGGGAAGGTCCTCCAGGGTTCCGGTCACCACCTTCTGATTGATGGTGGTTCCCTGCTGGACGATGGCCGCGGGCGTGAGCCGCGACTGGCCGTGGGCGATGAGCTCACGGCATAGGATGTCGAGTCCGTGCAGGCCCATGTAAATCACGATGGTCTGGTCCGGCCGCACCAGGCCTTCCCAATCCAGGTTGATGGTGTTGTCCCGCAGGTGCCCGGTGACGAAGACGCAGGACTGGGCGCAGTCCCGGTGGGTGAGGGGAATGCCGGCGTAGGCGGCCACGCCCGAGGCGGCGGTGATGCCGGGAACGACCTCGAAGCGGATGCCCTGGGCGGCCAGGGTCTCGATCTCCTCTCCCCCGCGTCCGAAGATGAAAGGATCGCCGCCCTTCAGGCGCAGCACTCGCTTGCCTTCCCTGGCCAGCTTGACCAGCAGGTGGTTGATCTCGTGCTGGCGCAGGGTGTGGAAGTCGCGCTGCTTGCCGACGTAGACGCGCTCCGCGTCGCGGCGCACCAGGTTGAGAACCTCGGGAGACACCAGCGCGTCATGGAGCACCACGTCGGCCTGCTGCATCAGCTTCAGCGCCCGGAAGGTGAGGAGGTCCGGGTTGCCGGGGCCCCCGCCCACCAGGTACACCTCGCCAGTTTGTGCCGGCTTCCCTTCCTCGATTTCCCTGCGCAGGGCGTCCTCGGCCTCGGCTTGGCGCCCGGAGAACACCAACTCGGCGATGGGGCCCTGCAGCACCTTCTCCCAGAACGGCCGCCGCGCCGGCTGGGGAAGCTTGGCCTTGACCGCGTCGCGGAAGCGGTCCACCAGGGCTGCCAGGCGGCCGTAGGTGGCGGGAATCAGGGTTTCCAGGCGCGCCCGCATGAGCCGCGCGAGAACCGGCGAGGCCCCCCCGGTGGACACCGCGATCACTACCGGCGACCGGTCCACGATGGCGGGCATGATGAAGGAACAGAACTCGGGGTCGTCCACCACATTCACGGGAATGCGCCGGCGGCGCGCCTCTTCCGAGACATGGCGGTTCACCTCCCGGTCGTCGGTGGCTGCGATGGCGAGGGAAACGTCCGCCAGGTGTCCGGGTGCGAAGTGCTCCGGGCGGTGGGAAAGCCTGCCGGCGGCGGCCTGTTCGGCCAGTGTGGGGCAAAGCTCGGGGGCCACCAGGGTGATGCGCGCCTTGGCCTCCAGCAGCAGGGAGACTTTGCGCGCGGCCACTTCGCCGCCGCCCACCACCAGGCAGGGAGCGTCGCGCAAATCAAGAAAGATGGGCAGATATTCCATCTGGTGTGTCTCGGAGGAGAACTCGCGGTGAGGAAGGGTGGTGTCAGCCCCCGGCCCGGGACGAGATGTCGCGGGCGGAGACCAGCCTCTGCTCCACGGCGAACACCGCGGCTTCCACCCGCGACGAGAGGTTCAGCTTGGCCAGGATGTGACGCACGTGGAGCTTCACCGTGTCGTGGCTGATGCTCAGGGCCTTGGCGATGACCTTGTTGCTCTCGCCCCGGGCGAGGTGGGTCAGTATCTCGCGTTCCCGGCCGGTGAGCAGGTCCAGCATCGAATTTGAGGCACTGGGCTCGTTGTTCTGGAGCAGGTTGACCAGTTTCAGGGTCATGGCGGGGGCGACCACGGTCTCCCCGCGGGCAGCGCGGCGAATGGCATCCACCACGTCGTCGGGCTCCATGTCCTTCAGGAGGTATCCCTTCGCCCCTGCCTGCAGGGAGTTGGCCAGGTCCTCCTGGGCGTCGCTCACGGTGAGCATCAGGACCGGTCCCCGGTATCCGCCTTCCCGTACCTGCCGCAGCAGCACCAGGCCGCTGGAGGGCGGCAGGTGCATGTCCATGAGCACCACGTCCGGCTGGAGTTCCGCGATGAGCCGCCGCGCTTCGTCGCACTTGCCGGTGGCGCCGGCCACCTTGATGACCTGGCTGTGATCCAGGAGCTCGGCGAGGCCCTTGCGAAACAGCGTGTGGTCGTCCACCAGGACGACGCGGATCTGGTCCTTCACCGCCGCGGCGTCCGCGCCGGGCGGGGCGCGGGGAAGGTGAGGAGTACGGTTGTGCCTTCGTTGGGCCGGCTCTGGTAGGCGATCCTGCCCTTCAATCGCTCGGCGCGCTCGCGCATGATGCTGAGGCCAAAATGCATGGGCGGCGATTCCGGGGTGGACATGCCCACCCCGTTGTCCTCAACCGTGATCCGATACTTGCCGTCGGCCAGGGCCAGGGTAACCGTCACCTGCTGAGCCGACGCGTGCTTGTGAATGTTGGCCAGGGCTTCCTGCACGATATGGAACACCTGGACCTCCTGGTCCGGGGTAAGGGCGAGCTCCGGAATCAGGTTGCGCAACTCGATGCCGAGGCCGGTACGCTTGCGGAAAGTGGACGCCAGGTCCTCCAGGGCGGGGATCAGCCCCCGCGGATCCATGCGGTTGCGGAACTGGGAGAGAAGCTCCCGCAGGCTGGAGTACGCGGAGTCGAGGGCCTCGCTCACATCGTTCATGTAGCGGAAGGAGAGTTCGCAGTCACCCTCGATCACCGAGTCCTGGAGCAACGCCATGCGCATCTTCATGTAGGCCATGGTCTGGGCCAGTGAATCGTGGATCTCGTTGGCGAGCATCTGGCGCTCGTCCATGAGTGTGATGCGCATGTTTTCCCGGGACAGGCGGGCGTTCTCCAGGGCCATTCCCAGGTGCTCGCCCACCGAGCGGAACAGCATGGACACGTCTTCCGGGATCTTTTTCCCGGCGCGCAGATAGAGGTTGTAGACGCCCAGCACCTGGCCCTTGTAGCGGAGGGGAACCGGCACGATCCGGTGCGTGCGATGGGCGATAAGGGAGGCGCCGGCGGGCTCCAGGCATTTCGCCATGTCGGCGCTGGAATCCACGGCGTGATGCCGGATGGCTTCGCTGCAGACACTGCACTGGACATCCACGTGGCATTCCTCGCGCAGGGACTCCGCCGGGAAGCCGCGGGCGCCCACCAGCCGCAGGTGCTTGCCATCGGTGGTCAGCACCCGCACGGCGCCGGCATCGGCGCCGGCCAGCCGGATCATGGTGCCCAGGAAACGCTCGAGCAGGTCCTCGATGTCGCTTTCGCTGGCGAGGCTGGTCGTGATTTCCGAGAGCGCCCTCAGCGCGGGAAGCTTGTATTTGCCCTGGGTTTCCCCCTGGGCTGGCAGATCCTTGGGCTTCATCCTCCGGGTCGATGTGGTTATTGCACGTCCGCTGCGGGCAGGGCGAATAGTTTACGACAGTTCGCACCCTCCCTCCACACGGGGGGCCGTATAATCCGGGACTTGGTGACCGGCGCCTGCCATGGATTCGGTAAATTCTGATCGCGCCGGGGCTGGCGCCGATAGCGGAGGGGCTCGCCTGTGAGCGCGGCCGGCCCGCGGACTGCGCTGCCGCGCACCGTCATCGTGCTCGGGGTCGTGAGCTTCCTCAACGACCTGGCGTCCGACATCGTCATTCCCCTGATTCCCATCCTGCTGGCGACACTGCTGCAGAGCGGCCCGGTGGCGCTGGGCGTGATCGAGGGCGTCGCCGACGCCATTGCCAGCCTGCTCAAGCTCTGGGCCGGGCGCCACTCGGACCGGATGCAGGGCCGGCGCAAGGGACTGGTGGTCGCGGGCTATTCGCTTTCCAATATTGCCCGCCCCCTGCTGGGCCTCGCCGGCGGCTGGGCGACGGTGCTCATCCTGCGTTCCATCGACCGCGTGGGGAAGGGAATTCGCAGCGCGCCCCGGGACGCCCTGCTGGTGGATGTGACGCCGCCGGCCATGCGCGGCTACGCCTTCGGTTTGCACCGGGCCCTGGACAACGGCGGCGCCGTTGCCGGAAGTCTCGCCGCCGCCGCCGTGCTCGCCTGGTCCGGCATGGGACTGCAGGAGGTGATCCTGTGGTCGGCGGTCCCCGGGGCGCTGGCTGTGCTCTGTCTCGCGGCGGGCGTCAAGGACCCGGCGCCGGCGCGGACCGCCGCACCGGTGGTGCATCTCCCGCCCTTGCGCTGGTCGGCCCTGTCGCCGCTGCTGCGCCGTTACCTCTCGGTGCTCGGGCTGTTCACTTTGGCCAAGGCATCCGAGACATTCATCCTGCTGCGGGGTCACGAGCTGGGGGTGAGCACCGTGGAACTGCTGGTGCTTTGGGCCATGCTGAACCTGGCGAAGGCACTCACCGCCACCTGGGGAGGGCGGCTTGCCGACCGCCTGGGGCGCGAGGCGCTGCTGCTCGCGGGATGGACGGCCTTCGTGGTGGCGTACCTGCTGTACGGACTGGTGCCGGATTCCCCGGCGCTTTGGGCCGTCACCCTGGGATACGGGCTGTTCATGGGGTTGACCGAGGGGGCTGAGCGGGCTGCCATCAGCGATTACTGCGGAACCACCGAGCGCGGCACTGCCTTCGGCTGGTACTACCTGGTGGTGGGGCTCGCGGCCATTCCCGGCGGGGTGACGTTCGGCGCGCTTTGGGCGTGGCAGGGGGCCGCGATGGCATTCTTTTTCGCGAGCGGCGTGGGAGCGGCGGCGTGCCTGATGCTGCGGTTCTGGGCCTGGCCTCATGGCGCGCAGCGGGCGTGACGCGGAGATGGGAGTGCGCGGTCTATACTGAGATTGGCGGGGCGATTGTCTCCCGTCCCCTCGCAGATACCGAAGAAATTTCAACCGGAGACTCAAATGGTTCAATTGACAATCAACGAATTCGATGCGCTGAAGCAGAAGCTCAGGTTCCGATACCAGGAACTGATCGAGGAAGTGCGCGACGAACTCGAGCGTTCAGGAGAGCGCCACTACATCGAATTGGCGGGCCGGGTCAGGGACAGTGGAGAAAAGGCGGTGGGCGATCTGCTCGCCGATCTGGGTGCCGCCATCGTGGACCGTCATGTGCGGGAGTTGCGCGAAATCGAATCGGCATTGCAGCGTATCGTGGACGGCCGCTATGGCGAATGCCAGGAATGCGGTACCGACATTGCATTTGACCGTCTGCAGGCGTTTCCCGCGGCGCGGCGCTGCGTGGTTTGCCAGGAGCAGATGGAAAAGACGTACGCCCACGAACCCTGCCCGACGCTCTGAAAATGTAATGCCAATACTGGCCAGGTGCGCCGCCAGGGGCGCCTTGGCGGGGTGGCGCAGTTCCAACCGGGCGAAAGGGGTGAGTTTGACGATCTCCTTTCGACGAGAAGGCCGACCGCTTCCGGGGCGGGGTGCTTAGATGCCTATCCATAACGCCGATATCGCCGGAGCCCTTGAACGAATCGCGGATCTGCTCGAACTGGAGAGCGCAAATCCCTTCCGCGTCAGGGCTTATCGCAATGCGGCACGGATCGTGGGTGAGTTGGGCCGCGATGTGCGGGAAATGGTGGAAAAAAATGAGAAACTCACCGATCTGCCAGGCATCGGTGACGATCTTGCCGGTAAAATCGCCGAAATTGCGGAAACCGGCAGCTGCAACCTGCTCCGGAAACTGGAGAAGGAACTTCCCCCGGCCATCACCGAGTTGCTGAAGGTCCAGGGATTGGGTCCGAAGCGGGTTCGCGCCCTTTACCACGAGCTGGACGTGGAAACCATCGAAGACCTGCAGCGGGCTGCTGCCGCCGGCAAGATCCGGGCGCTCCCCGGTTTCGGGGAAAAGAGCGAACGGAAGATCCTGGAGGCGATCCAGACGCGTCCCCAGGGAGCAGGGCGCATGCTGCTGGCGGTGGCAGCCCAGTACGCCGGTAGCCTGGCGGACTACCTGAGGGCGGTACGCGGCGTCAAGCAGGTGGTGGTGGCGGGCAGCTTCCGGCGCGGCCGGGAAACCGTGGGCGACCTGGACCTGCTGGTGACCGCGGGGGCCCGCTCCGAGGTCATGGAGGAGTTCGCCGCCTACGACGAAGTGCGGGACATGATCTCGTCCGGGGACACACGCTCCAGCGCGATTCTGAAAAGCGGCATCCAGGTGGACCTGCGCCTGGTTCCCGAGGAAAGCTACGGCTCGGCCCTGCAATACTTCACGGGCGGCAAGGCCCACAACATCCAGGTGCGCCGCCTGGCCCAGGAGCGGGGCCTGAAGATCAACGAGTACGGCGTGTTCAAGGGCGACCGGCGCGTCGCCGGCGATACCGAGGAATCCGTCTACGGGGCGCTGGGATTGCCCTGGATCCCCCCGGAACTGCGGGAGGACCAGGGCGAGATCGAGGCCGCGCGCAAGAAACTGTTGCCCGAGCTGGTGGAAGTCGCGGACCTCAGGGGCGATCTGCATTGCCACACCAAGGCCAGCGACGGCCACAACACCGTGGAGGAGATGGCGCGGGCCGCACTGAAGCTCGGGCTCGGTTACCTAGCCATCACCGAGCACTCCCAGCGCCTGAAGGTGGCGCGGGGGCTGGATCCACGAGGGCTGCTGAAGAACATGGAGGAAGTGGAGCGCATCGGCGCCAG
>Ga0210362_1270849_pt1 | contig 24205 bp, 24 predicted proteins | sample S625metaT_FD_159713 | JGI IMG/M metagenome (GOLD analysis project Ga0210362, IMG submission 159713) | Metatranscriptome of estuarine sediment microbial communities from the Columbia River estuary, Oregon, United States - S.625 (Metagenome... | ecosystem: Environmental > Aquatic > Marine >... | reverse complement strand
TCGCGCTCCTTCCGCCATCGAAAGGCCTCGATGACCGCCGCGAGCGACAGAATTCGATTACCGGCGTTCCGGCGCGAGCGAATTGCTCGCGTCAGACGGCTTTTTGTACAGCTTCGTTAGGCGCCGCAATGCGTGACACGACCCTAGATGAGAGATTCAGTCGTTCGTGGTGGAAGGAGCAGTTCCATCGCCAGGCCGATCATCCTCGCACTTGGGAACTCAAAGCAGCCGAGATTGAGTACGCGGCAGAAGTTCTCTGGCATAGACAGGCGAGCGACTTCCCTTTGCAGCTGTCGAGGGCGGCGGCGCCGCCAGCGTCTATCGGCGTGGCACTCATGCTATACGGTCTAGCGATTGAAAATCTCGCAAAGGCGATCATTGTCGCCACTGGCTCGCCCCTCGACAAGAGCGGCCGCATATCGTTCAAGAAGCATAAGCTAACCGAACTCGCGAGAAGCGCAGGCATCCGGGTCGCGCGGGAAGACGAGTTCTTTCTCAACAAGCTCACAGAGTTTGTCGAATGGGCGGGCCGATACCCTGTGCCACTGTCATTCCAAAAGATGCAGCCGTTTCGGTGGCCGGACGGAAGCTTCGGCCCTGCGCATGGCGCTATGAGTGGAGGGGACGTTGAACATGCCAGAAGAATCATTCAGCGATTGGCAAGGCGCCTTCCAAAGCCCACCATTCGAACGGGATTACGGCGCCTAACAACACGTTCAACACGGACGCGCCGCAAGCGGCGCGCCGGCTAACTCGAACGTTATACCCTTCATAGCATCGCGTGCGCTCGCGTGCTAAATTTGCACTTTGGACGGAGGTAAACATGGGTGTTTCTGTTAAAACCTTGGGCATCGATCGGCTCAACGTCGATGAACGGTTGGCGCTCGTCGAGGAGATATGGGCCACCATATGCGCTGACGGCAAAGCCTTTCCTCTGACTGACGAGCAGCGTGCGGAACTGGATCGCCGCGTCGCGGATGACGATTCCTTTCCGGAAGACGTAGTGCCTTGGGATGAAGTCAAGGCAGCAGTCAGGTCGCGCCTGGGTCAATGACGCTTCGCGTCGTTTTCCGGCGCGCTGCGAAAAGCGAGTTCGAGGATGCGGCCGCTTGGTATGCTGAAAGAAGCGCCGGGCTCGGCGACGAATTCATCCGCGAGATCGAGCAAGCTATCGCAGGCGCCGCGGCTGCACCCCAACGCTATCCTGTGGTATTCGGTGATATTCGACGCGCGGTTGCACGTCGATTTCCATTCGCGGTGTACTTTCGCGTCCGTTCTGATGCACTGGTGGTTCTTGCCGTATTTCACGGGCGCCGAAATCCGACCGTCTGGCAACGTCGGGTATAACCGCGCAATCGATAGCGACACTTCGCAAGCGCGGCTCCACGCGCCTGCTCGTGCGCTTCATTGCGAACGTTAGGCACGGCGATGAGCAGACTTCGCACCATTACTGGTTCCCTCTGGGTCGCCGACGGTGCAAGATGCGATGGGGGCATACCTCCACACTCCCGAAACCATCTCGAACCAACCGCCTGCGACACTCCAGCCATTTGCGCTGCTTCTTCGCTCGAGAATCCGTCGGCGATCGCCTGCCAGAACGGCCGCCGCTCCGATCGATGCAACACCGGCGGTCGCCCTGGTGACCGCATCTTTGCACGTCCTGCTCGATCTGCTCTTCGCTTCCCGGTACCCATCAACACCTCCGATCAGGAAGTGTTGCAACGACGGGTTGAATTCACCCAGTACACCAGTGTCGCCTTCGGGCAGCGCTGCGCGAAGATGGGCGTGCGTCCTTCGATGGGCAGCGTGGGCGATGCCTACGACAATGCGATGGCGGAGAGCTTCTTCGCGAGCCTCGAGTGCGAACTGATCGACCGCAGAAGCTTCCAGACCAAGGCCGAAGCACGCATGGCGCTGTTCACCTATATCGAGGGCTGGTACAACCCGCGCCGCCGTCACTCCGCCCTCGGGCGCGTCTCCCCGGTCAATTTCGAAAGGAGCCATCTTCAGGACAAATCACCCATAATTGAGCACGCCATTGCAGCACCGGAAACCGCTAGGATCCCTAGCGGCTAACCGTCCACGAAACCGGGTGAACTCCATGACTGACACTCCCGGCCCGCCCAACGCTTCTCAGTTGCTGAGAGAGCTTCAGCACAGCGAAGAGTTGAAGCATCAGTCCATTGCCACACCCGGATTGGACCCGCAGCTGGCGCTTCTGCGGGAATGGCAGGCCCATCGCCTGTCGCAAACCTATGCTGACCTGCTGGCCGATCCAACCTGCCGCCCCGCGTGTGAGTTCTTCCTGAGCGATATCTATGCCCCGCGGGATTTCAGCCAGCGCGACCACGACCTTGAACGCATCCACAACTTCTTGTCGCGTATTCTGCCAGCGGGCACGATCGAGTTGCTCACCGAAACCGTCGCACTGAACCGCCTCACGATTGCATTGGACCATCAGCTGCTGGGGGTGCTGGTCGATCGGGGTCTATTGGACACCTTGACGCCCGCGTCCTACGCTGAGGCCTACCGTATTTGCGACAACTACGCGGAGCGCGTCCGCCAAATCGAACTGACCCGTAGCATTTTGATTCGTGTGGGCGAAGGCGCGCGGCACTGGGTGGTAGGCGCGGCCATGAAAGTGGCGAAAGGTCCGGCTCAGCGCGCAGGCTGGGTCGATCTGTATGACTTCCTGGAACGAGGCCGCCAGGTTTTCGGGCCAATGAAGGACGTCAAGACTTTCGTGGATACGATTGCCCAACGGGAAATTCGCATTCTCGATCTGATTTATGCCGCCGACCTGGACGGCTTCATTAAGGTTGCGGGGCTGGGTTGAGCGCATCGAGAAGTGCGCGGGGCGGGTCAACACTCGGCATGGGACCGTGAGCGTCGCGCGCATGGCGTCTCCCCCGGTTCTAAGGCATCAACGCCCGTCCCGGCAAATGGGCCCGGTGACTCATCCCACCGCGCTGGACGATGCCATTTGCCGTTTTGTGGATCGGGTCTGAGCCTCCACTCATCAACCCGGCCGCGGCCCGTTAGCCCAGTTCCCGCCAAGTCTACCCCGGAGGATGCACCCCCGCTCGTCGCCAAGGCCTCCCGGCTCACAGGGCCACCAGGGCCACGCCCACCACCATCAGGGACCCGGCCACCAGGTTCTTCGCCAGGCCGCGCTCGGCAAACCAGTAGGCGCCGAACACCATTCCGAACAGCAGGCTGGTGCGCTTCACCGTCAGCATGTAGGCCGTTTCCACCTGCTCCAGGGCCAGGAAATGGGTGACGCACATGGCGGCCATGACCACGCCGATGGCCAGGTGCCATCCCGGCTGGCGCGCCAGAACGCGGACGACGCCGCCCTTCGCGAAGGCAAACACCAGGAGGGTCGCGATCCCGAGCAGGGAGAAATAAAACGGCCCGAACTGGGACGCCGGCATGTACTGGAGGGCGCCCTTGCCGATCACCGCCGTGAAGCCGTAGATGAATGACACCGCCAGCATCAGCCGCGCGCCCCGGTCCCGGGCAATGGCCCGCAGCGGCGCCAGAAGTCCCCGGCCGTTCTCCGGGGTCACGTTGAGGAGATACGCGCCGACCACCACCAGCAGGATCCCGGCCAGCCCGCGCGCAGTGACCGTTTCGCCCAGCAGCAGGAAGCCGGTGACGGTGGCGAACACCGGGGTGAAGGCGAGGTAGGGCAGGGTCAGGGACAGGGGATGGTCGCGGATGGCGGTGACGTAGAGCAGCAGCGCGGTCAGCTCCAGGGGCACCAGGAGGGCCATCCAGCCCCAGAAGACAGGCGGCGGCATGGCCGGCGGATCCAGCGCAGCCCAGGGCAGCAGGAGCAGGCCGGCGACGCCGAAGCGCACCACGCCCATTTCCCAGCCCGCGTAGCCCGCAAGGTGCCGCTTGGAGAGGGCGTCGGCGAGGGCCACCAGGAAGGCGCAGGCCAGGGCGAGCCAGAGCCAGTTCAAGGGCGGAAAGTCAGATTGTCCTGCGCGAGAACCGGCGCGGAGCGGGAGGGCCGGATGTTCCGGCCGGGTCAGTAACGGCTGGGATCGGCGTAATTCTCGAAGCGCGTGTAGGTGCCGAGGAAGGTGAGGTCCACCTTGCCGATGGGGCCGTTCCTCTGCTTGCCGATGATGATCTCGGCCTTGCCCTTTTCCGGCGACTCCGGGTTGTAGACCTCGTCGCGGTAGATGAACAGGATCACGTCGGCGTCCTGCTCGATGGCCCCGGATTCCCGCAGGTCCGACATCACCGGCCGCTTGTTGGGGCGCTGCTCCAGGCTGCGGTTAAGCTGCGAGAGGGCCACCACCGGCACCTGGAGCTCCTTGGCCAGGGCCTTGAGGGAACGGGAAATCTCCGAAATCTCGGTGGCGCGGTTCTCGCCCTGGGTGCTGGCCGACATGAGCTGCAGGTAGTCCACCACCACCAGCCCCAGGCCGCCGCACTGGCGGTAAAGGCGCCGCGCCCGGGCCCGCAGTTCCAGGGCATTGAGAGCGGCCGATTCGTCAATGTGGATGTTGGCGCCGTCGAGCTGACCCAGGGCGTCGGTCAGGCGCGGCCAGTCCTCGTCCTGGAGGCGGCCCGTGCGGACCTTGTGATGGTCGAGCCGGCCCACGGAGCCTAGCATGCGCATGGCCAGTTGAACCCCGCTCATTTCCATGCTGAACACCGCCACCGCCTTCTTCTCCGCCAGCGCCACGTGCTCCGCGATGTTGAGGGCGAACGCGGTCTTGCCCATGCTGGGACGGCCGGCGATGATGACCAGGTCGCCGCGCTGCAGCCCCGAGGTCATGCGGTCCAGATCCACGAAACCGGTGGCGACGCCGGTCACCTCCGAGGGGTTGTCCAGACTGTACAGTTCCTCGATGCGGTTCACCACGTCCTTGAGCAGCGGCTGCAGGTCGGAGAACCCCTGCTTGCTGCGGGCGCCCGCCTCGGCGATCTCGAACACCCGGCGCTCCGCGTCGTCCAGCAGTTCCTGCATGTTCTTGCCGGCGGGAGAATAGGCGGACTCGGAGATCTGGGTGCCGACTTCGGCAAGCCGGCGCATGACCGAGCGCTCGCGCACGATCTCGGCGTAGAGCCGGATGTTGGCGCTGGAGGCGGTGTTCTGGGCCAGGCCGCCGAGGTAGGAAATGCCTCCGGCATTCTCCAGGTGGTCCGAGAGCCGCAGGGCCTCGGCGACGCTGATCACGTCGGCGGCCTTGCTGCGCTCGATAAGCTGCGCGATGGCGCCGAAGATGAGGCGGTGGTCCTGGCGGTAGAAATCCCCCTCGGACACCGAGTCGGCGATGCGGTCCCAGGCCTCGTTGTCTATGAGCAGGCCGCCCAGCACCGACTGCTCCGCCTCCACCGAGTGGGGCGGCTGCTTGATGGCGTCTAGCTGCGGATCACGGGAGAGGGTTGCGACGTTCTGCGCCATGGAGGGGGTCCCGGCTGGTCTGGCAATCACGCCGATTCTACCACCGGCATCCGCGCCGCAATCACTAAAAAGCGGGGGGCCGCAGCCGGCCCCCCGCGTCCATCGGAATACCCGCGGAAAATCAGCTCTCGCCGAGCACGGACACGGTGACCGTGACGGTCACGTCGGAGTGCAGCACGATCTGAATCGGGTAATCGCCGATCTGCTTGATGGCGCCCTGGGGCATGCGGACGATGGACCGGGGAACCTCGAGGCCCTGGGTCTCCAGCAGGTCGGCCACGTCGGAGTTGGTGACGGACCCGAACAGCTTGCCGTCCATTCCCGCCTTGCGGGTGACCTGGAGCATGAGACCATCCAGCTTCTGGGCCTTCTCCTGGGCCGTCGCCAGCTTGTCGGCTTCCAGCTTTTCCAGGTCCCCCCGCCGGGACTGGAACTCCTCGATCGCCGCCGGCGTGGCGCGCCGCGCCTTGCCCTGGGGAATGAGGTAGTTGCGGGCGAAGCCGTTCTTCACCTTCACGATGTCGCCAAGCTGTCCGAGGTTGGCGATCTTCTCCATGAGTATGACTTCCATGGCGCTCTCCTCAGTGCAGGTCGGTGTAGGGCAGCAGCGCCAGGTAGCGCGCGCGCTTGATGGCGGCGGAAAGCTGCCGCTGGAAATGGGCCTTGGTGCCCGTGATCCGAGCCGGGATGATCTTCCCGTTCTCGTTCACGAATTCCTTCAGCACATCGATGTCCTTGTAATCGATCTCCTTCACCTTCTCCGCGGTGAAGCGGCAGAACTTTCTGCGGCGGAACAGCCCGCGTCCGCCGGGGCGGCCGCCGCGGCCGCTGCGGGTATCCTTCTTCTTTCCGAAACCACGTCTAGGAGGCATGTTCGTTTCCCTATTCAAAAGTTTCCAAAATGTTCACGTGCAATACGGGTTGCCTGACCGTCCGGCTGCGGCTCGCCAGGAAGCCTTCCAGCTTCACCGTGGCGCCTGCCGTCAGGGTCGTCGCGCGCTTCGCCGCGTCGCCCATGGCCACCGCCGGCATCTCGAACTCCGCGCGCCGGGGAAGTCCCGCCTCGATCTGCTCCGAGGCGTGGGTCAGGCGGAATTCGATCACCGGCACTCCCGCGGGAGTCAGGCGCAACGCGCCGATTTCCGAGACGCGGCCGTCAACGACAACCCGGTTATGAGCCAATGGTCAGGACGCCGCGGCGTCGGCCGCGCTTTCCCTGGCCTCGCCCTCGCCCGCGGCCTCCGAGGCGGGGGCCGCCACGGAGCGGGATTTCTCGTCCTTCATCATGGGCGAGGGCGCCGTCACCGCCTCGGCCATGTTCACGACCAGGTGCCGCAGCACCGCGTCGTTGAAGCGGAAGGCGTGATTCAGCTCATCCAGGGTCTCCTGGTCGCACTCGATGTTCATGAGCACGTAGTGGGCCTTGTGCATCTTCTGGATGGAATACGCCAGCTGGCGCCGGCCCCAGTCCTCGAGGCGGTGGATCTTCCCTTCGCGGGCGGCCACCATGCCGCGATAGCGCTCGATCATGGCGGGCACCTGCTCGCTCTGATCGGGATGAACAATGAAAACGATCTCGTAGTGTCGCATCAGGTCTCCTTTTGGGTTGAAGCCCCCCGCCGCGACTGACGGTGGAGCAAGGATTGCCAGGGAATCCCGGACCGGAGCCCGGGAAAGCCGCGCATTATAGCGGAGTTCCCGCGTTAATCCAAGGGCTTGGAGACGTCCCCGGCGGAACCGGCGGCGCGCCGCTGGCGGCGGCTCTCGAACAGGCAGATGCCCGCGGCCACGGACACGTTCAGGCTCTCCACGGCGCCGTGCATGGGGATTGAAACCAGCTCGTCACAGGTCTCGGCGGTGAGCCGACGCAGACCCTCGCCTTCCGCCCCCAGCACCCACGCGAGAGGCCCCTGAAGCCGGGCCCCGTAGAGATCGCTGCCGGCCTGCTCCGCGGCGCCCACCACCCAGACCCCGCGCTCCTTGAGCTCGCGCAGGGTGCGGGCCAGGTTGGTCACCGGGAAGAACGGCACGGTCTCCACCGCCCCGCTGGCCACCTTCTCCACGGTAGCGGTGATTCCCACCGCCCGGTCCTTGGGAACGATCACCGCGTGGGCGCCGCAGGCGTCCGCCACCCGCAGGCAGGCGCCCAGGTTGTGGGGGTCCTGGACGCCGTCCAGCACCAGCAGCAGGGCCGGCTCGGTGAGGTCCTCAAGCAGTTCGCCAAGGTCCGCGGCGCGCGCGCCCTGCTCCACCCGGGCCACCACGCCCTGGTGGCGGCCGCCCCGGGCCAGGCTGTCGAGGCGCTCGCCGTCGGCCTCGATCACCCGCAGTCGCCTGCCCCGGGCGAGGTCCAGCAGGGCGCGCATGCGCGGGTCCCTGCGGCGGCTGTCGAAATAGATCTCGCGCACCGAATCCGGCGCGTGCCGCAGCCGCGCGGTCACGGCGTGAAAACCGATCACCAGGCGCTCGGGCACGGGACTCAGCCGCGGGGATTGCGCGGCGCGCCGCCACGCTTCCCGCCCGGGCGGGGCCCGGTCGCGGGCAACTCGTCCTCGGGCACGAAATCGATCTTGGCGGATTCCAGGTCCACCCGCACCACCCGCACCCGCAGGCGGTCCCCGAGCCGGTAGCGCGCCCGGGTCCGCTCGCCCATGAGCATGTGCTTGGCGGGGTCGAACTGGAAATAATCGGAGCCGAGCTCCGAGACGTGCACCAGCCCCTCGACATAAACGTCGTCCAGGGCCACGAACAGCCCGAAGGACGCCACGCCGCTCACCGTGCCGGTAAACGCCTCGCCCACCTTGTCCTGCATGTAGTAGCACTTGAGCCAGGCCTCCACGTCGCGGGTGGCGTCGTCGGCCCGGCGCTCGGTCATGGAGCAGTGGGCGCCGAGAGCCTTCCAGTCCCCGGGCGAGTAGGTGCCGCCCGCCAGCACCGCCTTGATGGCCCGGTGCACCAGCAGGTCCGGGTAACGGCGGATGGGCGAGGTGAAGTGGGTGTACGACTCGTAGGCGAGCCCGAAGTGGCCCACGTTCTCCGGGCTGTAGACCGCCTGCTGCAGGGAACGAAGCATCACGGTCTGGATCAGCTGGGCGTCCGGCCGGTCCCGGATCTGGGTCAGCAGCTTGGCGTAATCCTTGGCATGGGGATCGTCGCCGCCGCCCAGGGCGAGGCCGAATTCCCGCAGGAACTCCCGCAGCCCCTCCAGCTTCTCGGGCGTGGGCCCCTCGTGGATGCGGTAGAGGGTCGCCTGGCCCCGGGACTGCAGGAAATCCGACGCGCAGACGTTGGCCGCCAGCATGCATTCCTCGATGAGGCGGTGGGCGTCGTTGCGCTTCACCGGCAGGATGCGCTCGATCTTGCCGTGCTCGTCGAAGATCATCTGGGTTTCGATGGTCTCGAAGTCGATGGCGCCGCGTTTCTCCCGGGCCTTCGCCAGGAGGCCGAACAGGCGGTGCAGGTCGCGGATGTGGGGCAGCAGCGCGCTCCGGCGGCGGGCCTCGGGGCCGTCCGGGCGGTCGAGCATGGCCGCCACCTCGGTGTAAGTCAGCCGCGCGTGGGAGCGCATCACCGCCGGATAGAAGCGGTACTTGGCCACGTCGCCCCGGGCCGTGATCTCCATCTCGCAGGCCATGCACAGCCGGTCCACGTCGGGATTGATGGAGCAGAGCCCGTTGGAGAGCACCTCGGGCAGCATGGGGATCACCCGGCGCGGGAAATACACCGAGTTGCCGCGCTCCAGGGCCTCCCGGTCCAGGGCGTCGCCGGGGCGCACGTAATGGCTCACGTCGGCGATGGCCACGTAAAGGCGGAACCCCTTCCCCTCCGACCGGCAGAACACGGCGTCGTCGAAGTCCTTCGCGGTCTCTCCGTCGATGGTCGCCAGGGGGAGGGAGCGCAGGTCCTCGCGCTTCGCGCAATCCTCCTTGCGCACCTGCCCGGGAATTTTTTTCGCCAGGCTCTCCACTTCGGGCGGAAACTCGTGGGGCAGGTCGTGCTTGCGCAGGGCAATCTCGATTTCCATCCCGGGATCGCCGTATTCGCCCAGCACCTGCACCACCCGGCCGATGGGCTGGTTGTGGTCCGAGGGCCACTCCATGATGTCCACCATCACCACCTGGCCGGAACGCGCGTTGGCGGCCTCTCCCTGGGGCACCACGATGTCCTGGCTGATGCGGCGGTTCTCCGCCACCACGAACCCGACGCCCCGCTCGGTGTAGTAGCGGCCCACCAGCCGGCCGCGGCCGCGCTCCAGGACCTCCACCACGCTGCCCTCGGGCCGGCCGCGGCGGTCGGTGCCGGTGATCCGCACCATGGCGCGGTCGCCGTGCAGCACCTTGTGCATCTGGCGCGGGGCGAGAAAGACGTCGGGGCCCTCCCCGTCAGGGACCAGGAACCCGAATCCGTCCGGATGACCTTCCACCCGGCCCGGGATCAGGTCCAGCTTGGACACGACGCAGATGGCGCCCTTGCGGTTGCGCATCACCTGGCCGTCGCGCTCCATGGCCTGGAGCCGGCGCTCGAAAGCGTCCTGTTCCGATGCCTTGATGCCGAGCAGCCGGGCCAGTTCCTCGGGCGCGAGTTTCAGTCCCTCACCGGCCAGCACCTGGAGAATGAATTCGCGGCTCGGAAGCGGATGCTCGTACTTGCGCCGCTCGCGCTCCAGGTGTGGATCCTGATTACGAAGTTTGGTGTGCTTCATTTGACAAAACAGCGTGTTGACACTAAATTACCCGTCCCTCGCTCAGGTGGCGGAATTGGTAGACGCACTAGTTTCAGGTACTAGCGCTGCGAGGCGTGGAGGTTCGAGTCCTCTCCTGGGCACCATCAAGAAAGGCCGGTCATGCGACCGGCTTTTTTGTTTCCGCCGGCACCGCCGGATATCCCAGGAACTCGAATCCCGCCGCCATCATTTGAAGGGGTGGCGCAGCACGATGGTCTCGTCACGGTCGGGGCCGGTGGAGACCATGTCCACCGGCACTTCGCAGACTTCCTCGATGCGCTTCAGGTACGCCTGCGCCGCGCCCGGCAGCTGATCAAAGCGGGTGACACCGACCGTGCTCTCCTTCCAGCCGGGCATGTCCTCGTACACCGGCTCGCAGTTGGCAATCTGCTCGGCGCCCACCGGCAGGATGTCCACCTGGGCGCCGGCCAGCTTGTAGCCCACGGCGAGGCGCACCGTCTCCACGCCGTCCAGCACGTCGAGCTTGGTCACGCACAACCCGGACACGCCGTTAATCTGAATCGAGCGCTTGAGGGCCGCCGCGTCAAACCAGCCGGTGCGCCGGGGCCGGCCGGTGGTGGCGCCGAACTCATGACCCTTGGTGGCCAGGTGCTTGCCCACCGCATCCGCCAGTTCGGTGGGAAACGGCCCCGAGCCCACCCGGGTGGTGTAGGCCTTGGTGATGCCCAGCACGTAGTGAAGCTGACCCGGACCGACGCCGGCGCCGGCCGCCGCCGCGCCCGCGATGCAGTTGCTGGAGGTCACGAAGGGATAGGTGCCGTGGTCGATATCCAGCAGCGTGCCCTGGGCGCCCTCGAACAGCAGGTTCTTGCCGGCCTTGGCCGCCTCGTACAGGGCCCGCGGCACGTCCGCCACCATGGGCTCGATGCGCTCCGCGAAGGCGAGGGTTTCGTCCATGGTCTTCTGGAAGTCGATGATGGGCGCGCTGAAGTAATTCTTGAGGACGAAGTTGTGGTAGTTGAGCATCTCCCCCAGCTTGGCGGCGAACCGGTCACGGTAGAACAGGTCCTGGAGCCGGATGGCCCGGCGCGCCACTTTGTCCTCGTAGGCGGGGCCGATGCCGCGCCCGGTGGTGCCGATCTTGCCCTCTCCCTTGGCCGCCTCCCGCGCCAGGTCCAGGGCCTGGTGGCAGGGCAGGATCAGGGGGCAAGCCTCGCTGATGCGCAGGCGCGACGCCACGTCCACGCCCGCCTTTTCCAGCATCGAGGCTTCCTCGATGAGGGCCTGCGGCGAAATGACCACGCCGTTGCCGATGTAGCAGGTCACCTGCTCGCGCATGATCCCCGAGGGCACCAGGTGCAGCACGGTCTTCTTGCCGCCGATCACCAGGGTGTGGCCCGCGTTGTGACCGCCCTGGAAGCGCACCACGCCCTGGGCGTGGTCCGTGAGCCAGTCCACCACCTTTCCCTTCCCCTCGTCGCCCCATTGGGTTCCGACGACCACCACGTTTTTGCTCATTCTTGTCGCTCCCCGCTTCTTTTGTTGCGGCGGCCCGCGCCTCAGGGGCGCCGGCTCACCACCTCCCATTTTCCGCCGCGCAACACCAGTTCCCGCTCGCAGCCGTCGTCGCCGCGGGCATCCTCATGCCCGGGCAACTCCACGACCACAACCTCCCCCGCCGCGCGCAGGACACGTATCTTCTCTGCCAGAGCCGGATCGTCGCCATGGGGCGCGCGCACCGCGGAGGGACCCTGCGTGGGGCCCGCGAGCTGGGCCAGCACCCGAAGATCGGCGCTGAACCCCGTGGCCGGACGGGCGCGCCCGAACGCCTTGCCCACCTCGTCATAGCGGCCGCCAATCGCCAGGGCCCGGGCGGAGCCCGGTGCGTAGGCCGCGAACACCACGCCGCTGTGGTAGTGGTAGCCGCGCACCTCGCACAGGTCCAGGCTCACGTCCGGAACCAGGGGGCTCAGGGCTTCCGCCAGCCGCTCCAGGTCGTCCAGGGAGCGGGAAATCCGATCGTCACGGGGCAGGCGCCGCCGCGCATCGGCCAGCGCCTCCTTCCCGCCATAGAGCTCCGGCAGGGCCAGCAGCCCGGCGCGAACCTCGCCGTCCAGTCCCGCCGTCAGCGCTTCCAGGGCCGGCACGTCCTTGGCCTGCAATGCCCGGAACAGCTCCGGTTCCGCGTCGGCGCCAAAATCGGCCATGGCCGCCAGGGCCCGGAATACTCCCATGTGCCCGAGATCCAGCTTTACCCGCTGGATCCCCGCCTCCGCCATGGATTGCAGCATCAGGCGCTGGATCTCCACGTCGCTTTCCAGCCCGCCGTGGCCGTAGATTTCCGCCCCAATCTGCAGCAGTTCCCGGGTGCCTCCGACCCCTGACGGCAGCGTGTGCACTACGGGACCGGAATAGCAGAGGCGCGTGACGCCCTTGCGGTTGAGAAGATGGGCGTCGATGCGCGCGGCCTGGGGGGTGATGTCGGCGCGCAACCCCATGAGCCGTCCCGAGAGCTGGTCCACCAGCTTGAACGTCTTCAGGTCCATGTCGCGCCCGCTTCCCGACAGCAGGGACTCCAGGTACTCGATCATGGGCGGAATCACCAGCTCGTAGCCATGGCAGCGCATGAGGTCCAGGATGCGCCGGCGCAGGACCTCGATCCGCTGCGCTTCCGCGGGAAGGATGTCCTCGATGTACTCGGGAAGGAGCCAGTTGTGCATGGTTGGGGGCCGGATCGGCACCGGGCGGGGACCGCGACGCCCGGCGCGCCGCCGCGCAATTATAAGCGGTTGTCCGGCAATGCAGAATCCCGCGGCCTAGAGGACGATGTAGAGCAGCAGCACGCCCGCCATCATGGAGGTGAGCCCGATGAAGCGGATCTGCCCGTCCGACATCTCGGTGAGGCGCCGGAACGTCTCGCGCCAGATCCCCGGAGAAAGGAAAGGCAGCAGGCCCTCGATGATCAGCATCAGCGCCAGGGCGGCCAGCAGCGTACCGCCCATGGCCTACTTGGCAGGTTTCGGACCGGGGTTGCGGAAATACTTGAAGAATTCGGATTCCGGGTCGAGCACCATCACGTCGCTCTTGTTCCGGAAGCTCTGGCGGTAGGCCTCCATACTGCGCCAGAACGAGTAAAACTCCGGGTTCTCGCCGAAAGCGCGCGCGTAGATGGCAGCGGCCTTGCTGTCGCCGTCGCCCTTGATGCGCTGGGCATCGCGATAGGCCTCGGCCAGGATCACCTCCCGCTGACGATCCGCGTCGGCCTTGATGCGCTCGGCCTCGGCGGCGCCGGTGGAACGCAACTCGTTGGCCACGCGCTTGCGCTCGGCATCCATGCGCCGGTACACGGACTCGCTCACCTCCTGCACCAGCTCCACCCGCTTGAGCCGCACGTCCATGACCAGCACGCCGATCTTGCTCGCGTCCTCGTTGGCCTTCTCGCGCATCAGGGCCATGATCTTGTCCCGCTCCCCGGACACCACCTCGTGCACGGTGCGCTTGCCGAACTCCGCGCGCAGCCCGTCGTTGAGGGTCTGCAGCAGCCGGGTCTGGGCCCGCAGTTCGTCGCCGCCGACGCTGATGTAGTACTGCTGCACATCCATGATGCGCCACTTGACGAAGTAATCCACCAGCACGTTCATTTTTTCCGACGTCAGGAAGCGCTCGGAATCGGTGGGTTCGGAGCTCAGGATGCGGCGGTCGAAGTAACGGACGTTCTGGACGATGGGAATCTTGACATGGAGGCCGGGCTTGTCATCCACCCGGACTACCTCTCCCAGCTGAAACACGATGGCCGCCTGGCGTTCGTCCACGGCGAACAGGGACAGGCTAGCAATGACCAGCACGCCCAGCAAGCCGACGATCGCCGCGATAGACTTGGGCATCAGCGGGTCTCCCTTTCGCGGTTGCGGAACGCTTCCCGCGAGCGTGTCGTGGCCGCCGCGTCAGCCGCTGGATCTGCGGGCATGGGCTTCGCGGCCGCCTCGCTTCCCGGCGCCGCCCCCGTCATCTGGATCAGCTTGTCCAGGGGCAGGAACAGGAGGTTGCCCCCCTGCCGGGACTCCACCACGATCTTGCTCGAGTTGGAGAACACCTGCTCCATGGCGTCGAAATAAAGCCGGTCCCGGGTGACCTGGGGCGCCTTGGCGTACTCGGGCAGCAGCAACTGGAAGCGCGCCGCCTCGCCTTCCGCGTTGGCTATGACCCGCTGGCGATGGCCCTCCGCCTCCTGGTTCAGACGAGAGGCCGCGCCGCGGGCCCGGGGGACCACGTCGTTGGCGTAGGCTTCGGCTTCGTTCTTGGCGCGCTCCCGGTCCTGCCCCGCCTTGACCGCATCGTCAAAGGCCGCCTGGACCTGTTCGGGAGGCTGGGCATTCTGCATGGTGACCTTGCTGATCTGAATCCCGGTGCCATAGCGATCCAGGATTTCCTGCATCAGGCGCTGGGCATTGGCCGCCACCTCTTCGCGCCCCTGATAGAGGACGAAATCCATCTTGCTCTTGCCGACGATCTCCCGGACCGCGGTCTCGGCCGCCTGCAGCACCGAGTCGTCGGGATCCCGCGTATTGAACAGGTAGTCCTTGGCATCCTTGATGATGTACTGGACGGCGAACTGCACGTCGATGATGTTCTCGTCGTCGGTGAGCATCAGCGATTCCTTGAGCACCTTGCTCTTCACGTTGTTCCGGTATCCCACTTCCACCGTGCGCACCTGGGACACGTTGACGATCTCCGCGCTCTCGACGGGGAACGGCAGATGCCAGCGCGGACCGGGCATGGTGGTTTCCACGAATTGCCCGAAGCGCAGCACAACCCCGCGCTGGCTGGCGTCCACGATGTAGAAGCCGCTGGCGATCCACACCAGCAGCAGAAGTCCGACGATGAGGCCGGGCCCGCCGCGGAAAGAGAATCCCCGGCCGCCGTCCTCCGGGGTTTCGGGACCGCCCGGCTCGCCGCCGCGCCGGCCGAACATTCCGCTCAGCCTGCGGTTGAACTGGCGCCACATTTCATCGAGGTCGGGGGGTCCGCCGCCTCCGCGGCGCCCCCACTCGGGATCATTCAAGCCCATTGCCCTGCTTCGTGTGTGTTGAGATGTGCCCTCAGGCGTGCCGCAACTCGGCGGCCCGGCCCGTGGCCGTTGGTGTCCTGGAATCCGCGGCAAGTTCCCGGCGGCGATGGGCCGCGGCCGTCTCGCCGAGCGCGGCTCGCAACAGATCCATTCCTTCGCCGGTGCGGGCGCTCACGCGAACCGTGCTGATGTTACCACACTGGTCCCGGTGAACCTCCGGCGCCAACCCGGTGAGATCGGCCTTGTTGAGCACCAGGATCTGGGGAATGGCGTCGGCGCCGATCTCGGCCAGCACTTTGTTCACCTCGTCGATTTGCTCCTCGCGGTTGGGGCTCGCCCCGTCCACCACGTGCAGCAGGAGATCGGCGCGCACCGTCTCCTCCAGTGTCGCGTGGAACGACGCCACCAGGGCATGGGGCAGATGACGGATGAATCCCACCGTGTCCGAGATGACCACCGGCCCGTAGTCGGCGATGTGGACGCGGCGGGTGGTGGTGTCCAGGGTCGCGAACAGCTGGTCCGCGGCGTACGCCCCCGCCCGGGTCAGGGCGTTGAAGAGCGTGGATTTCCCGGCGTTGGTGTAACCCACGATTGAAACGGAGATCACTCCGGCCCGGCCGCGGGCCCTGCGCTGGATCTCCCGCTGCTTCTCGAGGCGGGCGAGGCGCTCCTTGAGCACCTTGACCCGGCGCCCGATCAGGCGGCGGTCGGTCTCCAGCTGGGTCTCGCCGGGGCCCCGCAGCCCGATACCGCCCTTCTGCCGTTCCAGGTGCGTCCAGCCACCCACCAGCCGGGTGGCAAGGTGCTCAAGCTGCGCCAGTTCCACCTGCAGCTTTCCCGCGTGGCTCTTGGCGCGCTGGGCGAAGATGTCCAGGATGAGGGCCGTGCGATCGATCACCCGGCACTTGAGCCGCTCCTCCAGGTTGCGCTGCTGGGCGGGACTGAGGTCGTGATCGAAGATCACCACCGAGGCGCCGGTCGCAGACACGGCGTCCGCGACTTCGTCCACCTTGCCCTTGCCCGCATAGAGGGCCGCGTCGGGGCGGTCGCGCCGGCCCTCGATCACCGCACGGGTCGGGACCTTCGCGCTGTCCGCCAGGTGAATCAGCTCGTTCAGGCTTTCGGCGTGGTTGATCTCGCCGAAATCGAGGCTTACCAGTACGGCGCTATCGCCGCCGCCGCGGCGCTCAAGCATCAGAACCGGCAGGCGCCTCGTAGGGAATGTTGACCGCCCTGGACGGAACCACGGTGGAAATGGCGTGCTTGTACACCATCTGGGTCACCGTGTTTCTCAACAACACCACGTACTGGTCGAAGGAATCGATCTGGCCCTGGAGCTTGATGCCATTCACCAGGTAAATCGATACCGGAATGTGTTCCTTCCGCAGGATGTTGAGAAACGGGTCTTGTAGCAACTGCCCTTTACCGCTCATGAGAGGCTCCTTGGCCTTGTAGTTATTGAAAAAAACACCGTGACTTTACTGTAAATCTTGGACTAAAGCCATAGCCGGGCGTTCAACCGTATTCCCAAAGTCTTATCGCTTTTTTCCCGCATATGGGTTGCGCCCGGTGCGAAACTCGATCCTGAGCGGCGTCCCCTGGAGCTTGAACGCGTCCCGGAACCACCCCTCCAGGTAGCGGCGGTAGCTGTCCGGCACCCGCTGCAGGGAGTTGCCATGGATCACCACGATGGGCGGATTCATGCCGCCCTGGTGGGCAAACCGCAGCTTCGGCCGGATGAACCCGGACCGGGGGGGTGCCTGGCGCTCCACCGCCTCGATGAGGACCCGGGTCAGGCGGGGGGTGGGAAGTTTGGCCATGGCGGCCTCGTAGGCGGCGTCCACGGCCGGCAGCAGGTCTCGCAACCCGAGCCCGGTCAGGGCCGACACGAAATGGATCCGGGCGAAAGCCAGGAAGCCGAGCTTGCGGGCCAGATCCCGCTTGGCCGCATCGCGGCGGTCGGCGTCCAGGCCGTCCCACTTGTTCACGGCCACCACCAGGGCGCGGCCGGCCTCCAGGATAAAACTCGCAATATGGGCATCCTGCTCCGAGATGTCCTGGCGCGCATCCAGCACCAGCAGCACCACGTTGGCGTCGTCGATGGCCTGGAGGGTCTTCACCACGGAGAATTTCTCGACTGCCTCGAACACCTTGCCCCGGCGGCGCACCCCCGCCGTGTCCACCAGGGTGTAACGGCGCCCGCCCCGCTCGAAGTCCACCTCGATGCTGTCCCGGGTGGTGCCCGGCTGGTCGAAAACGATCAGCCGCTCTTCGCCAAGGAGGGCGTTTACCAGGGTGGACTTGCCCACGTTGGGGCGCCCCACCACCGCCACCCGCGGATGACGGCCCCAAGCCGCCTCCTCGCTTTCCGGAGCGTACCCCTCCAGGGCCCGCTCCATGAGCAGCGTCACGTTGTCCCCGTGGGCTGAGGAGATGGGAATCGGCTCTCCCAATCCCAACTCGTAGAATTCCGCGGCGACCGCGTCCGCGGTCATGCCCTCGGCCTTGTTCACCGCCAGCAGCACCCGACGTCCGGTCTTGCGCAACTCGCTGGCGATCGCCGCATCGTGGGGATGGAGCCCGCTGCGGCCGTCCACGATGAAGACCGCCACTTCCGACTCGTCGATGGCCTGGCGCGTCTGCTTCGCCATTTCCGCGAAGATGCCCTCCTTGGCCACCGGCTCGAATCCCCCGGTGTCAACGACCAGGAACGGGATATCTCCCATCCGCCCGTGCCCGTAGTGGCGGTCCCGGGTCAGTCCCGGAAAATCGGCGACCAATGCCGCCCGGCTGCGGGTGAGGCGGTTGAAGAGGGTCGATTTGCCGACGTTGGGCCGGCCGACGAGCACGACGGTGGGTTTCATGAATCAGGAACTCTGGCGGGGGATCTGGGCTCGGCGCCCTCGGGGCATGGCGGATGCGCCACCCCGGGACCGTTGCCTCAAGGCACCTGGATGACGAACAGGCCGCCCTTGCGGGTCTGCACCAGGATGCGATCGTCCACAATGACCGGCCTGGCGGCGATGGCGCTGCCGTCGGTCGGAATCCGGCCGACGAAGGAGCCGTCCTCCTGGCTCAGAAAATGAACATAGCCCTCCAGGTCCCCCACCACGATCAGGGTCCCGGCGATCTGGGGCGCGGTCACCCGCCGGTTGAGCAGCTTGTCCTGCCGCCAGACGCTGGCGCCGGTTTCCCTGCCGAAAGCCTGCACCCCGCCCCGATCGTCGGTGACATAGACGTAGCGCCTGTCCATGGCCAGGCCCGCGTAACTGGAAACATCCCGCGCCCAGAGCAGGCTGCCGCCCCGGGGCTCGAAGCAGGCCAGCCGGCCTTGGTACGCCACCGCGCAGATCTGGGTGTCATCCAGAACCGGCGCGCTGGTGATGTCGGTGACCCGCTCCAGCTCCGTGGTGCCTTTCGGCAGCGCCACGGGAGCCTCCCAGCCCACGGACCCGTTGGCAAGATTGAGGGCCACCAGCTTCCCTCCGGGGAACCCGGCGAAGACGGCGCCCCGGTAAACCGTGAGTCCCGAGGTGCTGCGTATGGTGAGCGGAGGATTGGCGCGCTGATACACCCACTTGCGCTTGCCGTCCGCGGCGTCGAACGCGAACAGGCGCGAGTCCGTGGTGCGAACCACCACGACGCCCTCCGCCACGCGGGCCGGCGCCAGCACCTCGCTGCGAACATCCGCCTTCCACTTCAGTTCGCCGTCGCCGCCGAAACCCAGAACCTCTCCGCGCATGCTGGTCACCACGGCCATGCCACCACCCGCCCCCACGCCGCCGGAAAACGCCTGGCCGGTGCGGTTCCGCCAGAGCAATGTGCCGGTGGACCGGTCGAACCAGGAAATCTCTCCCGAGTGGGACGCCACGGCGATCACATCGGCATCAATGCCGGGATAAAAGACGAAGTTCTCGGCCTCCCCGACGCTTCCCTGCCAGGCAATGACCGGCAAAATGGTCGCGTTGATGGCGGGAAGCGGTGCCGGCTGGGCGGCGGGGTCGACCGAGTCCCAGAGGCCGAAGCCGGTGGATATCTTCTCCGCCATGCCCGAACAGCCGGCCAGGGCGAGAAGCAGTACGGACCCGGCGATCCATCGCCGGGCCTTCAGCCCCCCCGTGCCCACGCCTCGCACCGCCCGCGCCATTCCGCCCCTGCCGTCAGCTGCCCAGGGATTCGAGCTTGAGCTCGACGAATCCGCGGTAGGGGCTGCCGGCATCCATCTTCTCGAGGGCCGCTTGGTACGCGGACTTCGCCTCGGCAGTCTTGCCCTGGGCCGCCAGCACGTCACCTTTCATGTCGCTGAAAAGAGGCGCGTACGCCGGCGTGGGGCTTCCGTCCAGGGCCTTGAGGGCCTCGTCGTAGCTTTTCTCGTCCAGCAGCACCCCCGCCAGACGCAACCGCGCCACATCCCGCAGTTCCTCTTCCTTGGCATTGGCCATGGCCCAGCGCAGGCGGGTCTTGGCGCCGGCCAGGTCCCCGGCCTCGTATTCGGTCCGGGCCAGGGCCAGGGCCGCCCGGGGCGCATAGGCGCTTCCGGAAAACTTCTCCATGATCTGCGCCGCCGCCGACTTGGCCTTGTCCGCCTCCCGCGCGGTCAGCGCCTTTTCCATCTGGGTGTAGAGCTGCGCCGCCTGCTCGGCCTGAGAGTTCTGGTACCAGCGCCAGCCCTGGATGCCGGCGACACTGCCAAAAAACAGGACCAGGGCAGCGAGCACGGTGTTTCCGTACTCGTCCCACCAGGTCTTGAGCTTGTCTATGGTTTCCTGCTCTTCCGGATCGTATGCCATCTGCCTTCTCTCTTTGCCTAGTTCACGTCAACCGTTCCGCATGCCCTTGACCAGATTCGCGGCCTCGCCCAGTCCGGCGCGCGCCTGCTCGCCCAGGACCCGCAGGGGCTTCACGCCGAGCTCCCCGGCCTGGGCTTCCTCGTCGCCGATGATCACCGCGGCCAGGGCCCCGCTGGCATCCGCCTTCTTCATCTGGGCCTTGAAATTCCCGCCTCCGCAATGGACCAGCACCGAGAGCCCCAGGGACCGCAGCTCTTCGGCCACCTGCGGCGCCCAGGCATCCGCCGCCCCACCCTGGTGAACCAGGTAGACGTCGGGAACCACCGGGGGTACCGGCACCCCGGAATCCTGCATCAGCGCCAACAGCCGCTCGACGCCCATGGCAAACCCGCAGGCGGGCGCCGGCTTTCCACCCAGCTGCTCCACGAGCCCGTCGTAGCGGCCGCCGGCGCAAACCGTTCCCTGGGCCCCCAGTCGCGTGGTCACCCACTCGAACACGGTGCGGTTGTAGTAATCAAGACCGCGCACCAGCCGGGGATTGATGCGAAACGCGATGTTATGCGCCCGCAGCATCTCCTGCAATTGCTCGAAGTGGCGCAGGGAATCCTCGTCCAGGTCCTCCATGAGCCGGGGCGCAGCCTCGATCAGGCCCTGCATCGCCGGGTTCTTGCTGTCCAGGATGCGCAGGGGATTGGTCTCCAGGCGGCGGCGTGAATCCGCGTCCAGGTCCGCCTGGTGGCGCTCGAAGAACTGCACCAGGCGGGCGCGGTGCCGCGCCCGCGCCTCGGCGTCCCCGAGGGTGCCGATTTCCAGGCTCACGTCCGCGAGGCCCAGCCGAGTCCAGAGCCGCCCTCCCATCACGATGTGCTCGGCGTCGATGTCCGGCCCCGGGAATCCCAGGGCCTCCACTCCCACCTGGTAGAACTGGCGGTAGCGCCCCTTCTGGGGGCGCTCGTGGCGAAACATGGGCCCCGTGTAATACAGCCGCTGGGGGCCGTTGTAGAGCAGGTTGTGCTCCAGCACGGCGCGCACGCAGGAGGCGGTTCCCTCCGGGCGCAGGGTGAGGCTTTCGTTGTTGAGCTGGTCGATGAAGGTGTACATCTCCTTCTCGACGATGTCGGTCACCTCGCCGATGGAGCGCACGAATAGCTCCGTGCGCTCCACCAGGGGCATGCGCAGGGCCCGGTATCCGTAGGCGCGCAGCCAGTCGCGCACCGTGTCCTCGAAGAAGTCCCACAGGTGCGCCTCCGACGGGAGGACGTCGTTCATCCCCCGGATGGCTTGGATAGTTCTGCTCATGAAACAGGCGGGCGGCCCGGTCAGGCCGCGTGCTCCGCGCCGCCGCGGGCGCCGCGGCCGTAGCGCGTCTCCACGTAGTCCTCGACAATCTTCTTGAACTCTTCGGCGATGTTCTCGCCCTTCAGCGTCACCGTCTTCTCCCCGTCCACGAACACCGGGGCCACCGGCCGCTCCCCTGACCCCGGCAGGCTGATGCCCACGTTGGCATGCTTGCTCTCCCCCGGCCCGTTCACCACGCAGCCCATCACGGCCACGGTCATGTCTTCCACGCCGGGGTAGCGGTCCCGCCACCGGGGCATACGGCCCCTTAGAAAATCCTGGATCTCCGCCGCCAGCTGCTGGAAGAAGGTGCTGGTGGTGCGCCCGCAGCCGGGGCACGCCGCCACCATGGGGGTGAAGGAACGCAGGCCCATGGTCTGCAGGATCTCCTGGGCGACGACCACTTCCTGGGTGCGCGGCCCTCCGGGCTCTGGCGTCAGGGACACCCGGATGGTGTCGCCGATCCCCTCCTGCAGCAGCACCGCCAGGGCGGCGGTGGAGGCGACAATGCCCTTGGACCCCATGCCCGCCTCCGTGAGCCCCAGATGGAGCGCGTGATCGCAGCGGGCCGCGAGGTCCCGGTAAACCCGGATCAGGTCCTGCACCCCGCTCATCTTGCACGAGAGCACGATGCGGTCCCGGGGGAGCCCCAGCCGTTCCGCCCGCTCGGCGCTGTCCAGCGCCGAGCGCACCATGGCTTCGCGCATGACCTCGGGGGCGGCCTTGGGCTGCGCAAGTCGCCCGTTCTCGTCCATGAGCCGGGCCATCAGCTCTGGGTCCAGGCTGCCCCAATTGACGCCGATGCGAACGGCCTTGCCCAGGCGGCAGGCAGTCTCGATCATGAACGCGAACTGCTCATCCCGCTTCTCACCGCGGCCCACATTGCCGGGATTGATGCGGTACTTGTCCAGCGCCTCGGCGCAACCGGGGAACTGGGCCAGCAGCTTGTGACCGTTGAAATGAAAGTCGCCGATGAGGGGGACCTTGACCCCCATGCCGATCAGGCGGTCGCGGATCTCGGGCACCGCCCCGGCGGCCTCGGCGCTGTTCACCGTGATGCGCACCAGCTCCGAGCCTGCCGCTGCCAGCTCCGCCACCTGGCGCACGGTGGCGGCCACATCGGCGGTATCGGTGTTGGTCATGGATTGGACAATGACCGGCGCCCCGCCGCCCATGACCACGTCCGCCACGCGCACGGCGCGCGCGGCGCGCCGGCCGGAAACGTCGGAATCTGAAACGCTGCTGATCATGGCCGACGGAGGCTTCCGTTCACTTTAGGGTAATGCGCGCCACCCCGGCCTTGGAATGGGGCGCCAGATCCACGGCCTCGCCGTTGAAATAAACCTTCACCAGGGATGCGTTTCCGATCACCAGCGAAAGCGGCGGCTTTCCTTCCACCGTCCTGGTCGCGCCTTCCCGGCCGATTTGGGAGTAGATGGGTTTTCCTTCGCTGTCGCGGATTTCCGCCCAGGACTCCCCCTGGAATTCCAGCCGGATCTTGCCGGAGGCGGCCGGCGGCGCTTCCGCCGGGGGAGGAGCCGCGGGTTCGGCTGCGGCCGGCGGGGGAACCGCTTCCATGACCGGGGCCGGCGTCGGAAGGGGGACCGGCTGCACCGCAATGACAGGTTCGGGTGCCGGCTTGGGAATCGGCTGCGCGACTGGTTCCGGGAGCGGCGACGCCACTTCCAAAGGCAGGGGAAGATATGTCCGGTAGCCTTCGAACACCAGCAGCCCCGCGGCCAGCAGCAGCAGCGCCCCCAGCGCCATCACCCGGCTCCAGGATCTCTTCTGCTCTGTCGGGAAAGGGATTTCCTTGGATTCCGGGGCAAGCTGGGAGCGCTCCGGGTTGGGCGCGTAAGCTTCCAGGGAATCCAGCAGCGGCCTGGGATCCAGCTGCAGCAGCCGGGCGTAGTTGCCCACGAACCCCCGCACGAACGGCCCCCCGGGAAGCCGGTGGTACTCGTCGGCCTCGATGGCCTCCACCTGCCGAGGCGATAGCCGCAGCATGCGCGCCACGTCGGACACCGACATGGCCAGGTGTTCCCGCGCCTCCTTCAGGACCGTACCCGGCCTGGGGCCCGCCGGGGCAGGAGCCGCATCCTGCTGGGTTTCCGCCGAATCCTGCATCAGTCGAATTTCCCGCTCTGGAGGAGCTGAGCCTGGGGAGAGTTGGGAAAGTCCCGGCGCAGCTGCCGCCCCGTCTCCGCTTCCGTCTGACGGTCCCCCAGTTTCCGGTGCACCCGCACGGCGAGCCAGAGGCTCTCCGCCGTGGGCGCGCTCACCCGGGCGAACCGGTCGAGCTGGGTTCGCGCCTCCTTGTACTCGCCTCGCTCATAGCTCACGTCGGCGAGGCCCAGAATCGCCCGCGCGTAATTCGGGCGGGCCTTCAGGGCCTGGAAGTAATAGCCGTCGGCCGCCGCCAGGTCGCCCTTGGCCCGGGCGCAGTCCCCGGCGTTGTTGAGCGCTTTCTCCGGCGTCTGATACAGGGGATTGCGCAGGGCCAGCATGAACTGCTTGATCCCTTCCTCTTCCCGCTTGCTCCGGCACAGAAACCAGCCGTAGTTATTGCGGGTGTCCGAGTCGTTGGGATTGACGGCGATGGCCTGGTCGAACACCTGCTGGGCAGACGCGTTCTGTCCCAGCTCCATATAGGTCAGGCCCAGAATGTTGAGGGCGGGCACGTAGCTGGAATCGTCCTGCAGCGCCTTGTTGGCCTCTTCCAGGGCCACGGCGTAGTTGCGCCCGGCGTAGTACATGGCCGCCAGCCGGGCATGGAGCTGGGCCTTTTCGTTGGGAGATTTTTCGGCCTGTTCCCGCTGCTCGTAGGGAACCGAAATGTCCGAAGGCTTGGGTTGCGTGGCGCAACCGCCCGCCAGCACCAGGGCCAGCAGCAAAAAAAG
>Ga0210362_1449406_pt1 | contig 24233 bp, 18 predicted proteins | sample S625metaT_FD_159713 | JGI IMG/M metagenome (GOLD analysis project Ga0210362, IMG submission 159713) | Metatranscriptome of estuarine sediment microbial communities from the Columbia River estuary, Oregon, United States - S.625 (Metagenome... | ecosystem: Environmental > Aquatic > Marine >... | reverse complement strand
AGCAGGGTGCGCATGTCGCTGGAGAGCCCGGAGACGCCGAGCAGCCCCGACTTCTTGTGCAGCAGGGTCTCGATGGCGCGGGCGTCCATCTTCATCTCGTCCATGAGGTAGAGCACCACCCCGGGATCGATGTTGCCCGGCCGGGTACCCATGGGCAGCCCGTCCATGGCCGTGAAGCCCATGGTGCTGGCTACGCTCTTGCCCCCCTTGATGGCGCACATGCTGGCGCCGTTGCCCAGGTGCAGCACCACGGTGCGGCCCGCGGCGGCGCGGCCGTCGTATTGCGCCAGCACCGAGGCGATGTATTCGTAGGACAGGCCGTGGAAGCCATAGCGGCGCACCCCGCGCTCGGTGATCTCCGCCGGCAGGGCAAAAGCCTGGGCCACCGCTCGCTGGCCGTGGTGGAAACCGGTGTCGAAGCAGGCCACCTGGGGAGCGTCAGGGGCGGACTTGAGCAGCGCCTTGATGGGTGACAGGTTGTGGGGCTGGTGCAGCGGCGCCAGGGGTACATATTTCTCCAGGGTGGCCAGCACCTCCGGGGTGATCCGCACCGGCGCGGCGTGATCCTCGCCCCCGTGCACCACCCGGTGGCCGACCGCGACCAGCCGGTGGCCGGCCGCGCGCTCCCGCAGGAAGCCCCGCAGGTAGTCGATGGCCCCGTCGTGCCCCAGCGCCTCGCCCGCCTTCCACTTGCGCTCGGAAACCAGGGTTCCCTTCGCATCCTTGGCCTCGAAGCCCGGCGCGGTGTAAAGCCCTTCCAGTTGACCTCGGAGCATCAGCTCCGGTCCCCCCGCGTTGTCGAGGAACAGGGAGTACTTGATGCTCGAGGAACCTGCGTTCAGAACCAGGATGGCGTCGGCCATGGGCTGCTCCTCAGACGACGGTTTTGAGCGCTGCCTCGCGCCGGGCCTGGGCCACCAGGGCGGCGATGGCGCAGGAGGCGAGCCGGGTCGTCACCGAGTCAGCGCGGCTGGTGAGGATGATGGGCACCCGGGCCCCCAGCACGATGCCGGCGGCGTCGGCTTCGGCCATGAAGGAGAGGCTCTTGGCCAGCATGTTGCCCGCCTCCAGGTCCGGCACCACCAGGATGTCGGCCTGGCCCGCCACCGGCGAGTCGATCTTCTTGATCTTCGCGGCGGTGAGATTGATGGCGTTGTCCAGCGCCAGGGGGCCGTCCAGGATGCCGCCGGTGATCTGGCCCCGGTCCGCCATCTTGCACAGCGCCCCCGCTTCCACGGTGGAGGGTACCTTGGGGTTCACCGTCTCCATGGCGGAGAGGATCGCCACCTTCGGCTTCTCCAGCCCCAGGGCAATGGCCATGTCAATGGCGTTCTGGATGATGTGCACCTTGTCTTCCATGGTGGGGAAGATGTTGATGGCGGCGTCGGTGATGACGATGGCGCGGTCCAGGGCCGGGACGTCCATCACGAAGCAGTGGCTGATGCGCCGCGCCGTGCGCAGCCCCGCGTCCTTGCGCACCACCGCCCCCATCAGCTCGTCGGTGTGCAGGCTGCCCTTCATCAGCATTTCCGCCTTGCCCTCGCTGGCCAGGCGCACCGCCGCCTCCGCCGAGGCTTGGCTGTGGGGAGCGTCCACGATCTCGAAACGGGAGATGTCGATGCCGTGCTGCTTTGCGACGGCCTCGATGCGGGCCCGCGGCCCCACCAGGATGGGTTTGAGGATACCCAGTTCCGCCGCTTCCACGGCTCCCCGGAGCGAACTCTCGTCACAGGGGTGGGCCACCGCGGTGGGCGTCGGCGGCAGGGCCTTGCAGCGCGCCAGCAGGCGCTCGTACTTCTCGTGCTTGCGACTCATGGGTTGGTTGCCTTTCTGGACGGTCCGGAAAGCAGGCCGCGGCGGCCCTGCCGCCGCGGGCGAAGCATATCCTGTGGCGAGATCAGGCGCCCTTGGTGCGCTTGACCGCGGCGAGTTTGGGCGGCGCCTTCCCCAGCACCTCGCGGATGCGATCGACCATGGCGAGCTGCGCCTGGGAGGGATTGAACTGGCGCAGCCGCTCGTCGGCAAACAGCCGGTCCAGAAACTGAAAGAGCCGGTCCCTGTCGGCGCGGTCGGCGAGCAGCTCCGGCAGCGTGGCAATCGCCCGCTCCGGCTCGTAGCGCACGATGATGTCCTGCTCGCCCCGGATGCGGCGGCGCTGGTCATCGCTGAGCTGGGGCAGCAGGTCGCGGTAGTCCTCCATCATCTCCTTCCTGGTGTGCAGCGTCTCCAGGGGCAGCGGCTCGCCGTGCCGCGCCAGCAGGGCGCCCATGCGGGTGAGGGCCTCGGCATAACCGCCGCGGCCCATGGCGGCCAGGGCCTCTTTCACCACCGGCAGCTCCCGGGGGTCTATTGTCGACGGCTCCTGCTCCGCTTCGTGCTTGTCCGCGAGGTAGAGGGAGAACAGATTGCCGTAAGTCTGGAAGAAGGCCGCCTCGCTGGCCGCGTCGCGCATCGCCCGGTAGTACTCCAGGGAGGCGCTCAGGACGTCCGAGCCCAGGCGCTCGAGCCGGCGCTGGGGCTGGCCGGGGCCGGCCGGCTTGCGGTTGGCCTTCACCATTTCCGCCATGGGCCCGATCCACTGCAGCCAGGGATTGAGGTCGGAGAAACCCCAGCGCTGGGCGCGCAGGGGATGGAATTCCTGCTGCAGCTTGGCGGAGTAGTCGTCGGACATGGCCTGCACCAGGGGTTGGGCGAACAACTCATAGGCCCGCTGATTGAACTCGGAGACGGCTTCGACGGCCTCGAAGGGCTTTTCGTCCGCCCGCTTGAACCGGTTCAGGCGCCCCACGATGTCCTCCAGCCGGCGCTCCGTGAACTCCACCTCGTACTCAGTCTCGCCGCCCTTGCCCTTCACTTCGTTGATGCGCATGCCATAAAGCCCGGCCGGCAGCGCCTCCACGCTTTTCATCACCGACACGATCTGGGCATGCTCCTTCTTCGCCACCTTGCCGGAGACGAAGATGCCCAGGTGGCCGATGTCTTCATGCATGAGGCCCACGATCACCTGGCCCCGGGCCTTGATCTCGTCGGTGCTGCCGTAGACGTCGGCCACCCAGTTGAAGGCCTGCTGCGGCGGCGTGATGTTGTCGCCCATGGAGGCGAACAGGATGATGGGCGATTTGATTTCCCGCAGGTCGAAGATGCTGCCATTCCGGGCCCGCTCCCCGCCCGTCCACAGCTTGTTCCCCACGAACAGGTTGCGCACGATCCACTCGATCTCCTCCTTGTTGAGGAGGTAGAAGCCGCCCCACCAGCGCTCGAATTCCAGGAACCGCGGCGGCTCGGTGTCCACGTTGGCGAACAGGTGGTAGTACTTGTCCCAGAAGGTGTTGGCCGGATGCAGGTTCTCGAAGTTCTGCACCAGCCAGGCGCCGTCGAACACGCCATTGCCCATGTCCGCCGTCATGGACGCCAGCCAGGTGCCCCCCAGCATGCCGCCGGAGTAGCGCATGGGGTTGTCGCCCTCGCCCTCCTGCCAGGCGCCCCCCCAGTAGGACATGGGCGCGCCATTGATCACGATGGGGCCGGTGTCGTCCGGATTCGCCGCCGCCAGCATCATCGCCGCCCAGCCGCCCTGGCAGTTGCCCACGATCACCGGCTTCGGGCTTTCGGGGTGCAGTTCCCGCACCTTGCGTACGAAGCGGGCTTCCGCCTCGCACACGTCGAGCAGCGTCTGTCCCGGCACCGGCTCCGGATAGAAGCTCACGAAATAAACGGGGTGGCCGTCGCGCAGGGCGACGCCCACCTGGGAGTCGTCCTTGAACCCGCCGATGCCCGGACCGTGGCCGGCGCGGGGATCAATGATGACGTAGGGGCGGCGCTTCGGATCCACGGTGACCCCCTCCGGCGGAATGATGCGCAGGAGGGCATAGTTGACCGGGCGCTCCAGGTTGCGGCCGTCCAGGACCGTTTCGTACTGGAAGTGCAGCACCGGGGGCTTGCCGGCGCGCTCGTGAGCCACGAACTGGTTGCCGCGCTGGCGCAGGGTGTCCCAGAACAGGACCGAGCGTTGCGCGAAGTCCACGGCGTATTCGCCCCACCCCTGCCACCACTCCCAGGGCCGCGCCGCGCTGCCTTCCAGGGCCTCCCGGTTCCGCTCCCAGCCCTCCTTGATCTGCTCCTGGAACCGCTGGAGCGCGGTCCGGCTGCGGTGTTCGTAGAGCCGGGCGACTTTCACAGCCAAGTCATGGCTCTGGACGAGTTTCTGGGATTGGTCACGCATTGGGTTCTCCTTCGGCCGGGTCGTTGGTTGCGAGAAACTGCGGAGTTGAGGGGGGATGCCAAGGGCTCCTGGGGACTGCGGGCGCCGGAATTTCCGAGGCGCTGCACACATAGAGAGAATAGCACATCCATGGCCGATTTCCGCAGCGCAGTATAACGAAATAATTTGTTTAATTAACAGGTTAAAATCATGAAATCATGCGCGACAATCGGGCTGCCTGGGATCGAATGCGGGCGACATTTCCGGGTTATGCTGCGGCTTGGCGGCGCTGATTTCGCGGTTCACCTGGAATTGCCTCCGGCCCAACGGACGCGGCCGGGGGTGGGAAATATCCGACCCGCCATCCACATCGCGTTGTCACCCCGCACCCGGACCCTCCACCTTAACCTTATAATGCCGGGGCCCTTTCTCGGTGGAGAACGCCATGGCAAACCTCATGGGGTGCCGAATGCTTAAATTTGTCAGTGTGTCGTGCCTCGCGCTCGCCGGCCTGCTTGTCGCTTCCCCCGGGGAATCGGCAACGGAGCCCGCGGCGCAAGCCCAGCGCCCGCGCATCGGCCTCGTACTGGGCGGAGGTGGCGCCAAGGGGGCGGCACATATAGGCGTGATCAAGGTGCTGGAGGAGATGCGCGTCCCGGTGGATTGCATCGCCGGCACTTCCATGGGCGCCATCGTCGGCGCCGCCTACGCAACCGGGTTGAGTTCCGAGGAACTGCAGAAAGTCATCACATCCGTGAACTGGAAGGAGGTCCTGTCGAGCGCGCCCCGGGACGAGGTACCGGTCCAGCGCAAGCGATTTGATTTCATCTTCACCAACGGCCTGGAACTGGGATTGAAGGACGGCAAGGTGGAGTTTCCCAAAGGATTCGTGCCCACGCACCAGGTAGAGGATCTGTTTCGAAGCATCGTGGCCGGGGCGCGCCAGACCGAGGACTTTACCGAGCTTCCCATACCGTTCAAGGCGGTGGCGACGGATATCGAGTCCGGCGAGATGGTGGTGATGGACCGGGGCGACCTGACGGTAGCCATGCGCGCCAGCATGGCGGTTCCCGGGGCCTTCGCCCCGGTGGACCGGGAGGGCAAGCTACTGGTGGACGGAATGCTGGTGCGCAACCTCCCCGTGGACGTGGCGCGGAAGACCTGCGCCGACGTGGTGATCGCGGTCCCGGTTTCCAACCCGTCCATGAAACGCGCCGATCTCAACAATGCGCTGGCCGTGATGGGCCAGGCCATGAACGTGGCCATCGAGGCCAACGAGAAGGCCCAACTCGCCACACTGACCGAGCGGGACGTTGCCGTCCCGGTGGTCCTTCAGGACATTGGCTCGGGTGATTTCGCCAAGGTGCCGGAAGCGATTCCCATCGGCGAAGCCGCGGCGCGCCAGGCGGGCGACAAGCTCGGACGCTACAGCTTGAGCCCCGAAGCCTACGCCTCCTGGCGGGCGGGGGTGGGGCAGGTCGCCGGCGCTCCCAAGGTCAAACTGGACGAGGTGCGGCTCACCGGACTCGAATACACCAATCCGGAAGTGATCTCGACCCTGATCGAGGCCAAACCCGGCGACACCTATGATCCGGCTAAGGCCGCGGCAGATGCCGACCGCATCGTCGCCAGCGGCGATTTTGACGCCGTCAGCTACCAGATCAGCGCCGAGGGCGAACGCAACGTCCTTGCCTACAATGCCGAGGAGAAAGAGCGCGGCCCCGGCTACCTGCAGTTCGACCTCAACCTTTCCACGGACCTCCAGGGCGAGACCTTCTGGGGCATCCGGGTGGATTACAACCGGCGCTGGCTCAATTCCCTGGGCGGGGAGTGGCGCGCCTCGTTCCAGCTGGGCTCGCCGATAGCGTTCTTCACCGAGTTTTACCAGCCGCTGGACGTGGGGCGCCGGTTTTTCCTGGCACCCCGGTTCCTCGCGTCTAAGAACGAGGATGACATCTTCGTGGACGGTCAGCGCGTCGCCCGCTTCGATACCACGCGCTGGGGTTTCGGGCTGGACGCCGGCGTTGCCCTGGGCACCTGGGGCGAGGCGCGGGCCGGGCTGGAATTTGGCGGGCTGGATTCCAAGCAGGAGGTCGGCACCCTGCCCTTCGAGCCGGGGCACGGGAGCCAGGGGGGCGTCAGCGGCAGGTTCATCTATGACCAGCTCGACAAGGCGGTGTTTCCGACCACAGGGCATCGCGGCGGGCTCCGTGGTTTCTCCTCTCAGACGGGGCTGGGCGCGGACGAATCCTACAGCCTGGTGGAGGCCACTTGGCAGTCGGTGATCCCCTGGGGCCGCAACGTCCTGACTTTCGGGGTCCGGGGCGGTTCCGACCTGGGAACCGAGGTGCCGTTTTACGACCAGTTCACCCTCGGCGGGCCGTTTACCCTTTCCGGCTACAAGATCAACTCCCTGAGGGGGCGGGAGTACGCGTTAGCGAGCGCCAGTTTCCGGCGCCGCATAGCGGATATCGACGAGACCTTCGGCACCGGGGTGTATATCGGCGGGACGCTGGAGGCGGGCAACATGTTCGAGCGGCTGGATCGCACGACCGCCAAGGGCCTGCTGCTGGGCGGCGCGGTGTACGTCGCCGTGGACAGCAAGCTGGGCCCCATCTACATCTCCTACGGCGTCTCGGAAAACGGGGAGCGCGCGGCCTATCTCACCATCGGGACGCCGCTCGACGCTTTACGACCGTAGAGGTTGTTCGGAGGCTTGCTAGGTGTGGCCGGGGGACTGGTCCGGCGCCGCCACCACCTGAACCTGCAGGGGGCGGCTCGCGTCCAGGTGCACGTCGCGCTGCGGGAAGGCGATCACGATGCCGTGCTCCGAGAAGGTCTTCTCGATCATGAAGCGCAGGTCGCTTAGCACCACCCGCGACACGAGCTTCGGCCCCAGCTCCAGCCATACGTAGAAGCCGAAAATCAGCGCGTCGTCGCCGAAATCCTCGAACAGGACCTCCGGAGGCGGGTCTTTCAAAACCAGGCCGTGGCGGTCGGCCACCGCGCGTAGCAGGTCGGCGACCTCCTTTACCGGGGAGCCGTAGGCGACCCCGATCTTGATCGGGTATCTCACCCGCCGGTTGGTGAGCGTCCAGTTGGTGACGTTCTGCTCTATGAACGTGCTGTTGGGCACCAGCGTCTCGATGCCATTGATGTTGCGAATGGTGCAGGAGCGGACGTTGATGTCGGTGACTTCGCCGCGGATGTCCCCCACCTCGACGATGTCCCCGGGACGGAACGGGCGCTCCACGAGCAGCATCATCCCGCTGATCAGGTTCTTGAGCAGGGTCTGCATCCCGAAGCCGGCGCCGATGGCGATGGCGCCCCCCAGGAACGCGAACACCGTCAGCGGAATCTTCACCACCTCCAGGCTGATCAGCAGCAGGATGAGAATGGTGACGGCGAGAATCCACTTGCGCGCGATCCGTGCCTGGGTGGCGTCCACGTTCCAGCGGCGGACGGCGACACGCAGCAGGAGGCGCGTCACCAGAGCCGCGATGAAGTAGCCCAGGATAAGGATGAGAATCGCGGTAGCCACCTTGCCGACCGTGATCCCGCGGCTGCCCGTGATTTTCTGGCCATCCACCTCGATGGTATCCTCCACCGCGAACAGCTCGAAACGCCACACCTGCCTGCCGAGGTAACGTATCTCGGCCAGCCCATCCCGGGTGGCCTCGCCCGCGCTGCGTTCCCTGTTGCCGTCCTCGAATTCCTGGACCCAGCGCCGCAGCAGCTGGCGCAGGTCCTCGGCTTCGAGCAGGGCCCGCATATAGGCGCGCTCGCGCTCGGCAAGGGTTTCCAGCATGGCGCGGCCCTGCTCGGCCTCGGCGGGATTGGTCGTGTCGCGCAGGATGTTCTGCTCTTCGGCGATGCGGCCCAGAGCCAGCTGGTGCTGGGTGCGCAGGTAATCGGCGATGGGATCCAGCGTCGCCAGCAGCTGGCGGCTGCCCTCATACATCTTGCGCCGGTCCACGGTATTCCCGGCGCCGCTGGCCGCGAAACGCAATTCCCAGAACGCGGACTGGATTTCGAGGCCGACCAGGAGGTTGCCGATCAGGTCCACGTTGATGCCCGCGCTGCGGCTCCGCACCTCCAGGATGGCGCGTTCCCGGTCCAGGGCGGCCAGCGCCGATTGCCCGGCGTCCAGGTCGCGCTCCAGTTCCGCCAGCCGGGTGTCCAGGCGCTTTCGCTCTTCCTGGGCGTGTTTCTGGGACCGGCCTTCAAACGGATTGAGCTTCTGGATCAGGCCTTTCTCTCCCTCGGGACTCTGGGCCGCCTTGGCCGCGGCCGCCCGTTCCTGACGCGCTTTTTCCAGCTCGGCGGTCAGCGTTGCGAGTCGCTCCTGGGTTTCGGAAAGCCGGCGCCGGTTCTCCTCGACCTTCTCGGATATCCTGTCGCGCTCGGCGGTGGCGACTTCAAGCTCCCTGAGTACCACCTTCCTCCGCTCGAGGATGCGCGACTTGATCGTTTCCAGGTCCTCGGCGCTGAACCGGACATCCTCATCGGCCTCCTTGAGTTGCTGGCGCAGGAGATCCAGCTCCAGCCGGGTGGCGGATCTTTCCCGTTCCGCGGCCTCCCCCACCGCCTTGAGGCTCGCCAGGTCCGCGGCGGCCGTGCGTGCGTTGAGATCGGCCAGATCCCGCTTCCAGGCGGCTGTAGCCGCTGCGGCACCTCCTGTGGCTGCTTCGAGCTGCTCCTGGGCCTGGCGAAGCCGCGACTGGGCCTTCTCCAGCCGACTTCTTCCGGTTTCCAGTCGCGTCTCGACGATTTTGAGGCGGGCCTCGTGGCTCTTTTCCGCGAGGGCAACGTTCTGTACTTCATGGCGGAGCTTGTCCACCAACAGCACGGAGTAGGGAGGTTTCTCGGCGAATCCCTTCCAGTCCCGGATCCGGGCCGCGTTTTCCTCCCGGCGCTTTTCCTGGGAGGCCAGCAGGTTGAGGGCATTGATATGCTGCTGGTAGGCGAAGGCAAGCAACTGCAGGAGCAGCCGGCGATCGTTGAGTTCCCGGTCCGGCGTCCCGGCGGGTGCCCCCGACGAAAGGCCTCCCGGCGCTTCCAGCTTGGCAAGTTCCGCCTGGACCGCCGCCAGCTTCGTGCGCAGGTCCGCCAGCTTGTCCGGCGACCCGGGTTGCGCGGCCGGGGCCGCGGGCGCGGTCTCGGCTGTTCCCGCTTTGGGCAGGATCCCCGGCACCTGGCCGCTCGCCGGGATATGCAGGAGAAGGAGCGCGATAAGGCAGAGGCCTCGCAGAATGCGCGCTAAATTGGCGAATGGGCTAATCATGGGAGGGATGAGCAACCGCAGGTCGGGAATGTGGGCGTGCTCCGGTTTTGCGCCCGCTTCCGGGAAGGCTACTCAACCAGCGGAATCTCGGAAGCCAGTTTTGCGCGGACCAGCGTGTCCAGCTTGGTCTCGATCTGGTAGTAGCGGGCAAATTTCTTGCCCGGAAGTATTTTTGCCACGCGCTCCAGGTGGCTGCGCAGCAGCCGTTCTTCCTCCGCGCGCACGTCCAGCGCCTCGGTCACCCATACTTGCGCCTGCTCGTCGGTGACGCGGTTGCTGTTGTAGGCGTCCGCGTACTCGCGGATGATCCGGTAGCTGCGATCGCCGACCTTCTGCTTCGCGTCGTGATATTCCTTGAAGAGGGGCCAGAACGCCTTGCCCTCTTCCGGCGACAGCGGAACGTTGGCTCTCACGCTGACTTCCCTCTCGCCGCGCAGCACCTGGCGCTGGTAATCCACGTAGGTCTGGGCCTGGTCCGCGGAAACAGGCCCGGCGGCGGCCAGCGCCCAAAGCAGCCCGGCAAAAAATCTGGTAACGCGCATGGGGGCTTCCTCGTCTGAAACAGGGACTGGATGTCGGGCGAAGCTTACCGGAATACGTCCAGCGGTCAAAACCGCCGGGACCGCGGCGCGTCAGGGCCCTGTGCTAACATCCCGCCCGGATTCCCTGACCGGAGGAAGGACATGACCAAGGACCGATCCCTGACCCTGCATTTCATGGATGGAACCAGTGTTTCGTTTGATTTTCCGGAGCAGGCAAAGAACGAGGCCGCCCGGCAGATCATGCTGGAGGAGATTCTCAAGAACCAGTACGTGATGGTGGAAGCGGACGGAATCCTGATGCTGTTCCCGGTGGTGAACATCAAGTCCATCCAGGTGATGGTGCCCCCGGCCGCGGCGGGCAAGCCAGTTCCGATCAAGGGCGTCATCCGCGGCGCGACGGTGGTGAGCTGAACGGGAAGGCCAGTAAGCGGACCCGCTCCACCCGTTGCCGATAGACAGGCACGAAGCGGCCGAAGCGTGGAGATCGAGGATACTTGCGGGGATCTGCGAGAGGTCAGCGCTCCCGGAGCCGGAAACGCACCGGCACTTCGACCCATGCGGCGACAGGCTTCTCGCCGCGGCGAGCCGGGACGAAGGTCCATCGCTGCACGGCTTCCAGTGCCGCGTCGTCCAGCACGCTGCTGCCCGAGGACTCGGCGACGCGGACCTGGCCCGGCGCCCCCGATTCATTGACCAGCACCGCCAGCAGGACGAGCCCTTCCTGGCCTCGCCGGCGGGCGACCGCCGGATATTCGGGCGGCGGATTTTTCAGGTACGCGGCGGAAAAGACCGGCGGCGTCAGGGCCGGTGCGGCCTTCGCGATTTGCGCGCTTTCCTGAACCACGGGTTTCTCCGTGCGCTCCGCGGCTGTGGGGGGCACCGGGCTTTCCGGAGGCGCACTCGTCTGCTCGACAGGACGCGGCGCTGGCCGAGGGAGCGGCTCTTTCTGCGTCGCGACCGCCTTGTGCGGGATGCGCCTGAGCGGAGGCGGCGGAGGCGATGCCGGCTTGGGCTCCTGGCTCGGGCTGGTCGGTTGCGGATCGGCCGGGCGCTCGGCGATTTGCGGGACCTCGCTCAGGCGCACCGTGAGGATCTCGGGGGTTTCGGCCCGCCGCTCCAAGCGGACTGCCGGCGCCAGCAACATCACCGCGCCGTGCAGGGCTGCCGAACACACCAGGAAAAGCAGCAGATTCCTTGAGGCGGGCCTGCCCGCCGCTGGCGGGGCGACACGGCCCGCGGCCCGCCCGGGACGGGGTGTGTCCGCCCGCGGTCGCAGGGGAATGACTTGGGCAGTCTTGCGGGCGGGTTGGGTCATGGCGGGGGTGGCCATGATAAACGCACCCGCCGCCGCCGCCAAAGCCGCGGCGGCCCGCCGGATCAGGAAGTGGCTAACCGGCCCTGACCAGGGCGGGGCGGGCCAGCCGGAGCGACAGCGCGAACGACGCGGCGATCACGGCAACGATGGCGAGGCCCACGGCGAGTTCCGTCCCCTCCATCCGGGCGTCCAGCGCCGGCGAAAAATACTTGGCGATGCCGAAGCCGGCCAATGCCAGGGAGAGGCTCGCCACCACCAGGCTGAAGGTGCGGGATGCGATGAGGGCAGTGCGGTCGGCCCGGCGGATGAGGCGCGAAATCCAGAGGCCGTTGGCGCCGTCGGCCAGCATCATTCCCAGCATGAAGGCCAATCCCAGGGCCACGGAATGGGCCCAGCCTCCGAACTGGGTGGCGGTCACCGCGAACAGCGCTGCCTGGCTCATGGTGTCGAAGGAGAGGGCGAACAGGGCGCCCACCAGGGCAATGGCCACGGGGTGGCTGGATCGCTGCAGGCCTCCAAGGAGTCTTCCCTTGACCCCCACGGGGCGGACCACTTGGTCCGGCGCTGCGGTGAGCACGGCGACCAGGTTGACCAGACCCAGGGCGACGAGAAACGCGATGGAGATCCACGCCCCCAGGTCGGCCACCCATTCCGGCACCTGCCACTCGCCGGTCAATGCGCCCACGGTGAACGCCACCGCGATGACGATGGCCCCGTGACCCAGGGAGAAGAAGAAGCCGCACCAGCGCGCCATGAGCGGACGCATCTGGGCGTTGTAGCGGGTCAGGCCGTCGATCGCCACCAAGTGATCGGCATCCAAGCCATGCTTGAGGCCCAGGACGAACACCAGGGCCAGCAGCGCGATCCAGTCATTGGGCAAGGTTTCCATGGCTTCGTCTTCCTTCCCGAATCATCGTATGACAAAGTCAGTATTCGTCATACAAGTATCGTGCCAGATACCTATCCTGCTGTTTTCTAAAGATTGTGTAGCATCCCTGGATTCCCGTTCCGGCCGGCCGCTTTCCGGATTCGGGAATGCTGCGGAAAGGAAGTAACCCGCCCGCGGATCATGGGGTCAGGGGCAGGCGCAGGGTGAACACGGCCCCGCCCTCCGGGTGGTTGGCGGCGGAGAGTTTTCCGCCGTGGCGCTCGACGATGCCGAAGCTGATGGAGAGGCCGAGGCCGGTTCCCTTGCCCACGGGCTTGGTGGTGAAAAACGGATCGAACACGTGGGACAGGTGCTGGGGCTCGATGCCCGGGCCGTTGTCGCGAAAGCGCACCTCCACCTCGCCGCCCGCGGTCCGCGCCGAAATCTCGAGCCGGGGGCGGCCAACTTTGCCCGCGGCATCCAGGGCGTTCTGCACCAGGTTCACCATCACCTGCTGCAGCTGGCCCAGGGATCCCGACACCGGGATGTCCGGGGGAACATCCCACGCCACCTCCAGGGGGGTGGCGGACGCCTTCACCACCCAGTGCACCGCGCGCTCCAGCACCTCGGTCAGGTTGAAGCGGCCCTCCTGGTCCCGGTCCTTGGCGGAGAAGCGCTTGAGGCCGTCCACGATGTCCCGGGTGCGCTCCGCTCCCTCGATGGTGCCCTCGATCAGGGGCTTCAAGTCCCGCACGATGTGGTCGATGCGCAGTTCCCGGCGCAGCTGCTCCCTCCGCTCGCCATCGGCCCCGCCGTGGATGGCGTCCAGGTAGCTCTGCAGGCGCTCGGCATAGCGCTGCAGGGCATGCACGTTCCCGAGCACGAAGCTGATGGGATTGTTGAGCTCGTGGGCCACGCCCGCCACCAGCAGTCCGAGGGACGCCATCTTTTCCGATTGCACCAGCTGCTGCTGGGTGCGCTTCAGTTCCTCGTGGGCCTCGGTCAGCGCCTTGTAGGCCTTGTGCAGGTCGCCCAGGGGACGCCCGGCCACCACCATGCCCACCAGCTTCCCCAGCTGGTTCAGGCGCGGTGTGCAATTGATGGCCACCGGCACGGCGCCGCCGTCGGCCCCGCGCAGGCTGAGCTCCGTGTCCTGGACGCCGCCCGTCAGTTGCAGGCATTCGGCGAAGCGGCTTGCCTGGGTGCGGGAACTCTCTTCCGCGAACAGGTCTCCGAGAGAGGTGCCCCGCAGGGCTGTCTCGCTGCGGCCGGTGAGCTGGGTCAGGGCCTGGTTCACCTCCTGGATCACGCCTTCCCGGTCGCACACGATGAGCACGTCGGACATGGAGGTGAGGACGCTGAAAATGAAGCGCTGGGAATCCTCCAGGGCCTTGTTCTTCTCCTCCAGGGCGGATTCGTAATGCAGCAGGTCCGCATACACCTCGTCCATCTTGCGGATGACGTCGATCCAGATGGATTCGCCCGCTTCCCCCATGGGCACCATCTTGGCCAGGCGGTTGGCCGTCTGCTCGGCGCGGCGGGACACTTTCCGGGTGCCGGACTTGCCCGCGGGCGGCTGCGGAGCGTTGTGCTTCACGGTTTCCCGGAACCCGGCTCCATCCCGTCAGGTCTTGGGATGGGAATGAAGATGGAAGTGCCGGTGGCCGCCGCTCTCGGCGTCGGCCGGCACCAGGTTGAGGGCGCCGTGGCGTACGCCCCGCTCGGCGGCGATGACGTCGGCGAAGCTGCGCACCTGGCCCGTCGGGCCGCGCAGGATCACCGTCTCCAGGCAGTTGTCATGGTCCAGGTGGGCGTGCATGGTGGACACCACCAAGTCGTGGTGGTGATGCTGGAGCCCGGTGAGCCGCTCCGAGAGTTCCCGCTCGTGGTGGTTGTAGATATAGGAGAGATTGGCGATGCAGTAGGGCGCCTCGTCGCGCTTGAGCCGCTGCTCGCCGATTTCGCGCCGGATCAGGTCCCGCACCGCCTCCGAGCGGTTCTGGTAGCCCCGGGACTCGATCAGGCGGTCAAATTCCTGGGCCAGCTTCTCGTCCAGGGAAATGGTGAAACGCTCCATCGCGGGCTCCTTGCTTCCGTCGCCGTCAGTGCACGGTGCACACCAGCCGGGGGTCGAGGGAGCGTACCACGTGCCGCGCGGCCCGTGGCACCCTGTCCCCCCCGCCCGTTCTGGTCCGCCCGGTGAGCCCCTGGGGCCACCGCTGCGCACCATTGCTGGGCGCCATCGCACCATGGCAGTTCGTCCGGGCGTCCGCCGGCGATCCTTTGCCTGGGGCAAGACACGCAAAATCAGTAAGTTGAATATTCGGTGGAGAGGGTGCGCATTTTGCTTCGCCATATTCATCCGGTGTCGTCGAGGCCGAGGCCATGGACGTTTGTTCAGAGCATTCCCCGATTCTCGAAGATCGTCCCGCGGACGGGACACGTCGCAACTTTCCAGACCGGGAACGCGTGTTCTACTGCGGGTACTGGATCAAGACCTATCCCGTTCCCGCCGATACCCTGGGCGCGAAGAAGCAGCTCATCGAAGCGCTGACCAGGCGGCTGTTCAACCACACCGAGCATGGCCTCAACATTCCCGGGGCTCGCCTGGGGGAGGCGCGGGCCAGCTATCAGGCGGAAACCCATCCGGCGCGCCGGCGCGTCAAGGCCGCCATGCTGGCCGGCGCCCTGTTCAACCGCGCCACCGACATTTTCCGGAAACTGGTCGAACTGCAGGAGGCGGGCGTCGAAATCCGCTGCGACGACGCTCTGATGCGCGAATGCGGCCAGTGCCTGCTGGAGGCCATGGAACTCGGCAAGTTCGTCCTGCACCGCAGTGGCGAGGAGGGCATCGATGAACTCTGGGGCGAGCCCTTCCGGGCGTTTTCCGTGCCCATCGAGGATTTCTACGAATGCCGGTACGTCAAGATCGGCCAGACCATGCGCGACATCGATCGCGTCGCCGATGCCATGGTGGCGAATTTCAGTCGCATCCCCCTGTTCGAAGCGATCGAGGCGCCCGTCCGGGATTTCGCCGCCGCGGCGAGGACCAAGGCGGAGACCCTGCGCACGGATCCCGACATCTTCGACGTCTGGTCGCAACTGGTCGCCGCCGGCGAGCGGCTGGCGAACTTTGCGCCAAAACAGCCGGGTGCCGCCTCGGACCGGCGCCATCGCCAGTTGCACGGCGTTTCCGACGGGCTGCAGTTGATCCGCAATGGGCGCGACCTGGTGTTCTACATCGCCCGGGCGCGGACACCGATGCCCAGGAGCACCCGCGAGTACATCGAGCGCTGCGAAGCTTATCGGGCCACGGGAAAGGCGCCCTTCCTTCCCGCGCCGCTGCCCGGCTGACCGCCGCCGGGACAGCGGGGGTCCTCACCCTTGGACCCACGCCTGGTGGAGCGCTATCCCGTGAATGGCCGGCTCAACCGTCCGCTGTGCCGGACCGCGCATGACGCGCGCTCAGCCTCGCCGCGGTGAACTCGTGCTCCTGCGCGCCCGCGCTGCGCCGGCGGGTTTGCGCTTGGGCTTTGGCGCGGCCTTGCGCGCCTTGGCCGGCCTGGGCTTGGGCCGGAGCTTGGCCGCGTAGTAATCGAGGGCCCAGCGTGTCTTGGCCTGTTGCTCGGTGTCGCGCTCCGCCCCCACTTCCGCGAGGAACGCCATGAAACCCCCGACCGCGGCCGCCGCCTGCACCGCCGGCGCCTTGATCGACACCTCCATCATGTGGTCGCCATCCTCCCGCTTCCACAACTCGGCGGTGATCGGCCACGGGCAGGCCGCATCGTCGAGGCGCCAACGTTGAGCCATGATCGGGCCGAGCACCACGAGGCGCCGGAAGTCGATGGTGCGCCCCGCCAGTTCGGTCAGGAACGCCTCCTGCTCCCGGGTGAAGAGGGCGGCGATGCCCTTGCTGCCGGCCGCGACACGCTTGATGAGTCCGCGCGCCACGGGCATCGAGAACGACGCCGACTTGACCAGCCCCTTCTCGCTGGCGTCGGCTTCGATCTTGAAGCCGTGAAACTTGTGCCACTTCCTGCCCACGGACTTGGGGTCCACCGGCCGGAACTTCACGGTGCAGTCGTGATCGCCCCCCACCGTGCGGCGGGCCCGCGTGATGATGCCTGCCGACAGCAGCTTGAGATCCGGGGTGTCGAAGAAATAGATGTAGCGCTCCTCGTCGTTGCGCCGCGTGAGGCGGAAACGCTTCAGCGCCGCGCGGACTTGGCGGTCCAGGATCGTGGCCTTGATCTCGATCGCCTCGGCGCCGGTCATCGCCTTCGCCACCTGCCCCCGCGTTGCCGCACCCCGCTTCATGTCCGCGCTCCCCGGGTACTATCTGCCGGTACCCAAGATTGGAATCACTTCGTTGTGCTAATGCTCGCCTCTTCCACCAGCAGGGGGTATGCGTAACCGGAACCGAAGTCCCTGTTCACGACCACCCGTCCGGTGACGGTCACCTGGTCGCCGACCGCGGCGGTCTGTTTGCTGGTCACGGTCAGGTCATTGGAGTTCTGGTCCCCCGTGCCGTCCTGCACATGCAGGAAGTTGCGCCCCATGATCCCACTGTTGACCTTGACCACCTTGCCCTTTACGCGCACCAGCTTGCCCGCGAGGGCGGTCTTCTCCTTATGCAAAGCGGCAACTGTCTTGACCACGGCGTCCTCGGCGGACGCGCTCGCCGCCCCGAGACCCAGACCAACGGCGAATGCCACGGCTAAAATCGTTCTCATGAATCATCTCCTGCTAAGGGTTAATGTGCGGACAGACGGGCAAGAAATGCGGCTTGATCATCCTGTCCCTTGTTGACCTTGCTGCGGTCGTTCTCTTTGCTGCTTCCGGCCTGGGATTGTGCCATGCAGGACGGAAGCCGGTGCCGTAGTTTGTGTGCCAGGCATCGGCGGCCATTTGCGGTGCCTGGTACTCGCCCGCTCCACCCTGTTCATTTCTTCAGTGCACCGTGCACACCATGCAGGGGTCGAAGGAGCGCACCACGTGCTGCACGGCCAGCGGCACCTGCTCCCCTTCACCCACCGGGGTGCCCGCCAGGGCCTGCTCCAGGGGGCCCTCGGTCCCCGCTGCGTCCCGGGGAGAAAAGTTCCAGGTGGTGGGCGAGACGATCTGGTAGTTGGCGATCCGGCCCCGGGACACGGTGAGCCAGTGGCCGAGGCTGCCCCGGGCGCTCTCGGCGAGCCCCATGCCGGCCCCCTCCTCGGGAACCGCCCCCTGCCGGCAGAACGGCTGTCCAGGCTTGAGATCCCGGCACCACTGCTCCATGGCGGGCACGACGCGGGCGATTTCCAGCAGGCGGGCGATGACCCGGTTGCGCACGTTGCCTCCACTGGTGGCCACCAGGTCGCGGATCAGCGGATGTCCGTCCACCGCCTGGCGCGCCAGGGCGCCGGTTTCCATGGTCTTGCCCCCAAGACGGGGCGCCTTGCACCAGGTATAGGCCGCGGCCTTGTCGGCATTGGGCTGGGTGATCCCTTCCGAGGGATGTAGCGGCTTGCCGGTGCCGCCCATCCAGGCGAAGGTCTCGTCTTCCGTGATCTGGGCGGGGTCCAGTGGACTCAGACGGCCGTCCCACACGCCGCGCTGGAACAGCGGCTTCCCCGCCAGCGGATAGGCGCCAAAGCTCAGGAAACGGTCCGCCGCGCGTCCCAGCCGCTCCAGCTGCAGGTCGTCGGCGATGGCCAGAAATCGGCGGAAGTCGCTGGCGTCGGGGGCGTGTCCGTCCATCCAGGCCCTGAGGGCGGCCTCGCTGTCGAGGGCGGCGATGGCCTCCAGGCGGTCCCCGAACAGCCGCCGCTCGAGAAACCCCCGGAACTCGATCAGCATGGCGAAGATGCGGATGCGCTCGGCTTCCTCCACGGAGCGGGAACTGCCTCCGGGCTGGATGGCGAGGGTGTGGGGCCATTTGCCCGCCAGGTACCCCATGATGTTGAGAAATCCCGCCCGCGCGGGCAGGGCGTCGCCGGTCGCGCTACCTTTTAATGCGGCAAACCGCGTCCGCGCGGCAGCATGCCAATCCCGCCCGGCATAGGCGTCCCGGGCAAAGTCGGGCATGAAGAACAGGTAAAAATGGCTCAGGTGGTCGGCAAGGTTTTCCGTGGCCAGCACCAGGTTGGCGGCGAGTTCGCCGTTCTCCGGCATCTCAATGTTCATCGCTTGGGCCAGGGCCCGGGCGGCGGCGGTGGACTGGGAGACCGAACAGATGCCGCAGATGCGGGGCGCGAACACCAGGGCATCGAGGGGATCCTTGCCCACCAGGATCTGCTCGAAACCCCGGTACATGGGGGAGTTGACGTAGGCCGCCTTAACCACGCCGCCGGCGATGTCCAGGGTGACCTCCAGGTCGCCCTCGACCCGGTTGAAAGGGCCGACCACGAGACGGGTCATCGCGTCCCGGGTTTCCTGGCCTGGGGCACCACCACCTGGTGGTCGGCGACCGCGTTGTCCCGTACCCGCTTCGGCGTCGCCGACTTGGACAGCGCCGAGAGGGCGATGAACCAGGCCTTCGGCATGTCGGTGGGCAGGGCGAGGGGGATGCCCGCCACCTTGGGCGTCCGGGAGAAGGGGTGGCCCGGCTCCTCGAATTCCGGCTCGGTGCAGCGTACGCAGGCGAAGCCGCCCCGCACGCAGGAGCCGGAGCCGTTCCAGAGCCGGATGTTGCAGTCGGCGTGGGCCTGGGTGCCCATGCAGCCCATGTTTTCCATGAGGCAACCCAGGTCCGAGGGCTTCTCGGCACTGGCCTTGAACTCGTAATACTCGTTGCGGTTGCAGCCGTGGTGCACCAGGTGGCTGGTGTAGAGGCGGGGCCGCTGGTACTCGTCCAGGTCCGCCGGGCCAAAGCCGCCCATGGCAATGGCCATCAGCGTGTCCGTGACCCATCCGGGATGGGTGGGACAGCCGGCCACGTTGACCGCCGGCAGTCCGGAATCGGAACGGTAGCGGGCACCCAGCAGGCCGCCCGCCAGCTCGCCCTCGTACTGCAGGCCACAGGCCTCCGCGGGGTTGGCGCCCGCCGCCGTGATGCCGCCGAAGCTGGCGCAACTGCCGATGGCGACGGTGTGGCGCGCCCGGGCCGCCAGGCGCCTCACCCATTCGATCATGGGAAGCCCCGTCCCCGCCAGCATGTGAAAGCGCCCGGTGCCCCGGGGACCCCGCAGCATGGAGCCTTCCACGCACAGGATGTCCAGGCGCTCGGCGCCTGACGCGCAGCGCTCGAGCACTTCCAGGGCTTCCGCGCCGCTTTCCTGCGAGAGCGCCGGATGCCAGAGCAAGCGCAGCCCGGCGGCTTCCAGGGAGCCGAACAGGTCCCGGGAATCGCTGTTCAGGAGCGAGATGGTACAGCCGCCACACCCGCCCGACTGCAGCCAGACCACGTTCAGTAGCGTGTTCATAAACCCCCTTCACCACAGAGGCACAGAGACACAGAGAACTGAGATTCAAGAATCTCCAAACGCAAAGGGCGCGGAGGAAGCAAAGAACCCAATTCTTGCATTGTCTTTTCCCTGCGTCTTTTGCGTCCTCCGTTGAATGACTTTGATTTTCTCTGCGCCTCTGTGTCTCTCTGGTTAATCAGTTTTCCTTCCGTTCCAGCCCGTAGCGGGAAAGCTTGCTGCGCAGGCCTACCCGGGAAAGTCCCAGTTCGCTGGCGGCCCTGGTCTTGTTCCACCGGTGGCGGATCAGGGTTTCCTTCAGCAGCCGCGCCTCCAGGGCCTCGAGCCGGTCCTTGAGGGTGCCGTCGACGCCCGCCATGAGCTGCAGCGCCTCGTCCTCCTGCTCGCTGCCCTTGCCCTGCAGCACCCGGGGCGAAAGCAGCTCCGCGCCCAGTTCCTCCCCCTCGGCGAGGGCCAGCATGCGCAGGATCTCGTTCTGCATTTCCCGCACGTTCCCGGGCCAGTGATAGTCGCGCAGGCAGTTCAGGGTTTCCGGCGTGAACCCGCGGACCGTCTTGCCCAGCTGGCGCATGCCTCTTTCGAGGACCTGCTGGGCGATGAAGGGCACGTCCATGGGCCGGTCGCGCAGGGGCGGGACGTGCAGGGTCATCTGGGACAGGCGGTAGTACAGGTCCTCCCGGAAGCGGCCGCTGCGCACGTCCTGTTCCAGGTCCCGGTTGGTGGCGGCGAGGACGCGCACGTTCACCGACTGGGGCCGCGCGCTCCCCACCGGGCGGATCTCGCCTTCCTGCAGCACCCGCAGCAGCTTGGCCTGGAAAGCGGGAGAGGTCTCGCCAATCTCGTCCAGGAACATGGTCCCGCCATCCGCCTGCTGGAACAGCCCGATCTTGTCCTCGTAGGCGCCGGTGAAGCTGCCGCGCTTGTGGCCGAACAGCTCGCTCTCCAGCAGCTGGTCCGGCAGGGCCGCGCAGTTCTCCACCACGAAGGCCTTGTCCGCCCGGTAGCTGCGGTAGTGCAGGCCCCTGGCCAGCAGTTCCTTGCCGGTGCCGGACTCCCCGGTGATGAGGATTGAAATATCGAACGGAGCCACCCGCTCCACCAGCTCGCACAGGCGGTTGAGGGGACTGGTGCCGGCGCGGGCGATGCGCGCCAGGTCGAAGCGCTCCTTCACTTCCGCGCGCTTCGCCTCCACGCGCCTGCGCAGCACCGGCTCGGTGGCCCGCAGCTCCAGGGAGAGGCGCTGGTTTTCCTGCTGCAGGCGGTATAGGGCCGCGGCATTGCGCACCGTCATCAGCAGGGGCTGGGGCTGCCACGGCTTGAGCAGGTACTGGTAGATGCCGGCCTCGTTGATGCCGGCGATGATGTCCTCGGTGTCGGTGTAGCCGGAGACGATGATGCGAACGGTATCCGGCCAGCGCTCCCGCACCTGGCGCAGGAACTCCACCCCCGTGGTGCCGGGCATCCTCTGGTCGCAGAGGATCACGTGCACCGCCTCCCGCTCCATGACGTTGCGCGCGTCGTTGGCGCTGCCGGCGGTGAACACCTGGAATTCCTCGTCCAGGGTGCGGCGCAGGGTCTCCTGGGAGCGCACCTCGTCGTCCACCACCAGCAGGGGCGGCAGCGCGCTCATGATGCCGCCTTCCGCGCCGGGGTCTGGCGTGAGAGGTCCTGCCTGCGGTGCCAGACGTCGCGCCGGTGGGCCGCCAGGTGCAGGGGCGTCCACGCGTGGGGCACCTTGTGCACGAAGTGGTAGCGGGCCACGTGGTAGCTGGGATCGAAGCCGTAGAAATTCAGCTTCATGTGCTCCAGTTCCCGGGCCCGGTACTGCTCCAGGGGTTGCTCCGCCTCGTCCCGGGCCCGCCGGTTCGCCTTCTCCGCGAGCCGCCGCGGGAAATCCGGACTCGCGGCCAGGGCCTCCGCCCGCGCCCTGACCCCGGATTCGAAGCCGGCCAGGTCCGCGCCGAAGCATTCGTCCACCAGGCCGAGCGCCACCCCCGCGGGAGCGCCGATGGGAAGGCGGTTTTCCGTGATGGCCCGCGCCCGTTCCTCGCCCACGCGCCGGGGCAGCAGGTAGGTCCAGTATTCGGAGCCGTAAAGGTTGCCCATGCCCTTGTAGTGCGGGTTGAGCACGACGCCTCCCCGCGCCAGCACCCGGTCCGCCGCCAGGGCCAGGAACACGCCGCCGGCCCCGGCGTTGCCCTGCATGGCGGCAATGGTCAGCTGGTGGCGGTTCTCCAGGACGGCCAGGCACAGGTCGTCCATGGCGTTGATGTTGGCCCAGGACTCGTCGGCGGGGCTCTCGGCGGCCTCGATCAGGTTGAGGTGGATGCCGTTGGACCAGAAGTCCCGGCCGCCCATGAGTACCAGCACCCGGACCGTCCGCTCGCTGGCCTTCAGGTATGCCTCCCGCAGCCGCCGGCACTGGTCGGTGGACATGGCGCCGTTGTAGAACTCGAAGTGGAGATAGCCCACCTCGCCCCTCTCCTCATAGCGGATTTCCCGCCAGGTGGGCGGGCCCTCGGGCGCGAACGGGTCCAGAGAAGCCTCGGGCACTCCGTCGAGCCTGCCCGCCAGCACCTGCGTCGCGGGGAGCTTGAAGGCGGGCTCCGCTTCGAGTCGGGGCTTGAGGTGGGTGATCCAGACCGCGCCGTCTGCGGTGGCGCGGCAGATGGCGCCGTCCCGGGTGGCGATGATTTCGCCAGGAGCGCCGGCAAGCTCCGGCTCCGGCCAGGCGTTGTAGAGATGGCATTCCATGCCGCGGACCTCATCCAGCACACCCGGCAAGGAGTCGGACGCCCGGATCTTGCGCAGCACGGTTTCGGTCCCGTCCCGGGACCAGTCAATGGCGCGCTGTTCCTGGCGCATGAGGGGCCGCGGCTTTCCCCGGACCCCGGGCTTTTCCGGGTCCAGGGGCTGGGGCCGGTAATGGCCCCCGGCCAGGCGCTCCAGGGCGGCGAGCACGCCGCGCACGGCGGCCTCGGTGACTTCGTTGCGGTAGAGGCTGCTCTTCCTCGCGGCCCGCATGGGGAAGGTTTCGGCGGCCCAGATGTCTCCGCCGTCCATGACCGCGTTGGCCTGCAGAACCGTGACGCCCCACTCCCGCTCGCCTTCCAGAATCGCCCAGTCCAGGGCCGAGGGGCCGCGGTCGCCCACGATCCCCGGGTGCACCACTAGGCAGACATGCCGGCTCCAGACCGTCTCGGGGATGGCCCGCTTCAGGAACGGGGCCACGATAACCTCGGGGGAAAACAGGGCGACGGCTTCCTCGGTGACGTCGTCGGCGATGTCGAATTCGATGGACACCTCGTGGCCCCGCGCCGCCAGCTCCACGTAAAGGCGCTGGGCGAGACTGTTGAAACTGTGGGTGAGGAACAGGATGCGCATGGCTAAAGAGCTCGCGACGCGGAGGGCGCCAGGAACGCGGGGCAGACATCAGGCCCCTGATCCGTCTTCCGTTGCGCCCACTGCGCGCTCCGCGTTTGAGAATGCATTTTCAGCAGATCCTCGGCAGTTGCTCGCCGGTGAGCCAGTCCACCACGCGGCTTCCCCCGAACGCGGTTTCCATTTGCACGAAGTGGTGCGGGTCCTCCACCACTTCCCCGATGAGTGCCGCCTTCTGCCCCAAGGGGTGGTTGCGCATGGCCGTCAGCAGGCGCTCCGCGAATTCCGCCGGGCAGATGGCCACCAGCTTGCCCTCGTTGGCCACGTAGAGGGGATCCAGTCCCAGGAACTCGCAGGCCGCCGCCACCTCGGGATTCACCGGGAGCGTTGTTTCCCGGAGCCGCATGCCGACGCCGGACTGGCGCGCGATTTCGTTGAGCGTGGTGGCCAGCCCGCCCCGGGTGGGGTCCCGCAGGCAGTGGATGCCGGGGGCCACTTCCAGCATGGCCGCCACCAGGCCATGCAGCGCGGCGGTGTCCGATTCGATGGCCGTGGAGAAGGACAGGTTTTCCCGCAGCGACATGATGGCGACACCGTGGTCGCCTAGGGTGCCCGAGACCAGGATGGCGTCCCCGGGCTGCGCCCGGTCCCCGGAGATGTCTATCCCGTCGGGCACCGCGCCCACGCCGGTGGTGGTGATGAACACACCGTCGCCCTTGCCCTGCTCCACCACCTTGGTGTCGCCGGTGATGATGGGCACTCCGGCCTGCATCGCCGCATTGGCCATGGATTCGACAATGCGGCGCAGATCCCCTAGGGGAAAGCCTTCCTCCAGGATGAAGCTGGCCGAGAGAAAGAGGGGCCGGGCGCCCGCCATGGCCACGTCGTTCACGGTGCCGTGCACCGATAGGCAGCCGATGTCGCCGCCGGGGAAGAAAAGGGGCGACACCACGTGGCTGTCGGTGGCCATGACCATGCGGCCGGGATTCACGGCGAAGCGGGCCTGGTCGTTCATCTGGCGCAGCCACTCGTTATCGAAGGCGCGCAGGAACAATTCCTCGATCAGCTGGGCCATGGCGCGGCCGCCGCTGCCATGGGTCATGTCCACGCGGCCATTCTTGAAATCCACCGGCCGGACATATCCTCTCTTGACGATCCCGCTCATTCGGACGCTTCTCGCTCAAGAACGGCAATAGTTGGCGGGAGGAATCCGCGGCGGCAAGGCGCGCTCGCCTTGCT
>Ga0210362_1009662_pt1 | contig 24435 bp, 21 predicted proteins | sample S625metaT_FD_159713 | JGI IMG/M metagenome (GOLD analysis project Ga0210362, IMG submission 159713) | Metatranscriptome of estuarine sediment microbial communities from the Columbia River estuary, Oregon, United States - S.625 (Metagenome... | ecosystem: Environmental > Aquatic > Marine >... | reverse complement strand
GCCACGGGTGGGCAAGGATCAATTACCTGCTCGGGCTTGCCCGCGATTGGCAGATCCAGACCCTTCTTGATTTTGTGAACGCCTGTCACGGGCGATTCGCGATCTCGACTGAAAAGGTTTGGACGAAAGTACCTTCCCGATGCCGGTGACTCGTTGACCTATGTCAAATCGCGGGGTGCCGCGAAGCCAATCCCGAGTGGCGGTAGCTTCCGCGAGCGATGAGAGTGTTGCAGGCCACGCCGGCGGCCGCCGGCGGATTACGAGAAACTGGGGTGGCAGATGGGACTCGAACCCACGACAACCGGAATCACAATCCGGGACTCTACCAACTGAGCTACTGCCACCATTGTTCTTGAGGTCCCGGCTGGGCCCGGGACAACGGGCTGGCCTGCCCGACAGGACTCGAACCTGTAACCCCCAGCTTAGAAGGCTGGTGCTCTATCCGGTTGAGCTACGGGCAGTCGTCGGTCGGCTGAGAGCCTGTCTGCGTCGCCCTGAAATGAGGACGACCTAGGCAAACTCTGGTCGGGGTGGAGAGATTTGAACTCCCGACATCTTGCTCCCAAAGCAAGCGCGCTACCAGGCTGCGCTACACCCCGAAAAGGCGCACATTATGAACGGACGGGTGCAAAAGGTCAATTTAACAACCGCTTAAGATTACGACATCAGAATGCGCTTGCACCCCCGTTGGAATTTTGCTATTAAAGCGGTTTTTCATCGAGGCGCCATGAAGAAAAAGGCCGCACAAATTTCCCAACAATCCGAGCCTTACAAGGCGAAGAAGGGAGAGGAATACATGAGCTCCGGTCAGCTTGCATATTTTCGCAAGCGCCTGGAAGCCCTCAAGCTCGAGTTGTCCCAGGACATTGACCGGACGGTCCATGCCATGCAGGACGAGCAGACCGTTTTCGCTGATCCCAACGATCGCGCCAGCCAGGAATCCGACATGGCGCTGGAGTTGCGCAGCCGTGACCGGGAGCGCAAGCTGATCAAGAAGATCGACGAGACCATCGGCAAGATCGATTCTGAAAATTACGGCTACTGCGAGACCTGCGGCGCCGAAATCGGCCTCAAGCGCCTGGAGGCGCGTCCCACCGCCTCGCTCTGCATCGACTGCAAGACGCTGGACGAGATTCGCGAACGGCAGGTGGCCAAGTAGCGGATTGCGGGCAGGCAACAAAAAAGCCCTGGCATCCTGCCAGGGCTTTTTTTTGCGCCGACGCCGTATCCGACGGAGTGCCGGAACTCAGCTCTGGGCGGCGGTATCGCTCGGCTGGACCGCCTTCATGGACAGGCGCAGACGGCCCTTTTCGTCCGCCTCCAGCACCTTGACCTTGACCTGCTGGCCTTCCTTGAGATGATCCGCCACGCTGGCGACCCGCTCGTGGGCTATCTGGGAGATGTGGAGCAGACCGTCCCGGCCCGGAAGCACGCTCACGATGGCGCCGAAGTCCAGTAGCTTGAGCACCGTACCCTCATATACCCGGCCCACCTCCACGTCGGCGGTGATCTCCTCGATGCGCTTGCGGGCCGCCTCGCCACCCTCGGCGCTGACGCAGGCAATGATTACGGTGCCGTCGTCCTCGATGTCGATGACGGTGCCGGTCTCCTCGGTAAGGGCGCGGATCACCGCGCCGCCCTTGCCGATCACGTCACGGATCTTCTCCGGATTGATCTTGATCTTGATCAGGCGCGGCGCGTGCATGGAGATTTCGGTTCGGCTGTGAGGCAGCGCCTGATGCATCTGCGCAAGGATATGCATGCGCCCTTCCCGCGCCTGGGCCAAGGCCACCGCCATGATCTCCTTGGTGATGCCCTGGATCTTGATGTCCATCTGCAGCGCGGTCACGCCGCGCTCGGTCCCCGCCACCTTGAAGTCCATGTCGCCGAGGTGGTCTTCGTCCCCCAGGATGTCGGTGAGCACCGCGAAACGGTTGCCTTCCTTGATCAGACCCATGGCGATACCGGCCACATGGGCCTTGAGGGGAACCCCCGCGTCCATCAGCGCCAGACAGCCGCCGCATACGGACGCCATGGAGCTGGAGCCGTTGGACTCCGTGATCTCCGACACCACGCGCAAGGTATACGCAAACTCCTCCTCGGGCGGCAGCACCGCCAACAGCGCCCGCTTGGCCAGCCGGCCGTGCCCGATTTCCCGCCGCTTGGGAGAGCCGACGCGTCCGGTTTCCCCGGTGGCGTAGGGAGGCATGTTGTAGTGGAGCATGAAGCGGTCAGTGTACTCACCCTGCAGGGCGTCGATGATCTGCTCGTCCCGGGAAGTCCCCAGCGTTGCCGCCACCATGGCCTGGGTTTCGCCCCGGGTGAACAGCGCGGATCCGTGGGTGCGCGGCAGCACCCCGACCTCGATGGAAATCGGCCGCACCGTGCGCGTGTCGCGCCCGTCGATGCGCGGCTCACCGGACAGGATCTGGTTGCGCACGATGGCCGCCTCCATCCCGAACAGGATGTCGCCGACCACGTTTGAATCCGGCGGCGTCTCGTCCTGGGCCAGGGCGTCCTGCAGCCGGGCGCGGATCTCTTCCAGCTTCTGGTTGCGCGGCTGCTTCTGCTTGAGGGCGAAGGCCGCATTCAGGTCCTCCTCCGCCATGGCGCGGATGCGCGCTTCCAGGGCCTCGTCCTTGGCAGGGGGTTGCCATTCCCATACCGGCTTGCCCGCCTCGTCAGCCAGCTCATTGATGAGGCTGATCACCGCCTGCATCTGGTCATGACCGTAGACCACGGCCCCCAGCATCACGTCTTCCGGGAGCTCGATGGCCTCGGACTCCACCATGAGAACCGCCTTCTGGGTTCCGGCAACCACCAGGTTGAGCTCGGATGTCTTCAGTTCTTCCTTGGTGGGGTTGAGCACGTATTCGCCGTTGATGTAAGCGACCCGCGCCGCCCCGATGGGGCCGTCGAACGGGATTCCGGACAGCGCCAGCGCGGCGGACGCGCCGATCATGGCGGGAATGTCGGAATCCACCTCGGGATTCGACGACACCACGGTGGCCACCACCTGGACCTCGTTGTAGAAGCCTTCCGGGAACAGGGGACGGATAGGCCGGTCGATCAGGCGGGAAGTCAGCGTCTCCTTTTCCGAGGGGCGTCCCTCGCGCTTGAAAAAGCCGCCGGGGATGCGGCCGGCGGCATAAGTCCTTTCCTGGTAATCCACGGTAAGGGGGAAGAAATCCTGTCCCGCCTTCACCTGGCGCTTGCCCACCACGGTGACCAGCACCACCGTGTCATCGAGATTCACGAGAACCGCGCCGTCGGCCTGGCGGGCGATGCGGCCGGTCTCCAGCGTCAGTGTGTGGCGCCCGTAGCTGATGGTTTTCTTTGCGATCTTAAACAATGGCGTGTCCTCAGGAAGCAAATCGCCCGGGCATCGCGATCCGCGCGGCGTCCCGGGGATGGGACGCGCCGGTTCGATCCGACCCGGGCTGGGAATTGATCATGGCGATTCGGCGCCGCGCAGGCGTGAATCGCGCTATTTGCGCAGGCCCAGACGCTCGATCAAAGAACGGTAGCTGTCGGCGTTCTTTGCGCGAAGGTAGTCCAGCAGCTTGCGGCGCTGGCTCACCATCTTGAGCAGCCCGCGGCGCGAGTGATGATCCTTGGAGTGGGTCTTGAAGTGCTCGGTCAGATCGTTGATGCGCGCGGTGAGCAAAGCCACCTGCACTTCGGGAGACCCCGTGTCGCCGCTCGCCCGCTGAAAATTGGTGACGATCTGCGCCTTCTGAGTGGTATTGACGGCCATGATCTTTCTAACTCTCTTTCGCTGTCGACCTTTTTTGGAAGGGCGCTATTCTACACGCGCCGGGATCGCCCTACAAGTGCGAGCCGCTATTTCTCGCCATTGTTTTCAGGGACTTGTAGTCAGTTGCCGGGATCCTGGGCGAGCAGCCGCCGAGGATTGACCAAGCCGCCCTCGACGACGTCGCCGACACCGAGAAAACCGCCGTCCTCGTCATAGAGCCGCACCGGGCCCGCCGGCCGATTCGCTTCCGTCATCACCGGCTGTCCGTGAAGCATGCGCCGCGCCTGCCGGTGTCCCAGTACGATGCGCGGAAGCCCCGACACCAGGGCGTCCACCGGCAGCAGGCAGTCCGGCATGGCGCTGTCGGGCGTCCCCTCCAGCGACTCCAGGTCCAGCGCATCGTCCAAACGAAACGGCCCGACCCCGGTGCGCCGCAGCGCGGAAAGGTGCGCCCCGCAGCCCAGCACATTCCCGATATCCTCGGCCAGGGTGCGAATGTAGGTTCCCTTGCCGCAATGGATAGTCAGGCGAAGCTCGTCCCCCTCCAGCCCCTTCAGCTCCAGGGTGTGGATTTCTACGACCCGGGGCTGGCGCTCCACCTCGACCCCTTTGCGGGCGTAGGCATAGAGCGGCGTGCCGGCGATCTTTATGGCGCTGTGCATGGGCGGCGTCTGCAAGATTCGTCCCCGGAAGCGGCTCAAGGCCGATGCCACGGCGGCCTCGCTGACATGCACCGGCTTGACCGCCAGCACCTCGCCCTCGCTGTCGCCAGTACGGGTGGTAACGCCCAGCTTCACCACGGCTTCGTATGTCTTGTCGGCATCCAGCAGGCCGGCAGAGAATTTGGTGGCCTCTCCGAAACAGAGGGCAATGAGTCCGGTGGCCGCCGGGTCCAAGGTGCCGGTGTGGCCGGCCTTTTCGGCGCGCATCACTCGTTTGGCCCTCTGCAAGGCGGCGTTGGAGGTCATACCCGCCGGCTTGTCCAGCAGCAGGACCCCGTCCACCCGGCGCCGCGGGATGCGCGCGCGGGGCCTTGCATGGTTGGGGATTTCGGAAACCAAGGTCACGGCGTGTCCTCCTTGCCGGTGCCTGCGGGCGGCTCCTCGCGGGGCAGCCCTTCCTCGATCAGCTTCGACACCCGGATACCGCGCTCCACCGATTCGTCGAACACGAAATGCAGCTCCGGGATGGTGCGCGTGCGCAGCCGGTGCGCCAGCTGGCTGCGCAGGAATCCGGCTGCCCGGCCAAGGCCTTCCCCGGTCCTCGCGTGCTCCTCCTCGCCACCCAGGGTGGTAAAGAATACCTTCGCATGGGAGTAGTCGCGGGAGACCTCCACGCCGGTAAAGGTGACGAAGCCGACCCGGGGGTCCTTCACCTCCTGGCGGACCAGTTCCGCCAGTTCGCGCTGGATCTGATCGGCGATGCGCTCGGTGCGGGCGTAGTCTTTCATGGAAAATGGGTGACGGAAAAAACCGCGGGCCGGGCCAGTCCTCGGCCCTCCCGATCATTGACGTCCGCGCCTAGAGGGTTCTGGCGACCTCGACCACCTCGAACACCTCGAGCTGATCGCCTTCCTTGATGTCCTGGTAGCCCTTGAGGGAAAGGCCGCATTCCAGGCCGGCCTTCACCTCGCGCACGTCTTCCTTGAAGCGCTTGAGGGAATCCAGCTCGCCGGTGTGGACCACCACGCCGTCCCGCACCAGGCGCACGCTGGATCCGCGCCGCACGATTCCGTCCAGCACCATGCAACCCGCCACCGTGCCGACCTTGGAGATGCGGAAAACCTGCCGGATTTCCACGATGCCCAGGATGTTTTCCTTGCGCTCCGGCGCCAGCATGCCGGAAAGGGCGGCTTTCACGTCGTCCACCGCCTCGTAGATGATGTTGTAGTAGCGGATGTCCACGCCGGATCCCTGGGCCAGCTTGCGGGCCGCGGCATCCGCCCTGGAATTGAAGCCGATAATCACGGCGCGGGAGGCCAGGGCCAGGTTCACATCCGACTCGGTGATCCCCCCCACCCCGGTGTGGATGATGTTCACCTTGACCTCGTCGGTGGAGAGCTTGCTCAGCGCGTGTGCCAGGGCCTCGTGGGATCCCTGCACATCGGCCTTGATGATGAGGGCCAGGGTCTTCTTCTCCCCCTCGCCCATCTGCTCGAACATGTTTTCCAGTTTTGCGGCCTGCTGCTTGGCGAGCTTGACATCGCGGAACTTGCCCTGGCGGAACAGGGCGATCTCCCTCGCCTTGCGCTCGTCCTTGAGCACCATGGTCTCCTCGCCCGCCTGGGGGACCTCGGACAGCCCGAGGATTTCCACCGGAATCGAGGGGCCCGCGTCCTTCACCTCACGGCCCGCCTCGTCCACCATGGCGCGCACCTTGCCGAAGACGGACCCGGCGATGACCGTGTCTCCCCGGCGCAGCGTCCCCGATTGAACGAGCACGGTCGCCACCGGGCCGCGGCCCTTGTCCAGACGGGACTCGATCACGATGCCCTTGGCGGGCGTGTTGACCGGCGCCTTCAGTTCCAGCACCTCGGCCTGCAGCAGCACCCGCTCCAGAAGCTCGTCGATGCCGGCGCCGGTCTTGGCGGAAACATTGGCGAACATGGTGTCGCCGCCCCACTCCTCGGGCACCACCGCGTGGGTCACCAGCTCCTGCTTGATGCGGTCTGGCTGCGCCTCAGCCTTGTCGATCTTGTTCACGGCCACCACCAGAGGCACCTTGGCCGCCTTCGCGTGGTGAATGGCCTCGATGGTCTGGGGCATCACCCCGTCATCGGCCGCCACCACCAGAACCACCAGATCGGTGACCTTGGCGCCGCGGGCGCGCATGGCGGTGAACGCCTCATGGCCCGGGGTGTCGAGAAACGTGATCATGCCCCGGGGGGTTTCCACGTGGTAGGCGCCGATGTGCTGGGTAATGCCGCCCGCCTCGCCGCTGGCCACGCGGGTGCGGCGGATGTAGTCGAGCAGCGAGGTCTTGCCGTGATCCACGTGACCCATGACCGTCACCACCGGGGCCCGCGACTCCAGCTTCGCTTCCCCGGCGGCCTCGGCCTCGGCCAGGTAGGACTCCGGGTCGTCGAGCTTGGCGCGCTTGGCCACATGGCCCATTTCCTCCACCACGATCATGGCGGTTTCCTGGTCCAGGACCTGGTTGATGGTCACCATGGTGCCGAGCTTCATGAGGGCCTTGATGAGCTCCGCCGCTTTCACCGACATCTTGTGGGCCAGTTCGCCGACCGTGATGGTCTCGGGGACCAGGATGTCGTGCTTGACGGGCTCCGCCGGCGCCACGAAAGCGTGGGTCCCAGGCTGCTCCTCTCCGGTCCGGTGGCGGGGCCCCTTCAGGTGCCGGGCGCGCCCGAAGGAATCGTCGCCCCGGGTCTTGATGGTGCGGCGATGCACCGACTCGTCGGCGTAGATGACTTCCTTCTTCTTCGGCTTCTTATCGGGCTTCGCCTCGCCGGGCTTGGCGGTGGGCTTGTGCAGGGTGCCGGTGGCCGGCTTCGCTTCCGCCACCGCCTCGGTCGCCGGAGCCGGTGCCGCCTCCACGGGCTTCTCGCCCGCGGGCGCCGCTTCCTCCGGCTTGGCTTCCTCGGGCTCCGCCTTCTTGCGGGTAGTGCGCTTCTTTTTCTCCGCCACCTCGGCCGCCTGGCGCGCCGCCAGTTCCGCCTGCTTCTTCGCCTCCTCTTCGCGCAGCCGCACCTGCTCCTCGTCGATCACGGGAGCAGCCGGCGGCGGCGCAACCTCGGGCTCGGCAGCCTCGCGCTTGACCAGCACCCGCTTCTTGCGCACCTCCACCTGGATGGTGCGCGACTTGCCGGTGGCATCGGCCTTCTTGATTTCCGCGGTCTGCTTGCGAGTGAGGGTGATCTTGCTCTTGGATTCCTTGGCGCCATGCATGCGTCGCAGGTATTCCAGGAGCTGGGTCTTGTCGGCCTCGGTGACGGTGTCCTGCTCGAGCTTCTTCTTCACCCCCGCGGCGTTGAGCTGCTCCAGCAGCACCGCCGGGGGCATTCCCAGTTCCTTGGCAAATTGTGCGACGTTCATCTGCGCCATACGTGTACCTCTAGGTTGCTTATTCTCCGGCGAACAGGGGCGCCCGGGCCGTCATGATCAGCTCCTTGGCGCGCTCCTCGTCCAGGCCGGTCAGCTCGGTGAGCTCGTCCACCGCCAGGTCGGCCAGGTCCTCGGTGGTGTTGATTCCCTTGGACGCGAGCAGGCGCGCCGTCTCGGCGTCCATGCCCTCGAGGCCCATCAGGTTTTCCAGATCCTGCTCCATGTTCTCCTCCGTAACGATGGCCTCGGTAAGCAGCGTGTTGCGCGCCCGTGCGCGCAGCTCGTTGATGGTCTCCTCGTCGAACGCCTCGATCTCCAGCATCTCGTTGAGGGGCACATAGGCCACCTCCTCCAGGCTGGTGAAGCCTTCCTCGATCAGGATGTCCGCCACCTCCTGGTCCACGTCGAGCTTTTCCATGAACAGGTTGCGGAGCTTGCCGCTCTCCTCCTCCTTCTTGGACTCGGCATCCTGGATCGTCATGATGTTGAGCTCCCAGCCCGTCAGCTCGGACGCCAGCCGCACGTTCTGCCCGCCGCGGCCGATGGACTGGGCCAGCTGCTCCTCGTCCACCACCACGTCCATGCTGTGGGAATCCTCGTCCACCACGATGCTGGTGACTTCCGCGGGCGCCAGGGCGTTGATCACGAAGGTCGCCGGATCCGCGTTCCAGAGAATGATGTCCACGCGCTCGCCCGCCAGCTCCTGGGTCACCGCCTGCACCCGGGAACCACGCATGCCGACGCAGGTGCCGATGGGGTCCAGGCGCGGATCGTTGGACTTGACCGCGATCTTGGCGCGCACGCCGGGGTCCCGGGCCGCGGCCTTGATCTCGAGCAGCCCTTCCTCGATCTCGGGAACCTCCAGCTCAAAGAGCTTGACGATGAACTCGTTGGCGGTGCGCGACAGGATCAGCTGCGGTCCCCGCGCCTGGCGGTCCACCTTGAACAGGAACGCCCGCACCCGGTCGCCGGTCCGCAGGTTCTCCTTGGGGATCATCTGGTCCTTGGGCAGCACCGCTTCCACGCGGCCCGACTCGATGATGGCATTGCCGCGCTCCATGCGCTTGATGGCGCCGGTCACCAGGTGCTCCTTGCGCAGCAGGAAATCGTTCAGGATCTGCTCCCGCTCGGCGTCGCGGATCTTCTGCAGGATCACCTGCTTCGCAGCCTGGGCGCCGATGCGGCCGAACTCGATGGGCTCCAGGGGCTCCTCGATGTAGTCGCTCACCTGCAGGTCGGGGTCGCGCTCGTGGGCCTCTGTGATCCCGATCTGGTGCGGCGGAAACTCGACCTCCGAATCCTCCACCACCTGCCAGCGGCGGAAGGAGGAGTAGTCGCCCGTGCTGCGGTCGATCTCCACCCGCACTTCCACGTCGTCGCGGAAGCGCTTCTTGGTGGCGGAAGCCAGCGCCAGTTCCAGGGCGCCGAATACGATGTCCTTGGCGACGTTCTTCTCCCGCGACAGCGCGTCCACCAGCATCAACATTTCGCGATTCATGACTATCTCCAAACCCATTACCCTTTGCGGCTCCCCGAGCGCTTCTTGCGCGGGGCGGCTCCCAATTCGTAGGCCGGCACCAGCCTTGCCTTTTCCACGTTCGCGAGGTCCAGGCGCAAAACCCCACCCTCCGCCTCCAGCTCCAGGACGCCATCCGTCACGCCCCGCAACACACCGGTGAACTTGCGCTGCCCGTCCCGGGGCACCCGCAGTTGCACCTTGGCCGTTTCCCCCGTGAACCTGACGAAATCGGCCGCCTTTTTCAGCGGCCGATCCATGCCCGGCGAGGACACCTCCAGCCGGTCGTAATTCACGTTTTCCACGGCCAACAGCCGGGTCAGGTGGTTGCTGACGAAAGCGCAGTCATCCACCGTGATCCCCCCCTCCTTGTCGATGAAGACCCGGAGCAGGCGACCGTAGTTCGATTGCTCCACGTCCACCACCTCGTACCCCAGGCCTTCCAGGGTCCGCTCAAGCAGGGCATTCAGGTCCATAGTCCCGCCACAAACAAAAAATGGGCTCGAAGCCCATCCCTGTTCAAAACAGACCGCAATTCTAGCAAGAAATCTAGTTGTTTGAAAGAGTTCGCACACCCGGGCGGATGCCGGCCGGCATTCCCGCACAGGGTCTCCGCGATGGGTCCCGAGGTTCCCGCTCCCGGAAACAACCATTTGAAACAACGATTTTTTTGCTCGGGTTCAGCGCAACCAGCCGGGTTCCGGCATAATTCGCCGCTATTCTCACATTCCCGCCCCGATGACCAGCCCCAAGAATAAAGCCGCAGCGCAGCAAAAAAAGCAGGAACCGGCGGTTTCCAACTTCATCCGGCAGGTCGTGGACGAGGACCTGCGCACCGGCAAGTACGCCAGCCGGCGTTGGGCCGGCCACCCGGCGCTCCGCTCGGACCACGAGGCCGGCGCTCCCGATCCGGCCCGGATCCGCACCCGTTTCCCGCCGGAGCCCAACGGTTACCTCCACATCGGCCACGCCAAGTCCATCTGCCTCAACTTCGGGCTGGCCCGGGACTACGGCGGCGTCTGCCACCTGCGCTTCGACGACACCAACCCGGAGAAGGAAGAGCAGGAGTACGTGGACTCCATCGTCGAGTCCGTGCGCTGGCTGGGCTTCGACTGGGGCGGCAATCTCTATTACGCCTCCGACTACTTCGAGCACCTCTACAACTTCGCCGAGCTGCTGATCCAGAGCGGCCACGCCTACGTGGACGAGCTGACCGCGGACCAGATCCGCGAGCACCGGGGCACCCTCACCCAGCCCGGAATACCGTCACCATGGCGGGACCGGCCGGCGGCCGACAATCTGGACATGTTCCGGCGCATGCGCGCCAGCGAGTTCCCCGACGGCAGGCTGGTGCTGCGCCTCAAGATCGACATGGCGAGCCCCAACATGAACCTGCGGGACCCCGTGGCCTACCGCATCAAACGCGCCGAGCATCACCGCACGGGGAACAAGTGGTGCGTCTACCCCATGTACGATTACACCCACGGCGTCTCAGACGCCCTGGAGAACATCACCCACTCCATCTGCACCCTGGAGTTCGAGGACCACCGCCCCCTCTACAACTGGCTCAACGAGCGGCTGGCCGAACTAGGGCAGCTCAACCTGCCGCTGCCCCAGCAGATCGAGTTCGCCCGGCTGAACCTCACCTACGCCATCATGAGCAAGCGCAAGCTGATCCAGCTGGTGCAGGAAATGCACGTGGACGGCTGGGACGACCCGCGCATGACCACGCTGGTGGGCATCCGCCGCCGGGGCTACACGCCGGAATCCCTGCGCCTGTTCGCCGAGCGTATCGGCGTCTCCAAGGCCGACTCCTGGATCGATTACAGCGTGCTGGAGGACGCCCTGCGGGACGACCTCAATGAGCGCGCCCCGCGCCGGGTTGCCGTGCTGCGGCCGCTGAAGCTCATCATCGACAACTACCCCCACGAAGATGTAGAGGAATGCCTGGCGCCCAACCACCCTCAGAAGCCGGACTGGGGCAGGCGGGCCATGCCCTTCTCCCGGGAGCTGTGGATCGAGCGGGAGGATTTCATGGAGAACCCGCCGAAGGACTACTTCCGGCTCTACCCGGGGAACCAGGTGCGCCTGCGCTTCGCCTACGTGGTGAAATGCACCGGCTGCGAAAGGGACGCCGCGGGCAACGTCACCGCTGTCCACTGCGAATATCTGCCGGACTCCAGGTCAGGCACGCCCGGCTCCGACGCCTACAAGGTCAAGGGCAACATCCACTGGGTTTCAGCGCGGCACGCCTTCGAGGCCGAAGTGCGGCTGTACGAGCGCCTGTTCGCCGTCCCCTTTCCCGGCTCCAGCAAGGGTCGCGAGGCGGGTGTCCACATCTCGGCGCCCCACGGGGCCATCACCGACGAGACTGGCCGCGAGCATGCCCCCGAACTGCGCGAGGAGCATGATTTCCTCGACGACCTCAACCCCCGCTCCAAGGAAATCATCCGCGCTTACCTCGAGCCCTCATTGGGGGATGCGCAGCCCGAGGAGCACTTCCAGTTCGAGCGCCACGGCTACTTCGTAGCGGACCGTGGCGACTCCCAGCCGGGCAAGCCAGTGTTCAACCGCGCGGTCACACTCAGAGACTCCTGGAACAAGGGCGGATAACGGGTCCGCTTAAGGCCGATTTCTCGTCCATTTCCGCTCCCCAACAGCTCTCTCCCCGTTGGCGACCCGCATTGCGGGCCATTGGCCCCGCTTGTCGGCCGACACCCTTCACCCAGGTCCGGTTCGTGACGTTGGCGGGTGGTGCACACACGGCCCTCTATCTCCGGGGGCTTGCGTGGAAAATTCAGCCCACGGCTAGCTTCGTGCCTGTGCTTTCCGCCAGGCCGCGGGTGGCATGCCCACCAAGCGCTTGAACGCGCGCGAAAACGCGGCCTCGGAATCGTAGCCGACCTCCTGCGCAATTCCGGCGACGTTTCGACCTGACCCCCGCAATAGCCGCGCACCGAGCTGGACGCGCCAATTCGCGAGGTAATGCATGGGTGCATCGCCGACGAACTTCACGAAACGCTCGTGAAGCGCCGAGCGCGACAGCCCTACATCGCGCGCCAGATCATCGACGCTCCAGGGGTGATCGGGACGTTCGTGCATGAGCGCGAGGGCCCGCCCGACAAAACGGTCCCGCAGTCCCGCGAGCCAACCTGTGGCATCTTCGGGCAAGACCTCCAGATACCGCCGGGCGGCATCCACGAACATCATCTCCGAAAGCCGCTCGAGCACGGCGTCGCCGCCCGGCCGCCTGTCGTTGGATTCGACCACCGCCTGGTCAATCACTCGCGCCACCCAATCGCCCGCCCGGGAAGCCGGCAGATGCAGGATGCGCGGCAGAGCCGCGACCAGCGGATTGAACGGCCGCAGGTCGCAGCCCAGGAATCCACACACCGCGATGGTGTCGGCGTCATCGACCGGGAGCGGGGCGCCCGCATCCACGACTCCATGGTGATAGGAAATCGGCATGGGCTTCGGGTCGTTGCGGCTGGCAAAAACCCAATCGGCGGTGAGGCGGATAGGCTCGACGCCGGGCGCGCTGGACAGGACGTGGCGGTCACCCTGGGGAAACATCACGATGTCGCCCGCGGCGAGTTTCACCGGCGCCAGCCCCGGGACCGCCGCCCAGCCGTTACCCTTGGCCATCATGTGGTACTCCATGACATGCTCGCAGCCCGGCATCACCGCTTCCGCGATCTCCCGGGCCGGCGGCGCCTCGGCGGACCACCGGTCCCGAAAACTCACGTAATAGAACACCGCTCCGCGCATGCGCACGGTGCGCAACAGATCGGAAAGCGTATCGCGGCTCATCTAGATGGTCCGGCCAGCGGACGAATGATCAAGAAGTGCGGACAGCCGATCAAGTCATCCGGCAATTGCGGACTCCCGATCAAATCTGAACGACGCCCGATGAAGTGTCAACGACTTCCTTTCGCAACAATGGCATTGCTGACGGTCACCGGCGGCTAGCGGGGAAACTCCGCAGTCTCCTCGGGTGCGGCCACCGTGACGGGCATCCTCAATTTCCATCCCTAGACAGGAGAGCACACATGAACTTGGAACCCAGCATTCGCAGTCCGTTCCCGCCGGCAGTGCCATCGCCGGCCGCCCTTGCCACCATCGACTACTACGCCATCAAGCAGCGCCAGCAGGCCACCTGGGCCAGCGGCGACTTCGCGGTCATTGGCACCACGCTCCAGATCGTCGGCGAGGCCCTGGCCGAGGCCGCGGACGTGCGCGCCGGCGAGCGCGTACTGGACGTGGCCGCGGGAAACGGCAACGCCACCCTGGCCGCCGCCCGCCGCTTCGCCCATGTGGTCTCGACCGACTACGTTCCGCACCTGCTCGAGAAGGGCGCGGCGCGGGCCCGGGCCGAGGGACTCGACATCCAGTTTCGGGTCGCGGATGCGGAAGCATTGCCCTTCGAGGACGCATCGTTCGACGTGGCCCTGACCACGTTCGGCGCGATGTTTACCCCGGACCACAGCAGGGCGGCAGGCGAGCTGTTGCGGGTGGTCCGCGCTGGCGGGCGCATCGGCATGGCGAACTGGACGCCAGAAGGGTTCATCGGCCAGCTGTTTCGGGTCATCGGCGCCTATGTCCCGCCGCCGGCCGGCCTGCAATCGCCGACGCTCTGGGGCACCGAGCCGGGGATCGTGGAGCTGTTCGGCCCGGAAGCGACCGACATTCGCTGCGTTCGGCGCGATTTCAATTTTCGTTACCGGTCCGCCGCCCACTGGATAGAGGTGTTCCGCGAGTTCTACGGACCGACCCACAAGGTCTACGCGGCGCTGGATGCCGAGCGCCAGAAGCAATTGACCGCGGACATCTCCCGCCTTCTTGAGCGCCTGAACGTGGGCGGGCCCGACTCCCTCGTGGTGCCCAGCGAATACCTGGAGGTGGTCATCACCAAGGCGTGAGTCTTCCGCCCATTGCAGCGGGGCAGTCCGGCCGTGGGCCCGGTTGCCCCGTTTCTCTGTCTGCTGAGCAGCGAATCCACCTGCCCCCTACCCTGCACAGCCTCGCCTCCCCTAGCCGTCCGCCTCGGGTGCACCGTCCTGCGCGTGACGCAGTCCCGTGCAAGCGATTCCGGCGAACGCCCGCATGAATCCCCAGTCCCGACGCTATAATGTCGCCCACCAAACACACAGCAGCCGCTCCGGCCCGCCCCATGCAACTCCTCACCGTCAGGATCGACAAGCCCGAGGACATTAATTTCATCCTGGGCCAGACCCACTTCATCAAGACCGTTGAGGACGTCCACGAGGCCCTGGTGGGGACAGTGCCGGGCATCAAGTTCGGCCTCGCCTTTTGCGAAGCCTCGGGCAAGTGCCTGGTGCGCTGGTCGGGGACCGATCCCGTCATGGTCGAACTGGCGAGGAAAAACGCCGCCGCCCTGGGGGCGGGGCATTCCTTCATCGTCTTTCTCTCCAGCGGTTTCTTTCCCGTCAACGTGCTTAATGCCATCAAGGCTGTTCCCGAGGTGTGCCGTATCTTCTGCGCCACCGCCAACCCCACCGAAGTTGTGCTGGCCCAGACCGACCAGGGCCGGGGTATCCTGGGAGTAGTGGACGGGTTCAGCCCCAAGGGCGTCGAGGCCGACGCCGATATTCAATGGCGGAAGGACTTCCTGCGGCAGATCGGCTACAAGCTCTGAGCCAGGCGTTCCGCCATTTCATTCAACCGGTCACTTCACCGTCCTCCAATGGTACAGTCCATGCGCTACCTACTCAGGCTCGCCCCCCCGCTCCTTTCTGTCGCCCTGTCCCTGACTGCGATCGCCCATGAAGGCGAGCACCCGCCGGAAACCTGGCATTGCCAGGGGGTCTACCAGACCGAGCCCGGCAAGCCGGTGACGGCCCAGAGCCGCACGTTGACGCTTCCGCTCCGCTCCGACAAGGCGGTGATGAACATAGACGGCGCCGGCCACGAAGGCCGGTTCGAGACGGCCGGCCAATACGTGATGGCTTGGTTCGCGCTGACGGGCAGCGGGGGCGAGCAACTGACGGAAGAAATAACCCTGGGGCTGGTGAACGGAAAGCTCGCCACCACGGTGACACGCGGCGATGGCTCCCGCGTCGCCATATTCCGCGGCGGTTGCCAGCCGGAACCCCATCCCTGATCTCCTCCTGCCGCGGGTGGGCACCGGGCAGGAGGTCCGCTGGAAGACCGTTTATTCTTGGAACGAGCGGAAACCAACGTCCCGCTCCTGGTGCCCAACAGGTGTCGGGCAGCCGCGTCCGCGGACGCGCGTAACGCCGCCCGGAAAAGGAGAAACAGCATGTGCATGCAATGGGAACTATGGTTTGAGGCCCTGGAACAGAGGCGCCAGCAATCCCGGGCCCAAACCCCGCGGACTCCGGTGCCTTCCGCGAAGGCCGAACCCCGGCCGATGGGGAAACCTCAGAGTCCGCTGCCGCCGGTGGCGGAACCGGAACCCGTCTAGGGCCTGCGTTCAAGCCTGCATCAGGAACCCGCCGCGGGTTCTTATTTGCTCCGGGGTGTCGGGGCTACCCCCGCCTGAAGATTCGGGAAACGCACTCGCAGCCAACATCGCATCGGAGGGGGACCTTTCAACCTTAGGGAAATCTTTTCTTGTCGCCCCCGGGAATGCCGCCTTTAATGGGAAAGTCTGCTTGACCCGAAGACGGGGACCCCTCGTGCGCCATGGCCCTGAAGCAATCATGGTCGGCCCGAGTTGCGACTGACACCTTAAGGAGGAGAGGAATGAACGCTCTGGAGATCGCTCAACGCTATTTCGACGCCTGGAACCGCCGCGACGCCGACGCCATCATGGCCACGTTTGCGCCGGACGGAACCTACAGCGATCCAACCGCCGGCTCCGGGCTGACCGGGGCCGCCATCGGAGCGTATGCGCGAGGGCTGTGGCAGGCCTTTCCCGACCTGGCATTCGAAGTCGTGAGCGCCGGCGAAGCCGGGGCCGAGCAGGTGGCGGCCCAATGGCTCATGAAAGGGACCAACAAGGGCCCGTTCGGCGGGCTACCGCCCACAGGCCGCTCTGTCTCGCTGCCGGGGGCCGACTTCATCCGGGTAGAGGGCGGAACCATCAAGTCGGTTACCGGTTATTTCGATTCTCGCGTCGTGCCCGACCAGCTTGGACTCCAGATCGTGGTCCAGCCGAAGGAAATCGGGCCCTTCGCCTTCGGCACCAGCGTTTCGGTGCGCAACGGAAAGACGAACCGCCCCGGCGCCTTCAGCATCACTGAGCTTCGGGTGCGCTCGGACCGCGAGGTCGCGGATGTCCAGGAACTGAGCCGCCAGACCGCCACCGAGATGCTGGGCATGAAGGGCTTCCTCGGCTGGGTCGGCATGACCATCGGAAACCGGATGATGACCGTGACCGCGTGGGAGAACCCCGATGATCCCGCCCAGCTCATGGGCGGCGGGGCCCACGTCGCCGCCATGAAAAAGTATTATGGCCCCGACCTGGGCGCCGGCGGCATGGTGGGGGTTTGGACGCCGGTTCGCCTGAGGACCACGGTGCGCTGCGAGACCTGCGGAAAGATGATGCACCCGGAGGATGCCAACGGACATTGCCGCTGCGGAGCGGCGCTGCCCGCCGAACCACCCTATTGGTGAGACCGGGGCGAAGCCCGATAATAGGGCCCACCTCAGGTTCGAACCCTTCCGCTGTGGAGTTTCCCAAGTCATGCCCTGTAGCGACACCCTTGCGCGGCGTTTCGGGACGCTGCTGATCGCCGGCCTGGCCGCCGCGCTGCTGGCGGCCTGCACCAACATGCCCATGCCCTCCGAAGCCACCGCATCCGGAGCCGCGCTGGGGGGAACCTACTGGAAGCTGTTGGAAGCCGGCGGCAAGGCGCTGAAGCCCAAGGCCGGCGAGCCGGCGGCCCATATTCGCTTCGACGCGGCGGCGAAGCGCGCCTCCGGCTACAGCGCGGTGAACAACTTCAATGGCAGCTATGAGGCAGGGGAATCCAGACTCCGCTTCGGCCCGGTGGCCGCCACGCGCCGCGCCGGCCCCCCCGATGCCATGGAAGTGGAATCGAAGCTGTTCATCGCCTTTGACGCCACCCGCTCCTACCGCATTTCGGGCCGGAGCCTCGAACTGCTGGATGCCGGCGGCAAGCCGCTGGCCCGTTTCGAAGCCCAATCCGCCCCCTGATCCCACCAAGCCCCGCCGGACCCACCTCGCACCGGGTGTCGGGCCCGGCATCGCCCCCTTCAGGACACAAACGCCAATAGCAGCTCTCTGTTTATTCAGCGGGTTATTGCCTGCCCTGTAATAACCGTCACGCCGCGGTCATCTTCGTGTAACATTCTGGGCCGTCGTCCGTTAATACGGACGGTTGCCCGCTTGCTTGATCCATAAATAGATGTTCTGGTGCCTACTGCTGCTGGTGAAGGCCGGCCTGTTCTTCGCCGGCTTCATGCGCTTTGATCCCCTCTGGAACCTGCTCTTTCTGGGGCTGGTCCTGGCTCCCGTACCCGGACCAATCCGGGCCCGCCGCTGGGCCCGGGTTCTTCGCCAGGTGGTGATTGGCGCCGCGGCGGGGCTGCTGCTCTGGCACGACTCCTGGCTCCCTCCCATCTATCGCGCCATCGAGTTCCTGACCGACCCCAAGACAGCTCCCTCCCTGGAATTCGTCCTGGAGTTTGTGGCCCGCTACCTGGACTGGCGGGTGGCGACGGCGGTCGCCGTCCTGCTGGCGGTGAGCCTCCTGCTCCAGCGATCCCGGGTCGCCATGGCCGGCGCCCTCGCCGTCACCGCGTTCGGGGTCACGGCGGCTTCCGCCACCAGCCTGCATCAGACGGACGTGCCCCTGGCGGAAAACCTGGAGCGGTTCCGGCTGGCCGAATCCGCCCGCAAGGTGCAGTTCCAGGCCCCGCCGGCGCGGGCGCCGGAATTTGACATCATCCTGCTGCACGTCTGCTCCCTGTCGTGGGACGACCTGGACGCTGTGGGCCTGCGCGACCACGAGTTCCTGCGGGGATTCGACATCCTGTTCACCAACTTCAACAGTGTGACGTCTTACAGCAGCATGGCCACCATACGCCTGCTGCGCTCCGCCTGTGGCCAGCAGACCCACGGAGCCCTGTGGAACGACACCGATGCGGACTGCTTTCTTCTCGACCGGCTGCGCCAGCATGGTTTCCGCAGCTACGCCGCCATGGATCATGACGGCCTGTACGGGGACTTCGGAAAATTCGGCCAGGAACTCGGCCACATGGACGTGCCCGGGTCCAACGAGGGAATCCCGGTGCGGCAGTTCAATTTCGACGACACACCCATCGTCGATGGCTACGGCGTGCTCGATCGCTGGTGGCAGGAACGGACCCGGGACAAGGCAAAGCGGACGGTCCTTTACTACAACACCATCACCCTCCACGACGGCACGCGCTGGGCGCAGGCCGATTCATCCGCCAGGCAGGAGCGCCCGGTCCACTACCGGGAAGCGGCGGAGAAGCTCTTTGAAAACCTGCAGCGGCTGTTTGACCAGATCGAGAAGTCGGGCCGCAACGCCATGGTTATTTTGGTATCGGAGCACGGCGGGGCCCTGGCGGGATCCGGCATCCAGGCGTCCGGACTGCGGGAGATCCCCCTGCCCCAGATCACCCATGTGCCGGCGGCGGTAAAGTTCATCGGCGGCAAGTGGAACGGGGCGAGCGAGCAGATCGTAGTGGACCAGCCTGTGAGCTACCAGGCCCTGGCCTGGCTCATGGCGGAAGCGGTGCGGCGCCCGCCATTCGGGAAGCGCGCCGGCGCCCTGGACCTCACCTGGCTTCCCCGCACCGATTTCCTCGCTGAAATCTCCGGGGTGCAGGTCGCCCGCTACGGCAGCGACTATTACATTCTGCGGGAAGGGACCCCATGGGCACGGCTGCCGGAGCGCGCCCTGCCCCAGCCGGCAGCCAAGCTGAGCGCCAGCGAAGTGCAGACTCAGCACATCGCCCACGGCCACAGTCACGATCCCCGCCCCGGCCATTGAAGGCGCCGGCCGCCTCCGCAATCCGGCTTGCTCCTGTCTGGCCCTCCCGTTAAATCCGGGCCTTCCGCCCGTCTGCTACACTGGGACTGGGATTCGGAGACGTAAGACTGCGACACCATGAGCTCCTGGGGCTGCCCTCACGACCTCAACGGCCAGTGCCAGCGAGTGCTGGGGAGGCCCTGCGAGCCGGGAATGAAGGGGTGCGTCCTTTTCGGTCGGTTCACCTTCGCCGACGAGAGCAAGAATATTTCGAAGCGCGCGAAGGCCCGGGCGGACGCCGGTCGCCCGCCCGAGCCGGATGAGCCAGACCCTGCCTGACACCTGCCTGCATCCGCGGAGGTTGGCTCCCGTGAGCCGGCACCTTGTTCTTGCCCTCGCGGTTTCCGCTTTGCTCACGGCATGTGGCCAGGACGCCGAAGAACCGCCGCCCCGGATCTTCAAGCCCCAGCGCGAAGCCCTGGAAAAGGCGAAGGAGATCGAGCAGACCCTGCAGCAGTCAGCGGACCGCCGCCGGGAGCAGATCGAGCGGGAAGAAAAGTAGGCGCGACGGTCAGATGGCGGACGCAACCGCCGGTGCCGGCGGCAGCGCAACCTTGTGATCGGCGCTGAATTGGTAGTCGCGGAACACGTGCTCCGCGGTGAGGAGCTGATAGCTGCCGTCGGGAAGCCGGCGCGAGGTGTCCTTCAGCCGGTACGCATAGTGCCCGCAGGTCCAGATGTCAAAGTTGCGCATGTGGGTGCAGAGGCAGGTCTTGTCCCGGACCGAAATCTTCTTCTCCTTCGGATGCGCCGCCACTTCCGCGTTGTAGGCCTTGATGTAGGAACAATTCCCGGAACCGTCCAGCAGGTATCCGTAGGCTTCGCAGTTGGGGCGGATCCCGGCGCCGATCCCCGGGCTGCTCTTCAGCATGCGCATGGGATAGCCGGTGGGTGACAGGGTGTTGACCTCCACGTCGTCTTCCCTGGCCTTGAAGTATTCCTGCTTCACGTCCTCGGGCAGCCCGCATTCGCGGGTGACCGTGAAGCGGGTCGCCACCTGCACCGCACCACTGCCGCTTTCGAGAAAAGCCACCGCGTCGCTGCCGGTGAAAATGCCTCCGGCCGGAATGACGGGAATGTCGAGCTCTTCGGCCCGCAGGTATTCGCGCACTTCACTCACGATGGCGTGAAGATCGTATTTCGCCCAGTCCATTCCGAAGCCCAGGTGGCCGCCGGCAAGAGGCCCCTCCACGATCACGTAATCCGGAAGCCGGTTGAGCCGGGAGTTCTTGCGCAGGAAAAGCGTAAGCGCCCTCAGGGAGGAAACGATGATGCCCAGCTTCGCATCTCGAAAGCGCGGGTGATCCTCGATCAGGGCGAAGGAGCCCAGGTGCAAACCCGCGCTTAAGGTAATGCCATCAATGCCGGCTTCCAGCGCCGCGCGAAGGCGAACGCGGAGCGTCTCCTTCGGCGAGTTCATGGTGAGCTTTTCCATGCAATTGATAAAAATCAGACCGTCGCCGCGCTTGGCCTCCATGGTTCTGCCCACATGCATCTGCGTCGCCTCCGCCAGCCGCCCAAGGTTGAAAAGCACCTTGGACTTGTCCGAATTGGCAACGTTGTATTTGTAGAGCTTCAGCTTCTCGCTGACGAAATGGGTCTGGAAGCGGCGATCAGCCACCGTGGGCACCATGGCATCGGAGATGTGTCCCACGCCTCCGAGGCGGGCGGCCTCCAGTGCCAGCTCCGCGGTGGAGATGTCCACGCCCATGCCACCGATCACGATCGGCACCAGTTCGTGCTCGCCAAGCCGGAGGCGGAAATCGTCTACGCGCTTCATGGGAAATCGCGGATAAAGGCCCTCATCCTAGCAGGCTACCGCCGCGAAGTCTCGCCGGGCCAACAAATCCCCCTGTTTCCATATCAGCAAAATCCGGAATCTCCCCTTATAATTGCTGCCCCGACGGGGAAGGCTCAGGACGCGCTCATCGAGCCCCCGGCGCATCGTTGAACGCGGAACGCATTTGCCATGACCAGCCACCCCCTCGAAGACCTGAACGTCGCATCGTTCGAGCTCATGCCCTCGCCCGAGGAAATCCACCGGCGGGCGCCCATCTCCGACACCGCGTCGGACACGGTGTTTCAGGGCCGGGAAACCATCAAGCGCATCCTGGACCGCAAGGATCCGCGGCTGTTCGTGGTGGTGGGTCCCTGCTCCATCCACGATCCGGTCGCCGGTTTCGAATATGCCCAGCGCCTCGGAAAGCTCGCCGCCGAGGTTCAGGAAACGTTGGTACTGGTCATGCGCGTCTACTTCGAGAAGCCGAGGACGTCCACCGGCTGGAAGGGCTTCATCAACGATCCGCGCATGGACGACTCCTTCCACATCGAGGAAGGCATGGAGAAGGCCCGCCGCTTTCTGCTCCAGGTGTCGGAACTGGGCCTCCCGGCCGGCACCGAGGCCCTCGATCCCATCGCGCCCCAATATCTCGGCGACCTCATTGCGTGGACCGCCATCGGCGCCCGCACTTCCGAATCCCAGACCCACCGGGAAATGGCGAGCGGTCTCTCCACGCCGGTGGGGTTCAAGAACGGGACCGACGGCGGTCTCGACGTGGCCATCAACGCCATAAAGTCGGCGGGCAGCCCCCACAGCTTCCTCGGGATAAACTTTCAGGGGCGTTCCACCGTCGTGCGCACCCGGGGCAACCGATACGGTCATCTTGTCTTGCGGGGCGGGGATGGCAAGCCCAATTACGACACCGTGAGCATCTCGATGACCGAGCAGGCGCTGGAAAAGGCGAAGCTGCCGCGCAACCTGGTGGTGGACTGCTCGCACGCCAACTCGCGCAAGGACCCCAAGCTGCAGCCCCTGGTCATGAGCGATTGCGTGCACCAGATCCGGGAGGGCAACCGCTCCATCGTCGGCCTCATGGTGGAGAGCAACATCGTGGGCGGCAATCAGCCCATTCCCAGGGACCTCTCGAAACTCATCTACGGCTGCTCCGTCACCGACGCCTGCGTGGACTGGCCCACCACCGAGAAGATGATCCGGGAGGCGTCCGCCCTCCTCCATGACGTCCTGCCCCGCCGCCTGGCCGGGTAACGGCCGCGACAGCGCCCCCCGCGAAAACGCCGGGACCGCCCCGTCCAACGGGGCTAGAATCGGAATGCAATGAAGGTTCGCCTGATCCGATACTGGGAGCAGGTCCGGGGCAGCTACTGGTTCATACCCGGCCTGATGTCCTTTGGAGCGGTTGCCCTTGCGGCCGGGCTCGGCTTTCTGGACATGATGGCCCAGGCTCAACGCTACCCTGGCCTGGAATCCCTCTACGTGACTGGTCCCTCGGGGGCCCGCGCCGTTCTCTCGACCATCGCCGGCTCCGCCATCACCGTGGCGGGCGTCGTGTTTTCCATCACCGTAGTGGTGCTCAACATGGCATCGGCCCAGTTCGGGCCCCGCCTGCTGCGCAATTTCATGGAGCACGGGGGCACCCAACTCACCCTCGGCACCTTCATCGGCACGTTCATCTATTGCCTGCTGGTGCTGAGCACGGTGCGCAGCGACGGCGGCCACGTCTATGTTCCGCATATTTCCGTCGGAGCCGGCGTGCTGCTCGGCGTCATCAGCTTCCTGCTCCTCATCTATTTCGTCCACCACGTCTCGATTTTCATCCAGGCCCCGCGCATCATCGACGATGTCGTGCGGAATCTGGAGCACGCCCTGCGGTCAAGCTTCCCCGAGCGGGGCGAGGGCGCTCCCGCTCCCACGCCCGACGAGGAAGCCGAGCAGGCGGAAGCCCTGACCAGGGAGTCTCTGCGGCCCGGCTGCGTGCCCGTGGCAACGCCCGGTTCCGGCTACGTTCAGGCCGTGGACCTGGACGGCCTGCTCTCGATTGCCGAAGAAAAAGACCTGTTCCTTCGTTTGCGGCTGCGCGCGGGCCAGTTCGCCGTCGCCGGGCGCGCCGTGGCCGAGGTGGCGCCCGCGGCCACCCTGGACCAAGAGCTGGCGGAACGCATTGCGGGTGCCTACCTGATCGGCCCCGAGCGCACTCCCACCCAGGACCCTGAGTTCGCGGTAAACCAGCTGGTGGAGCTGGCGCTGCGAGCGCTCTCGCCAGGCATTAATGACCCGTTCAGCGCCATCAACTGCATCGAGCGTCTCGGATCGTCCCTGGCCCTGCTCGCCGGCAGGACCCTCCCCTCGCGCTTCGTCCGCGACCAGTATGAGAAAGTGCGGATCATTACCGAGCCCTACACCTACCGCGGCATCGTGGACGCCGCCTTCAATCAGATCCGCCAGGGCGCCCGCTGCAACGCCGCCGTGATCTTCCGCCTGCTGGAAATCATCCGCGAGTTGGGCAAGGGCGATCTCCCGGGACCCTATCGCGACGCCCTGCGGGATCAATGCCAGGCGATCTATGAGCTGGGGCAGGACTGCTTTCCCAGCGAACGGGACCGGCGGGATTTCGATGATCGCTACCAGTCGGCCACGGCGGTCCTGAAAAACACCGGGCACTGAGGCCGCGCCTGCCGTCGCTACCGACGGGGGGTCGGCGAGTGCTCCGCGGCGACGTCCAGGTCGGCGCCGATGGGCCGCGCCGGGTAATGGAATGCCACCGGGCCCTCCGGCTCGGCGTTGAGAAACTGGTGCACCGACGGGTTGGGAGACTGGATCATTTCGGCCGGGGTTCCCTCCCCCACCAGCTTGCCGTCGCCGATGAAGTACGCGCGGTCCACGACCTTGAGGGACTCGGAGACGTCGTAGGTGACAACGATGGACGTCGCTCCCAACGCATCATTGAGGCGCCGGATCAGGTGCGCGATCACGTTCAGGGAAATGGGGTCAAGACCCGCGAACGGCTCGTCGTAGATGATCAGCATCGGGTCCAGGGCTATGGCGCGGGCCAGCGCGACCCGGCGCGACATGCCGCCCGAAAGCTCGCCCGTCATCATGGCATGGGTGCCTCTCAGCCCCACCGAATGCAGCTTCATGAGCACCAGGTCCCGGATCATGCTCTCGGGCAGGTCCGTGTGCTCGCGCATGGGAAACGCGATATTCTCGTAAACAGAGAGATCCGAGAACAGGCCGCCCCCTTGGAACATCATGCCGATCTTCCGCCGCAAGGCATAAAGGGCCTCGTTGCCCAGTTC
>Ga0210362_1027420_pt1 | contig 24530 bp, 17 predicted proteins | sample S625metaT_FD_159713 | JGI IMG/M metagenome (GOLD analysis project Ga0210362, IMG submission 159713) | Metatranscriptome of estuarine sediment microbial communities from the Columbia River estuary, Oregon, United States - S.625 (Metagenome... | ecosystem: Environmental > Aquatic > Marine >... | reverse complement strand
GCTCCTTTCATGCTTTCCCCATTGAATCAGACCGCCTGACACCGGCTTGACTAGTCCTCTTCCCGCTCACGAATCGGTTGATGCACCAGCTCATACAACACCGGCAAGACCACCATAATCAAGACGGCTGCCGTCAGCATGCCTCCGACCACCACTCGGGCCAGAGGATTCTGAGCCTGCGACCCGATGCCGGTAGCCAACGCCGCCGGCAGCAATCCGATCGCCGCGCCGAGCGTCGCCATGAGAATAGGGCGCATCTGCACATCGGCCCCGCGCAGGACCGCCTCCCGCAAGTCGAGTCCCGACCGTCGAAACTCTTCGATGCGCGAGATCAACAACACGCCGCCCAAAATGGCCACTCCTAACGTTGAGATGATCCCCACGGCGGCCGAGATGCTGAAATGCGTATGCGTCGCGACCAACGAAAGCACTCCTCCCACGAGGGCAAACGGAACGGTGGCCAGCACCAGCAAAGCATTCTTCAGCGAATTGAATGTCATGTAGAGCAGGAACAGAATGATGACGAGGCTCACGGGAACGATCGCCACCAACCTTTTCTGCTCATCCTTGAGTTGGTCATACTGACCGGCCCACTCCATGCGATAGCGTTCAGGTAAATCCACTCGGCGCGTCAGTCTCTCCTGGGCTTCCTCCACCGTGCTTTGAAGATCGCGGTCCCGCACGCTGAATTTGATTGGGACGTACCGCTCGTTATTTTCGCGATAGATGATGAAGGCTCCCGTCTGCATCGTAATGGAGGCGACCTGCTTGAGTGGGATGCGGGCGCCGCCGGGTGTGCTGACATGGATGTTGCCGATGGACTCGACATCCTGCCGATACTCCGGGAAAAACCTGACCACCAAGTCGAACAGCCGCTCGCCTTCATACACCTGCGTCACTGCCTGGCCGCCCACGGCAGCCTGAACGACGGCATTGACATCGGAGACCCGCAGTCCATACCGGGCACTGGCTTCGCGGTCGACCTGTATCAAGAGGTTCGGCTGGCCGATCAACCGAAAGACGCCCAGATCTTTCACGCCCCGGACGTCCTTCATGACGGTTTGAATCTCAACGGCCTTCGCCTCCATGGTCTTCAAATCCGTCCCGAACAGTTTGATCGAATTCTCGCCCTTGACCCCCGACATCGCTTCTTCCACGTTGTCTTGAATGACTTGCGAGAAATTAAAGATGACCCCGGGAATGCCTTTCAAGCGGCCTTCAATTTCCTCAATGAGGCCGTCTTTGGTCAGCCCCGGTCGCCACTCCGACTTGGGCTTGAGATTGGCCAGAAACTCCCCGTTGAAAAAGCTCGTCGGATCCGTGCCGTCATCCGGACGTCCCAGCTGCGAGACGACCGCATCCACCTCCGGAGAATCCCGGAACAGCCTCCTGATGTGATTGGTCAGTTGATCGGCCTGATCGAATGAGATATCAACCGGCATCGTCGCCCGAACCCATAAGTTGCCTTCCTCCAGCGCCGGCATGAATTCTCCGCCCAAGGACTGCAGGGCCACAAACGCGATCGCCACCAGACCGGTCGCGCATCCGACGACCACGGTACGGTGACCCAGCGCCCAGCCGACGAGGCGCAAATACATCGCGCGAATGATGCGCACCACCGCGGTATCGGTTTCCCTGATCGGACCTTTGAGCAGAAACGAGCACAGCACCGGCGCGAGGGTGAGGGCCATCAAGAGGGCGCCTAGAAGGGCGAACCCATAGGTAATGGACATGGGCGCGAAAATTTTCCCGGGAACTCCGGTCATCGTGAACAGCGGCACGAATGCAACCACGATGATCGCGGTTGAAAAAAAGATGGGCCTCCCCACCTGGCGCGCGGCCCGAACGATGTGCTGATCAATCGTCAACTGCTTCGACTTGGCATGCGCCAAGTGCAAGAAAATACTTTCGACCATGATCAACGTGGCATCGACGATGATACCGAAGTCGATCGCGCCCAGTGAGATCAAGTTGGCGGACTGGCCGATGAGGACCATTGCCGTAAAGGTGAACAGCAATGAAAGCGGTATGGTCAGCGCAACGATGACCGCCGCCCGCAGATGGCCGAGAAACAGGAAGAGAATGACAAACACGAGGAGCATGCCGCTGATGAGAATATCGGTGACCGTCTCCGCCGTCGTATGGATCAGCGCGGTTCGATCATAGAAAGTCTTCACCTTCATCCCTGCCGGCAATTTCCACTCATTGAGGTCCTGGACCTTTGCTCTGACCTTGTCCAGCACCGGCAAGGCCTTATATCCGCGTTGGAGCAGCACGACGCCTTCGACCACGTCGTCGCGATCGTCTATCCCGACCTTGCCGAGACGCACACGATGACCGACCGTCACCTTGCCCAACGTCTTCACAAAGATCGGGGTCCCTTCCTTCTCGGCGACCATCACGTTTTCAATATCATCGAGATCATTAATGAGCCCGAGCCCCCTGATGTTGTAGCTTTGCGCGCCGATCGTGAGATAGTTGCCTCCGACGTTCGCATTGCTGTTCTCCAGGGCCGTCATGACCTGGGAAAGATTCACACCGTGCCCGATCAGTTTTCCCGGATCAATGTCGACGTGATATTCTTTCGTGGTGCCGCCGAACGTCGTGACGTCAATGACGCCCGGCACACGCTTAAACGCGCGTCGAACCTCCCAGTCCTGAATCGTTTTCAACTCCGTCAGGTCGGTGCCTTCACCGGTCAATTCATACCGGTAAATCTCGGCGACCGCCCACCACGGCGACAAGACCGGTTGCGCGCCCTTCGGCAGCTGAACCGACGTGAGTCGATTCAACACTTCCTGACGATCTCGAAACATGTCAGTGTCGAAATCGAAGTACACCTTGATATCGCTCAGTCCGAAGATCGACAGCGACCGAATGTCCGTGAGCCCGGGCATCCCGGTCAACGCGACTTCGATCGGAACGGTAATTTGGCGTTCGATTTCCTCAGCCGACCAACCGGGATATTGCGTGATTAGCTCCACCATCGGAGGGGAAGGGTCCGGGTACGCGACGACATCCAGAAGATGGAAGGCATACAAGCCTCCAAACAAGAGGAGGAGCCCAAGCGCGCACACCAGCACGCGCTGGACCAGCGAGGCTTCAACGATTCTGGCGATCATGGATTCATCTTGTCCTGAGACACGACATGGCAGAATGACCGGTCGGCTACATGCCCTTGATCTCTTGCCCCTTGATCAGCACGGCCCCCCTGGTCACGATACGCTCTCCCTGTGTAAGCCCATCGAGGATGCGTAACTGGTCTGGCGAGATGTTGGCGGTCTTGACCTCCCGTTTGACGTACCGATGCTCATCCTCCAGCACATACACAAACTGCTTCCCGTCGACTTCCAATACCGCCTCGCGCGGCACCGTCAGAAATTTCGCGGCATCACTGACGTCCAATTGCAATCGCGCGAACATTTCTGGTTTCAACTTGCGAGACTTGTTGTTGACCTGGGCACGAACCTTGATCGTCCTGGTCACGGGATCGACGAGGTCGCCCACGGCCGTGACTTTCGCCGGAAACTCCATGTCCGGGTAGGCCACGACTTTCACCATGGCCGACTGCCCTTCCCGCACCAGCCCCAGGTCCTGCTCGTACACATCGGCCACGACCTGCAGCAGATCCAGGTCGGCGATCGTAAACAGCACAGGGTCCGAATCCCCGGTGACTGACTGTCCCGGAGTCACGGCGCGCTCCACGACGATGCCGGTCAACGGGCTTTTCATCTCAAACCGCGACGTGATCTGTTGCTTGTCCGGCGGCTCCTCCAACTCTTCGGCGGCGACGCGCAACGAAAGCAGCCGCTCTTTGGCACGTCGAAACTCAGCCCGCGCCTTGACCAACTGGTTTTCCGCTTGCTTGAGATCATTCAGCGCCATCGCTTTATTTTCATAGAGATCCTTCGCCAATTCATACGCCCGTGTGTCGTATTGCAGTTCGGACTCCTCCTTGACGTAATCCGAATACGACTGCGCGATATCGGGACTATCGACCACGAGCAAGATGTCACCCATCTTCACGCGATCTCCCAGATGGGCCCGCACTTCCACGACCCGACCCCGTAAGGGAGAGGAGATCCGAGAGTACCGGTCCTCACCATAGGCCACCTTGCCTGAGAGTGTCAGGCCTTGGCGGGACGAGCCGAATTCCACCAGCGTCGTCTCGACCTGCGGTTGTGTGTCGACCGGTGCCGGTCCCTTCTTGCCAGGCTGGGGCGTCGCCGCAGCCATGGGAGGAGGCTCACTTGGGCCGCAGGCTGATAGGAAGAGAACGGTCGCGGTCAAGATCGACGCGACGGCTACGCTCGCCATGCGGCCTGACCGCCGCCGATGCCTGAGCAGGCTCCTCATCGCTCAACCTCAACCATGAACTTCCGGCTCACCACGTGATGTCCTGCCCGACCGCACTTTCCAATTGGAGCACGTTCCGCTGATAATTGAACAACGCCTCGAAATAATTTTGTTGGATCGTCCTCGACGTCCTAGCCGCATCAAGCAGATCCAGCAGCGTGGCCCCGCCCCGTTCGTAGGCGCGTTCGACGATCGTCAACGTCGCGCGCGCATCCTCGAGCACTCCCTCCAGAAACGCTTCCACTAATCGGCGACTTTGAATCAGGTTTCGATAGGCCACATCCACTTCGTTCTCCACCTGATTCAGGGTCCCCATGAGATCGGCTTCCGCCATCTGCACCGCCGCATCCGCTTGCATGATACCGCCCTGGTTCCGATTGAACAATGGCAGCGGCAGCCCGAAGTTGAGCGCCACCTGATTCGAATTGTCCGGCCCACGAGGCCCTTGGACCGCATACCCCGCCCCAATGGTCACGTCCGGAACCCGATAGGCCTTTGCAAGCTCGCGATCAGCTTCCCGCTGAGAAAATATCAGCCGTTTGGCACGGAGATCAGGGCGCGCGTCCATGGCGACCACGCGCAATCTGGCCATGTCGGGATCCAGACGCTTGAATTCGAGGTTCGTGGTGAGTTCCATCCGGACCGCAGCGGAGAGCTTCAGCAGTTGGCGAAGGTCCCCGCGTGCCGTCTCACCTTCCTGAAGCGATTGAATCACCTGGGATTGAAAATCGATAAACTGAAGCCGGATGCGAATCAGATCCACTTCCGCGATGTAGCCCTTCTTGAAGCGAATCGTGTTGATCTCGAGGATTCTGGAAAACCGATCCCGATTCTCCTCCGCCAGCGCCAATCGACGTTGCGCCAGCTGAATACGGTAATAGGCTTCCTTCACCGTATAGCTGAGTTGACGAACCGCATTCTCAAAATCGGCCTCCGCCGACTGAGTGCCGAAGCCAGCGCTTTCCATGCGATAGCCACGTTTCCCTGCCAGCTCGAACAACTGTTGGATTTGGCCGACCACTTGCCCGCCGCTCGACAATGTGCGCCCCTCCGTATAGGAGCTGAGCGTCCCGATCGACGCGACCGGATTCGGGAACAACCGCGCGGTAATCTCCTGTCCCTTTCGTGACTCGATTCCGAACTTGGCAATCAAAAGATCCAGATTCTGTCTAAGAAAGAGTCCCATCGCCTCATCAAGGCTCAATTGCAGACTCTGCGCCGGCGGGGTCGGCATGGCGTAAGAAAACCGCTCGGCACTCGTCTCGCTCGCCGATCCAGCCAGCACCGATGCGCCGCCCAATGGAGCGATCCACATGACGGCGAGGAAACCAGCCGCCCACAGTCGAGCAACGACTGCGGGCGGACGGTCAGAGACTCGGATAACATCCCTATACATGTGATAGAGCTGGGCTAACGACGCCGACGGGAGGCGACGGATGACAACACGAGGTCGCAACGGAAGCACTCATGGTGTGGAGCCTAAGAGCATTTGCGGCAGGCATCCGCACTGCGCCGGGTTGAATCGGTCTCGCGCACCGGGATGGAACGGCGGGGCAGGGCAATGCGATCAGCTATCCAACCCATTCCTGGAGTCGGTATCCCGTAGATGTTTTCTGACCCGCACTTTCTCATGATGCTTGCGGAGCAGCTGCCGGCGAATGACATCCCGATCTTCTGCGACGATTCGGACCAGCCGATCCACATCCTCCGCATGCTCCCGAACCAGCTCGGACAATTTTTGCAACTGCCCCTCCAGCCGCTCAACGCGCCACGCCAGGTCGTTCGCGGACTCCCTCGGCTTAACGGGAGACTTCACCGCGGACTTGGGATTGTTTCGAAGGGCGGCCACAACAACGTCGCGCTTCATGCTCACTCCTTTGATCAGTTCAGTATGGGGGCAGGCACCACGCAATCCCGATGGCTAGTATTATCCGCAAGGAATGGGAAGTCAATGATTCCGCTTTCTTTCTATTTGACTCCGGTCCTGCTAGAATTCGCCGCATGAAGAACATCCTCACGATGGTCCTCGCCGGCGGCAAGGGGGAGCGGCTTTTCCCCCTGACGGATCAACGCGCCAAGCCGGCGGTTCCGTTCGGAGGCAAATACCGCATCATCGACTTTACCTTGAGCAATTGCCTGAATTCTGGCCTCCGGAAAGTCTCGGTCCTCATTCAGTACAAGTCCCATTCGTTGGATCGTCACATCCGGACCGGTTGGAATATCCTGAACACTGAGTTGGGAGAGTACATCGCCTCGGTCCCGCCTCAACAGCGGATCAGTGAAGATTGGTATCGAGGGACCGCCGATGCCGTGTATCAGAACCTATTCTTGATCGACGCGGAAGATCCCGAGTTTCTCCTCGTGCTGGCCGGCGACCACATCTACAAGATGAACTATGCCGAAATGTATTATTGGCTGCTTGCTAAAAAGGCTGATGCGGTCGTCGGGGCCATCGATGTCCCCATTCAGGAAGCGACGCGTTGCGGGGTTATTTCGGTCGACAACGACTATCGCATTACTCGCTTCGATGAGAAACCCGCCAACCCCACCCCCCTGCCCAACGACCCAACCCATGCATTTGCATCGATGGGCATCTACCTATTCCGCACGGAAGCCATTCGCCAACATCTCATGGCCGACGCTCAGGAGGACAGCGCGCACGACTTTGGGAAAAATATCATTCCCCGAATGATCGAGGAGCGGCCGATTTATGCCTACAAGTTTCAGGATGCGAACAAGAAAGCCGTCCAATATTGGCGCGACGTCGGAACACTCGATGCGTATTGGGAGGCCAATATGGATCTGATCGCCGTCGATCCTCTCTTCAACCTCTACGATCCCGAGTGGCCGATCCGCACCTATCAAGGGCAATTTCCTCCGGCCAAATTCGTCTTTTCGCAGGACTATCAGGGAGGCCGCATGGGCGTCGCGCTCGATTCGATCGTCTGCGGCGGCTGCATCGTGTCCGGCGCGCGGGTGCACAATTCCGTGCTGTCGCCCAACGTCCGTGTCCTGGACCATGCCGACGTCCGCGAATCCATCCTCATGGGGAACGTCGTCATCGGCGAACATAGCCGTGTGCGGCGCGCCATCATCGACAAGGATGTGACGATCCCCCCCCACTCGGAAATCGGCTACAACCGTGACGCCGACGCCCAGAGATTTACCGTCACGGAATCGGGCCTGGTCGTGATCTCAAAGGGAATGAAACTGCATGCCGCCGTCGATTCATCCGGTTGACCTCATCGCCTCCCTCCGCCAGAAACATCTGACGCCGGCCATCGTGTTTCTTACGTCTCGCCGTGCCTGCGACGAAGCGATGGAGTCGTTCAACCATGCCGATATCGTGCTTCCTCCCGTGCGCCAAGACGCGATTGCTGCGGCGCTCGAGCGGGTCATCACGCAATATCCCAGCGTCGCCGATCATCCGCTCATTCCCACAGTGCAGCGAATCGGCGTGGCGGCCCATCATGCCGGCCACTTGCCATCCTGGAAAATCGCCATCGAAGAATTGATGCGGCAGGGCTGTCTCGACGCCGTGTTCGCCACAACCACGTTGGCCGCCGGCGTCGATTTTCCTGCCCGCACGGTGGTCATCACCCAATCCAGCATCCGCAAATCGCGCGACTTCGCCGACCTCACCATCGGTGAAGTGCAGCAGATCGCCGGGCGGGCCGGCCGCCGTGGGAAAGATCAGGTAGGGTTTGCCGTTGTGACGCCCTCTCCCTATATTGATCTCGGCATCCTCACCAAGGGCTTTACCGGGCATCCGGAATCCATCGACAGCCAATTCATCATCAGCTATCCCATGGTGCTCAACCTCCTGAAGGCCCACCCCCACGAGCAAATTCAAGCGATCCTGGCCAAAAGCTTCGCCCAATTCCAGCTCAACCAGCGGGCCGAGCTGTTGGAACGGAAGCTGGATACGCTCCATGAGCAGATGGAACCGTTCGGCCCCCGCGTCTGCACCGATTGGATTACCCAGTGGCAGACCTTCGATCAAGTCAGAAGGCAACGGCCGCCGCGCCACCAAGTTCGCCGGCATGAATCGCCTGAGCTGTCCGCCCGCTTCCATTTCATGACGCCGGGACGTGTGGTCGGGCTCGCGAGAGGACGCGGGATCGTGCTTCGCCAATACCGCAGCAAGGGCCAGAAAAATCCGATGGTCTCCGTTCTGCGGCTGGACGGTGCCGTGACGGAATGTCCCGCGTCCAACGTGGGCGACATCTTTGACCGGCTGTTCGAATGCGACGAAACTCCCGCGTTTCCCTGGTGCTCGGCAACTGCGTTTGACGAACTCAGCTCTCAGCTGACGGAACTCCCCACCCGGCTGCCGATCCTGCCCATTATGGTGCCCAAAGATTCGGAAGTACTCCCGGATGCAATCGTCCAATCGCTTGGCGACTTTCCCTGCCCAAGCTGTCCCTCGCGGCCGGCCTGCCAGAAGGACTTTGCGACCGCGCTCCGTCTCCGCCAGGAGCAACAACGCCACACCAAATCCATCCAGGCACTACGGGCCAGTTTGTGGCATCGGTTCCAAGAACGAATTGAGGTACTCCAGAAGTTCGGCTATCTGACGCCATCCGCGCATCTTACAGAAGAGGGAGAATGGGCGCGGCTGATCCGTATCGACCATTCACTGCTCATTACTGAGCTGATTAGAGCCGAAGCCTTTAGCGGCGCTGACCCTGCTCTCCTCACCGGCGTCATGGCCAGCATCACGCATGACAACGACCGCCCCGGCTCCTTTCCGCGCATCAGCTCCGGAATGAGTTCCCTCTTGGGCCAGGTGCGAAAACTAGCGGAGAGTCTGTCTCCCTATGAAGATCCTCCGCTCCTGAGAGCGGATGTCGCGGCCTTAGCCGAACGCTGGATCGCCGATCCCGCACTCACCTGGATCGGCCTCTGCCGCTCGACGACGATGGCAGAGGGCGATATTTATCGGCTGCTTGCTCGAACCTTGGAGTTTTTGTCGCAGATTCATACCCTGCGCGCCACCCATCCGGGCTTGGCCGATACGGCATCACGCGCGATCGCTCTGATTCGCCGCGGCGTACTGGAGGAATTGCCGTGAACCAGATAGGACTGAGCACCGAGGACTCAGGACTGGGTTGGGCTGCGACTCAGTCCTCAGCACTCAGTCCTCAGCACTTCAAATCATGACTATTGAAGAACTCGAACAGCTGCTCGCTCAGCAACCGGTCGCGGTCCTGCACCGCTTGTCACGCGGTCGCGTCCATCGGCACTTTCGCGCCGGGAAACGCCGCCTGATCGAGCTGATTCTCCAGCATTCGAGCCAGAATCTCGCGGGCCTCGAATCCGATTTACAGACGTTGATCGCAGAGCGGCAATCCCAACCGCCGATTCCCCAGCCCCCGGCTCGTCCGGCAGGCCGCGCCGCCGCTCCCCCGCCGAGGAGAGCGGCATCTCGCGGAGGAGAGCCGGAGACCGCCGAAGCCGCTGTGTCATTGGCCACATGGTTGGAAGGAATCGGCGTGCCGCCTCCGCAGCCGTTCGTGCCGGACCCTTGGCAAGAAGAGGCCTTGGCCGCGCTGAATGAAACGGACGTCGTCGTCAGCGTCCCGACCGGGAGCGGAAAAACCTACGTGGCGGTGGAAGCGGCGAAGCGGGCAATGGAAGACAATCGCACGGTCATCTACACCTCACCGCTGAAAGCCTTGTCCAACACCAAATATACAGAGTTTTCCAGAATCTTCGGCTCGGACAAGGTGGGCATCCTCACCGGAGACCGCCAAGAAAACGGGCAGGCTCCGCTGCTGATCATGACGACGGAGATTTTACGCAATCTGCTCTACGATGCGGCCAGCGGAGAAATCGATATTCGGCTGGATACTCTCGGGCTCGTGATTTTGGACGAATCGCAATATATCGCCGACCCTGAACGTGGAGTCGTGTGGGAAGAAACCATCATCTTTTGTCCATCACAGGCCAAGCTCTTGCTCCTGTCGGCTTCGATCGGGAATCCACAAGATATCGCCGACTGGCTGACTTCTATTCGCACGACTGCCTGTCGGTTGGTCCGTCACAGCAAGCGCACCGTGCCGCTCCGAGCCGGCTATCTCCATCCCAACGGCAAGCTGACGCCTCTCTTCAAAACAGCGGCCATCCCATCCGGCCACGCAGGCCATCTCCATCCGGAAGCCAAGCGGCTCTTTTTCGAATACGAAGAAGAAACGCTGCCGTCGGGCAGATCGAGGCGATGAACTCAGTCACTGCTAAAAACTGTAGGTAATCCCGGCGGTCAAGCCGTGACGGAGCGATTGCATCTCTACCAGCGGGAAGGAAAACGATCGTCCATCAGCCAGGTGATTCTTCCAGGTTCCGTCGATCATCCGGTTCCACCAGACGCGATAACCGACATGGGCGGCAAGTTGCTTGGTGAAATTCACCTTCCCTCCCACGTCAGCATCCGCGCCAAACCCGAATCCAAACATCGTAAAACTCGGATCCTGGAGATCACCGCCCACCACGCGCAGCTCATGGGTGTCTTCGTTCGTAAAAATGTTGATCGGCTTCAGGACGGCGGAACCATAGACACTCAGCCATCGCGTCAGGCGGTATTCCGATTGAAGGCCAGTTCTGATGGAATACCAATTACTGTCGTTTGTGATGACAAGCTCCGTGTTAGCGATTGGCGCAGCGCCCAGCGCACAGAGTGGCTGCACACTGGGTGTGATCGGGTCCAGATCAACCGTGGCCCCTGCGTTCGAACAAATCTCCTGCCGGACCCCGTACGCCTTGTGCTTTTGATGCCAATACTGAAACCCCACCAAGCCATCGAGAGTGCCCCGACCGTTCGGAAAGTTCATGAGTCGCGAGCCGGCGTCTGCGTTTACGTACCACATGTTCGACCCATCGATATCGCTGTGCGTCCGCAAGGACGGGTTTCCTCCATCAGGGGTCAGGAAATCGTCGTCTGTCAGCCGACCGCCTCCGATACCTGCCCCGCCGATATTCAATCGGCCGAACCATCGAGGCCCTACCGAGACTTTCGCCGTGAACTCCACGACATTTGTCGAATGATCGGCATAGGTCAGCCGAGAGGTTGGATTGCCGAGCGGCGATTGGGAGGAGGCGTTGTGACTCCAGCGATGGTCTCCCACGCTGAACCAGGTTCCGAGACCGACATCGACCTTCACCCGTGGAGTCACCGGCAATTCTTCGGCAGACACGACGGGCACGCATGTAAGAATACTGAGCGCGAGGATCGGCATCGACGCCGATACGATTGACCTTGGAGTCCACGTGACTCTTTTCACCGTCTGACTCCACCACGCTGAATCACCACGGTGTCATAACACCGTTCGGCCGTATCCGGCATGACCCGTTGGCAGGATGCACGGATATCTTCTTGTTGAAATTGCCGCTGAATCGATGCGGAGAACCAGACCAACCAAGTTCCGATCACAGCCAAGAGCACCGCTCCCGCCGCCAAATACCCCCAGCCCATCCATCGAGATGTGACCAGGCGCGGGGCCGGCGCAGGCAGCGACTCTTCATCCGAGACAAGATGAACCGACGGCATAATCTGAGATCCTCTCCTTCATCCCAATCCATCAGGTGGCACAAGACGGAACTTGGCACAAATCATACCTGAGGCCACGAATCTTGAACAGATTAATCCATTCTCCACCATCCCGGCGCATGGCTGGCAGGATTATCTTTTCGACATGTCGCATAGAAAAGAACTGGAACTAGGATCGGTCATCTTGGTAAGATGCGCACCCGGTGGGATCAGCGGCAGGAGCAACGCCAACTTGCTTCATGTCCGCCCCTGCCACGTTGAACAACTATGCGCGTGCCGAGGTAGCTCAGTTGGTAGAGCACAGCCCTGAAAAGGCTGGTGTCGACAGTTCGATTCTGTCCCTCGGCACCACATTCCGCATATTCCACATATCTCGCCCGCATTATTCATGACAGTTCGTCGCCCATTCGACAAGCTCAGGGTCCCGAGCACAGTTGAGACTTCGGCCCCGCTCAGGTTCGACCCCGAGCCTAGCCGAGGGGTCGAGGGACAAAATCGCGAAGTCGTGTAGCGAGACGGGCGGTTTCGTCACGAACCGTCATGAATAATGTGGGCTAGCGTCTGCATCAACCGATCTGCCTGAAAACCCTCGCCCCTTCCTCGCCATCGAGACGGCAATGATTTTTCGCTCTGAAGATTTGCAGGGATCTGGAAGTTTCCAACCGATAACCAACCTCTCCGGCAGAGGTTGACACATGATTGAGACAGCACATAATCGCGTTAATCCTCCGACCTCTGCATCCAAATGATGAGTTGCGAGAAGGACCTCGATCTCCGCCATTCGAGTTGGCATCCTCGGATAGAATTTCTCAAGTAATTGATTGTATTGGATTATTTTTTCTGCTTTTTGATGGAATGTTCATGCTATGATCCCCCTGCTGCTTTCTTTACGCCATGGACTCTCTCCTGGTGCTAAGGAAGTCGGGGAGGTGATGTGGCCATCACCTCCCCCTTTTTTTTGCCACTCGGCTTCTTCGTTGCCATGACCTCAGCCTGACAGTCGTTCCCTCTTCTTTTCCTGATTTCTCATCTCGTGAGGTCCACTTCGCCGGCGTAACCAGTGCATCCGGACACCTTCGCCGATTCCATCCCGATCAAGGGCCGGTCCGTGAAGGTGCGCTCTCGTCGGTGACGCGGGTTCGCTCGGATGGTCGAGTCTCTCGGAAGCGTTGACGAGGAAATGTTCGATTGGACAACTACTCGTGCGAGGCGGTACGGGTCTGAGGGAGATCGAGGACGAGGGATTATGAGGAGGCGACGTGGCCGCCGCCTCCTCATGGCGCTACTACTTCTTCTTCTTGGCCGCCTTCTTTGCGGGTTTCTTCGCTGCTTTCTTCGTTGCCATGAGTACTCCACCTCCCTTCGATGTCAAAATTGTGATTGATGTATCTGATGTATAGCAGAGTTTGAGCTGTGAGTAAAATCTTCTCTTCGCGATTCTTCCGGTCGGCCTGCGCGAGGATCACGTTCCCGACAATGTGAAGACCGCTCCTGCCTGTTCCCCATAGGAATCGTTCGAGTGAGACATACTTTCTTGAACGGATTTTCTCGAGGTCTACGCTCCCCGCTACCTCCCCTCTTCCGATGCCATAAAGACGACCTGCCTTCCATACCGAGCCTTCCCAATCCGCCCTCTCACGACCGCAGATATACAAATAGTGAACATTCAAGCTCCCGTAGTACCATACAGTTCACTGGCTTGGTGCAATGGTGACGCAATCTATGCGCGCGGTGTGGTTAACAGATATCCATCTCGATTTCTTGAGCCCACGTGCCCGCCAAGACTTCTTTGCCGTGGTCTCGTCAAAAGATCCCGACGCTGTGTTCTTGACTGGAGATGTCTCAGTTGCTCCCTATCTTGTCGAACATCTTTCTGAAATCTCCGATGCCATCAACAAACCAATCTATTTTGTGCTCGGCAATCACGATTTCTATCATGGGTCGATCCAAGACGTGAGGACCACCGTTCGAAGTTTCTGCCGTGCCCATCCATTACTCAGCTACCTGACGGACAAAAACATAGTCGCACTGACTCCTTCAACTGCATTGGTTGGGCATGATGGTTGGGGCGACGGGCGATATGGGAATTATGCAAAGTCTGCAGTGCGACTGAGCGATCATCTCCTGATCAAGGAGCTAACCGGGCTCACTTCACCCAAGCTGCAACAGCAGCTCATGCGCCTAGGCAATGAATCCGCCGATTACTTGCGAGAAATGCTGCCTGATGCACTCAACCGCTATCAGCGCGTGATCCTGCTGACTCATGTGCCTCCGTTCAAAGAATCCTGTTGGTACCAAGGTCAGGTCGGCAACGATGACTGGCTTCCATTTTTTGCCTGTCGATCGGTCGGAGATGTTCTGCGTAAAGAGATGGAAAAGCGACCCGATCGTCAACTGACGGTCTATTGCGGCCATACCCACAATAGGGGAACAGCGCAAATCCTGCCAAATCTACATGTGATCACGGGCGCAGCAGAATACGGGGCGCCACAGATTAATGAAGTGCTGACAATTGCGTGATAGCCTGAAAGTTCTGCGTGTCCCTTGAAACAGGGGTGTGGCCAGATTAGTGAGGCATGACTATTGATTGATAGCGGAAGTGGTTGGGAACACAAGAAGGATGGTGTCGGATCTTGAGCCGTGCGCGCCCTGTATAATGCGACTCCACTTTCAAACCACAATTTGATTCGCTGAATTTGTTGTTCCAGATGACCACTTCGTGCGATTGCGTCTTGCCCCGCTCTCTTAGGATTAGCGCCATGTATTTGAAGTTCGCTGACCCAATCGGGTGATACCACTCTGGAATTCGTCGACGTGGGTGGTCCGTATCAATGGTTTAGGCTATCCCTGCTTCACTGTGAAGCAGGGATAGCCTCTGCGACCTGTCGCCTGTGCTATCGAATGGATGCAGCTTCTCCCCGTGCTCTCGCCAGATTGACCCGTGAGGCATTCACCCGAAAGAGCGCATCGATCATGTTATCCCGCGCCCGAACCAGCGAGAAGAGCGCATTGGACAATTCCAGCGTATTGGAACTCAAGACACGAAATCGTTCTCGTGCAAGGGTCAACTCGGTCATCGAAGCGGTTAGCCCGTTTTTCGCAATGCGCAGCTGTTCCATGGAAGCCTTGAGGGTCACCAAGGCCTCTCGAAGCTCCATGATGACCTGGTTCTTCACCAGAGCCAACTTGATGGTTTCCTGATTCAACTGGCTGTGAACCTCTCCGATGCGTCCCTCGCGCTGCCCTCCGTCGTAAATTGGAACGGACAAGAGCACTCCTACGTTGTAGGTGCCCAGATTATTGTCAATCTTGTTTCCAATCAGGCCATAGTCTCCTTGCCCCGACAATGAGGGAAGCCGCTCGCCCTTGGCGGCGCTCAGGGTCAGTTCCGCGGTCCTGATCCGTTGCAGTTGCGCCTTCATCTCTGGACGTTCGCTGAGTGCCGTTTCGAGCGCGCTTTCCAGATGGGGAATCGCGCCGTCGTAGCCTTTCATTTCGTCCGTCAACGCCAGTTTGGCATCAAACCCGATCCCGATCGTGTTCAAGAGGATCAGCTTGGCCCGCTCCATGTCCCCTCTCGCTATCTCAAGCCGTTGCCGCTCGTTCTCAAGCTGGCTTTCAAGCCGCGCCGTGTCCAACCCCATCGCCATGCCGCCGCTTTGCCGGCTTTTGACGAAATCCACGAGGTCTTCATAGAGTGCGACGTTGGCCCGCCGAGCTGCAAGCGTCTCTTGGTGCCGGAGTGTCTCGAAGTAGTGAAGCCCGACGGAGGCTCCGGTGTCGTTCTTGCTCGTGGCGGACTCCAACTCCGCGACCTCAAAGGCGGATCGCGATGCCCGCCACCGATTGATCAAACTGAGGCTGAATAGTGATTGCGTCATCGATGCGCGTCCATCGACGATGTCGAAGGGATCCGTCCTAACCGGCGCGCCGCCAATCGTGCCGAGGAAAAATGTCTGATTGTTGAATTTACCGGTGGAGGCCACGTTGGGGAGCAACGCGCCCAATTGAGTTCTTGAAGCGGACTTAGCCGCAAGGATCCGCTCGCGAAAGAGCCTGATATTCGGATTGTTGTCGAGGGCAGCTTGAATGGCCTCGGTCAAACTCAGCTGAAGAGTTGGAAGCTGTTCCTCGGTTAACTCACCGCTCGCCTGTATTGGGGTCTGGGCAACAGCGTCGAACGACGTGAGGAGACCGCTTCCGGCCAACGTCGCGATCGTAAGGCCGCGCAGAACGGCTCTCCCCCGCTTCTCCAACGACGATGCTAGCCAGGATAGGCACATCCTTTGTGCGTGCTGATGCATACGGTTCTCCTCTTCCATTGCTCTATGGCCGCTGGTGGAAGTCCACCGTACACCCCAGACCGGATGGCAACGCATTGTTGGGATTGGGCATCTCAAGCCGAACGCCAAACGTGCCGCTCGCGCTGTCGGCGACGCGGTTGACGACGGTGACCTTTGCCTCATAGGTGGTCTCACTGCCTTCCGGACGAACCTCGCCTTTCATGCCGGATTGCAATTTCCCGAGCCAGCTCAACGGAGCGAAGACCTCCACCCGCAACGGATCGATTTGGGCAAGCTTCAAGATCGGCGTCTGGCGCGCCAGTTCCCCTGGAGACAGCAACCGTTCGACGACCATTCCAGACAATGGACTGCGGATACGGTGCAGATTCAGCGCCGCCGTCGCTCGCTTCCACTCAAGCTCAGCCACCTGTTTATTTTCGACAGCCTCCTGATGAGCCATCTCCGCCAAAATCTTTTCCGTTTGCGCTTCATCGACTTCGTGTTTCGCGATGGAATTGGACTTGTGCAAGTCCATCGCCCGTTCAAGCTTTCTTGTGCTGAAGGCAACTTTGGCCTGAGTGCTCTTGATTGTGGCTTCGGCCTCGGCCTTGGCCTTGGCCAACGCGACGGCGGCCTCTTCCACGCTCGCCTCCAGAGTGACGATGATTTGTCCCTGACTGACCCAATCCCCCCGTTCCACATGCACGGCCTGGATGATGCCTTCGACAGGAGGTCCGACGGACACTTCCAGAAAAGGTTTCATGACACATGCCAAATCCTTTGCCCACACGAGCGTTTCGCCCCACCCGCCCAAGAGGCCATAGACGCCCAGCGCCGCCCCTGCCACGATTCGCCCTGTTCCGGACTTCCATTCTCTTGTCTTGATCCACATATGGCTACCTACTCCACCGTTCACTGCCCACGTTATCCCTTGCCTTTCCCGAATCGAACCGTGCACTTCAGCCCGGCAGGAAGTTTCAGGCCGCCATTCGGCAGTTCCAAACGAACACCGAAAGTCCCGCTCGCCGCATCCGCGACTCGATCCACCACGGTGACTTTGGCCCTGTACTCGCCGGTCAGGGGAGGCTCCGGCATGACGTGCGCCGTCATGCCCACCACGACCTTCCCGATCATCGCGACCGGCGCATACACCTCCACGCGCAGCGGATCGATCTGCGCAATCTTCAATATTTTCTCTTGTTTCGGAAATTCTCCCGGATGCATGAACCGCTCGACGACCACCCCGTTCACCGGACTCTTGATCGTGCGCAGCGCGACTTCCATCGATGTCCGCTGCAGTTCCAAATCCGCCAGGCGACGGTTGCTCAATTCCGCCTGCGCATGCTGGACGGCCCCTGAAGCTCGTTCGACACGCGTATCCAGCGTCGCCAAGATCTGTCCTTCTTCGACCAAATCACCGCGGTCGACCTGTACCGTTTCCAATAAACCGCCGACTGGAGTCGTGATCGTGATCACGACATGGGGCTGGATTAGGCAATTCAAGTCCTGCCCCGCCGCGCCGACATTCGACACCGTCACCACCGTGCACAACACCGCCATCACGACAGATCGTTTTCCTTTGCGCCCCTCCACAATGACCTCCTTCTCCCTCACTCCAACCGGCCGGAAAACGCCAGCGACGATTCCAACTGATCCTCATTCTTGAGAAGCTCGCGACGAATACTCGCATGCAGCCGTTCGGCCGACACCTGGGCCTGCCGGACCAAGAACGACGCGACCCACCCTTTGAGCGGCCGGTCAAACCTCATCGCCCACCTAGCCGCCGCTTGCCAGACATGACTTCGGGATGATGCCATCAGTTCGTCTTCCAGCGCAGACATGGCCTCAAAACTGCCTGGATCTCCCTGCCTGCCGCAACGCCCATACAGCTGCCGATCGATCCGGCTGGCTTCGTGGCGCTCCGTGGCCAAGACGTGCAATCCACCGGCCATAGCCACCCCGGGACCAAGTTTGATATCCGTCCCGCGTCCCGCCATATTGGTCGCCACCGTCACGCGCCCTGGTTCCCCGGCCCCTGCCACCACCTCCGCCTCCTCCTGATCCTGTCTCGCATTCAGCACCATGTGTGGAACAGCCGCCTCGGTCAGGAGACCGCTGAGCTGTTCCGACGCAGCGACCGAGCGGGTTCCAACCAACACCGGCCTCCCGGCACTCGACAATTCCTTGATCCTCCCCACGGCAGCCGCCCATTTCTCGTTCGCCGTCGAAAACAGATACTCGCCCTCCATGCGGCGCTGCAATGGTTTGTTCGTTGGAATGGTTACGGTTGCCAGTCGATAGACCCTCCACAACTCCCCGGCAACTTCCTGTGCAGTCCCGCTCATTCCGGCGAGCCATAAGTAGCGGCGAAAAAAGCGCTGATACGTAATCCGAGCCAATGCCGCTTGCATAGGAGTCACGGGGCACCCTTCTTTCAACTCAATCATCTGGTGCAAGCCTTGCTCCCAGGAGCGATCGCCGAGAATGCGCCCGGTATATTCGTCGATGATCTGAACCTTCTCTCCCCGGATAAGATAGTGCGTATCGCGGTGAAACAGGTACTGCGCCGACAATGCTTGCTGCACCAAGGCCTCACGGCGCCGCGGACCGGCCCAGATTCCCTTCAACTCGCGAGCCTTCTCGGCCAGCAGCGCTTGGCCAGCCGGCGTCAACCTGACCGACCGTTCCCGCAAGTCCAGTTCGAAGTCCCGTCCCCGTTGAAGCGGGCGGGCCAGGTCAAGGGCCGTTTCATAGAGGGCCCGCTCCGGAACCTGTCCGCCCGCGCCAGAAATGATCAGCGGCACCCTCGCCTCATCGACCAGGATGCTGTCCGCCTCGTCGACGATACCGAAGCATAGCCCGCGAAGGACGAGTTGCTTCAACCGTGCGGCATTCCCGTACAGCCGCTCCAACTGCAGCTGGATTCGGTTCGGATGCCGCCCCACTGCCAACCGATCACGCAGATAGTCGAACGCCAGTTCCTTATTCGTGCAGTAGGTGATGTCGCACTCGTAGGCCGCCTGTCGGGCCGCAGGATCCTTGCCGTGGATGATCGTCCCAACCGACAAACCCAACATTCGATAGATCGGCCCCATCTCCTCCGCATCACGCGCCGTGAGATAATCGTTGACCGTAATGACATGGACAGGGACTCCGGCCAACGCCGCCGTCGCGGCGGCCAACGTGGCCGTCAGAGTCTTTCCCTCACCCGTCGCCATCTCGGCCACACAGCCGTTGAGCAGCGCCCAGCCACCCAGGATCTGCACGTCGTAATGCCGCTGGCCGAGTGTGCGCGCCGCAATCTCTCGGACCAGGGCAAAGGCGCGACATACCGATTCTTCGCGCAGTCCGGCCCGGCGAAGTTGCGTGCGCAACATAGCGGCCCGTTCCTGCAATTGACTATCGGTGAGCTCGGCCAACTCCGTTCCAAACGCAGCGACCGGTCCGATCACGTCCGTCCCCAGACATTTTCTGACACGCACTCGGCGCAGAAGGGGACTCAGCAGCTTCGCCCCCTGCCGGTCGAACCATCCCTCTTGGGGAACGGATCGTTCAGGATAGGCGCTGTGAAGCGCCCTCCGCTCTTGCGTAAGGTCAAACATTGAATCGCGACAAAAACAGTTGTCGCCCCTGCCGATACCACTGGCCGGCCAACGATTCCGTGCCGTGGTCGAAACGAACGTACACACGCCCGCCGACATTCACAATCCCGTGGCTGGCAGGAAGTTCCACATCGATCTGAAACACCTTCCGAATAGCTGTATGCCCCTTGGAATCGCGTGGATCGAGCGGCACTTGGCCCCCGCCTTCGCTCCCCAACGCAGGACTCGGCAACTCGTCGCTGGCGGCCGGAACCAGACGTTTCACCTCTCCCGACATCGCCTGATCGAGCCGCTCCGCCAGTCGAACCTGAACGCCACGGGTTTCATAGCGGATTAAATCGATGTCCGTTTGGTCCACAATGGTCCGCACCGTGATCGTCTCAAGATCGACCACGTGGGCGAGTAGCTCTCCGCGGCGAATGAACCGCCCCGGGAGATCGTCGGCTTGCGGCAACACGAGCGTTCCGGACGTCTTGCTCCGAATCACCAAATCACGCTCCCGCTCTTTCGCCCTCGCGAGGCGCTCCAGAATATAGCGCTCCTCTTCTTCCAACATCTTCGCCTTAGCCAGATCGGTCGGAACCTGCTCACGGATTCGAGCCTTGATCTCACGCAGCTGTCCCTCCAGAACCTTGACGTCCTTGGTAATCATGGGGTCTCGACAAATCACCAGCGCCTCACCGGCGCTCACCCGGCTCCCGGGAATCGCGATGACTCGCTCGACAAAGCCATCGACTTCGGCCCGCACAATCGCCTCATCCGGAATCCACACGATCCCTTCCGCCCTGGTGCGAAAGGGAACCGGAAGCACGCAGAGCACCGCCAACACCGCCGCAAGCGCGCCGAAACTGATCGCGATCGCCCGTCCGCGCACCTTTCGGATTCGCGGGCTGGTGAAGAGGTAGGACAGGCCCTTTCCGACAGGCAGGACAAACCAGGTAAAGGCCGTCATCGCGGCAAAGAGCACCCCAATACAAACAATTGCTCGGTCAGAAACAGAAGAATCGCGGCAACCACGAAGATGCGATAGATGAAGGACGTGACGGCGTACGCCACGAACCAGGCCCGTTCCCCGGGCGTGGCGTGCGGCAGCTGCGCGTCTTCCCGCTTGAAGAGATACCGTTCGCACACGTATCCGAGATAGTGGTTCGCGCGTCCGCGCAGATTGGGGATTTCGATCAAGTCGGCCAGGATGTAATACCCATCGAATCGCAGAAGCGGGTTCGCGTTGAAGATCACCGTCGAGATCCCCGCAATCAGAATCGTATTGTAGGCCAGCGCTCTGACCGTTCCCGGTTCCACGCTCACCCATACGAACATGGCAATCGACGCCACCGCCAGCTCAACCACCATTCCTGCCGCGCCGACGAAGGCCCGCTTCCATTTACTATCAAAGGCGGACGAAGCAGAGGCCTCGACGTAGGGAACCGGTGAAAAGACGAGCAACATCACGCCCATCTCATGCACTTCTCCGCCGAACACCTTGACGGCAAATGCGTGGCCGAACTCGTGGAGCGCCTTGATGATCGGGAACAGGAACCACAGCAGGACAAGATTGTGAGGAGTCGTGACTTGATCCACAATATTGTCTGTCAGATCCGACCAATGAGCCAATCCGAGGAGACTGGCCGGTATGACCAACAAACACCACAGGATGGCGCCGCTCCAGCCGAAGAAGGGACGCACCAGAGGAGCCGCTTGTTGCAGGAATCGCTCGGGATCGAAGAGAGGAAACTGCCAGGCAAAGAAACTCATCAGCCGCTGCTGCAATTTTTTCCGCTTCTGCTTTTCGTGTCGTTGGAGCAACTCCGCCGTATCCGGCGAGATATCGCACTGAAGGACGTCGGCGGCATGCAGCTGGCTCAAGAGTTGAACCACTTCCGGCTGAGTCGGAGCGTCATCACCCAGTTTGGTCGAAACCAGGTCCCAGATTTCCTGCACTGCGCGCTGCCCGTCCATCAGACCGATGAATGCGTAGGCGGAGGGAGAAAACCGATGGAACCGCTCGTTGGAGCGGTCCTGAAGCACAAACCACGTCTGACCACGGTACTGATGCCGGTGAAGATGGGCGTGACCGCGCAGCCGCGGCACCAGCGCCGCGACGCGATACCAAGAAGGACTGAATAATGCCTCTGCCATGGGCCGTCTCTCCTACGGCATCCACGACCAGACGGCGAGCCGAATCCAGTCAATGACTTGGTGGGTCCAGATCCAGACGAGACGCCGACGGTCGACTTCGATTTTTCCTGCGCCTTCCATACCCGGCTGCAAACGCGCATGCGGACGGTCCAGCGCGGCTTCCACGCGGAAGAAATTCCGGCCCTCACGAGCCGTCGACACCGGCGTCACCTTTTCCACGGCCAAATCGATGGTCTCAGTCGGAAAGGCGGACAGCAGCAACTGGCCCCGTTGCCCAACCTGGACGTCCGCAATATCCCGCTCGTCTACCTCTAGAACGATCCGATAATGGTCGAGGGGAGCCACCTCGTACAGCACTTTGCCTTTCTCAACGGGCGAACCGAGCGATTGACTGAGATCTCCTGTCACAACGATTCCGTCGAACGGAGCCACAACCCGGGTGTGCGCGAGTTGATCGTCCAAGAGCGCGACTTCCGACTGCGCCTGGTGCATCTGCGCCGTAAGAATTTCCGCTTTGGCCGCCTCTCGCTCCGCCATAGCCTTGTGGTATTCCTTTTGATATTCCTCAAGCTTGCTGAGCGCTTTCAAGCGCTCGAGCTTCAGCTCCCGCTCATCGAGTGTGCAGAGCACCTGGCCCGAGATCACGAGATCTCCCGCTCTTGCGGGCGCCTCGCGGATATAGCCGTCGAAGGGAGCCGCAGCAGCCCGTTGGATGATCGGCTCGATGACCGTCTTCGCCGCAACCCGGTAATCTCCAGTGGCGAACAGACAGAACGCGAACAGACCGGCCACCGCCGATGCGCCCAATTTCAACGCGACATGGCTGGGCCCGACAAAATCCTTGACGGTGTGCTTCAGCGATCCCCATGCCTTGGCGATCAACCAGCGATCCTCGCGCCGGTGAATCTCAAGCATCGGGCCGACCACGGCGGCAATGGATTTGCAGAGATCACGCGCCTGGCCGTCGAACGGACGCTCGCTCGGACGTTCCAGCAACAACGCACCCACCACCATCCCGCCTGACTCGAGAGGAAGGGTGCAGACCGTCCCCGCACCGTGCTCCTCCGCAAACTCCGCATGCGCGTGCGCGACGACTCCCGGCCCTTCGGCTGCGACCGGATAAATGATCGTCTCGCGCTGATCGATCGCTTCATCCATGGCAGCAGCGATGCTGCGCACGAGGTTGGCCTGTTGTTTGAAATCTGCGCTGTGGGACATGGCCGCAACCCGCGTCCGGCCGCGCTTGATGAACCCCAAACTGACCCGATCGCTTTCGAGCTTCGTGGCCAGCGTAGTCACGAGCGCCATGGCGGCGGCGTAGAATCGATCATGGCCGACCGTAGTCGCCACAATATCCAGGGCCGTTTGGATACGCCCGCGCATGGCCGCCTCAGAGGCGATGGCTTCGCGGGAGAACAACAGCTCGAGCCATGCGGCACCCCAATGAAGCTGGCGCATCGAGCTCTGGAGAGAAAGGTCCGTGTCGGGGAGAATCTCCAGGACAACAGCGCCATGCAGCGCCCCCCGAACCTCGACGGGATAGCCGATTTCAAAATAGCGTGCGGTCTCAAGGGTCTCAGCCTGCTCAGCCTGGCCAGTTTCGCCTCGGGAAACCAGCCCTCGCCGCTCAGACAGCGTGCGTTCAGCGGTTTTCGTCAGGTGTTTCAGATTCCGACGGCCGACCGGCCAGGTGGCGACCGGCCGGAACGGCCCGCTGTCGGCTGGGCCAAGCAGGACCATGCCTGCCCGCACCCCTTGCATCATGCGGCATTCTAATGCCAGCCAATGCTGGCAGAAGGCCTCGACCGTCGAGGCCTCCGCAAACTTGGTCCAGAGGACTTGGTCGGATTGCGCATCGGGCTTCGGTGCCGCGCCTGAGACCGTATCGGGTTCTTCTCGAATATGGCCCTGATGCGTCTCAACCTGCTCGGCCATTCCGTTCCCTCATTAGCCATGATAGACTCTGCATCCTCATCGGAAGACGGCGTCTTAGGCGGCAACACAGCCCTACTTGCCGGCAAGCTTTTCGGACTGTATCGCGCCGACATCCATCGAGCCGAACCGTCCTTCATACTGCTTGATGACCGAATCCAAAAGCATCGCCAATCGCTTGGCCGCAAAGGGACTGAGGATGATGCGGCTGTTCAACTTTACGCGCACCTCGGACGCATCGCGCTCCCAGGCGTTGTTCATGCCAAACACGAGCACAACTTCTTCACGTGAACTCGACACATTGCAGACGTTGGCATAGGCATTGGTAATCCCCGTATCGTCGAACTTGACGGTGGGTCCAGCCGCGCTTTTGGGAACCTCGGTCTTGGCTTCTGTTTCTTTCGCCGCCATAGCTATCCTCCCGTGTGATTAAAGGTGGTCAAGATCGGTCGCTTTCTGATCGGTTAGACTGAGCAGGGGATAATTATGTACGTTGAACTCAGTACGTTTTATGCCTCCCACTCAGGTTCCCTCCGCACAACGCTGCGATACTTAGCATATCTTTCCTGCTTGAAACGACCCCCTATTGGAGGTATGACAATCGACGGCATAATAGACCTCCGCGCGAAAACATTGACGCTCCAGGACTTGCGTCTAAGGTCTTGTTAATGC
>Ga0210362_1250892_pt1 | contig 24589 bp, 23 predicted proteins | sample S625metaT_FD_159713 | JGI IMG/M metagenome (GOLD analysis project Ga0210362, IMG submission 159713) | Metatranscriptome of estuarine sediment microbial communities from the Columbia River estuary, Oregon, United States - S.625 (Metagenome... | ecosystem: Environmental > Aquatic > Marine >... | reverse complement strand
TGTGACGCGACAGTCGCGCAACGCTACGCTCATCGTGTTTTTCTAGCCCCGGCCCTCGCCACTCGCTCGTCACTCGCCGCTCCACAATTTCTCGATCCGTGGGGTGTATCGTCGTGCAACGTGAATTCGACTTCCTAAATGCGGCGTATCCAGGAACAGCATCGGCGGCAGATCTGACATCCTTCTGATTCGCCGTGTTTTCTGGGGCAATCACGGAAACGATAGGCGCTCCAAGTCGGATCATTTGCCGCCATCAACAGAAATAGGCTGCATTCATCAAGAAATCATACATGAAATCAATGCGGTGTCCGAACCGGCTGTGGCGAGGTTGGCCGGGAGATAGGCTGCACTCCGTTCCTTGACGACGGCATTATAAGCTCGCCGGGAAAGACCCGGCGCCGGTGGGTTGGGGCAAACCAGGCGTCCGTCCCGGCAATACACCAGCACCCGCGGTTGCCTCGCGCCGGCGGCTACCTGACCTTGATCTCCACCCACAGCCGGTTGAGCAGCCGGCGGGTCTTGCGGTCGTAGTCCTTGAGGATCTGCAGGGTCTTGAACTTGTCCGGCGGCGGGAACAGGTTGGGGTTGCCGGCGATCTCCGGGTCTATGTGCTGCATGGCCACCCGGTTCGGGCTGCCGGCGCCGATGTTGTTGGTGAGGTCGGCGGAGGCCTTGCCCTGGAGCCAGAAGTCGATGAACTGGTAGGCCAGGTCCGGGCGCGGGCCGGTCTTGTGCATGACCAGGTTGTCCAGGGCGAACACCGCGCCTTCCTTGGGCGTGGAGAACCCGATGGTGAACTTGCGTCCGGCGTTGCGCGCGTCCTGCTGGGCGGTGAACATGTCGTTGGAGTAGCCGTGGGCGACCCAGATGTTGCCCACGGTCAGCTCCTTGAAATACGAGGTGGCGTTGAAGGCGGCCCAGTAGGGTTTGGCCCGCAGGATCAGGTCCCGGGCCTCCTTGAGCTTGGCCTCCTCAGTCTCGTTGGCGGAGTAGCCCAGGTAGATCAGCGCTGCGGCGAACAGCTCCCGCTGGGAGTCCAGCACCGTGACCTTGCCCCGGATTTTCTCCAGGTACTTGTGCTCGAAGATCAGGGCCCAGGTGTCGGTGGGCAGCCCCAGCTCATTCAGCTTCTCCGCGTTGTAGCCGATGATGGTGAGGGAGTAGGCGTAGGGCACGGAGTACTTGTTGCCCGGGTCGAACCACTGATTGAGGAACTCGGGCTTGATGTTGGAGAGCGTCGGGATCTTCGAGTGGTCCAGGGGCTTGAGCTGCCCGGAATTGATGAGGGTCTCCACCACGTTGCCGGTGGGCACGATGAGGTCGTAGCCGGTGGCGCCGGCGGCGAGCTTGGCCAGCATTTCCTCGTTGTCGCCGAAGTAGTCCTGGGCCAGGCGGCACTTGCAGCCTTCCTCGAAAGCCTTGATGGAGTCCTCGGTGATGTAGTTGTTCCAGTGGAACATGCGCAGCACGTCCTCGGCCGCCGCCGGTCCGGAGACGGCAACCAGCAAGACCATCAGGAGGCGGGCGAGGGCCCTCATTCCTTGCCCCGCAGCACCTCGGGGGCGACGCGGCCCGCGATCACGATCATGGCCAGCGTCAGCAGCATCAGCAGCGTGGACACAGCGTTCACCTCGGGGGTGACCGCGGTCTTGATCATGGTGTAGATCTCCAGGGGCAGGGTCTTGGTGCCCAGGCCGGAGGTGAAGAAGGTGATCACGAAGTCGTCGATGGAGAGAGTGAAGGCCATCAGCGCGCCGGCGATCACGCCGGGCAGGATCAGGGGCAGGGTGACCAGACGGAAGGTCTGCCAGGGCGAAGCCCCCAGGTCCCGGGCGGCCTCGAAGATGCTCTCGTCCATGCCGGCGAGGCGGGCGCGCACGATGATGGCCACGAAGCCGATGCAGAAGGTGATGTGGGCGATGATAACGGTGGCGAGCCCCAGGTCGAACTCGACCCCCACCGAGGCCAGGGCCGGCTTGGCGGTGTTGAGGAAGAACACCAGCAGGGAGACGCCGAGCAGGATCTCGGGCATGGCCACCGGGGTGAACACCATGCCCGGCAGCACCCGGGACTTGTAGCGGTGGATGGCGATCCCCGCCATGGTGCCGAGGATGGTGGCCATGGCGGCGGCGGTGAGGGCGATCAGCACCGAGTTGCCGGCCGCCTGCAGCATGTCGGCGTTGCCCATCAGCCGGTGGTACCAGTCCAGGGTGAAGCCCACCCACTCGGCGTTGAGCTTCGAGTTATTGAAGGAGAACACCACCACGATGGCGAGGGGCAGGTAGAGGAAGGCGTACACCAGCAGGCTCAGGTACCAGAGCCAGAAGCCGGGCATGCTGCGGCGGGGGCTGCGCCAGCCCAGGAACGCCGCGCCGGCCAGCAGCGCCGTTGCCCCGCCCATGAGCGGGTAGCGGGCGGCGCCCGCGAAGACGCTCGCGAACAGGATCGCGATGGCGACCACTTCGATGACGAGCGCCAGCCTACGCACGCTTCACGCCTCGCGCGGCGAGCCACGCGGCCATGGCCGCCACCCCCAGCACGCACAGGGTGAGCATGATGGAGAGCATGGAACCGAAGGGCCAGTCCCGGGTGCCCAGGAAGGACTCCTTGATCATGTTGCCCACCAGCCAGTCGTCCTTGCCGCCCAGGATCTCCGGTATCGCGAACATGCCGAGCACGGGGATGAACACCAGGGCGGAGCCGGAGAAGATCCCGGGAAGCGAGAGGGGGAAGGTGACGCGCCAGAAGCGCTCCCAGCCGTTGGCGCCCAGGTCTTGGGCCGCGTCCAGCAGGGCCGGGTCGTGCTTCTCCAGGTTGGTGTAGAGGGGCAGGATCATGAACGGCAGGTGCACGTAGACCATGCTCAGGAGCACCGCGAAGCGGGAGAACAGCAGGTCCATGGGCCCGAGGATGATCATCCACGCGTACACCCGCACCAGGAAGTTGCTGGCGAAGGGCAGGATCACCAGCAGCACCATCAGGTCCCGGTGGCGCTTGGGGCTGCGGGCGATGAGCATGGCCACCGGGTAGGCCATCACCAGGCAGATCAGGGTGGTGATGCCGGCGACGCCGAAGGACTTGAGGAAGATCTGGAAATAGACCCAGTCGCCGAAGAACACCTCGTAGTTCTCGGCGGTGAGGCCGGCCTCCTCGCCGGGCCGGGTGGGCACCAGGGGCGCCAGGCCGCCGAACTCCCCCGGGAAGCGGAACGACGCCACCACCATGATCAGGCTGGGGATAGCGAAGAACAGCAGCAGGAAGACGAAGGGCGGCGTGCTCACCAGCCAGCGGGTGAGGCCGTGGGCCCGGGCCGCGTCCGCCCGGCTAGTCACCCAGGAACACCCCGGCGTCGTGGCGCCATTCCACCGCCACCCGGTCGCCCACCTCGAAGAACTTGGCGCGCCCCGGCGCCGAGTTGGGGAGCAGCGCCTCGATCTGGGCGCCGGCGTCCAGGTCCACGATGTAGGTGGTCACGTCGCCGGTGTAGAGAAAATCGTGCACCTTGCCCGGGAAATGGTTCTTGAGCGGTGAGGTTTCCTCGCGGGAGGCGATGCGTATCTGCTCCGGGCGGATGGCGAAGGCGCCCTGGCCCCCGGTGCCGGCGCCCTCCGCGGACGGCGCCGAGACTTCCCCCATGCCGGCGACCTGGAGCCGTAGCTGGCCGGCGGCGGCTTCCTTCACCTCGGCCTCGTACATATTGATGTTGCCGATGAAGTCGGCGACGAAGCGGTTCCTGGGGAAGCCGTAGATCTTGGACGGCTCGTCCATCTGCTCCACCCGGCCGCGGTTCATGACCGCGATGCGGTGGGACAGGGCCAGGGCCTCGGCCTGGGAATGGGTGACGAAGACGAAGGTGACGCCCACCTCCTTCTGCAACTCGATCAACTCCAGCTGCATCTCCTCCCGCAGCTTGGCGTCCAGGGCGCCCAGGGGCTCGTCCAGCAGCAGCAGCCGCGGGCGGTTCACCAGGCCCCGCGCCAGGGCCACCCGCTGCTTCTGGCCCCCGGAGAGTTCGTGGGGAAAGTGGTTCGCCTTCTCGCCGAGGTGCACGTCGTTGAGCGCTTCCCGCACCAGGCGAGAAATGTCCTCGGGGCCCTTGCCCGCCATCTTCAGCGGGAAGGCGACGTTCTGGGACACCGTCATGTGCGGAAACAGGGCGTAGCTCTGGAACACGGTGTGGATCGGGCGCTTCTCCGGGGGCGTGTGGGCCACGTCCTTGCCGTCCAGCAGGATCTGCCCCGCGTCCGGCAGGTCGAAGCCCGCGATCATGCGCAGCAGCGTGGTCTTACCGCAGCCCGAGGGGCCCAGCAGGGTGAAGAACTCCCCGGCCTCGATGGAGAGGCTCACGTCGTCCACCGCGACGAAGTCGCCGAAGCGGCGGGTGATGTTGCGAAGCTCGAGCAGGGCCATGGGCGGGGGACCGGAAGCGATTGACCGGCGCGAGATTAGCGCAAATGGCCGGGGCAGGCCAGAGCGGGCGCCAAATGCAAAACGCCCGCGGAAGCGGGCGTTTGCCGTGGTTATCCGGAGCGGTGCTACAGGGGCTTCTTGAAGGTGAACGCGCCCCGCACCTGGCCGACGCCGTAGCCGGTGGCCTTGTCGTGGGGATAGTCCGCGGACAGCTTCTTGCGCAGCCCCTCGGGCATGGCGTCGGCGGGGCCGTGGCAGGTGAGGCACAGCTCCTGGGTGGGAATCGCCTTCAGGTAGCGCAGAGACTTGCCCTGGGGCTCGCTCACCACTTCGGCGAACTCCAGCGTCTCGGCTTTCTCGCCGGCCGCCACCCGCTTGTCGAAGTCCATGAGCACCTTCTGCTCCCAGGCGTCGGGGAGCCCCAGCAGCGGATCCCGGGCCTTGAGGGACACCCGGGACACCTTCCAGCCCTTCTGCCGGGAGAGGTCGGAGGAAATGGCGGGGGCCACGTCCTTGCACACGCCGATGGCGGCCTCGGGGCCGCCGGCGCCCATGGCCTTCTTCAGCTCTCCGCCCAGGCGCTTGCCGAAATCGGCGGAGGCGGCGCGGGCTTCGTCCCGGAAGGCGTTGAGGGCGGCGTCGTCGGCCCACGCGGGGGTGGCGACGAGAAGGGAAGCGGCGATGACGAGCATGGGGCGCATAACGATCTCCTTGAGGATTCGAAATCCGGAAGCCGGCAGTATATTAGAAGAACCTAATATGCAGCAACCCCAGCCCTTCGCGGATCAGAGCCGGGTGACCACTTCCCAGATAAAGAAGCCGGCCAGCAGGGCGGCGATGACCGCCAGCAGCCAGTTCTGGCGCTTCTGCTCGGCGGTGAGCTCCTCGAGCCGCTCCTGGATGCCCCGGCTCCCGTCCTCGGCCAGGGCCTTGTGCACCAGCCGCGGCAGCTGGGGCAGGGTGGTGGCCCAGGCCGGGGCCTCTTCCCGGATGCGCCGGGCGAGGCCGCGCCAGCCCACCTGTTCGCTCATCCAGCGCTCCAGGTAGGGCTTGGCCGTTTTCCACAGGTCCAGGTCCGGGTCCAGGTCCAGGCCCAGGGCCTCGATGTTGAGCAGGGTTTTCTGGAGCAACACGAGCTGCGGCTGCACTTCCATGTTGAAGCGGCGCGAGGTCTGGAACAGCCGCAGCAGGAGCTTGCCGAAAGAAATCTCCTTCAGGGGCTTGTCGAAGATGGGCTCGCACACCGCGCGGATGGCGGACTCGAATTCGTCCACCCGGGTGCCGGGGGGGACCCAGCCGGACTCCAGGTGCGCTTCCGCCACGCGCCGGTAATCGCGCTGGAAGAACGCCAGGAAATTCCGCGCCAGGTAGCTCTTGTCGCTGTCGTTGAGGGTGCCCATGATGCCGAAGTCGAGGGCGATGTAGCGCCCCTCGTCGTCCACCAGGATGTTCCCGGGATGCATGTCGGCGTGGAAGTAGCCGTTGCGGAATACCTGGGTGAAGAAGATCTCCACGCCCGCGCGGCCCAGCTTGTGGAGGTCAATGCCCTTCTCCCGCAGCTTCGGCACCTGGGCAATGGGCGTGCCCCGCATGCGCTCCATGACCATCACTTCGCTGGAGCAGAAATCCCAGTACACCTCGGGCACTCGCAGCAGCGGCGAATCCCGGAAATTGCGCCGGAGCTGGCTGCAGTTGGCGGCTTCCCGCACCAGGTCCAGCTCGTCCTCCAGGTGCTTGGCGAACTCGGCCACCACGTCCCGGGGCCGCAGCCGGGGGCCGTCGGACCAGAGGGTCTCCACCAGCCAGGCGCCGGTGTCCATGAGGCTCACGTCGTTCTCGATCACCGAGCGGATGCCGGGGCGCAGGATCTTCACCGCCACGTCCCGGCCGTCGTTGAGCACGCCCAGGTGCACCTGGGCCACGGAGGCGCTGGCCACCGCGGTGCGGTCGAATTCCCGGAACACCTCCTGGTAGGGCCGCGCCAGGTTGCGGTCCAGGGTTTTCACCGCCAGGTCCGAGGAGAAGGGCGGCACCCGGTCCTGGAGCTTGGCCAGTTCCTCGGCGATGTCGGGCGGGATCAGGTCCCGCCGGGTGGACAGGAGCTGGCCGAACTTCACGAAGATGGGGCCCAGGTCCTCCAGCGCCATGCGCAGGCGCACGGCCCGGGGCTGCTTCAGGGGCCGCCAGAACAGGGCGATCTTGGCCAGGGTGCGCAGGGGCCGCACCCGCTCGTGGCCGAGGATGAATTCCTCCAGCCCATAGCGGAAGGCGACGGTCAGGATCTTCGCCAGGCGGAAGAGCCGCAGCATCAGGGGACGGGCCTACGCCGGCTCCGGCGGATCCCGGCGGGCCCGGAGCCGCGCGATCCGTTTTTCCAGCCGCTCCACGTCATTGCGCAGCCGGTCCACCTCGCCCACGAACCCGGCCACGTCGCCGGAGCGGGCGATGAGGGGGCGCTCCTCGGTCCAGTACTCGGAGAAGGCGCGGGCCAGGTTGAGGGCGGCGTCCGCCTGCCAGCGCAGCAGCTCGCGCCCGGTCCGGGCCACGCGCCGGGCGGCCACGTCCCCCAGCACCCGGCTCAGGTCTTCCTCGGCGTCCCAGCGCAGGTGCTTGGCCACGAACAGGATGGCTTCGGCCAGGTCGGTGTCCCCAGCCACCCGGACCTCGTTGTAGGCGGCCTCGTCGCCCGCCGCGATGCGCAGGGCGAGGGGCGGCGTCATGATGAACGTGGTGTCGGGAACCGCATCCGCCGGGGCCGGAGCCAGCTCGCCGGATTCCGCGATGGCGAGGACCACGTCGAAGGGCACCAGGTCGAAGCGCGCGCTGCGGCCCGCCAGGGGCTTGAGCCGGTCCAGGGGCCAGCCCTCGTGCCGCATGACATGGTTGATTGCCTGGGCCACCGCCTGGGAAAGCATGTTGCGATTCCTATGAAAATGACTAGCGCTTGGGCGATGACCCGCGAAGAGCCTGCTCCAGCAGCTCCTCCACCACATAGTCGCCGTACATGAGTTCGGCGGTGCCGCCCGCCCCGCCGCCGCCCCGGGTGAGGTCAATATAACTGGAGCGGATTTCCCGGCGCACCACGATTCCCAGTTCGGGCGCGTACCATTCGAAACGCCATTCCTGGATCGGCGTGCGCCACCAGGCGAAATCCCGATAGTAGATGTCCTGGCGCACGCGGATGGCGTCGAAGCGCCCCGCCGGGGTCTCCACCTCGCCCCGGCCCAGGACCTTGCCGGAAACGTCGGCTTCGATGGCGCGGCCCGAGGCCGCGTCCGTCACCGAGATGCGCGACGCCCAGCCGGAGCCGGGCTCCAGGGGGAAACGCAAGGCCGGCAGCGCCGGCGCATAAGCCACCGCCGCGCCGGTGGCGATGGCATTGTTATGACCCTGAGGGAGCCCCGGCGCCATGTGGCCGGAAAGCGGGTTCCAGCCGGGAGCGAATCGGCGAATTTCCGGACGGCCGGCGTCGCGGGTCATCCGCACTTCGGTCCCGTCGGCGCCGGCGGTCAGCACCTCAAGATCGATGCGGCCCACGGGGAGGCGGTTGTAGCCGTTGACCACCTGGTAGGCCCAGCGGTCGCCCGGGGCCGGGCCCGGCGCCGGCGCCGGAGCGAAGTCCTGCCTGAGCGCCAGGGGCGCGCAGCCGCCGGCCAGGATCGCGGCGGCCAGGGCGAACAGCAGGTGCTTGCGGGCTCTCACGGGCAGGTTTGTTCGGAAGCGCTGACTTCGTCGGTTATCGGTCTTCGCCAGAAATCGGTTCGGGGATCCGGTCACCCCCGGCCCCGGCAGGCCTGATGCGGGACCAATTCCGGCAAACAAGGGCGAACTTTAATGCCCGGGGCGCCGCGCAGGCAACGTTTTTCCGTTCCAGATCCACGGGATGAGGTTCGAGCAGGGCCGCGGCCGGTTTTCCGGGCAAAAGCCGCGAGCGTTGACCCTGGTGGGGGCCCGCCGAAAGGCGCGCCGTCAGCGGTGGCTGTATTCCACCAGCTGGGTGATGAGCCAGTCCCCCTTCATGATCTCGGGGGCCTTGTTGATGATGCGGGTGTAATCCCGGTATTCGGCCTGTCCGTCCCGCAACACGACATTGTTGACCGCGGGCGCATACCATTCCGTAAACCATTGCCAGGTCTGGGTGCGCCACCAGACCGCGTCCCGAAAATAGACGTCGTGGCGCACCTTCACGGCGTCGAACTGACCGGCCGGGGTGCTCACCTGTCCCAGCCCCTGCACCCGCGAAGTGACGTCGGCCTCGATGGACCTGCCCAGGGACGGGTCCGTGACCGTGATCCGGCTGCTCCAATGCTGGCCCGGCGCGAGGGGGAAGCGGAAGGCGGGGAAGGCCGGCGCATAGTCCACCCGCGCTCCCGTGGGAAGGGTCTTCTCGAAGCCGAATCCCACCGGCAATCCCGGAGGCATGATGCCGGACTGGGGATTCCAGCTCGGGTCGAAGCGGCGGGTAAACGTGCCGCCGGGCTCCTCGGTGACCCTGACTTCCACATGCTCCGGCGTCACCGCTGTCACCACGTGGGTCACCGTGGTCACGGGCTCCTTGTTGTAGCCGTTGATGACCCGGTACACCCAGCGGTCGCCGACCGCGATGCGGGGCGGTTCCAGCGCCCCGAAGTCCTGGCGCAGGCCCATGCCGCCGCAGCCCGCGAGCACGGCGAGCAACAGAAGGGACGAACGCTTCAGCGCAACTGCGAGCATGGGGAGCACCTCCGGGCCGGCGCCGGCTACAGCTTGTAGCCGCGATGGAGGGCGACGACGCCAGCCGTCAAGTTGAAGTATTCGACCCTGGCAAACCCGGCATGTTCCATCAGGGCCTTGAGTTCTTCCTGGGACGGATGCATGCGGATGGACTCCGCCAGGTAGCGGTAGCTGCCGGCATCCTTGGCCACCAGCTGGCCGAGCCAGGGCAGCACCTTGAAGGAGTAGGTATCGTAGAGGGGCTCCAGGGGTTTCCAGACCCGGGAGAATTCCAGCACCAGCAGCCGCCCGCCCGGCCGCAGCACCCGCAGCATTTCCTTGAGGGCCGATTCCTTGCGGGTCATGTTGCGCAGCCCGAAGGCGACGCTGATGCAGTCGAAGTGGCCCGGCGGGAAGGGCAGCTTCTCCGCGTCGCATTGGGCCAGGGGCAGGGATACGCCGGCGTCCAGCAGCCGGTCCCGCCCCACGGCCAGCATGGACCCGTTGATGTCGGTCAGCCACACTTCGCCGGTGTCCCCCAGCCGGCGCTTGAAAAGCAGGGCCAGGTCGCCGGTGCCGCCGGCGATGTCGAGCACCCGCTCCCCGGGGCGCAGCTGGGCCGTCTCCACGGTGAAGCGTTTCCAGATCCGGTGCAGGCCCGCGGACATCAGGTCGTTCATCAGGTCGTAGCGGCCGGCGACGGAGTCGAACACGCCGGCGACCCGCGAGGCCTTCTCGTCCGCGGGCACCTGCTGGAAGCCGAAATGGGTGTTGTCGCTCACCGCGGCGCGGGTCCGGGGGTCAACGGGCCCGGGTGGGCTGGGCGGGCGCCAGGGCGGGGTCCCGGCTGGCGCCGGCTTCTTCCAGGCGCTTCAGGTAGTGGCTCCACATCTCGTCCCGGCGCAGTCCGTAGTCGTAAAGCAGGTCCCAGGAATAGATGCCCGTGTCGTGGCCGTCGGAAAACAGGAACTGCACGGCGTAGGTTCCCACGGGCTCGATCTGGTTGATGGTCACGTCCCGCTTGCCCACCTGCAGCACCTCCTGGCCCGGCCCGTGGCCGCGGACCTCGGCCGAGGGCGAATAGACGCGCAGGAGTTCGCAGCTCAGCTCGAAAGTCTTTCCGTCGTCGAAGGAAATCTCCAGCACGCGTGTATTCTGGTGCAGCTTGATCTCCGTGGGACGGGGAATATCCTTGCTGAGTCCTGCCATGATGAACCTCGGGTTGGGTGTCGTCGCGATGGGGCCCAAATCATAACCCACGGCCAGTAAAAGGAAAACCTTGAATCCGGGCGGGACGGACGGCGCGCCGGTTGTCATGAAAGCGCAACAATGGTTTCATAAAATCCAACCTGCTCATTTAACAGAGAAGGATTAACCCATGCCAGCGACCGTGCTGGTGGTCGAGGACGAACCGGCGATCCAGGAACTGATCGCCTACAACCTGCGCCAAGCGGGTCACCACCCGTTGCGGGCGGACAACGCCGAGCAGGCCCAGGCCCTGGTGCGGGACGCGCTTCCCGACCTGGTGCTTCTGGACTGGATGCTTCCTGGGGCGAGCGGCGTTGACTTGGCGCGGCGGCTGCGCTCGGAAGACCGCACCCGGGACATCCCCATTATCATGCTCACGGCGCGCACCGAAGAGCGCGACAAGGTCACGGGGCTCGAGACCGGGGCCGACGATTACATCACCAAGCCGTTCTCTCCGCGCGAGCTGCTGGCGCGCATCAAGGCCGTGCTGCGCCGGCGGGCGCCGCAGATGACCGATGACGCGGTGGAGCTGGCCGGACTCGCCATCGACCCCGCCACCCACCGCGTCACGGCCCGGGGTGCCCAGGTCGGGGTGGGGCCCACGGAATTCAGGCTGCTGCATTTCCTGATAACCCATCCGGAGCGGGTCCACAGCCGGGCCCAGCTGCTGGACCAGGTTTGGGGCGACCACGTGTTCGTGGAGGAGCGCACCGTGGATGTGCACATCCGCCGTTTGCGCAAGGCCCTGGAGCCGTCGGGCCTGGACCGGCTGGTGCAGACGGTACGCGGCTCCGGATACCGGATCTCGGCCGCCTGAGAACGGGCCGGGGGGGCGAGCGTGCCATAATAGGCCCTCCCGGAGAGGAGTGCCTTCTTGTCCGAGTTCTGGCAGCGCAAGTTTCTCTATTTCGGACTGCTCTCCCTGGTCGCGCTGGTGACCGGGCTTTCCTCGGGCGCGTCCACCGGCTTCGCCACCCTTGCGTCCGGGCTCCTGGTTTTCCTGACGTATCAGTTGTGGCAGCTTCGCAAGCTCGAGCGCTGGGTGGCCCAGCCCGGCGCGCGTCGCACCCCGGATGCCGGCGGCGTTTGGGGCGAGGTCTTCGCGCGGCTGCACCGGTTGGTCAAGACCCAGACCCAGAGCCAGGAGCGGCTGAGCACCGCCCTGGACCGTTTGCTCCAGGTGACCAGCGCCATGCCGGACGGCGTGGTGGTCCTGGACGAGGATGACCGCATCGCCCTCTGCAACCGCTCCGCCGAAGACCACTTGGGCATCGATCCCGCCCGCGACATCGGGCAGCAGATCACGTTCCTGGTGCGGGACCCGCGATTCCTGGCCTACCTGACCGTGGGCAGCCCCGGCGAGCCCCTGGTTCTCAGGCTCCCCCGCAATCTGGAGCGGGCCCTCTCGCTGCAGCTGGTTCCCTACGGCGAGTCGCGCCGTCTCCTCATCAGCCGCGACGTGACCCGCCTGGAACAGCTGGAGACCATGCGCCGCGACTTCATAGCCAACGTTTCCCACGAGCTGCGCACGCCTCTCACGGTGGTGGGAGGATTTCTGGAGACCCTTTCCGACGCGGAAAAGCCGGAGCCTGCCATGACCCGGCGGGCCCTAGTGCTGATGTCCGACCAGACGCGCCGGATGCAGCGCCTGGTGGAGGATCTGCTGACCCTGTCCCGGCTCGAGGACGACCAGAACCTGCCGCGGGAAGAGGCGGTGGATGTTCCGGCCCTGGTGCGCGTCCTGCACCAGGAGGCCCAGTCCCTCTCCGGCGGAAGGCATCGCATCCTGGTGCGCATCGACTCGGGGCTGTGGGTGAAGGGTGCCCCGGATGAACTCAGGAGCGCGTTCGGCAACCTGGTCACCAACGCCATCCGTTACACGCCGGAGGGCGGCCAGATCACGCTCTCGTGGGAAGAGACACAGGGAGGGGAGGTGTGCTTTTCCGTTGCCGACACCGGCATCGGCATTCCCGCCGAGCACCTGCCGCGGCTCACCGAGCGCTTCTACCGCGTGGACCGCAGCCGGTCGCGGGAAACCGGGGGCACCGGGCTTGGGCTGGCCATCGTGAAGCACGTGGCGAGCCGTCACCAGGCGCGGCTGGAGGTGACCAGCGAGCCCGGGAGGGGCAGCCGCTTCAGCGTGCGTTTTACCGGGAGACGGACGGCGCGGGCGGCGGCGCGAGAGGCGGCGGAGGCTTGACGGCCCGTTAAGGGGCCCCTCGGCGGGGGGCGGCGTCAGGCTTCAGTCCGGCAGCTCGGTGAAGCTGATGCGCTCGTAGTCCCTGCCCTTCTCCACCACGTAGTTCATCAGGGCGCGCTTGGGTTCCCGGGTGACCAGTTCCACGACCCGCTTGGGCCGGTACCAGCCGGCGGCCAGGACCAGGGTTTGGGGAATCTGCACCGCGGGAATGTCCGGAAGCACCAGCGCCGGGATGAATTTTTCGCCGGAAGGCACGTTGACCCCGGTGCGCCGCACGGCGGCGGGCTCGGGCTCGCCGGGAAGGGAGCGGATGCCGACCCGCAGGTGGCCGTCCCGGTTCACCATGATCCAGCGGATGACGCCGAGGCCAAACCGTTTCCGGTCGGAGGGCCTGGTGGCGATGAGCCGCCCCACGCTCAGTCGCTCGCCCACTTCCTCGCGCACCAGCAGGCGCAGCCCCAGGGTGCTCCGGTCCTCGATGCCCCAGGTCTCCACCGCCGCCGGCCCCTGCTTTTCCTTCCTGATCTTGGTCGTTTCGGAAGCGCGGTGACCCAGGGCGGCGATCTCCTTCTGCTCCTGTTCGGTGAGCTCCCCGCCCTTGCGCGGCTGCCGGAAGGGCCGGCCGCTCACCTGCAGATGCACAGCCTCGATTCCAAAGCAGACCTCGGACGTCTCCCGGGATGGCCGGCGCTCGAACATGCGCTCCACCGTGCCCTCGCACCAGTAGCGCCGGAGCAGGTCCAGCAGTTCGGCGCAGTCTTTCGCATCGCTGTCGCCCAGGCCCAGCTGGCGGGGGGATTTGCCCTGGGACAGGAGCACCGACTTGACCCGGATCTCCTTGCTGATCCCCGACATGTCCAGGTAGCGCAATGCCGTGGAAAAGCCCCCCGTGTCCGGGTAGCGGAGGCCCGCGGCGCTCGACAGGTTCACCTCCAGGGGCGGGGAGCCGTCGCCGATGCGGGGCGCCACCCGGGACAGGGGGGCCAGGGGAATCCAGTCGCCGAGCCAGCGCTCCAGCACCGCGTACTGCCTGCGGGAAAGCTCGTAGGGGTTGGCATGGAACACCAGCAGGATGCGGACGTAGAGGTCGGCGCAGGAGCGGGAGGCCGCGCCCTCGCCCAGCCGCACGGGAAGCTGGGTGATCTCCAGCTCCTCCGCCAGTCCGTAGAAGCCATGGAGCTTGCGCCAGAGCTCCGGGTCGAACTCGTAGGACATGCGCACGTGATCGAGCATTTCCCGGGCGGTGCAGCCCATGGCCCGGTAGCAGCAAAGGGCGAGTTCCTTCTCTCCCCGCCTTGCGTCCATGGCTTCCTGCATGCAGCGGGCATAGCCGACGGCCATGCCGCGCCAGAGCTCGGATATGGCCTTCAGTATCCCGACATCGCGCTCCGCCAGGGGGAGCGGCTTGCCGACGAGCCGGCGCGCGTATTCCGTCTGCACGTAGTCCACGGTGTCGAGCAGTTCCTCGAACACCGCGAGACGGGTGTCGGGGGGAAGATTGAAACGGTTGAGCTGCGCGACCTGGTCCCGGATGGCCCGCTGGGCGCGGGGGAGGTCGGTGAGCTGGAGCTGGGAAAGCCAGTACCGGGTTGCCGGAAGGTCGTGGGTTTCCGGCGCGACCTGGGCGTCGGTCGGGGGCAGTTCAACAGGCAGCAACGGCTCGGATCCTCCTCGCTGAGCGCTCATCCGCGCGCCGGCAGATTGTTGATGATCTCGGTTGCCAGGCGCTCCGCCCAGTTCTCGGGGGCGGTGCGCGACCCCTCCCGTTGCGGGGCGCCCCAGATCGGGCGCGGGAAATGGCGGTCATCAATGTAGCGTGGTATCACGTGCCAGTGCAAGTGGGCCACGGCGTTGCCGAGGCTGGCGAGATTCACCTTGTCGGGATTCATGATCCGGCGGACAGCCGCCTCCACCGCGAACACCGTTCCCATCAGCCGCCTTCGTTCTCCAGGGTCCAGGTCGGTCATCTCCCGCGCGTGGCGGTTCAGGACCACGCGGCAGAATCCCGGATAGTCGGGCTCGCCGGCAAGCACCACGCGGCAGAAATCGTCCCGCCACACGAGCACGCCTCCGTCGGTTGCGCACAATTCGCAGCTGGGCACAGGCTCCGGCATGGGCCGAGTCTAGCGCATCCCGGGCCGCCGATGCTTCAGGAGGGGCGCGGGAGCGGGCGGATCGCCAGGGGCGCGCCCTGGTGGAACATGGAAAGGGTGCCGGGGGCGAGTTCGGTCCAGGTCTCGTTATCCGTGAGGGGTGTGGTGGCGATCACGGCGACGCGGTCGTCGGGCGTGGTGACCTGGGCGAAGTCCATCGTCAGGTCCTGGTCCTTGAGATGGGCCTCGGCGAACGGCGCCTGGCGCACGATGCAGGCGAGGCGCGTGGAGCAGTGGGCCCACAGGCAGTCGCCGTTGGAAAGCAGGAAATTGAATTCGCCGTGGACGGCGATTTCCGGAACCAGGTCGGCCAGGGCGTCGAACAGCGCCTCCCGCGGGGGCTCTTCCGGGAAGCGCCGCCGCAGGGACTGCAGCAGGTGGCAGAAGGCCCGCTCCGAGTCGGTGGTGCCGACGGGGACGAACGCGCCCTCGAGGCGGGGGGAGAATTCCTTGAGGTCGCCGTTGTGGGCGAAGATCCAGTAGCGCCCCCACAGTTCGCGCATGAAGGGGTGGGTGTTCTCCAGGCTCACGCTGCCCTGGGTCGCCTTGCGGATGTGGGCGATCACGTTGAGGGAGCGGATCGGGTAACGGCGCACCAGTTCCGCCACCGGCGAGTCGCAGCTCGGCGCCGGGTCTATGAACAGCCGGCAGCCCCGGCCTTCGAAGAAGGCAATGCCCCAGCCGTCCCGGTGGTGGTCGGTGAGGCCGCCCCGCACCTGGAATCCCGTGAACGAGAAGCAGATGTCGGTCGGCGTGTTGCAGTTCATTCCCAGCAGCTGGCACATGGTCGGTCTGGAACCGGAAGCGGCGGACGCGAGCGGTTAATGTCGGCCCTCAGGGCCCGGGTGTCAAAGCAGCACGCGCTCGATGCCGCCGCTGTTGGCCCTCGCCACGTAGTCGGCCAACCAGTTCTCGCCGAGCAGGTGGCGCGCCATTTCCACCACGATGTAGTCGGGCTCGGCGCCGGTATCGTCCCGGTAGCGCGCGAGGCCTTGCAGGCAGGACGGGCAGGAGGTGAGCACCTTCACGCTGCCCCGGTGCCCCCCGGCGCGGATGGCGTCCACGCCCGCCTGCAATTCCTCCTGCTTGCGGAAGCGGACCTGGGTGGCCACGTCGGGACGGCTGATGGCGAAGGTTCCCGACTCGCCGCAGCAGCGCTCGCTCGGCGCCACCGGCGACCCCATCAGGCCGTTGACCACCTTGAGGGGCTGGTGGGTCTTCATGGGGGTGTGGCAGGGGTCGTGGTACATGTAGCGGACTCCCCCGACGCCGTCGAGCTTCACGCCCTTCTCCAGCAGGTACTCGTGGATGTCCAGCAGCCGGCAGCCGGGGAATATCTTTTCGAACTCGTACTTCATGAGCTGGTCCATGCAGGTGCCGCAGGACACGATCACGGTCCTGATGTCCAGGTAGTTGAGGGTGTTGGCGACCCGGTGGAACAGCACCCGGTTCTGGGTGATGATCTGCTCGCCCCGGTCGTGGTTGCCGGCCGAGGTCTGGGGATAGCCGCAGCACAGGTATCCCGGCGGCAGCACGGTGACGGCCCCGAGGTCGTAAAGCATGGCCTGGGTGGCGAGTCCCACCTGGGAGAACAGGCGCTCGCTGCCGCAGCCGGGAAAATAGAACACCGCGTCGGACTCCTCGCTCACCCGGGCGGGATCGCGGATCACCGGCACCACGGTGCTGTCCTCGATGTCCAGCAACGCCCGGGAGGTGCGCTTGGGCAGCCCGCCCGGCATGGGCTTGTTGACGAAATGGATCACCTGGGCCGCCACCGGCGGATTGCCCACCGTGGCGGGCGGGTGCCGGGTCTGGCCCTGGACCAGCCCCAGGGTTTTCGCCACCCGGTGGCCCAGCTGCTGGGCCTGGTAGCCCCACTCGATGGCCAGGGTGCGGAACACCTTGATGGTGCGCGGGTCGGTGGCGTTCAGGAACAGCATGGACGCCCAGGTGCCGGGATTGAATTTCTTCTTGCCCTGGCGCCGCAGGAAATTGCGCATGGCGATGGACACATCGCCGAAGTCAATATCCACCGGGCAGGGCTTCACGCACTTGTGGCAGACGGTGCAATGGTCCGCCACGTCGCCGAACTCGTCGAAATGCTCCAGGGCCACGCCGCGCCGCGTCTGCTCCTCGTACAGGAAGGCCTCGATCAGGAGCGAGGCGGCCAGCACCTTGTTGCGGGGCGAATAGAGCAGGTTGGCCCGGGGCACGTGGGTCGAGCACACGGGCTTGCACTTGCCGCAGCGCAGGCAGTCCTTGATCGAGTCCGAGATCTGCCTGATCTCGCTTTTTTCCAGGATCAGGCTCTCCACGCCCAGCAAATTGAAAGAGGGCGTGTAGGCGTTGCGCAGGTCGCCCCCGGCCAGCAGCTTGCCGGCGTTGAAGCGTCCGTCGGGATCGATGCGCCGCTTGTACTGGGCAAAGGGCTCCAGCTCGGCGGGGCGGAGAAATTCCAGCTTGGTGATGCCGATGCCGTGTTCGCCCGAGATCACCCCGCCCAGGTCCTGGGCGAGGCGCATGATCCGCGCCACGGCGTGGTTCGCCGCCTGCAGCATCCCGTAGTCGTCGGAGTTGACCGGGATGTTGGTGTGGACGTTGCCGTCGCCGGCGTGCATGTGCAGGGCCACGAACACCCGGCTCTTGAGCACCCGGCGGTGGATCGCCTCGCACTGCTCCAGGATCAGCCGGAACGCCTGCCCCTCGAAATGCTGCTTCAGGGGAGCGCGCACCTCCCGTTTCCAGGAGACCACGATGGAATGGTTCTGCAGGGCGTGAAACACCGTGAGCCCCTCGTGGCGCTCGGGCCGCTCGTAGCCGGAGAGGTCGAACTCGGCGCCAGCGATGTCGGTGTCCAGGTTGGAGAGCAGCCATTGCCAGCGCTCGCGCACGCTGCGGACCAGGGCCCGGGCGTTCTCCGGCCTCGCGCCCAGCAGTTCCTCCCGGGGCAGCACTTCCTCGTCCTGTACCAGCGGCAGCTCGCCGCCGAGAAAGTCCTCAAGGGCGTCCAGCAGGCGGAGCTTGTTGCGGATGGAGAACTCGATGTTGATGCGCTCGATGCCGTCGGTGTAGTCGCCCATGCGCTCCAGGGGAATCACCACGTCCTCGTTGACCTTGAAGGCGTTGGTGTGGCGGGCGATGGCGGCGGTGCGGGCGCGGTCGAGCCAGAACTTCTTGCGCGCTTCCGGCGACGCGGCGACGAAGCCTTCCCCGCCCCGGGCGTTGGCGATGCGCACCACTTCCGAGGCCGCCTGCGCCACCGCAGCCTCGTCGTCGCCCACGATGTCCCCCAGCAGCACCATCTTGGGCAGCGCCCCGCGCCGGGACTTGGTGGCATACCCCACCGCCTTCAGGTAGCGGTCGTCCATGTGCTCGAGCCCCGCCAGCACGGCGCCGCCCGGGCGCCCGTCCATGTGGCGCTTGATCTCGACGATGGAGGGCACCGCTTCCCGGGCCTGGCCGAAATATTCCAGGCACACGCTGCGGACATGGGCGGGCATCCGGTGCAGGATGAACCGGGCGGAGGTGATGATGCCGTCGCAGCCTTCCTTCTGCACCCCGGGCAGGCCGGCCAGGAACTTGTCGGTGACGTCCTTGCCGAGGCCCGCCTTGCGGAAGCCGTTGCCCGGGATTTCCAGGACCTCGGGCTCTCCCTTGGGCGTGCGCCCGTCGGGCCGGTAGCGGGTGATGCGGAAGCGGGCCGTCGCCGCCTCGTGGATCTTGCCCAGGTTGTGGTCCAGGCGCTCCACCAGCATCCAGTCGGCGTCGGGGGTCACCATCTTCCACGACGCCAGGTTGTCCAGGGCCGTGCCCCACAGCACCGCCTTCTTGCCGCCCGCGTTCATGGCCACGTTGCCGCCGATGCAGGAAGCGTCCGCCGACGTGGGGTCCACGGCGAACACCAGCCCCGCCGCGTCGGCGGCGTTCATCACCCGCCGCGTCACCACCCCCGCGCCGCAATGGAAGGTGGGCACCTGGCCGGCGACGCCGGGCAGCTCCACTTCCTCCACCGCGCTCAGCCGGTCCAGCTTCTCGGTGTTGATGACTGCGGCGCGGGGCGTGAGCGGCACCGCGCCCCCGGTATAGCCGGTGCCGCCGCCCCGGGGAATGATGGTGAGGCCCAGCTCGATGCAGGCGCGGACGATGGGCGCCACTTCATCTTCCGTGTCGGGGAGGATCACCACGAAGGGATACTCGACCCGCCAGTCCGTGGCGTCGGTGACGTGGGAGACCCGGGCGAGGCCGTCGAACTGGACATTGTCCTTGCGCGTGACCCGGGACAGCCGGCGCAGCACCCGGCGCCGCAGGGAGAGGGTCTGCTCCAGGTCCGCCTCGAAGGCGTTCACCGCGGCCCGCGCCCGCTGCAGGAGCATCTCCACCTTCTCGTTGCCCTGGCGGCGCTCCTCGATGGCCGAGAGGCGGTGGCGCAGGGCTCCCACCAGCGCTTCCCGGCGCCTGCGGTTGCCCAGCATGTCGTCCTGCAGGTAGGGGTTGCGCTGGATGACCCAGATGTCACCCAGCACTTCATACAACATCCGCGCCGAGCGCCCGGTGCGGCGCTCGGTCCTCAGCTCATTGATCAGGTCCCAGGTGTCCGCCCCCAGCAGGCGGATCACGATCTCCCGGTCGGAGAACGAGGTGTAGTTGTAGGGAATCTCCCGCACGCGGCCCTGGGGCAGGGCCTCCAGGAGTGGGGCTTCGGGTGTCAGCACTGATCGCGGTCCTTCAAAGCCCGTATTCTACATTATTGCGCTGCAGCAAAAACGCCAGGCGATTGGATTTGAAGTGGAAAGCCATGACGCCCAGATGGGATCGGCCGATTGGCCGCTTGTGCCATTGTGGGTTGCCTGGCACGCGCCTCTGTTACAAACTTGGAGTTGTAAGGCAATCCCGCGCGGACGTCCATTCCGTTCAACCGGCGCGGGATCAGCGGCGTTAATGGATTTCCAGGAGATAAAAAAATGACCAAGAACATTCTCCGCAAGCTCGGCCGGCGTCTCGCAACCTATATCACCCAGCCCAGCCCCGGTTACCGGCCGGTGGCGACCACCAACCTGACCCAGATGGCGGTGGCCCTGCGTCCCGGGGACGTGGTGCTGGTGGAGGGCAACCTCCGCATCAGCACCGCCATCAAGTACCTGACCCAGTCCACCTGGTCCCACTCGGCGCTGTACGTGGGCGACGCCCTGGGCGGCGTGCCGGGCGACCCCGAGTCGCCGCTGCTGGTCGAGGCGGACCTGGTGCGTGGCGTCCAGGCCGTCCCCCTCAGCAAGTACCGGGATTTTCACACCCGCATCTGCCGCCCGGTGGCGCTGGACGAGGCAGGCCGGCGGCGGGTCGTGGAGGAGGTGGTTTCGCGCCTCGGCCACACCTACGACCTCAAGAATCTGTGGGATCTGGCCCGCTATCTCCTGCCCATGCCGCCGGTGCCCTCGCGCCTGCGCCGCCGGATGATCATGCTCGGCAGCGGCGAACCCACCAAGGCCATCTGCTCTTCCCTCATCGCCCAGGCTTTTCACTCGGTCCACTACCCCATCCTGCCCATCGTCACCCGCCGCCACTCCGCCAACGCCGAGTGCGCCGACTATATCGAGGAGATCCACGAGGTGCGGCACCATTCCCTGTACGCGCCCCGGGATTTCGACATCTCGCCCTTCTTCCAGGTGGTGAAGCCCTCGGTGGAGGCCGACTTCGACTACCGGGCGCTGATCTGGCAGGAGACCGCCGCGGCCTGAGGGCCGGGGAAGCGGCGCGGTTTCCGGTCAGGCCGCTGCCTGCGCGATCCCGTGCAGGCAGTTCGTTCCGCAAATTCTTTTTGTTCCTCGGCCTGCTGATTCGTGCCCGTCTGCAAAGGATGGGATTCGCGCGGTCCGCTCCGCATTCCCCGTAAGGATCTGCCTCGCCCGCCGTCTAACGTGCAACTGCGCGGTGCGGCCGTGAAGCTGGCGCACCGGCGCCCAGGTGGTAGGGACCGCGCGACGGTCGCGCCTCCGAGAAAATGCCATGTTCAGACGGTTGTCAAGGATTCTGGGAAGTAAGCTGGCCGGTTACCTCACGCAGCCCAGTGCCAGCTACCAGCCTGTCGCGATTACTGACGTTCGCAGGCTGGCGGAGGCGTTGAGGCCAGGCGATGTCCTGCTGGTCGAGGGAAATCTGCGGATCAGCACCGCCATCAAGTACCTGACCCAGTCCACCTGGTCCCACGCGGCGCTCTACGTCGGGGATGCCCTGGGCGGAGCCCCCGAACACCCGGATGCGCCGCTGTTGGTGGAGGCGGATCTGGTGCGCGGCGTGGAGGCGGTTCCCTTGAGCAAGTACGCTGATTTTCACACCCGTATTTGCCGGCCGGTGGGGCTGGACTGCGAGGACCGGGAACGGGTCATCAACGCGGTAGTCTCGCGCATTGGCCAGGCCTACGATCTGAAAAACGTGATCGACCTCGCCCGTTACCTGCTGCCGACACCGCCGGTGCCGACGCGCTGGCGCCGTCGCCTGATCAGGCTCGGAAGCGGGGAGCCGACCAGGGCCATCTGCTCGACCCTCATCGCACAGGCCTTCCAGTCGGTGCGCTACCCGATTCTCCCTTTTGTCCATCGGAGACCTTCGGGGGACCCGGGGTGCAACGACTGCGTGGCCGAGATTCTGCATATCCGCCACCACTCCCTCTTCTGCCCCCGGGATTTCGACATTTCGCCTTTCTTCCAGGTAGTTAAGCCATCGGTGGACTGCGGATTCGACTACAAGGCGCTGACCTGGGAAGAAGCTGCAGAAGCCTGAAGCAGGCGCGAGTGTAAGAAAACTTCACCCCGCCGGGTCTAGTAGGAAAGCCGCGATGCGGGGGGCGACTCAATGCAAAGGACAACATGCTCGGAATAGGAAAACAGGCGGATTTCGAGCGTCTCGTCCGGGCCTATTCGGGGGATCTTTACCGGTTTGCCTACTGGCTTTGCCGGGACCGGATGACCGCGGAGGACTTGGTTCAGGGGACCTTCGAGCGGGCATGGAAAGCCCGGGACGGACTGAGGGATGCCGCAGCCGTGAAGACCTGGCTGGTGACGATACTTCGCAACGAGCACGCCCGCCTCTACTCCCGCAAGCGGCCAGAGCGGGTGGAAGGCGATCCGGAGGACTGGGACGAGGGCGTGGAGCACGATCCCGGCAGCGCGCTCGACGTGAGGGAGGCGCTCCGGGAACTGCCGGACGGCTTGCGGGAGCCTCTTCTGCTGCAAGTGCTCTACGGAATGAGTGGAAAGGAGATTGGAGAGGTCATGGGAATCAGCGAAGGCAACGTGATGACGCGCCTCACGAGAGGGCGGCAGAGCATGCGGCGGCTGCTGAAGGCCTCAAATCCTTTGGGCAGGGTGAAGGAACTATGAACTGCATAGAATTCCGGCGGCTTAAGCTGGAGGATCCGCAGCGGGGAGACGCCGATTTGCGTGATCACCTGGACGCATGTCCTTCGTGCGCCGCATTTTCCGCGGACCTGGCTGCGCTGGAGGCGGAAATGCGGGAGGCCGCACGAGTTCCGGTACCTGGAGGTCTCGCGGAGCGGATTCTCTTGCGAAGACGCCGAGCCCCATCGAAATGGTTGCGCGGCTTGGCTGCGGCGGCGGTGCTTGTGCTGGGCCTTGGCCTCGGGCTGTTGTATCAGCTGGACCGGGCCAGCGAGGCGCTGGCGCGGAACATGATCGTGCACGTGCTGGGAGAACCCGAGGTGTACGGCATGGGGGAGGAAGTGGCGCCGGCTCGGGTCATGGCGGCCCTTGCCACCGTGGGCAGCAATCCGCAGGGAACCATCGGCCGGGTCACCTTTCTCGACAATTGCAAGGGACTGGATCCCGGAGGGACCCACATGTTGGTGCACACCGCGTTCGGCCGCGCCGCCGTGCTGCTGCTGCCGAATATTCAGCGCCGGCGGCCGGCGCGGCTATCCGAGCACGGGATGTCGGCGGCTCTGGTGCCCGCTCCTCACGGTGTGATCGCAATCGTCGCGGAGTCACCGGAGACCGTGGCGCGGATCGAGAGCCATCTGCAGCGCACGCTGCGCCTCAGGACATGATAGACGCTTCTAGTCGAGTTTGAACGGGCGGTGCCCCCCGGGGCGTCGCGTTTTTGAAGCCACCATTGGAGAAGACGACATGAGACGACTGATGCAGAAACCCCTGGCCGGCGCCGTCGCCGGTGCCTTCGCGTGTTCCCTGGGCATGGCGCTGCCCCTGGGGGCCATTGCAGCCAGCCCCTGCGCGCCGCGGACCGCGAACCCGTGCCGCGCGAAGAACCCCTGTGCCGCGAAAAATCCCTGTGCGGCCAGGAACCCCTGTGCGGCCCGCAATCCCTGTGGAGCGAAGAACCCCTGCGCCGCCAGGAACCCGTGCGCGGCGGTTGACAAGGTGGATCCTAAGCTGGTGACACGCCCTGCGGGGACCCGCTTGATGGCGGGCGACCGCGCCGAACTCGGGCGCTACGGGAAGCAGCTCTGGAACGATCCCAAGCTCAGCACCAACGGCATGACCTGCAATACCTGCCACCAGGGCAATGCTGTATTTGCGGAGTCCTTCGCGAAGCCCTATCCCCACCATGTGGCCATGGCCGAAGAAAAGGGCGGGATCAAGAAGGTGGCGCTGGATGAGATGGTGCAGTTCTGCATGGTGGTGCCCATGGCCGCCCAGCCCCTGGGTTGGGAATCCCGGGAACTCGCGGCGCTCACGGCCTACACGGCGGACGTCCAGAAGGGCTTCAAGCCCATGAAGACCGGGGCGGGCAACCCCTGCGCGGCGAAGAATCCGTGCGCCGCCAAGAATCCATGTGCGCCGAAGAATCCCTGCGCGGCCAAGAACCCGTGTGCCGCCAAGAACCCGTGTGCGCCGAAGCGGTGACGTTGATTCCAGGAGCCGGCATGCCGACCACGGCTCCCCCGCCGGGCGCCGGCGTCGGCGCGGGTCCGAATCTGCCCCGGGATCGGGAGCGGCATCCCGGTCCGCCCCGCGCCGAGACCCTGGTGGCGCTGTCCCCGGTTCGGCTCGCGGGCATGCTCGCCGCCGGGGAGGAGATTCTCGAGTGCCGCCGGGTGCTGGCCAAGGCGGGACTCAACGTCGTGGGCGAAATCCTGCGGGGGAAGCCCTTCGTGGAACTGGAGCATTATCCGGGCGACGACGTGTACGACCGCGAAACCCACGCTCAATACTATTACCACGCCCACCGCGGCGCCGGCCACGAGCACGGGCACTTTCACACCTTCCTGCGCAAGCGCGGGATGCCACTTGGGGTGCGGCCTGTATCTCATCCCTCGGCGGCCCAGTGGCCCCGGGGTGACGCGGCCATCGCTCACCTGATCGGGATCTCCATGGACGCTTACGGGGAGCCCATCGGATTGTTCGCGGTGAACCGCTGGGTGGGCGGCGATACCTGGTATCCGGCGGAAGATCTGATCCGGATGCTGGACCGGTTCCGGGTGGACCACGCATACCCCTCCTGGCCGGTGAACCGCTGGATCACCGCCATGTTCGTGCTGTTCCGGCCCGAGATCGAGGCGCTGCTTCGCCACCGGGACCGGGTGATCGCCGCCTGGGAAGCGGCCCATTCGGGCGATGCCCTGGAGGACCGCGCGCTGGAGATCACGGGCTGGCTACCTGTGGACGTATTCGAGAGAGTCGACGCGGTGGCCGAGGCGCTCGGTGTGACCCGGCCCGCCCGCGCCGTTTCAGCCTGATGGAGGAACGGATGCGACGAATGCTGGCATTGGTTTTGATGGTGCTTGCGCCCGGTGCCTGGGCGGAGGCGCCACAGGTGATCGAACTGACCCAGGTTCCCTGTCAGTTTCTCGAGAGCGAGAACGGCGTCAACCGCCGATTCCGCACCCGGAGCGCGGCGGACTGCGAGGCGATCA
>Ga0210362_1022146_pt1 | contig 24682 bp, 26 predicted proteins | sample S625metaT_FD_159713 | JGI IMG/M metagenome (GOLD analysis project Ga0210362, IMG submission 159713) | Metatranscriptome of estuarine sediment microbial communities from the Columbia River estuary, Oregon, United States - S.625 (Metagenome... | ecosystem: Environmental > Aquatic > Marine >... | reverse complement strand
CCGTCCGCCTACGTGCATTTCCTCCAGAGCATCATGCCCCACAAGGCCCAGTCGGAGCTTTACACCATGCTCGGCCTTGCCAAGCAGGGCAAGACCCTTTTCTACCGGGACCTGATCCACCACCTGCGCCACTCCCAGGACGAGTTCGTCGTGGCGCCGGGCATCCGGGGGCTGGTGATGCTGGTGTTCACGCTGCCGTCGTTCCCCTACGTGTTCAAGGTGATGAAGGACGTGTTTGCGCCCCCCAAGGAAGTGGATCACGAGACGGTCAAGGCCAAGTACCTCCTGGTGAAGCGCCACGACCGGGTGGGCCGCATGGCGGACACCCTGGAATTCTCGGATGTGGCGCTGCCCAAGTCCCGTTTCAGCCCCGAACTGGAGCAGGAGCTGCGCGCCCAGTGTCCCTCCATGGTGGAGGAGGAGCGGAACAACCTGGTCATCAGGCACTGCTACATCGAGCGGCGCATGGAGCCCCTCAACCTGTACCTGGACCGGGCGGAGGGGACGCGCCGGGGGTACGCCGTGCGCGAGTACGGGAACGCCATCCGCGAACTCGCTTACGCCAACATTTTCCCCGGGGACATGCTGTGGAAGAACTTCGGCGTCACGCGCTACGGCAGGGTGGTCTTCTATGACTATGACGAGATCGAGTACCTGACGGACTGCAATTTCCGGCGCATTCCCCCGGCCCCCACCCCCGAACTGGAGATGTCGGGCGAGGTCTGGTATCCGATCGCGCGCAATGACGTGTTTCCCGAGGAGTTCGACACGTTCCTCCTGAGCGATCCGGAAATCCGCGCCGTGTTTCTCGAATACCACGGGGACCTGCTCGCGCCCGATTTTTGGCAACAGACCCAGGAGAAGATCCGCGCAGGCCACATCGTCGATTTTTTCCCTTACCCCCAGACCCATCGTTTCGCCAACATCTTTGGCGGCAGCGAGGCCGGGTCGCGGGACCGGGTTGCCCGGGCCGTGGCCGCCTCCTAGCCTTCCCGCTTGGGCCGTCGCCCGGTTCCCGCAAATGCCGAAAAATGCTCCGATGGCGGGCAGGCGGCGGCACCTCCTGGGTTCTCCGCCCGCTTCCCCTCGGACCCGATTTGAGGCGAGGATTTCCTGTCTGTCCCCCGCGAGGGAACGGCGTACCCGGGGCGTCCGTGTCCGCCTCAGGTGATTGCGGGAGGCCGGCGATGATTTCTTCGCAACAATCCGGTCCCGCGGCACTTGAAAAATCTGCCCGTATCGTCAAAGATTACGCGTAGAATCTGAGACGTGAAGTCGACTCCCGGCCATGGCAACACGGCAGCGTGATTCGGCGGTCCTCGAGGAGCAGAAAAGCCGCCTCAAGCCGCCGCCGATGTTCAAGGTGCTTCTCCTTAACGACGACTACACGCCGATGGATTTCGTGGTCGTGGTGTTGCAGCGTTTTTTTGCCCTCAGCCGTGAACGCGCGACCCAGATCATGCTCAAAGTTCACAGAGAGGGCATGGGATTATGCGGCGTCTATCCTCGGGATGTGGCCGCGAGCAAGGTGGAGCAGGTTGAGAGCTTCGCCCGGCAGCACCAGCACCCTTTGCGGTGCGTGATGGAGGAAAGTTAGATGATTGCGCAGGAACTCGAGGTTAGCCTTCACATGGCCTTCGTGGAGGCGCGGCAGAAGCGGCACGAGTTCATCACCGTGGAGCACCTGCTGCTGGCGCTGCTCGACAACCCGTCGGCGGCGGAGGTTCTGCGCGCCTGCGCGGTAAATATCGAGGACCTGCGCAAGCAGCTGGCGGAGTTCATCAACGAACACACCCCCACCGTCGCTGGCTCGGGAGAGGTTGACACCCAGCCCACCCTTGGCTTCCAGCGCGTGATCCAGCGCGCCATCCTGCACGTGCAATCCTCCGGGAAGAAGGAGGTCACGGGGGCCAACGTGCTGGTTGCCATCTTTGGCGAGAAGGACTCCCACGCGGTCTATTTTCTGCACCAGCGGGGCGTGACCCGGCTCGACGTGGTGAACTTCATATCCCATGGCATCACCAAGGTGCCCCACGGCGTCCAGCCCGCCAAGCCTCAGGAAGCCGAGGCCGAGGGCGAGCAGGGCGAGCCGGACAAGGGCGGGGCCCTCGAGGCCTACACCATGAACCTCAACACCATGGCCCTGGCGGGGAAGATCGATCCGCTGATCGGCCGTGACAAGGAACTCGAGCGCGTGGTGCAGACCCTGTGCCGCCGCCGCAAGAACAACCCCCTGCTGGTAGGCGAGGCGGGCGTCGGCAAGACGGCCATCGCCGAGGGCCTGGCCCGCCGCGTCATCGAGGGCGAAGTGCCCGAGGTGCTGAAGCGCTGCCAGGTGTACTCCCTGGACATGGGTGCGCTGCTGGCCGGTACCAAGTACCGGGGCGACTTCGAGCAGCGGCTGAAGGCGGTGCTCAAGCAGCTGGTGGACAACCCCAACGCCGTCCTGTTCATCGACGAGATCCACACCCTGATCGGGGCAGGGGCGGCCTCCGGCGGTACCCTGGACGCCTCCAACCTGCTCAAGCCCGTGCTCAACAGCGGCGGGCTCAAGTGCATCGGGGCCACCACCTACAACGAGTACCGGGGCATCTTCGAGAAGGACCACGCGCTGTCCCGCCGCTTCCAGAAGATCGACGTGCTGGAGCCGTCGGTGAGCGAAACGGTGGCGATCCTGCAGGGGCTCAAGTCCCGCTTCGAGTCCCATCATGGCATCAAGTACACCGTGGCGGCCCTGGAAACCGCGGCCGAGTTGTCGGCGCGCTACATTAATGACCGGCACCTGCCGGACAAGGCCATCGACGTCATCGACGAGGCCGGCGCCGCGCAGAAGGTACTTCCCAAGTCCCGGCAGAAAAAGGTCATTGGCAAGCACGAGGTGGAGGAGATCGTGGCCAAGATCGCCCGCATCCCGCCGAAGTCCGTGTCCACCGACGACCGGGATGCCCTCAAGACCCTGGATCGAGATCTCAGGAGCGTGGTTTTCGGGCAGGACCAGGCCATCGATGCCCTGTCAGCGGCCATCAAGATGGCCCGGTCCGGGCTGGGCAATCCCCAGAAGCCCATCGGCTGCTTCCTGTTTTCCGGCCCCACCGGTGTCGGGAAGACCGAGGTCGCGCGGCAGCTGGCTTACTGCCTGGGCGTGGAGCTGCACCGTTTCGACATGTCCGAATACATGGAGCGGCACGCGGTGTCCCGCCTCATCGGCGCGCCCCCGGGGTACGTGGGTTTCGAGCAGGGGGGGCTGCTGACGGAGGCAATCATCAAGCATCCCTACGCGGTACTCCTGCTCGACGAGATCGAGAAGGCCCATCCGGACATCTTCAATATCCTGCTGCAGGTCATGGACCACGGGACGCTGACCGACAACAACGGTCGCAAGGCGGATTTCCGCAACGTGATCCTGATCATGACCACCAACGCGGGCGCGGAGTCCCTGAACAAGCCCGTCCTGGGTTTTACCGCCAGGAAGGAGGCGGGGGACGAGATGGCCGAAATCAAGCGCCTGTTCGCGCCCGAGTTTCGCAACCGGCTGGATGCCATCATCTCCTTCGCCGCCCTCGATCACGAGGTGATCCTGCGGGTGGTGGACAAGTTCCTGATCCAGCTTGAAGAGCAGTTGCACGAGAAGAAAGTCGAGGCGTCGTTCTCGTCCAGCCTGAAGGAATACCTCGCCGAGAAGGGGTTCGACCCGCTGATGGGCGCCAGGCCCATGGCGCGCCTGATCCAGGACACCATCCGGCGCGCGCTGGCGGACGAACTCCTGTTCGGCCGCCTGGTGAGCGGAGGAAAAGTGACCGTGGACCTCGACGAACAGCAAGAGTTGAGGCTGGTGTTCCACGACGAGCCTGAAGCCGTCGCCTGAGTTTGCCCCGTTGTTTGGCTGGGACGCCTGGTGTTTCATGGCGTCCGGGCCTATTCCCGAGCGGCTCGCTCAAATATAGGGGTCTGATGCGCGTATCAATACATTCTCTTTCTTATGGGCTGAGCAATTTGTAACAATTTCAGCCCATATTGCCCGGAAATTCGTAGTAACATTCCCGGCGGACTACGAACACAAAAACAGGGTCCGCGCGGTTTGTCTGGGAGGAGAAAACTGATGTTGGTCTGGCATGCCGGCCCTCGGCTTTTTGCCCGGGGCGAATCCGGAAATTTGGCCCCGACGACCGGGTGGGGCACCCATGTCTGACCTGGGCCGGATTTTTGCGAAAGGGAATTCCGCCTCGCGAGTTGGGGGCGGCATCCTCACCATCCTGCTGGTGGGCATCGCGCTGGGCGTCATCTTCTGGGGCGGATTCAATACCGGACTCGAGTACACCAACCGCATGGAGTTCTGCCTCTCGTGCCACGAGATGCGCATTCCCTACGAGGAGTACAAGAAGACCGTCCATTACAACAACCGCGCCGGCCAGCAGGTGACCTGCTCCGATTGCCACGTGCCCGGCAGCAAGACCCCCGGTGATTACACCCGCAAGTTCGTGCGCAAGATCGAGGCCTCCCGGGATGTCTGGGGCCACCTCACGGGGAGCATCGACACCAAGGAGAAGTACGAGGCCAAGCGCAAGATCATGGCCGAGCGCGAGTGGGAGCGCATGAAGTCCCACGACTCCACGGAGTGCCGGAACTGCCACAAGTTCGAGCGCATGGATCCCGAGAAGACCAAGAAGAGGGCACGGATCAAGCACGAGGAGGCGGTGGAGGAAAAGATGACGTGCATCGACTGCCACAAGGGTATCGCCCACAAGCCTGTCCACCTGGAGGAGGGGGAGGGCGAGTCCGGCGAAAAGCAGGAAGGGGAATCCGGGGAAAAGCCGGCGAAACCCGACGAAAAGGCTTGATCACCGGGCCGCGCAGCCGCGGCTCGCGGCCGTTTTGAAGTCTGACCGATCCGTTTTGGAGGACATCTGATGAGCAAGTCCGTGGTCTCTCTTTCCGTGCTGGCGCTGGCAGTCACCGTGGCTTGGAACGCCACGGCCGGTCCGCCGGACTGGGGCAAGGTTCCTGCCAAGAAGATTCCCATGTTTTACCCAGGCCAGGCCAGCTACGAGTGGGCCATGACCAAGGCGGACCACAGCGCGGCGAACCAGGTGATCGAGAAGGGCCGCGGCTGCGCTTACTGCCACGACGAGGACGCCACCGACATCGGCAAGAAAGTGGTTGCGGGCAAGCCGGTGGGCAACAAGAAGAAACCCCTGGAGCCGACCCCCCCGGCGGGCAAGGCCGGGTTCATCCCCGTGAGCGTCCAGGCGGCCCATGACGGGGAAAAGCTCTACCTGCGCTTCGAGTGGGAGGACACCAACGACTCCGGCGGCAAGAAGCTCGATCCCAAGAACGAGGAAAAGGTGACAGTGCTGCTGGACGCCGGCGGCGTGGACGGCGCCAAGCTCAACGGCTGCTGGTCCACCTGCCACAATGACTTGCGCTCCATGCCGGACGCGTCCGACGCCGCGAAGAAGCACGCCAAGGCCAAGGCCCTGGGTTGGGAGGACGGCGTCACCAAGTACGTCAAGGAAAGCCGCACCGCCATTTCCATGGAGGAATCGCCGCGCGGGGGATGGGACAAGCTGAAGCCCGATGCCGAGATCGATGCCGCCCTCAAGGCCGGCAAATTCTATGACCTGATGCAGTACCGCAGCGGCAAGGGCGAGAAGCCGGCGGACGGTTACGTGCTCGAAGCCCGTCACATGGATGGTGGCAAGAGCCTGACCAAGGCCGAGGGCAAGATGGAGGAAGGGAAGTGGGTGGTGGTGTTCGAGCGCACCCTGGCGGCCAGCGGCACCGGCAAGCACAAGATCGAGGCGGGCAAGCTCTACAACGTCGGATTTGCCATCCACGACGATTACGCGGCTGCCCGCTTCCACCATGTTTCCCTTGGATACACCTTCGGGCTGGACAACCCCAAGGCGGATTTCAACGCAGTGAAGCAGTGAGCCGCGGCTTTCCCGAAGCCGTAATTTCTTGATTGGACGGAGGAGACCAATGACCAGAAAATGGAAACACCTTGCGGCGCTCACCGGAGGATTGGTGCTTAGCGCCTCGGTTATCGCCGCGGAGCCGAGCCCGGCGATGCTGGCGAACGCCTGCGGCGGCTGCCACGGCACCAATGGTGCCAGCGCGGGGCCGAGCATGCCCACCATCGGCGGGCAGTCCGCCATAGCCATCGCCGAAGCCATGAAGGGGTTTAAGAGCGGCGACCGGCCGGCGACGGTCATGGGCCGCATCGCCAAGGGCTACTCCGACGCCGAGATCGACGCCATGTCCAAGTACCTGGCCACCCAGAAATGGGTGGGCGTGGGTCAGAAGGCTGACGCGGCCGCGATCGCCAAGGGCAAGGACCTGCACGACAAGAACTGCAAGCGCTGCCATCTGGAGAACGGCAAGGAATTCGACGAGAACGCCACCGTGCTCGCGGGCCAGTGGCTGGAGTACCTCCAGATCCAGATGGACGACTACGCGTCGGGCGCCCGCAAGATGTCGGAGAAGAAGGCCGAGCGCATGAAGAAGCTTTCCCGGCAGGAACTCGAGGCGCTGGCGCAGTTCTACGCCAGCCAGAAATAACAGGGGGCCATCCAATGACTGACATCAAACGCAGAGATTTCTTCAAATTGATGGGCGGCGCCGCGGGCCTCGCCCTGGCGGGCTGCTCCGGCGCGCCCATGGTTTCCTCCTCCGGGGAGCTGATGCCGAAGACCGGCCGGCGCGTGGTGGTGATCGGCGGCGGCTACGGCGGGACCATCGCCGCCAAGTATGTGCGCATGTCCGATCCCTCCATCGAGGTGGTGCTGGTGGAGAAGAGCAAGCAGTTCGTCTCCTGCCCCTTCAGCAACCTGGTGATCGGCGGCAGCTACCAGCTGGGCGACATCACCATCGGCTACGACAAGCTGGCCTCAAACCACGGGGTCAAGGTCGTGCACCAGGAAGTGACGGGCGTTGACGCGGGCGCCAAGAAGGTGGTGACCGCGGGCGGCACGCTTTCCTACGACCGGCTCATCGTTTCACCGGGCATCGGCTTCCGGTTCGAGGAGCTGGAGGGTTACGATGCCAAGGCCACGCCGGCGGCCATGCCCCACGCCTGGAAGGCTGGCGAGCAGACCATGATCCTGCGCAAGCAGCTGGAGGCCATGAAGGACGGCGGCACCGCGATCATCGCGGTTCCCACCACGCCTTACCGCTGCCCGCCGGGACCCTACGAGCGCGCCAGCCAGATGGCTTGGTATTTCAAGCAGGCCAAACCCAAATCCAAGATCATCATCCTGGACGCCAACCCGGACATCACCTCCAAGGGCGGGCTGTTCAAGAAGGGCTGGGAGAAGCACTACAAGGGCATGATCGAGTTCCGCGGCAACAACAAGGTGGTGAAGGTGGACCACAAGAAGATGACCGTGGACACCGGCGTCGAGGAGATCAAGGGCGATGTGGTGAACGTGATCCCGCCCCAGCGCGCCGCGGACATCGCCATCAAGGCCGGACTGGTGGGCGAGGACAAGAAGTGGTGCCCGGTGGACGCCACGACCTTCGAGTCCACCATCGCCAAGGGCATCCACGTCATTGGCGACGCGTGCATCGCGGGCGCCATGCCCAAGTCGGGCTACTCCGCCAATTCCGAGGCCAAGGTGTGCGCCCTGAACGTGGTGGCGCTCATGAACGGCAAGGCGCCCATCGGGCTGTCCGGCATCAACACCTGCTACAGCTTCCTCACGGACAAGGAAGCCGTGAGCGTGGCGGCGGTGTACAAGGTGGACGGGGGCAAGATCGTCTCGGTGAAGGGCGCGGGCGGCGTCTCGCCGGACCTCTCCACCCTGGAAGGCCAGTACGCCCGCAGCTGGATCAAGAACATCCTGGTGGAAATGTCCACCTGAGACGATTCAACAGTCAGGTGTACCAGATGCCCCGCCCCGAGCGGGGCATTTTTTTGACCTGCCGGATGGCTTACTCGGTTACCTCGACCGTGCCCCTCATGTCAGGGTGGGGCGCGCAGGAATAGGTGTAGATGCCCGGCTTGTCGAAGGTGTGCGTCCAATTCTGACCGGGAAGGATGATGCCGGACTGGAACCCGCCCGGCCCGGAGAACCGGACCGAGTGCCCGGTCCTCCGTTCCGAGTTGAACCATTTCACGGTTGTTCCAGCCTTGACCGTGATCCGGGCGGGCACGAAGCGGTGCTGGGCAATCGTGACGAGGGCGGCATCTTCCGCGAATGAAGGCGCCGCCGCGCCCAGCATGCAAGTCAGAATGGCAAGCGCAGCGAAGGTCGTCTGTCCCGGTTTCATCCTTTTGCGGTTCCTCGGCGACTATATCAACGGCGGGGGCTTCGGGGCTTCACCCACCAGAAGCTCGCGATGACGACCAGGGCGAAGAGCACGTAAACAACCGTGAACACCCACCCAGGAAGATCCCAGTAGAGCAGGTCGTACACCCAGCGGGCGATGAAGCCCTTTCCGGGCGCTTGCCCCTCCCTCAACGCATCCTCCCAGAGGGTGAGGGGACACATTCTTCCCAGCAGCGCCTGCCCCGCCACGAACACGATGGCCGCCAGATGGACGATGCGGAACCAGAAATTGCGCACCCAGCGCCACTGGAGAGCGGCGCCGATCCAGATCAGCCCAAGGCCGCCCACCACGAAGGCGACGAAGCCGAAGTGAACGAGAAGTATGGTATCGGCTAGAAGCTCCATCGTTTCTCCGCGGGCGAGGCCAACCCGGTGCCGCCGACTCTCAGGCCGCTCTTTCGCTAGGGCGGGGCAATGGGGGGACGCAGCTTTCCGTGGATGGCTTCCCGCAATCTCTCCGGCTGCACCGGTTTCAGCAGCAGTTGGTAACCGTAGAGGTCGGACTCCTGGATCCGCTCCGCGGCGGTGCTGCCGGTGATGAGCAGCGCCGGGATCTCCGGATCCAGTTCCTGGCGCAGCCGGTCTATGACCTGGGTGCCTACTACGCCGCCGCCGAGCCGATAGTCGGCAATGATGAGGTCCGGCAGCTGCCCCGCCTCCTCGATGCCGGGCATGACGTCGGTCCCCGTTTCCGACCCGATCACCCGGGCGCCCCAACTTTCCAGCAGCACCTTCATTCCGCGCACGATGGGCTCCTCGTCATCGATGACCACGATGAGGCGATCCGAAAGATCCAATTCAGCGGCGGGCCTCGGCCGCGGCGAAGCCGGTCGCGCGCGGGGAGCCTCGCCGAGGGGGACCTCGATGCGGAACACCGTGCCCCTGCCAACTTGCGAGTCCAACCCGATGCTGTAGCCGAGCAGGTGGCAGAGGCGGTTCACGATGGACAGCCCGAGCCCCATGCCGCGCTTCTTGCTGCGCTCCGGGTTCCCGACCTGGTAAAACTCCTCGAAAATGCGCTGCCGATGATCGGCGGCGATGCCCGGGCCGGTATCCCATACCTCCAGGCGCACGGCTCCCGGCATCCTCCGGCAGCCCAGCAGGACCCGTCCGCTCGGCGTGTAGCGCAGGGCGTTGCTGACAAGGTTGCGCAGAATGCGCTCCAGCAGCATGGGATCGCTGCGCACAAAAGCCTGGCAGGAGCGCACCGTCAGGCGCAAACCCTGGTGCTCCGCCTCGGGCGTGAAATCCAGTCGCACCCGGTCCAGCACCTGGTTGAGGGCAAAGTGCTGAATGTCAGGCTTGATGGCGCCGGCGTCGATCTTGGAGATGTCCAGCAGCTCGTTGAACAGGCCCTCGAGGGCGGCGACGGACTGGTTGATGCTGCCCACCACGTGCAGGACCTCGGGGTCCTTGACCTTCTGGTACAGGGCGCTGGCGAACAGGCCCATGGCGTGCAGGGGCTGGCGCAGGTCGTGGCTGGCCGCGGCGAAGAACTGGGTCTTGGAGCGGTTGGCGGACTCCGCTTCGAGCCTGGCCTGCTGGGCGATCTCGGTCTGGCGGCGCAACTCCTCGATCAGGTCCAGGTTCTCGAATCGCATCACCAGCGAGTTGGTGATCAGGCGGTTCATGTTGCGGCCGAAGATGAGGGCTGCCGCCAGAAGAATCGTGACCAGGATCGCCATGAACCGGAACACCACTTCGCCCTCGATGACCAGCCGCAGTATGGTGGGACCGATGGCCAGCGGCAGGATGATGTAGAAGGCGGGGGCGAAGGAAGACAGCCCGATGACCGTGACCGAAGCGATTCCGAACAGAACGATGAGCAGGACCGTCTGGTGCTGGGGCGAATCGGGCACGAACATGAAGAATCCGGCCGCGCCCCAGATCAGGCCGGAGGTTATGGATGTGAGAATGTAATAGCGTCCCCACTTCCCCATCTCCGCGGGCCGGGGCTGGGCCTTGCGGTAGCTCGCGTAGTGGTGGATGCGCACCCCCTGGTGCGCACAAAGGGCCAGCAGCCAGGCCGTCAGAACCGCGGACGAAACCACCCCCGACATGGCATAGACCAGCGCAATGCCCGCAACCAGGGTGCCGATGGTGGTCATGGGGGACTGCATGAACACCGCGTTGATCTGGCGCGCTCGTATCTGCAGGGCGTGCCTGGGCGGCAAGGGCTGGCCGCTCAGCAGGGTGCGGGACTGGGAATCGCTCGCGTGCGTCATGGGCCGTGCCCGGGGCGCGGAGGGTGTCGGCGCCCGGCCGGAATCAGAGCGCGGGGAGCCGCAATCCGAGCCGGCTCACCGCGATCACCGCCTGGGTGCGGTTGGCGACACCCAGCGCCTTGAGAATGGCGGTGACATGGATCTTGACGGTGCCCTCGGCCAGGTTGAGGTCGCGGCAGATGAGCTTGTTGGGCTTGCCCTGGACCAGCAGGGCAAGCACTTGGCTCTGGCGCTCGGTGAGTCCCAGGTCCCGGGGGTTCATGCTCCCCGTCGGGGGCGCGAACGCCGGCGCTGCCCCGCTATCGTGGTGGCGCAGGACCTCGGCGGGGAGATAGACGCCGCCCGAGAGCACCAGCCGCAGGGCGTTCACCAGCACCTGGGACGACGAGGTCTTGGGGATGAACCCCATGGCTCCCTCGTCCAGGGCGCGGGTCACCGTCTCCGGCTGCTCCGACGCGGACAGTACCACCACCGGCAGTCCGGGATGCCGCTCGCGGAACTCCGCGAGCGCCTCGAACCCGCTCTTGCCGGGAAGCGCGAGGTCCAGCAGGACCAGGGCGAGGTCAGGGTTCGCCTCCGCCGTGGCCAATCCGTCGGCGCAGTCGGCGGCTTCCAGCAGCGTGATTTCCCGGTCCAGCGCCTTGAGCACTTCCCGCAGCGCTTCCCGGATGAGAGGGTGATCGTCGACGACAAGTATTTTCATGTGTTTCCCCTAAGCCGGCGTTTGGCAGCGGTCGTCCTTGAGGCGCCTCAACCTCCGCTCCCACGCCTGTTCTTGCATAATGGCAGGATGAAGCCTGCATATTCCGGCAACGCCTTGTCAAGGGGCGCCGGCAAACGGGATGGTCAGTCCCGGGCCCGGGGGCGCCCCGGATCGGCGCACCACTCGCTCCAGGACCCGGCGTAGAGCTTCGATCCGCGCAGGCCCGCGAGTTCCATGGCGAGGAGATTATGGCAGGCGGTCACCCCCGAACCGCACTGGTGGACCACCGTCGCCGGGTCCCGGTCGCCAATCAGGGCATGAATCGCACGGCGCAATTCCTCCGGGGACTTGAAGCGACCCTCCCCGTCGAGGTTTTCGCGAAAAAACCGGTTCAGGGCGCCCGGAATGTGCCCTCCCACCGGGTCCAGAGTCTCGCCTACGCCCTGGAAGCGCTCCGGCGTGCGCGCGTCCACGATCAGCCATCGCCCGTGGGGGAGGTCGCGAGACAGTTCGTCCGCAGTCACCTCCGTCATTACGGGCGCCGCGGAAAAGTCGCCCGGCTTGAACACGGGCAGGGCGTGGGTCACGGGATGCCCTTCGCCTGTCCATTGCGGCAGTCCGCCGTCGAGGAGGGCGACCCGCTCATGGCCCAGCCATTTCAGCATCCACCATAGCCGGGCGGCGAACGCGCCTCCCGCGTCATCATAAGCCACCACCTGCATGGAGCGATTCATGCCAAGTTCCGCCAGGCGGGCTGCGAAGCGCGCCGGATCGGGAAGCGGGTGGCGGCCGTTCATGCCGGTCTTGGGGCCGGAAAGATCCCGGTCCAGGTGGAGGAAGCGGGCCCCAGGGATATGGCCTGCCTGGTAGGCGCGGTACCCCGCGTCCGGGTCCGCCAGATTGTGGCGGCAGTCGAACACGATCCAGTGGGGATCGCTGACATGGGCAGCCAGGCTGATGACGGAGATCAGCGTGGTGTGGCTCATTCGCCGGCGCCCTCGCCGCCGCCTGCCCAGGCGCGGGCCTCCTCGTAGTCCTCGAACACCTCGATCTGCGCGCTGGTGAACACCCGGGCAAGCCATGCCGCCCAGGTGATCCACTGGTCCTTGGTCACCACGGCGACCCGCCCGAAGTCCGAGAGATGGGCGCGCCCGAACTTGAGATCCTCCCAGGCCACGTCCACCGTGTAGCTCACCATGTCCCGCAGGTCCACCAGCACGTTCGGCTTGCCGCGAAAGCGCACGGCGTGGACGAAATGGTCCTCGAACTGCTTGTAGTCGGCGAGGGTCATCTCGCCGAGCACGGCCACGTTCACCAGGTTGTCGGACTGCTCGATGCTGATCATGGGTTCCTCCGGATCGGCGGGAGTTTATGTGAGATCGCCGGTACCGGCAAACGCGCCGTCAAGCGCTGCGCGCCGGCGCCGCGCGCATGCCGAGGAGCCCGGCGCCCACGATCAGCCCCACGGCGAGCCAGCCGGAGAGCGGGAGAATCTCGCCCAGGAAGACGACGCCCAGGAGGCTCGAAAACACCACGGTGCTATAGGAGAGGCTGCTCACCACCAGCGTCGTCCCGGTGCGGTAGGCACGGGTGAGGGCGAGCTGGGCCAGGGTGGCGGTGGCGCCGAGGCCGATCAGCAGAGGCATGCGCTCCAGGGTGAGTGGGTGGAAGCCCTGGTGCAGCAGCCACAATCCCGTCAAAGCGGTGGAAACCAGGGTGAAATAGAAGACCACCCGCCAGTCCGGCTCCCCGAGCCGCCCGAGCTGGCGCACGTTGAGGTAGGCGACGCAGGCGAAGAAACCCGAGGTGAGGCCCAGGAGCCCCGCGGCGAACTGGCCTTCCTGAAGCGTGGGCTTGAGCAGGATCACCACGCCGGCGAATCCCAGAGCGACCGCCACCCCGAGGGGCCAGTGCAGCCGCTCCCGAAAAAGCAGCGTGGTGAGGAGCGCCACGAACAGGGGCGAAGTGTAGTTGAGGGTCACCGCGGTCGCCAGGGGGAGCACCGTGATGCAGTAGAAATAGCTGGCAAGGGAGGCGAGGCCCGAGACGCCGCGCCACAGGTGACCCTTCAGGTGGCGGGTGGCCATGGGCAGGCGCTGGCCACGGGCGATGGCGCCGATCACCACCAGGCCCAGCAGGGATCGGTAGAACACCAGCTCGGCGCTGGAGAAATGGTCCGCCCCGAGCTTGACGAACAATGCCATGAGGCCGAACAGCGCTCCGGCAACCACCATCCAGAGGGCGCCCACGGCTCAGGTTGATGAAGCGGAAGGAACTGTGAGACCGAGGGGAGCAGGGGGCGACATGGGGGCTCTTGTCTGGCGCTGTTTCCCGGAGATTCCGGAGCGCGGCGAACGCGCATTGTGCCGTAACCCGGGACGCCTGCAAACCTCTCGAGGCGCGCATCCGAATTGACCGGAACCCCTTGATCAAGCTATTCTTTGCCCCTTTTCCCCGCGCCCCATGCCGAAGTCAGCCGACCCCCCCGCGCCCAAGTCTTTCGAGGAAGCTCTGGCCGAGCTGGAACAGATCGTGTCCTCCATGGAGGGCGGCCAGCTTCCCCTGGAGGCCTCCCTTGCCGCCTACAAGAGGGGCGCGCAACTCCTTCAATATTGCCGCAACGCACTCGAGAACGCCCAGCAGCAGGTGCGCATCCTGGAGGAAGACGCCCTCCGGAATTTCCCCGGTGCAGACGACGGCCGCTGATTTCCGGGATTGGGCGAGGAACTGCCAGACCCGCGTCGAGCTGGCCCTGCAAAGACTGCTGCCCTCCCACGAGATCGCGCCCCAGCGCCTGCACGAAGCCATGCGCTACGCCGTGCTCGGCGGCGGCAAGCGGGTTCGCCCGCTGCTGGCGTTCGCCGCGGGGGAGCTGGCCGAGGCCCATCTGGCGCGGGTGGAAATGGCGGCGGCCGCGGTGGAGCTGATCCACGCCTATTCCCTGGTTCATGACGACCTGCCCTGCATGGATGACGATGTGCTCAGGCGGGGCAAGCGTACCTGCCACGTGCAATACGACGAGGCGACGGCGCTGCTGGCGGGAGACGCGCTGCAGGCGCTGGCCTTCCAGGCGCTCGCCGAGCAACGCCTGGCCCGGCGCGCGGAAGACCAGCTGCACATGGTGGCGTTGCTGGCGCAGGCCGCCGGCTCCCGGGGCATGGCCGGCGGGCAGGCCATAGACCTGGCCAGCGTCGGCAAGGCGCTGACGGTGCCGGAGCTGGAGTTCATGCACATTCACAAGACCGGCGCCCTGATCCGGGCGGCGGTGCTGCTGGGGGCCCGCTGCGGGCGGAACATGGAGGAGAACGAGCTCGCGCGCCTCGATCATTTTGCCAAGTGCGTGGGGCTTGCCTTTCAGGTGGTGGACGACGCCCTGGATGCGGCCGCCAGCACGGCGACCCTGGGAAAGACCGCGGGCAAGGACGCGGAAAGGAACAAGCCGACTTACGTCAGCGCCCTGGGCCTGGCTGGCGCGCGGAATATGGCGGAGGAGCTTCGCCAGGACGCTTACGCGGCGCTCGAGGGCTTCGGCCCCGCGGCCCAGAGGCTGAGGCAGCTGGCGGATTTCATCGTGCAGCGGGAATTTTAGGCGCGCGGCACGGGTCCCAGCATGACGGAACGCCCCATGTTCGAGCTCCTCGACACCATTGACGATCCGGCCCAGCTGCGCAAGCTGGAACGGAGGCAGCTGCCCCAGCTCGCGGCGGAACTGCGGTCGTTCCTGCTGGAGTCCGTTGCCAGGACGGGCGGCCACCTGTCCTCCAACCTGGGCACCGTGGAGCTCACCATCGCGCTGCACTACGTCTTCGACACACCGGACGACCGCCTGGTGTGGGACGTGGGGCATCAGACGTATCCCCACAAGATTCTGACCGGCCGCCGCAAGGGCATGGAGCGCCTGCGCATGAGCGGCGGAGTCGCCGGGTTCCCGCGCCGGGACGAGAGCGAGTACGACACCTTCGGCACCGCCCATTCCAGCACCTCCATCAGCGCGGCCCTCGGCATGGCGGTGGCGGCGCGGCGCCACGGCCTGGACCGGCGGGTGGTGGCCATCATCGGCGACGGGGCGATGACCGGCGGCATGGCCTTCGAGGCCCTCAACAATGCCGGGGTGGTGGACGCCAACCTGCTGGTGATCCTCAACGACAACGACATGTCCATTTCGCCGCCCGTGGGCGCCCTCAACAACTACCTGGCGCGGCTGCTCTCGGGCAAGTTCTACCGGGCCGCCCGGGAGGGCGCCCGGGAGATGCTTTCGGTGGTGCCGCCGGTGCTGGAGCTGGCACGGCGCGCGGAGGAGCACATGAAGGGCATGGTCACGCCCCAGGGCACGCTGTTCGAGGAGTTCGGCTTCAACTACATCGGCCCAGTGGACGGCCATGATCTCAACGTGCTGGTGGACACCCTGCGCAACATCCGCAAGCTGGACGGGCTGCAGTTCCTGCACGTGGTGACCCACAAGGGCTACGGCTACGACAAGGCCCAGCACGACCCCATCCTTTACCATGGGGTGACGAAATTTGATCCGGGCCAGGGCATCGTGCCCAAGGCGGCATCGAAAACCGCTTACACCCAGATCTTCGGCGACTGGCTGTGCGACATGGCGGCTCTGGATCCGCGCCTCACGGGCATTACCCCGGCCATGCGGGAGGGTTCGGGCATGGTGAGATTTTCGGAGGAGTATCCGGACCGTTACTTCGACGTCGGCATCGCCGAGCAGCACGCGCTGACGTTCGCGGCGGGGATGGCCTGCGACGGGCTGAAGCCGGTGGTGGCCATTTACTCGACCTTCCTGCAGCGCGCCTACGACCAGCTGATTCACGACGTCGCCATCCAGAACCTGCCGGTAATGCTCGCCATCGACCGCGCCGGACTGGTGGGGGCGGACGGCCCGACCCACGCGGGGAGCTTCGACCTGACCTACCTGCGCTGCATTCCCAACATGACCGTGATGGCCCCCGCGGACGAGAACGAATGCCGGCAGATGCTCTACACCGCCTTCGGCATGGACACCCCGGCCGCCGTGCGCTATCCCCGCGGCAGCGGGCCCGGCGTCGAGGTGCGCCGGGAAATGGAAGCGCTGCCCATCGGCAAGGCCGAGGTGCGCCGGCGCGGGGCCGGGGTGGCCATCCTCGCCTTTGGCGCCATGCTCAAGCCGGCCCTGGAGGCCGGCGAAGCCCTGGGCGCGACGGTGATCAACATGCGCTTCGTGAAGCCCCTGGACGAGGCGGCCGTCAGGGAAGCGGCGGCTAGCCACGCGCTGCTGGTGACGGTGGAGGAGAACACCATCGAGGGCGGGGCCGGAAGCGCGGTTCTGGAATCGCTGGAAAGCCGGGGACTCGGCGTTCCGGTACTCCAGTTGGGCCTCCCGGACGAATTCATCGAGCAGGGCGACCCGGGCGAGCTGCTGGCGCGCTGCGGGCTGGACGGCAAGGGCGTGCTGGACTCCATCCGCCGCCGGCTGGAGGCAATAAAATAGGGAGGCAACGGTGACGAGAGAGAAAAGGTTGAAGATCCGGCCCCAGATGGCGGAAGAGAACGAGATGGACGGGTACGAGAAGATCGACCAGTACAACCCGGCGACCATCGAGCGCATGGCGCGCCACTACCACGCGGTGCTCAAGGACCTGCGCGAAGACCCGGACCGGGAAGGGCTTGCCAAGACGCCGGAGCGGGCGGCCAAGGCCATGACCTACCTCACCCACGGCTACAGCCTGGACCCGGAGGCGATCCTGCGCTCGGCCATGTTCAAGGAGGATTACCAGCAGATGGTGATCGTCCGCGACATCGAGGTCTATTCCCTGTGCGAGCACCACCTGCTGCCCTTTTTCGGCAAGGCCCACGTGGCCTACATTCCCAACGGCTACATCGTGGGGCTGTCTAAAATCCCGCGCGTGGTGGATGCCTACGCCCGCCGGCTGCAGGTGCAGGAGCGCCTCACCACGGACATCCGCGACTGCATCCACCGCACCGTCAATCCGGTGGGCGTTGCGGTGGTGATCGAGGCCCAGCACATGTGCATGGTCATGCGCGGGATCCAGAAGCAGCATTCCATCGCCACCACTTCGGCGTTCACCGGCCTGTTCGAGGACGAGCGCACCCGGGCCGAGTTCATCCACCTGGTGACCGGCAACCGCGGCTGAGGCAACCGGGATGGCCGACCGCAAGCACACCAGCGAATACATCGTCGAGCACATCCTGCCCGACGTGCGGCGCGGCCGGATGGTGATCCTGGTGGATGACGAGGACCGGGAGAACGAGGGCGACCTTTTCGTGGCGGCGGAGCGGGCGACGCCGGAAGCCATCAATTTCATGGCAGCCGAGGGGCGCGGGCTGGTGTCCCTGGCCCTCACCGAGGAGCGCATGCGGCAGCTGGGAATTTCCCTCATCGCGGACGACCTGGGCAATACCACCCGGTTTGGCACCGCCTTCGCCACCCCCGTCGACGCCCGGGAGGGCGTGGGCTCGGGAATGTCCGCCCATGACCGGGCGCGGACCATCGCGGTGGCCATCGCGGATGGCACCCGCCCCTCCGACCTCATCCGACCGGGGCGCCTGCAGACCCTGCGGGCCGTGGATGGCGGAGTTCTGGCCCGGCGCGGCCACACCGAGGCGGCAGTGGACCTGGCGCGCATGGCCGGGCTCAAGCCGGCGGGGGTCATCTGCGAGGTCATGAAGCCGGACGGCACCATGGCCCGGATGCCCGACCTGGAGGCCTTTGCTGCCAGGCACGGGATCAAGATCCTGCGCATCGCGGACCTCATCGAGTACCGCAGCCACGAGCGCTCCATCCGCCGCAAGGCCCACACCCTGCTGCCCACCCGAGATGCCGGGCCGTTCGAGCTGGTGATCTATACCGACGGCCTCGAGACCCGGACTTACGCGGTGCTGGTGAAGGGCGACGTCACCACCGACGAGCCGGTGCTCACGCGCCTGCACTCCCAGTGCCTGACCGGGGACGTTTTCGGCAGCGAGCGCTGCGATTGCGGCGAGCAGCTGGAGGCTGCCATGAGCATGATCGAACGCGCGGGCCGGGGAGTGATCGTCTATTCCTTCGACGAGGGCCGCGGCATCGGCCTTCTCAACAAGATCCGGGCTTACGCGTTGCAGGACCAGGGCCACGACACGGTGGAGGCCAACCATGCCCTGGGTTTCGCCGCCGACATGCGGGACTACTCCGTTGCCGCCCACATCCTGTTCGACCTGGGGGTGCGCAGGGTGCGCCTCATGACCAACAATCCCGACAAGGTCAAGGCGCTGGAGGATTACGGCCTTACGGTTACGGAGCGCGTACCGGTGGAAGTCCCTCCGCGCTCCTCGAACGTGAACTACCTGGCCACCAAGCGCGCCAAATTCGGCCACCTGCTGTCCATGGTGGGGGACGACAAGCCCCAGCAGTGACGCGGCGGGACAGCGCGGTGTGTCAGTAGCGCTGGCGCAGGGTCATGGCCGACCCGTCCCTGTTCATGTCCACCCGGTTCAGGAAGCTCATGCCCAGCAGCGGCATATGGGGGGAGGTTCCCTCCATGACGCCCGCCTCCACCTGCTTCAGGCTGACACCGCCCACCTTCACGTTGTTGAGGGTGATCCGGTAAAACGGCGCGACGCCGTTGGCCGTGTTGGCGAGCTTCTTCTCCCCGGCCAGGTAGCTGATGCCCATGCGCTTGGCGTCCACGCTGCTCATCACCACCAGGCTGGCGCCCGTGTCCACCAGCACCTTGGTGGGGGAGCCGTTGAACCAGGCTTCGGCGATGAAGTGGCCGCGCGCGTCGGGCATGAGGGTGACGGAAGCGAAGTCCGGAGCCGGGCTGCTGGCCGAAATGTGGCGTCCCAGGCTGAGGGTCTGGCGCTTGCCCTCGATTTCCACCACCGCTCCGCGGCTGTCCGCGCCGATGAGCTTCACGCCCTCGGGGGAGGACTGCCCTGGGCGCAGGGTGCGCGGCTTGCCGCCGTCGATGACCATTATGGCCCGGTCCTCGCCCAAACCCACCACCTGGATGTCGAGGGCGAAGGCCGTCGCGGAAACCAGTAGGAAGGCGAGGGCGGCTGCCCTAAAATGCGCGGACCGAAGCATGACGTCATCCCGGATCTTCATGAAGCCAGTCGCTATCTTCCGCCACAGCCCCATCGAAGGTCCAGGGTATTTTGCCGATTTCCTGGACCAGCGGCGGATTCCCTGGCGCCTGGTGGCGGTGGATCAGGGAGTGGCGATTCCCGGGAGTCCCGCGGCTTTTTCGGGCCTTGTGTTCATGGGCGGGCCCATGAGCGTCAATGACGACTTGCCCTGGATACCGCCCGTGCTGGCCCTGATCCGGCATGCGGTGGCCGCCGAGGTGCCGGTGCTGGGGCACTGCCTGGGCGGCCAGCTCATGGCCAAGGCGCTGGGGGGCGTGGTGAGCCGCAACCCGGTGAAGGAAATCGGCTGGGGCCAGGTACGGGTTGTGGACGGCGCCCCGGCCCGGGACTGGCTGGGCCCCAGCCTGCGGACATTCGTCTCGTTTCACTGGCACGGGGAGACCTTTTCCATCCCCCAGGGCGGCGAAGCCATCCTGGAAAGCGACCACTGCCGCAACCAGGCTTTCGCGCTGGGCAAGCACCTGGGACTGCAATGCCACGTGGAAATGACCGAGGCCCTGGTGAGGTCCTGGTGCGCGGCGGGGACCCGGGAAATCGAGCGTAGCCGGCAAAGCCCGGGCGTCCAGCCCGTGGACGCCATTCTCCAGGAACTCGAAGGCCGCCTGGGCGGTCTTCATGCGGTGGCCGACATCCTGTACAGCCGCTGGCTGCGCGGCCTTGCCTGAGGACATTGCGTGCAACCAGGAACTTCTCCCCCCTTCACTGCTCCGGCGGCGGCCCCGGCGGCCTGGAGGGTTCGGCTCGCCGCCTGGGTCGAGGGACCCCGAGTTCAGCGCTTCATCATCGCACTGATCGTGATCAACGCCGTTACCCTCGGCCTGGAGACTTCGGCCGAGGTAATGGCCCGGGCCGGCCCGCTGCTGAAAACCCTGGACGTCGCCATCCTGTCCGTGTTCGTGGTGGAGATCCTGTTGCGCATCGCGGGCCGGGGCCCGGCCTTCTTCCGCGATCCCTGGAGCGTGTTCGATTTCGTGGTGGTGGGCATCGCCCTGGTTCCCGCGTCCGGGCCGTTCTCGGTGCTGCGTGCCCTGCGCGTGCTGCGGGTCCTGCGGCTGCTGTCCGTGGTACCGTCCATGCGCCGCGTCGTAGGGGCGCTGCTCACGGCGATTCCGGGCATCGGCTCCATCGCCCTCATCATCGGGCTCATCTTTTATGTATTCGCGGTGATCGCCACCAACCTGTTTGGCGGGGCCTTCCCGGACTGGTTCGGTACGGTGGGCCGCTCCATGTACACCCTGTTCCAGGTCATGACCCTGGAAAGCTGGTCCATGGGCATCGTGCGGCCGGTGATGGAACAGTACCCCTACGCGTGGGTCTTCTTCATCCCCTTCATCCTGATTGCCACGTTCACCATGCTGAACCTGTTCATCGGTATCATCGTGAGCGCGATCCAGAGCGAGGAGCAGGTGCGCCAGGAGAAGACCGAGGCCGCCCTGGAGCACGCCGCCCAGGACATCACCGCGGCAGCCCACGCCGATCTGGACGCGCTGCGCCGGGAGATCCGGGAGCTCAAAGCGTTGCTGGAGGCCAGGTCCCGGGCGGACCGGGCAGGCTGACCGGGGTCAGTCCCGGAAGTTGGTAAACTGCAGGGGGATTTCGGTTACGGACTTTCGCACCAGCTGAATCGCTTCCTGCAGAAGGTCCTTCTTGGCGCCCGACACGCGCACGGCTTCGCCCTGGATGCTGGCCTGCACCTTGAGCCTGCTGTCCTTGAGGACCTTGACGATTTTCTTGGCCTGTTCCGTGGCGATGCCCGTCTTCACCGTGGCTTCCTGCTTGACCTTGTTGCCGGAAATTTTTTCGACACCACCCTTTTCCAGGGAGCGCAGGTCCATGCCCCGCTTGGTGAGCTTTCCCGCCAGGACCTCGTGCACCTGCTTCAGCTTGAAATCGTCATCGGCGAATACGGTGAGTTGGAGTTCCGCCTGCTCCACCCGGGCGTCGGAACCCTTGAAGTCGAAGCGGTTCGCGATTTCCTTGTTGGCCTGGTCCACCGCGTTGCGGACCTCCTGCTGGTTCACCTCGGAAACGATGTCGAAGGAAGGCATGGGGCCCCCGGTTACTCGAAGTGGCAGACGTAGTCCAGCAGCTCCGCGGTCTCGATGTCGAAGCTGGAGTTGCCGGGGACGGTGAAGGATTCGCCCGCGCGGTAGACCTTCCACTCCTGCTCGCCCTTGAGACGGACCCGGCACAATCCACCGTTCAGCTCCATTACCTCCGGTGCGCCGGTGCTGAAGGTGAGCGTGCTGGGAAAGATCACCCCCACCGTCTTCTTCGTGCCGTCGGGAAACAGCACCGTGTGACTCACGCACTTGCCGTCGAAATAGACGTTGGCCTTTTTCACCACGGCGACGTTGTCGAACTGGCTGGTCTGGGGCACGTATTTATCCTCCCGGGAACTTTCGGAATTTCGCGGTCAGTTGAGGTCGGGATCCACCCGGTACACGGTGCCGCCCCACTGGGCCTCCACGGCCAGCCCCTTGTCGGTGATCTGGTAAACATCGATATACGGATTGACGGAGATCTGGCCGCTTTCCTTGCCCACGGAAACGGCGGCGCTGACATCCCCCCCGAGCGAGCCGCCCACCATGAACTGGTCCATGGCCGCCTGGCTCTTGAACAGGATGATCTGGCGGATCTCCCGGTAGCCCAGCCCCGGTCCGGTGCCGGCCCGGGCGGTAAGCATGTAGGTGGGCTTCTGGGTCTTGTTGCCGATCAACACGCCCTTCCCACGCTGGCCCACGAACAGGATGATATTGACCGCGCTGAGATCGAACACGGCGTAGCCCACCGCCTCTTCGACCTTCTTGCGCGTCTCCGGCTTCATTGCATAGAGTTTCTGCAGTGACTCGTCGGCGAATTTCAGGATCGCATCCTGCCGCTTCTGCTTCTCCTCAGGGGTGAGTTTCTTTTCCACTTCTTCCGACTTCTGCTCCCCCGCGGGCTTGTCCGCGCCCGAGGCGGGCATACCCGCCAGGAGCAGTGCCCATGCGGCGACTGCGAGGATGGACCGGCTTATTATCATGCTGGAGTTCCTTGGGGTTGGTTATTTCCTGCGCCTGCGGGCCAAGTTGGCTGCAATCCGCATCCTGAGCGCGTTGAGGCGGATGAACCCCTCGGCGTCCTGCTGATTATAGGCGCCCTTGTCGTCCTCGAAGGTGGCAATGGTGGGGTCGAACAGCGAATTGGGCGAAGCCCGGCCCACGGTCATGGCGGTGCCCTTGTAGAGCTTGACCCGCACCGTGCCGTTGACCACCTGCTGGGACTCGTCGATCAGGTTCTGCAGCAGCCTACGCTCCGGGCTCCACCAGTAGCCGTTATAGACCAGGCGGGCGTAGCGCGGCATCAGGTCGTCCTTGAGCGCCAGCACCTCCCGGTCCAGGGTGATGGACTCCATGGCGCGGTGGGCCTTGAGCATGATGGTGCCGCCCGGGGTCTCGTAACAGCCCCGGGACTTCATGCCCACGTAGCGGTTCTCCACCATGTCCAGGCGCCCGATGCCGTGCTTGCCTCCAAGGCGGTTCAGCTCGGTTAGCACCTGGGCCGGGGTCATCTTCCTGCCGTTGATGGAGACGATGTTCCCTTTTTCGTAGCCCAGCTCCACCTGCTCCGGCCTGTTGGGGGCCTTTTCCGGGGAGGCCGTGATGCGCCACATGGAGTCCTCGGGCTCGAAGTCCGGGTCCTCCAGCACGCCGCCCTCGTAGGAGATGTGCAGCAGGTTGGCGTCCATGGAGTAGGGGGCGCCGCCCTTGCGCTTCTTGAAGTCCACCGGGATGCCGTGCCTGTCCGCGTAGGCCAGCAGCTTTTCCCGGGACAGCAGGTCCCACTCCCGCCAGGGCGCGATGATCTTGATGTTGGGGTCCAGGGCGTAGTAGCCCAGCTCGAACCTGACTTGGTCATTGCCCTTGCCGGTGGCGCCGTGGGAGACCGCGTCGGCCTTCACCTTGCGCGCGATCTCGATCTGGCGCTTTGCGATCAGGGGGCGCGCGATGGAAGTGCCCAGCAGGTACTCCCCCTCGTACACCGCGTTGGCGCGGAACATGGGAAACACGAAGTCCCGGACGAACTCTTCCCTCAGGTCCTCGATGAAGATTTCCCTGACTCCGGCCTGCCGGGCCTTCTCCCGGGCGGGCTCCACTTCCTCCCCCTGGCCGATGTCGGCGGTGAAGGTCACCACCTCGCACCGGTAGGTGTCCTGGAGCCACTTGAGGATCACCGAGGTGTCCAGCCCGCCCGAGTAGGCGAGAACCACTTTCTTCACTTTTGCCATGGCAATTTCCTAAGAGCTAACCGCAGAGGCACAGAGACACGGAGAACATCAAACTGATTCGTCCTCGGTGCCTCTGTGTCTCTGTGGTGAAATCAGGTTCCGACCTTTCCCAGCAGCAGGAATTCCATGATCGCCTTCTGGGTGTGCTCAAAGGTTCTGGTGTCGGCCGCGTCATCACCGCTTGACCCGCGCTGCGCGCGCGTCAGCCTCCCCCAACTCTTGCCATGCCCACGCGTCCTCATTTTTCGTTCACCCGGCCCAGCAGAAGAAACTCCATCAGCGCTTTCTGCGTGTGCAGGCGGTTTTCCGCCTCGTCCCACACCACGCTCTGGGGCCCGTCAATCACCTCGGCCGCCACTTCCTCGCCCCGGTGGGCGGGAAGGCAGTGCATGAACAGCGCATCGGGCTTCGCCGCGCGCATCATGTCGGCGTCCACCTGCCAGGCCTGAAAGGCCCGCCGCCGCGCCTCGTTTTCGGCCTCGAAGCCCATGCTGGTCCAGACGTCGGTGGTCACCAGGTCGGCGCCGCGCACCGCTTCCATGGGGTCGGCGAAGGAGCGGAAATGCCCGGTGTCATGGAGACCGGCCGGCTCCGGTCCCACCTCGTACCCAGGGGGAGCCGAGATGTGGACGTTGAATTCCAGCAGGGCGGCCGCCTGCAGCCAGGTGTGGCAGACGTTGTTGGAGTCGCCGATCCAGGCCACGGTCCTGCCCTGGATGGGCCCCCGGCGCTCGATGAAGGTGTAGATGTCGGCCAGGATCTGGCACGGGTGGTATTCGTTGGTGAGACCGTTGATCACCGGCACCCGGGAATGGCTCGCGAAGCGCTCGATGATGTCCTGTTCATAGGTGCGGATCATCACCAGGTCCACCATGCGCGAGATCACCTCGGCCGCGTCCTCCACCGGCTCGCCGCGCCCGAGCTGGGTGTCCCGAGTGTTGAGATAAATGGCGGTGCCGCCGAGCTGGTGCATGCCGGCCTCGAAGGAGAGGCGGGTGCGGGTGGACTGCTTCTCGAAGAT
>Ga0210362_1252414_pt1 | contig 24752 bp, 18 predicted proteins | sample S625metaT_FD_159713 | JGI IMG/M metagenome (GOLD analysis project Ga0210362, IMG submission 159713) | Metatranscriptome of estuarine sediment microbial communities from the Columbia River estuary, Oregon, United States - S.625 (Metagenome... | ecosystem: Environmental > Aquatic > Marine >... | reverse complement strand
CCTCAACGACCTGCCCCCCGAAATGAGAGAGGAAACTGCCGCGCCCGCCAGCGAGAACTGGGTGGCCTCCCTGGAGCGGGAGGCGGCGGCCGCCCTGGCCCGGGGCGAACACGGGATCATGGAGCGGATGTCGCGGGAGTTCGAGCGCGCGCTGATCCACCGGGCGCTTGCCCATACCGGCGGCCGCCGCATCGAGGCCGCGAACCTGCTCGGGCTGGGGCGCAACACCCTCACGCGCAAGATCCAGGAGCTGGGCCTCGCCGAAAAGTCCGCGGACGAAGCGGGAGATTGATACTGCTGCGCCCCGGCCGCGTCGCGGCGGGGCCGGTTCCATGGTGGCGCCGGCCTTGAATTGCTTCCGGACGGCACCATAATCCAGGTGCGGAGCCATGGAAAAGCAGACCCAGTTCAACGTCTGGTATTTCATCATCGCGGTGATCGCGATCCTGCTGCTGCACGACCTCTGGCTACAGGTGCGGCAGGTGGAGCCCATTCCCTACAGCGAGTTCCAGACCCTGCTCAAGGACGGCAAGGTCAAGGAAATCGCCGTTTACCAGAACCACATCCAGGGCGAGCTTCGCTCCCCTCTGCCCGACGGGCGGAGCAAATTCGTCACCACCCGGGTGGAAACCGATCTGGCGAAGGACCTTGCCCAGTACGGCGTCACCTTCACGGGCGTGGTGGAGAGCACGTTTCTCCGGGATATCCTGGGCTGGGTGGTGCCGGCGGTGGTGTTCTTCGCCCTCTGGATCTTCCTCATGCGCAAATTCGCGGAGAAGCAGGGCCTCGGCGGGGGCTTTCTTTCCATCGGCAAGAGCAAGGCCAAGGTTTACGTGGAAACCGACACCAAGGTGACGTTCGCGGACGTCGCCGGCGTGGACGAGGCCAAGGAAGACCTGCAGGAGGTGGTGAACTTCCTCAAGAACCCCACGGACTACGGGCGGCTGGGGGCGCGCATGCCCAAGGGGGTTCTGCTGGTGGGACCGCCGGGAACCGGCAAGACGCTGCTGGCGCGCGCGGTGGCGGGGGAAGCGGGAGTTCCCTTCCTCTCCATCAGCGGCTCCGAATTCGTGGAGATGTTCGTCGGCGTCGGCGCGGCGCGGGTGCGGGATCTTTTCGAGCAGGCCCGCGGCAAGGCCCCCGCCATCATCTTCATCGACGAACTGGACGCCCTGGGCAAGGCGCGGGGCATCTCGCCCCTGGGCGGGCACGACGAAAAGGAACAGACCCTCAACCAGCTGCTGGTGGAGATGGACGGGTTCGATCCCGCCAGCGGGCTCATCATTCTGGCGGCGACCAACCGGCCGGAGATCCTGGACCCGGCCCTTTTGCGGGCCGGCCGCTTCGACCGGCAAGTGTTGGTGGACCGTCCCGACAAGCGGGGGCGGGTGGCCATTCTCCAGGTGCACATCAGGAAGGTGAAGCTCGCGCCCGGCACGGATCTGGAAAAGATCGCCGCGCTCACCCCCGGATTCTCGGGCGCGGATCTGGCGAATCTGGTCAACGAGGCTGCGCTGATCGCGACCCGGCGTCGCAGCGAGGCCGTCACCATGGACGACTTCACCGCCGGCGTGGAGCGCATCGTGGCGGGCCTCGAGAAGAAGAACCGCGTGCTCAATCCCCAGGAGCGGAAGGTGATCGCCTACCACGAGATGGGTCACGCCCTGGTGGCCATGTCCCTGCCGGGGTCCGACACGGTGCACAAGGTTTCCATCATTCCCCGCGGCATCGGCGCCCTGGGCTATACCATCCAGCGGCCCACCGAGGACCGCTTCCTCATGACCCGGGAGGAGCTGGAGCGCAAGATGTCCGTGCTGCTCGGGGGGCGCGCCGCCGAATACGTGGTGTTTGGCCACTACTCGACGGGTGCCGCGGACGATCTGCAGAAGGTCACCGACATCGGGCGCTCCATGGTCATGCGCTACGGGATGGCGGAAAAACTCGGAAACGTGGCCTACGAGGGAGAGCGCGCCTCCTTCCTCGGCCCCGGGGCCGGCTTCCAGGAGCGGACCTACAGCGAGGAAACGGCGCGGGAGATCGACTGCGCGGTGCGCGAGATCGTGAAGAGCGCGTTCGACTGCTCGGTGGCGCTGCTTACGGAGCGGCGGGCCCTGCTGGAGAGCAGCGCGCAGTTGCTGCTGGAGAAGGAGACCCTGGCGGAGGAAGACCTCGGCAGGATCGCCGCCCAGGTGGCTGCTGCCGCCTAGCTACTCCATGGTCCACTGGTGGCCGCACTTGCGGCAGCGCACCCGCATCCACATTTCCGCTTGGGCCGGATCCCGCGCAAAGTCCAGGGGCGAGGCGGGCCCGGTGGCGGTGATCTGGATGGAGCCATAGACTCCGCAGCTGGTGCAGGTGGACTGGTCTCCCAGCCGCTCTGCCCGCATCATGATGCCCCGGTAGCGGCTCCAGGAGAAGATCCCCAGCCAGCCTCCCCCCAGGCACAGGCCCATCATGAGGGCGACCCGCGGAGCGCTTTCCCGGAAATTCAGGTCCTCGAGGGAGGCGGCCACCAGGATCATGCAGAGAAAGCAGGTGACCAGGTAAACGTGGCCTTCGATGAGCTGCCGCTCATACCAGCGCCTGAAGCCGAGCTTGCCGATGGATTCCGCAGTGGACATGGTTGCCTTCCCTCCTGCGGCCCAGGCGCAGGGATCGCGGGAAACAGCATAATCCAAAAGCGGGTTCTCCGGGCAGCGGCCGAAGGGGTCTAACAGCCTGCTAACCCGCGAGTTCGGCCACCACCGGCGCGTGGTCCGACGGCCGCTCCGCCTTGCGGGCGTCCCGGTCTATGGCGCAGCGGGTGCAGTCCGAAGCCAGGGGCTGGGACAGCAGGATGTGGTCGATGCGCAGCCCCATGTTGCGGCGAAAGGCGTTCATCCGGTAATCCCACCAAGTGAAGGACTTTTCCGGCTGGTCGAACAGGCGGAAGGCATCCCGGAGGCCCAGGCCCAGCAGTTCCCGGAAAGCGGCCCGTTCCGGCTCGCTGAACAGGACCCGGCCTTCCCAAAGCTTCGGATCGTGCACGTCCCGGTCCTCGGGGGCGATGTTGAAGTCGCCCACCACCGCGATCCGGGGGTGGCGTGCCAGTTCCTCCCCCAGCCAGGTCTTCAGCGCCGCCAGCCAGGCGAGCTTGTAGCGGTACTTGTCGGACTCGACGCTCTCGCCGTTGGGCACGTAGAGGTTGATCAGCCGCATTCCGTTGATGGTGGCCGCCAGCACCCGCTTCTGGGGGTCGTCGAAGCCGGGGATCGCCGTGCGCGGATCGGCCCCGGGCGTCCGGCTCAGGATCGCCACGCCGTTGTAGGTCTTCTGGCCGGCGTGAAGCACCGCGTAACCCGCGGCCTCGATCTCCGCGGCGGGGAAATTCCCGTCCTCGGTCTTGGTCTCCTGCAGGCAGAGGGCGTCGGGGGAGTGAGTCCGTAGCCATTCCAGCACCTGCGGCAGGCGGACCTTGAGGGAATTGACGTTCCAGGTGGCGAGCCGCATGGTTCTGTTCAAAATGCGCGGCGCGGTTGCCGGAGAACCCGCGCCCTCAATATCGCTGGCGCGGCGCGCTCCACATGGGCTGGCGAGAAACGCACTGGCGGTAGAGTACCAGGCCCGATGCCTCCACCATGGCCTTCTCCCCCTCCAGATAAAGCGCGTAGTTGCGATCTTCGTATTTCTCCTGGGCGGCGCTTCCGGCGCGCATCAGTGTCACGGCATTGCCGTCGATCACAACGGTTGCCGACTGGGCGTCGGGGCTGCGGGTGACCTGCAGAATCTTGTTGTCGGCGCAGGCATATTCGATTTGCTCCGGCAGCACCGCCTGATAAACGCCTCCGCAGCCGGCGAGGAGGGCGGACATCAGCAAGCTGGCGAAGGCGCTACGGCGGCGAAGTGATGCCTTGGGACCTCTACGCATGAAAAGGCCGGAGTGGATTGACGAACAATCCTGTGCGGCGTCCGGGTCTTGCCGAATCGCCACCAGCCTATTCAGGGACAGGGTAAGACCCCGGCCGCGGGGTGGCAGGCTCGGTCTGGGCCTCAACAGGGGGCATCTCGCCGGCCTCGGGTTCCTGCCGGGGCTCCGCTTTCGGCGCTTCCGGTCTCGGGGCCGGCGCGGGAGCAGCGGCGCCGGCGTTCTTGGGATAGCCGGCAATGTCCAGGGCCGATTGCCACTGGTTCTCCTCATAGCCTCGGACCACATTGTTGCCGACCTTCAGCACCGGCACCTCGAGCTGGCCGCCCAAGAGCTTGGACAACTCCTCCTGATCCGCGGACTGCTCGGCGTTCTTCTCGACGAAGGGGATTCCCCGCTTGGCCAGGAGACTGCGCGCCTTGCCGCAGGCCTCGCCGCAGTCCGTGGTGTAGAGCGTCACCGGAAAATTCTTGGCCGCCATCTGGGTGGCGTAAGGCAACTGCGAGGTGTCATCAGAAGGGACGCCTTTCAGCCGCTTCTTCTCCACCTGTTTTGCGGACGCCGGGGGCGGCGTGTCGCTGTAATGGACATTGCCCTGGGAGTCCACCCAGCGGTATAGCGCACCGCCCTGGGCCAAGGCCGAAAACGCGATAAAAATCACGGAGAAGGCATAGGCAAGTTTCATGGCTTGAAGCTTAGCACAAACGCGCTGGCTGAAAAGCGCCCGCTATGCCGACACCATGCCCGCCTCCCGCCAATGACGTAGTCGCGCTGTGCCGGCCCGACTCCGCGCTTCATCGGCTTCCTGCTCCGCCGCTCATGCCGCTGCCTCGGGAGGGCTACTGGAAACTCTGGTGTGTGTCGCTCTCGGCAGCGAGCGTCATTCGCTGGGTGCGCCGTCGGAGGGCGGAGCAGTAGCCTTCCGGAGGAAGGTGCGACCCCGGAGACGGATGTCGCGCCTGCGTTCGACAGCGCTGCGCCAGACTCGCGGACGCTCGCATCCCGCGAGCGGGAGCCCTGCTCACTGCTCGCAGGCGCATCCCCGCAAGCGGGTCCCTGCTCCGCGCTTCATCGGCCTCCTGCTCCGCCGCTCATGCCGCTGCCTCGGGAGGGCTACTGGAAACTCTGGTGTGTGTCGCTCTCGGCAGCGAGCGTCATTCGCTGGGTCGCATCCCCGCAAGCGGGGCCCCTGCTCCGCCGCTCATGCCGCTATGCCTTAACAAGGCGTCGATGGTGGGTTCGCGGCCACGGAAGGCGACAAAGGATTCCAGCGCGGGCCGGCTGCCGCCCACGGCCAGGACTTCCCGCCAGAATTTCTGCCCGACTTCCGAACTGATGACGCCGTTCTCCTCGAAGGCGCCAAAGGCGTCTGCGGAAAGCACTTCGGCCCACTTGTAGCTGTAGTAGCCCGCGGCGTAGCCGCCGGAGAAGATGTGGGAGAAGCTGTGGGGAAACCGGTTGAACGCCGGGGGTAGGAACACCGCCACTTCCTTGCGCACTTCGTCCAGCAGTTTCAGCAGGCCATCCCCGCCGTCGGGATCGAAGTCGCTGTGCAGCAGCATGTCGAAGAGGGCGAACTCGATCTGGCGCACGGTCTGCAACCCGCTCTGGAAGTTCTTTGCCGCCAGCATCTTCTCGAACAACGGCCGGGGAAGCGGCTCGCCGCTCTCCACGTGCCGGGTCATGGGCGCCAGGACTTCCCATTCCCAGCAGAAATTCTCCATGAACTGGGATGGTAGCTCCACCGCATCCCACTCCACGCCGTTGATGCCGGAAGCGCCGAGATCCTCCACCCGCGTAAGGAGATGGTGCAGCCCGTGGCCGAACTCGTGGAAAAGCGTGATCACCTCGTCGTGGGTGAACAGCGCGGGCCGCTTGCCGACCGGCGCCGAGAAGTTGCAGGTGAGGTAGGCCACGGGATCCTGGATGCCCCCCGGCAGGCGGCGCCGGGTGATGGCGTCGTCCATCCAGGCGCCGCCACGCTTGCTCGGACGGGCGTAAAGGTCCAGATAGAACTGGCCCACGATGTTTCCGCCGCTGTCGCTGATGCGGAAGAACTTGACGTCCGGGTGCCATACCGGCGCATCCGCCTGGCGGATGGTGAGCCCGTACAGCCTCTCCACCAGCCCGAACATGCCGGGCAGTACCGTGGTCTCGGGAAGGTACTGCTTCACTTCCTGATCCGAGAAGGCGTAGCGCTTGAGGCGCAGCCGCTCGCTGGCGTAGGCCAGATCCCAGGCTTCCAGCCGGGAAAGCCCGAGCTCCGCGGCGGCGAACTCCCGCACCTCCTCAAGGTCCCGGGCGGCGAAGGGTTTTGCCTTGCGGTTCAGGTCCCGCAGGAAATCCAGCACCTCCCGGGGCGAACGCGCCATCTTGGGCACCAGGGACACTTCGGCATAACTCGCGTATCCGAGCAGGCGCGCCTCCTCCCGGCGCAGCCGCAGGAGTTGCTCCATGATGCGCGTGTTGTCCCACTCGGGATTCGCGCCAAGCTCCGAGGCCCGGGTGACGTAGGCCCGGTACATGAGCTCCCGCAGCGCCCGGTTTTCCGCGTATTGCATCACCGGCAGGTAGGAGGGCATGTGCAGGGTGAATTTCCAGCCCTGGTAACCGTCCTCGGCTGCCGCGCCGTGCGCCGCTTCCAGGACGTCCTCGGGAATGCCGGCGAGCTCTTCCCGGCGCTCCACGTAATGCTTGAAGTGATTGGTCGCATCGAGCAGGTTGTCGCTGAAGGTCGAGGAAAGCGTCGCCAGCTCTTCCTGCACTTCCTTGAACCGGGACCGCTTGTCCGGCGCCAGCTCGGCACCTCCCAGGCGGAAATCCCGCAACTCGTCCTCCACGATCTTGCGGCGGGTCGCGCCGAGGCTCTCGAATTCCGGCGCGGCGCGCAGCCGCTTGAATTTTCCGAACAGGGCCTGGTTCTGAGAGAGATCCGCATAGTAGGCGGTGATCTTCGGAAGATTCGCGTTATAGGCTTCTCGGAGTTCCGGGCTGTTCATGACCGCGTTCAGGTGCCCGACCTGGCCCCAGGCCCGGGCGAGGCGCTCGTTGGCGTCCTCCAGGGGCTGGACGAATCCTTCCCAGGTGGGCGCTGCCGGATCGGTCTCGATCCGCTTCACCAGCGCGCGGTTCTCCTCCAGCAGGTGGTCCACGGCGGGCCCGACGTGCTCCACGCGGAATTCCGGGAAGCGGGGAAGACCTGAAAAATCAAGAAGCGGATTGTTCATCGTGAATTCCGGATAAGATTTGGCCCTCCATAGGAGGGCCGGCGAGGGTCCCGAGTTCCCTCGAGAAAAGCTTAGGCCTCGAAGACCACGTGCCCGCCCACCAGGGTCCAGCGCGTCCGGCCCCGTACCTCCAGCCCCAGGAACGGCGTGTTCTTCCCCTGGCTGAGCAGCGCCTTCGGCTCCACTTTCCACCAGGCTTCGGGGTCAAACACGCAGATGTCCGCCGTGGCTCCCGGGGACAGGTGGCCGGCGTCGATACCCATGATCCGCCCCGGGGCGTCAGTCACTTTGGCGAGCGCTTCCAGCAAGGACGCTCCGGACTCTTCCGCCCACTTCAGGGCCAGGGGCAGCAGCAGCTCGAGGCCGGTGGCCCCCGGTTCCGATTCGCCGAAAGGAATCTGCTTGGCGTCGTCATCCACCGGCGTGTGGTCGCTGCACAGGGCGTCGATGGCGCCGTCCCGCAGCCCTTGAAGCAAGGCGTCCCGGTCCCGGGCCGCGCGCAGAGGGGGAATCAGGCGCGCGTTGGAATCGAAGTATCCGATGTCCATCTCCGACAGGTAGACGTGGTTGATGCCCACATCGCAGGTCACCGGGAGTCCCTGCTCCTTCGCGTCGCGCACCATGCTCACCCCCTCGGCGCTGGAGAGGCGGCAGAGGTGAACCCGGGCTCCGGTTACCCGCGCGAGTTGCAGTATCCGCGCCACGGCGACCGTTTCCGCCACCACCGGAATCCCCGCCAGCCCCAGGCGCGCGGCAACCTCGCCATCGTGGGCGACGCCATTCCGGGCGAGAAACGCGTCCTCCGGCCTGAGCCAGACCGAAAATCCGAACGTCGCCGCATACTGCAGGGCGCGCATCAGGACCAGGGTATCGGTGATCGGCGCATCCGCGTGGCTGTATGCGATGCAGCCAGCGTCCCGCAGTTCGGCCATTTCCGTCAGCCGCTCTCCCTTGAGCCCCTGGCTCAGAGCACCCACCGGGTAGACGTGGGCCTGGTTCAGGATCTTGGCCTTGTGCTTGAGCATCTCCACCAGGCCCGGCTCGTCCAGGGGCGGGTCGGTATCCGGGGGGCAGGCCAGGCTGGTCACCCCGCCGGCGATGGCGGCCCGCACCTCGGACTCGAGGGTGGCCTTGTGCTCGAAGCCGGGCTCCCGCAGGCGGGCGGAAAGGTCAATGAGCCCAGGGCATACCACGAGCCCGGAGGCGTCGATGACCCGGTTGGGAGTGAAACCGGCGGGGGTGCCGCCCACGCCCACCACCTTGCCCGCGGCGATGTACAGGTCGCGCACCCCATCCAGGCCGTTCCTGGGGTCGATGAGTCGTCCGCCCTTGATGTGAATTTTCATCGCCCGGGACCGAAGTTGCCTGGCCGGGAGCGGAACCCGCGGCCGGCGCTTCTAATGCCAAGAATGGATGAGGGGGGGATGGTCATCAGCTTCCCGCGAGTATGCTCATCACCGCCATACGCACCGCTATCCCGAACGTCACCTGGGGCAGGATCACCGATTGCGGTCCGTCGGCCACCGCGGAGTCGATCTCGACGCCGCGGTTCATGGGCCCCGGGTGCATGACAATGGCGTCGGCCCGGGCCCGCGCGAGCTTGTCCGGGGTGAGCCCGTAATACTTGAAGTACTCCTGGGCGCTCGGCAGCAGCGCTCCCTGCATGCGCTCGTTCTGGAGCCGCAGCATGAGCACCACGTCCACGTCCCGCAGACCCTCCGCCATGTCGTGAAAGACATGCACCCCGAGCCTTTCCACGTGGGCGGGCAGCAGGGTCTTGGGCGCGATGACGCGGATCTCGGGCACGCCGAGGATGGACAGCGCGTGGATCTGGGAGCGCGCGACCCGGGAGTGCAGCAGGTCGCCGACGATGGCCACGCGCAGGCCGCCAAACTGCTTCTTGAAATGGCGGATGGTGTACATGTCGAGCAGGGCCTGGGTCGGGTGGGCGTGGCGGCCGTCGCCCGCATTGATCACGTGGATGCCGGGACGCAGGTGCCGCGCGATCAGATAGGGCGCTCCGCTCTGGGCGTGGCGCACGATGAACATGTCGGCGTGCATCGCCGACAGGTTGTCTATGGTGTCCAGCAGGCTCTCGCCCTTGGTCTGGCTGGAGGTGCTGATGTTCAGGTTGACCACGTCCGCGGAAAGCCGCTTGGCGGCGATCTCGAAGGTGGTGCGGGTGCGGGTGCTGGGCTCGAAGAAAAGGTTGAAAATGGCCTTGCCCCGCAGCAGCGGCACCTTTTTCACCTCGCGCTCGGTGACGCCCACGAAAGACGCGGCCGTGTCCAGGATCTGGGTCAGTATCGCGGCCGGCAGGCCCTCGATGGAAAGCAGATGCTGCAGCCTGCCTACCTTGTCGAGTTGCGGGTTGGTCTGCATGATCGGATGCTGATCAGTGGCGGCGGACGCTGAGCCGGAAATGCCCCTCCGCGTCGCGCTCCAGGTTGACGCTCTCCTGCCCCGGAAGGGAGATCACCGCTCCCACGAAGGCGGCGGCCACGGGCAGTTCCCGGCCGCCCCGGTCCACCAGTGCCGCGAGCCGGATGCGGGCGGGGCGCCCGTAATCGAAGAGCTCGTTGACGGCGGCGCGGATGGTGCGGCCGGTATAGAGTACGTCGTCGATCAGCACGATGTCGCGGCCCTCGACCTCGAACGGAATCTCGGAGGGCCTGACGTCCGGTTTCAGGCCGCGCTGGTCGTAGTCATCCCGGTAAAAGGAAACGTCCAGGATACCCAGGGGAACCCCGATGCCCAATTCCTGATGCAGGCGCTCCGCCAGCCACGCGCCCCCGGTGCGGATGCCCACGAAGGCGGTGTCGGGGCCGACGGCTGGCCGCAGCTGTTCCAGCAGCTGGCTGACCAGGGCCTCCGCGTCCGGCAGGTTAGTGGCGCTCATCGAAATACGCCTGCAGGATCTGCTGGGCCGCCATGGGGTCCAGGACGCTCTTGCGCCGTTTCTGCGGCACGCCTATTTCAACCAGTGCCGATTCCGCCATGGCCGATGTGTAGCGCTCGTCCACGAGAATCGCCGGAACCGCGAACGCGGCCTCCAGCCTGGCGGCAAATCGCCGCGCCGCCCGCGTGAGTTCATGCTCGCCGCCGTCCGGGTGCGACGGCAAACCCACCACCAGCAGCGCCGGGCACCACTCCCTGACAAGGGGCGCGATGGCCGCCAGCTGCCGTTCCCGGCCCTCGGCGCGCAGCATCGCCAGGGGATGCGCCACGCCGAGGGAGAGTTCGCCCACCGCGACCCCGATGCGCTTTTCGCCGTAATCAAAGGCGAGAACCGTGCCGGTGCCGGCTTCAGAAGGGGTGGAGGATGATGGTAGGGAGGGACCGCCCGCCGCCGCCCGGAACGCGCCGGGCCTGCGCTGCGCGCTAGGCATGCCCGGCGTCCTCCGCGAGGCTCGCGAAGTCGATGCCCAGAAGATGCATGGCGGCCGGAAGCCGATCCTCGGCCGCCAGGTCGAAGATGAGATCCGGGGTCGCCTGCACGGTCAGCCACGAGTTGTCGGCGATTTCCTGCTCAAGCTGTCCGGGCGCCCAGCCGGCGTAGCCCAGGGTCACCAGCATCTGGCGCGGTCCCTCGCCCCGGGCCGCCGCCACCAGGATGTCCTTGGAGGTGGTGAGGCCCACGTCCTCGTGCACCCTCATGGTGGACTGCCAGCTGCCCAGGGGGCGATGCAGTACGAAACCGCGATCCATCTGCACCGGCCCGCCGAAGAGCAACGCCTGATCCGCAAGCCGGGCCGCTTCCACGTCCACCCCCACCTGTTCGAACAGCGCGCCCAGGGTCATGTCGATGGGCCGGTTGATGACCAGGCCGAGGGCTCCCTGCTCGTTGTGCTCGCAGACGTAGGTGAGGGTGCGGGAAAAAAAGGGATCCTGAAGCGTGGGCATCGCGATCAGGAAATGGTCGGTGAGATTCATGCTTGGCCCTATGGGGAAGCATTGTAAACCCCGGACGGGCACATCACAATTTGGATGCCATGCCTGCCTACGAGCGATCCCTTTGCTGGTTCAGGCGCGATCTGCGCAGTTACGACCACGCGGCGCTTTCCCGGGCCCTGCGCTCCAGTGCCCGCGTCTGGTGCGTTTTCGTCTTCGACACGGAGATCCTAAGCGCGCTGCCCGATCCCGCCGACCGCCGGGTGGAGTTCATCTGGTGGAGCCTGCGAGAGCTGGACGAGACGCTGCGCCGGATGGGTGGCGGGCTGTCGGTGACACATGGGCGGGCCCGGGAGGTCGTTCCGGCCCTGGCTTCCCGTCTGGGGGTGGGCGCGGTGTTCGCCAATCATGATTACGAGCCCGGGGCCCGGGATCGGGACGAGGCCGTGAAATGGGCCCTGGCCGCGGCGGGCGTGGCTTTCCACACGTCCAAGGACCAGGTGATCTTCGAAAAGGATGAAGTGCTGACCCGGGACGGGCGGCCCTTCAGCGTTTTCACCCCGTATCGCAAGGCGTGGCTGGAAAAGCTCGACGATGGGGCCCTGGCCGGGCATCCCGTGGAATCTTATTGCAAGGCGCTCGCCGATCCTGGCCCGCTTTCACTGCCGTCCCTGGAATCCATCGGCTTCCGGCCGACCAACCTCCTGGAAATTGGCGTTCCCACGGGCATGTCGGGAGCCCAGGTACTGTTCCGCGACTTTCGGAACCGGATCGATGCCTATGGCGAAAGGCGCGACTTCCCGGCGGTTCGCGGACCTTCCTACCTCTCGGTGCATCTGCGCTTTGGAACGGTGTCGGTGCGGGAGCTGACCCGTTTCGCCGCCGGCCGGGAAAGCGAGGGGGCGCGGGTCTGGCTGAGCGAGCTGATCTGGCGGGAGTTCTACGCCCAGATCCTGTGGCACCACCCGCGAGTGGAAAATCACGCCTTCCGTCCCGAGCTGGACGCACTCCCTTTTCCCAGCGATCCGGAAAAGTTCCAGGCCTGGTGCGAAGCCCGCACCGGCTACCCCCTGGTGGACGCGGCCATGCGCCAGATCAACGCCAGCGGCTACATGCACAACCGGCTGCGCATGGTGGCGGCCTCATTCCTGGTGAAGGACCTGCACGTGGATTGGCGCCTCGGGGAACGCTATTTCGCGGCCAAGCTCATTGACTACGATCTGGCGTCCAACAACGGTGGCTGGCAATGGGCGGCCTCCACCGGCTGCGACGCCCAGCCTTACTTCCGGATCTTCAATCCCGTCTCCCAATCCCGGAAGTTCGATCCCCGGGGGAGCTTCATCCGCCGCTACCTGCCGGAACTGGCGCGGGTGCCGGACGCGGCGATTCACGATCCGTGGACCATGGACGCCGAGACGCAGCGCGCGGCAGGCGTGGTCATTGGCCGCGACTATCCCGCGCCGGCGGTGGATCACGCCCAGGCGCGACGCTTTGCGCTGGATCTCTACGGGAAAGGAAAGGCCGGCTAGCGGGAAGACCTAGTGCACGGCCGCCGCTTCATGCTTGAGCAGCTCCCGGATGTACCCCAGCAGCTCGTCCTCCTGGTACGGCTTGCCGAGATAGACGTCCACGCCCAGGTCCCTGGCGTAGCTGCGGTGCTTCTCCGCGGTGCGCGAAGTGATCATGATGATCGGCACCCCGCGGGTGCGGGGGTTTGACCGCAGGTGCTTGGTGAGGTCGAACCCGTCCATGCGCGGCATCTCGATGTCCAGCAGCATGATGTCGGGCACTGTTTCCTCGATCTGCTGCAGGGCGTCCAGTCCGTCCTTGGCGGTCATGACCTGGTAGCCCTCCCGCGCCAGCAGACGGCCCGTGATCTTGCGTACGGTGAGCGAGTCGTCCACCACCATGACCACCGGCGGCGCCGCCACCAGCTCCTCGGACTTGGCGGGCGCCGGCGGCACCGAAAGCTCCAGCAGTTCCTCGCGCTGGGCGAAGTGGGCCGGATTGATGATCAGGACCACCTGCCCGGTGCCGAGCACGGTTGCGCCCTCGATCCCCGGGACCCGGGAGAGCTGGGGCCCGATGTTCTTGACCACCACCTCCTGGTTCGACGTCAGATCATCCACATGTACGGCCACCCTCTGCAGTCCGCTGCGGAGCAGGGCCACCTGGCTGAAGCGCTTGGCCTCGGGCAGGGACTCCACGTCTCCCAGGATGCGCGGCAGGTAGTGGAAGGGGTAGACCTGTCCGCGAAACTCAACCTGCCGTGATTCATAGAGCGCCTTCAGCTCCTCCGGCCTCACCTGGCGCACCTGCTCCACCATGGCCGAGGGCACGGCGTAGGTGCGGGGCCCCGCGCGCACCAGCACCACCTGGGCCACGGCCAGGGTGAGGGGAAGATACAGGGTGAAGGTGGTCCCTTCGTTGGCCGTGGAAGCCACCTCGACGCGCCCGCCGAGGGAGGTCACCTCGCTGCGCACGACGTCCATCCCGACGCCGCGCCCGTAGACCTCGGTGACCTGGGCGGCGGTGGAAAATCCCGGCGCGAAGATGAACTGCATGGCCTGCGCCTCGGTCACGCTCTGACCCTCGGCAACGAGCCCCAGCCTGAGCGCCTTCTCCCGGATCTCCTGGACGTTGAGGCCGGCCCCGTCGTCGGCCAGGGAGATGGAGATCTCGTTGCCTTCCTGCTTCACCGTGATGGTCACGGTCCCGCTGTCCGGTTTTCCGAGTGCGACACGCTCATCGGGGAGCTCGATGCCATGGGCCACGGCGTTGCGCAGCATGTGCTCGATGGGGGCGCTCATCTTTTCCATCACGCCCCGGTCCAGCTCAACGTCCCCGCCGTCGATCACCAGGCGCGCCTTGCGGCCCAGGTCGCGGGTAGTCTGGCGCACGGTGCGGTAAAAGCGCTCGGCGTAGCTCGAGAACGGCACCGCCCGCACCCGCATCAGCTCCTGCTGCAGCTCGCGGCTCATGCGGGCCTGCTGGAGCAGGGCGATCTCGCCGTCGCCGATGTGCTTGAGAAGGTTCTGCTGGACCGTCGCCACGTCGTTCACGCTTTCCGCCATCATCCGCGTCAGTTCCTGGAAACGGGTGAAGCGGTCGAACTCGAGGGGGTCGAACTCTTCGTGCCGTCCCTGGAGGGCGGAAAGCCGCGATTGCATCTGCCCCTCCGTCTGAATCTCCATCTCCCGCAGCTGGCCGCGCAAACGGGCGACGTTTTCCGTCAACTCCAGGAGCGCCTGGCGCAGCGAGTGGATTTCCGCCTCGATGCGGGAGCGCGCGATGCTGACCTCGCCGGCTTCGTTCACCAGCCGGTCCAGCAGGTCTGCGCGCACCCTCAGGAAAGAGGCGCGGCCCAGCTCCGGCGCAAGGGCCGGCTTCGCCGGCGCGGCAATCGGCGCCGCCATCGCCGCGGGCGCGGGTTCCGGGGCGGCGGCCTCTGGTGCCATGGGCAACGGCTCAGGCGCGGCCGGCGTGATCTCGGGCGGACGGATCTCTATTTCCGGCTTCTGGAGCAGGTCGAGGGCGTTCATCAGCCGGTCGAACCGCTCCTCGATGTCATCCAGCAGCGCGGCGGGCGGGGAAGCCTCCTCCAGGGCCATGCCGACGCGGGTTTCCATGCTGTGGGCCAGCTCGCCAAGACGCATGGCGCCGGCCATGCGCGCGCTTCCCTTGAGCGTGTGAAGGGCCCGGCGCAGCAATTGGGGCGCCTCGGGATCAGAGGGGTTTGCCCGCCAGGCGCGCAGTTCCGCCCCCACCTGGGGAACGATCTCGCCGGCCTCCTCCAGGAACACGCGCAGCAGTTGCGGGTCGATGTCGTCGCGAACCGCCCGCCGCTCCGGCGTGAGCGGCTCCTCCGCCGCGGGTTCCCCGACGTGCATCAGCACGGCCTCGCTGGGAGCCTCCTCGAGCATGGCGGGCAAGGGCTCCTGCTCCTCCAGCAGGGCCGGCACCTGCTCGGCGGATGCCTCGAGCGCCGCGTCGAGAGCCTCCTGCAGGGAGCGCGTCAGCTCCGGGGTGGCTGCCCGCTCCGCCTCGCCCGGGGAACGCTGCTCGCAGATGCCCTCGACCACGGCGGTCAGCAGGCTCACCGCCTTCCCGATGAGACCCAGTTCGGATTCGCCGATGCTGGTGGTTCCGTTCAGGGCATTCTTCAGCCATTGCTCCACGCCGAATGCCAGGTCGGCCACATCGGTCAGCCCCACCGTGCGGGTGATGCCGGAGAGCGTGTGCGCCGCCCGCATGAATTCGGGCCGGACCGCCTCGCCGGGACGTTCCTGGCAGATCGCCAGCTCCCGGCGCAGGGCTTGGGCGTGCTGCCCCGCCTCGCGGCTGAAAATCCGGAAAAGGTCTTCCGGGATGGTGACCCCGCTGACGATGATTTCGGACGGGACTTCGGGCTCGGCCGGCGTTTCGGCGGCGACAACGGGGGGCAGCTCGGGCTCCGGGACAGGGGCCGGAGCCCGGACCGCCAGCTTGACCGATTTCGCGCCCAGCGCGATGGCGCCGGACAGCAAATCATCCGCCTCGAACACGGGCTGCTCGCCCTCGCGCAGCGCGGCGACCCAGCCGGAGAATCTTGCGTGGGCCGACTCGATCAACCGAACCAAGCCTTCGTCGGCGGGCTTTCCCTCCTCCAGCCAGCGGTTCATGACCTGCTCGACGGCCCAGGCTGCTTCGCCCAGATCCCTCAGACCGACCATGCGGCCGCTACCCTTGAGGGTGTGGAATCCGCGGCGAATGGACACCAGCGCCTCGCGGTCCTCGGCACGCTCGCGGCAGGCCTGTAGGTTACCGCTCACCGACTCCAGGACATCGCTCGATTCCTCGATAAAGATTTGCAGCAGCTCCGGGTCGACGGCCGGGGCAACGAGTTCCTCCCGCGCCGGTGCCTCCGGGGCCATGGCCTCCGCGGACGGAGTTTCGGGCGCTTGCTCCTCTGCCGCAAAAATCTCCGCCGGCACCGGGCCGATAGCGTCCAGCACCGGGTTCAGGATGCGCTCGTCGCGGTCCGGTTCCTCGGCGCGCATGGCTTCCATGTAGAAACCGAGGGCGCTGAGCGCGCTGGCCAGCAGCTCCATGCGGCCGCGCTCGGCCGCCGGGTCGGAGGCGGCTTCCAGCTTCCGGACCAGATGCCGGCAGCCCTTCAGCAGGCGCGAAGCCGCCTCGGCTTCCACCATTTCCAGGACCCCGCCCACCTGGGCCAGCAGCGGATCCACTCCGGCGAGGTCGTCGCGGCGCGCCGGGTTGCGGAAGAAGGCGTCGAGGATCTCCTCCACCTGCTTGAGGTTGAGCTCCACCTCGCGGGTGACCTGGGCGATGATCTCCCGCTCCTCGGCGTGGCGGGCAGCGTCATCGGTCTTCGGCAGCGGGGGCGCCTTGGATTCGTCCCAGGTCCCCAGGGCCGCCTGGCGGATTCTTCCCACCACCGCTTCCACGTGCTGCGGAAATTCGGCCGGAAGTGCGTGGAAGGAATCGATGGCGCCCTCCACCAGCAGCATCGCGGTTGCCATCTCCAGGGCCAGGCGGTCATCCAGGCGCTGGGGCCGCTGGCGAACCTCGGCGGCGGCTCCGCCGATGACACTGATGAGCTTGGAGAGGCTGCTGTTTCCCAGTTCCCGGGCGCCCTGCCTCAGGCGCGCCGCGTGCTGCAGCAACTGGGGCAGGGACTCCAGGCTGCCGGTGCCCATGGTGCAGCGGACCCATGCCTCCTTGACACCGGCCAGGGCCTCGCGCATGTCCGCCAGTACGGGATCGTCCAGGGCCCGTCCGGTTTCCTCCAGGGCCCGTTTCAGCGGCGATGGAAGCAGTTCCTTCAGGCGATAGGCATGCTGCACGTCCGCCACCCGGCCGGGACTCGGCTGGGCCCGGCTCACCTGCCAGAGGAGTTCCCGGAAAACGCGCTCATCCGCGGCAGGCTGCCCTTCCACCAGTCGGCGAATCTGCTGGTCAATCTTGCCGCAGACGTGCTTCGCCGCGAGTTCGGCGCTGATCGCGCCCTTCTCCAGGGCCTCCATGAAGGCGCCGCAAGCCCACCAGAACGCCCGGTCCTGGGGCTTGTCCACGGATTCCTCGATCCTGAAAACGGCTCGCGCCATCTCCCCGACCTGCCCCTGGTCCTCGGGATTGCGCAGCCAGCCGAGCAGCGCCCGCTGGAAACGGGCCCGTTCCACCCGCAGCACCATGCTGAACTCGGCGGGGGCGAGGTGCTGTTCGCCGCCCCGGGGCGCGGCAGGCGAAAGGTCCGGGAAGAACAGATCCACCTCGGATGCGCTTCGGCCCTGCGCCAGGGCGGTTTCCCGGTACAGTGGGTAGAGCGACAGGGGTGTGTTCGGGCGCCCCCGCTGGAGATCGTCGAGAAACCGGAGAACCGCCCCGAGATCCCGGGACAGAAGCTGCAGCAGGGGTGGCTCCGGGCGAAGGTCAGGCCCTTCCAGTGCGCTCATGGCGGCTTCGATCTCGTGGCAGAACCGCGCCACGCCGTGAAGCTCCAGAATCTCGGCGGCCCCCGTCACCTGATGCAGATGCAGGCGGGCGCTGCGGATCTGGTCGAAATCCTTGGGGTTGGCCGCGAACTGCTCCAGGTACTGGCGCGCCAGCATCAGCTCCTGATCGGCCTCCGCCTTGACCCAGGCCAGGGGGACGATGCCGTGAGAAGTCCGGGCGCTCATGGAGCCTGCGCGCTAGACCTTGAAGTTGGCCACGGAGTCCCGCAGCTCGTTGGCAAGACCGGACAGTTCGCCGATGGACTGGGCAGTGAGCTTGGTGCCCTCCGTGGTCTGCTCGGTGATGGCGAGAATGTCGCGCATGTTGCCGGCGACCCGGGTCGCCGATTCCGCCTGGTTGCGGGTGGCGCTGGAAATGGCGCTGATCAGCTGGGCCAGGTCCCGGGAGACCTTGCCAATCTCCTCCAGCGCCTTTCCCGCCGCGTCCGAGAGCCGGGCGCCCTCCACCACCCCCTGGGTGCTCTGCTCCATGGCGGCGACCGCATCATGCGTATCGGCCTGAATCGCTTTCACGATGCCGCTGATCTGCTTGGTGGCCTGGGCCGAGCGTTCCGCCAGGCGCTGCACCTCCTCCGCCACCACCGAGAAGCCCCGCCCGGCCTCCCCCGCGGACGCCGCCTGGATCGCGGCGTTCAGGGCCAGCACGTTGGTCTGCTCGGTGATGTCCGAGATCAACTCCACGATCTCGTCGATCTCCTGGGAGCTCTCGCCCAGGCGCTTGATGCGCTTCGCGGTCTCCTGGATGTGGCCGCGAATCTCGTTCATGCCGCTGATGGAGTTCTGCACCGCCGCCGATCCCTTTTCAGCGGCACCCAGGGATTGCTGGGCAACCTTGGCCGACTCCGACGCGCTCTCGGAGACCTGGGTCATGGAGCGGGCCATCTGCAGCACGGCACCGGTGGTTTCCTGAATCTGGGTGGACTGCTTGTAGGCCGCCTCGAGCAGGCGGGAGGAAACCGCCCGTGCCTCCTCCGAGGCCCGGGTCACTTTTTCGGTGGTCACGTTAATGCGGTGCACGATGTCGCGCAGCTCGCCGACGGTGAAATTGATGGAGTCGGCGATGGCGCCCGTCATGTCCTCCGTCACCGAGGCGGCGACGCTGAGGTCGCCTTCCGCGAGGCTGCCCATTTCGTCGAGCAGCCTCAGAATTGCCTCCTGGTTGCGCTTGTTTTCCTCCTCACTTTGCTGCTGGCGCTGGCGCGCCTCCTTGACCAGCACCCGGGTGAAGGCAATGGCAAACCAGGCGGCGAGCGCCGCCAGCAGCACCGTGAGCAGACCCTCCCATACGCCGCTGCTGGTTTGCCGGCTGAACGTCTCCGTCAGGCGGCGGCTGGCGTCAATCAGGTTCTTGTCGGCGGCGGCCATGATCGGGGCGGCGGACTGCTTGGCCTCGCCGACGACCTTGAGCCCCGCCAGCATTTTCTCGACCTGGGGCAGGATCCCCGAGAACAGACCGGAAAGCTTTTCGACGCGGTCCCGGGCCGCGAGATTCCCCGACAGGACCCGCAGCGCTTCCACGACCGCGCGCTGGCCGGCGTCGAGGTCCCTCGCCCACGTTCCGGGCTCGTTCCGGGAGAGCATGTGGCGCGCGGCCTGGGGGATGCGGCTGGAGTAGTTGACCAACTGGCTCGCGTGATAGATGTCGCGAGCGGGCGCCCCGCCTTGGGCCAGGCTCGCCAGCAGCTGCTCGGAAAGCTCCTGCGTCTGCGTTTCCGCGGCGTTGATGGCTCTCGCGCTGGCTCCCAGGGCGACCATCTCCTTTTCCAGGCCCAGGAGCGCCGCCAGGGGCGGGCGCAGCGCCTGCCACTCGCGATCCAGTTCCACCACCGGGCCCCGCAGCCGCTCCGGCGCGGCGCGAAGGTCCTCGCTACCCTCCAGCAGCCCTTTCAGGTTGGAATTGAGCAGATCCTCGATCCGGCGCAGCTCGCCGAATGCCCCGCCGTCTCCGGCCGCGGCCTGCTGAGTGAATTTCTGAAGCTGGCTCATGCCGAGCTGGATCTCCGCCGCGGCCTGGAACTGGGCCTTGAGGGCTTGCTGATTGACGATGTACCAGACCAGCGGCATGAACGCGAGAACGCCGAAGATCGCCCACAGCACTCCCCAGGTGGTCAGCTGCTGACGGAGCGCCTGGGCGCCGGCCCGCGCGCTTGCCGGCGTGAAGTGCCGGGCCGCCGCTGCCGTGTCGCTGGCTGTGCCGCCCGTCGTGCTGAGCCTGTCTTGCTCCATTTCTGCTCCCGATTTGACGATGTTCTTCTGGTCAGGCCGCCGGGGGATCCTGTGCCGCGCTGGTGAAGACGTCCATGCGCCGGTAGATGCCGACATTGAGGAAATCCGGATAGCGCATGAGTGAGCCCAGATCCATCTCCTTCCATTGAATTCCGTCCTCGTCGCGGTATTCCCGCGCCAGCCAGGGGGCACGCTCTCCGGCCGTCTCCAGAACTTCGAACTGCGCGGGGTTGCGCAGGCCGAAAACCCTGCGCACCAGGATTCCGGCGTTCACGCCGAATCTCGGGTGGGCCAGCAAAATTCGGTTGTCCAGGGCCGGCGGCGTGGGGCCGCCGCCCGCCAGCGCGGCGAAATCGGTGATTCCGTACAGGCTGCCGCGTACGTTGGCCACGCCGCGGAACCAGGAGTGGGTGAGCGGTACCTGGACCAGGTTGGGCACCGGTACCACCTCGCTGATGGTGGCGAGGTCGACCAGCCATTTCTCCTCCCCGATCTCGACGCCGAGCTTGGAGACCGGGGCATCTCGGGCGGCGGCCGCGCTTTCCAGGCGCCTGAGCACCTGCTGGTGAAATTCGCGGAGCGGGATTTTTCGCGCCATGGGGAGTCGAGGTTAGGGCCCCGCCTTCTGGTGTCAGCCCAGCGCGGAGATTTTTTCCAGGAGCTGTTTCTGGTCCACGGGCTTGACCAGGTAATCGCGCGCTCCCTGGCGCATACCCCAGATCTTGTCCGTTTCCTGCCCCTTGGAGGTGCACATGATGATTGGGATGTGCTTGGTCTGATCGTCCCGGGCGATGGTGCGGGTGGCCTGAAAGCCGTTGATCCCCGGCATGATAATGTCCATGAGGATAAGGTCCGGCCGGTCGGCCTTGGCCTTGGCCACGGCCTCCTCGCCGCTTTCCGCGGTGACTACCTGGTAGCCGTTCTTCACCAGCAGTTGCGTCAGGACGTGCCGCTCAGTGGGCGAATCATCCACTACCAGAATCTTCCTGATTGCCATGATCGTAATGTCAACTGGTGCTGCCGGCCCGCTGCATTGTGTGCTTCCTGACCGTGCTCAGCAGGCTTTCTTTCGTGAACGGCTTGGTCAGGTACTCGTCCGATCCTACCATCCTGCCCCGGGCACGGTCGAAGAGCCCGTCCTTGCTGGAAAGCATGATCACCGGGGTGGATCGGTACTTGGAGTTTTTCTTGATGAGCGAGCAGGTCTGATACCCGTCCAGCCGCGGCATCATGATGTCGCAGAAAATGATGTCCGGCGCGTGGTCGGTTATCTTGGCCAGGGCGTCGAAGCCGTCCCCCGCGAGGATGACCTCGCATCCGGACTGCCCCAGAAAAATCTCGGCGCTGCGGCGGATGGTGTTGCTATCGTCAATCACCATCACCTTGATGCCCGTCAAGTCGGCGCTTTCGTTCACGATATCTGAATATTTCTGTTGTCGGCCAATGCCGGGAGCGGAGCGTTCCGGCCGGCAATGCCGACCAGAAAAATCGTGCGCGCCCGGACGGATGGTGCCGCATTTTGAAGCGATACCTTACCCGCCGCGCGCATCCAGCGCAATACAAAGCGGGGATTGCGCGGCGGCCCTTCCCCTCGGGCGGTATGCATTTGGCGCATGCCATCCGCAAAAGCTGTCATATTGGCAGCTTCCCCGGCGTCGTGCGGGAGTCAGCTCTCGTGCACGTAAAGTCCGGGCGCGGGGTCCAGCGCCGGGTGCGCCAGGCTGCCAGGGGCCTTGGGCGCCGGCCGCAGGGGGCCGCAGCACTCCCGCAAGTGGGGAATCCAATGCTCCCACCAGGAACCCGCCGTGCGCGTCTGGCGGCGAAACCAATCATCCGCGCTCTCGTCCCGCAGCGGTCCGGTCCAGTACGCCCGCTTGGGGGGCGTCACGGGGGGGTTGATGATCCCGAGGATGTGGCCGTAGCTTGTGAGGGTGTATTGAACCGGAGCCCGAATGCGCCCGCCCAGGCTATAGGTGGCCTTCCAGGGCGCAATGTGATCTTCCTCACATCCGGTGGCATAAAGCGGCTGCCGGATGCGCCCCAGGTCAATGGGGTGGCCGGCGAGGGTGAGCGCGTCTTTCTTGAGGAGCTTGTTGCCCAGGTAGAACTCCCGCAGGTAGTAGGCGTGCATGGCCCGAGGCAGGCGGGTGGTGTCCGTATTCCAGTAAAGGACATCGAAGGCGGGGGGGGGCTCGCCGTATAGGTAGCCGTGCACCACGTAATGCCAGATCAGGCTGTTGGGGCGCAGCATGCGGAAGGACCTTGCCATCTCCCGGCCGTCGAGGAACCCCTGGCTCGCCATCATGGACTCCAGGGTCTCGATGGCGCCCTCATCGATGAAGACTTCGATGGCCCCCGGGCGCGAAAAGTCCACCAGGGTGGTGAACACGCTCCAATGGGCAACCGGAACCTCCTGATCGTCGGGGTGGGCATGGTTCAGCCAGGCCATGAGCGCGGCCAGGGCGGTCCCTCCCAGGCAATAGCCCACCGCGTGCACCCGCGGGACCCCGCAGACCTCGCGGGCGACCTGGATGGCCCGGAGCACGCCCTTCAGCATGTAATCATCGAAGGTGGCGCCCGCGAGTTCGCGGCCGGGATTCTTCCAGCTGGTGATGAATACCTGGAAGCCCTGGTCGAGCAGATGGCGCACCACGCTCTTTTTCTCGTTCAGGTCCAAGATGTAGAACTTGTTGATCCAGGGCGCGATGACGACCACGGGTATCTGGTGCACCCGGGGCTGGCGCGGCTGGTACTGGATGACTTCCACCAGTTCGTTGCGGAACACTACCGCCCCCGGCGTGTTGGCCAGATTCTTGCCAACCTCGAAGCCGGAGCGGTCCACCATCTGGATGTCGCCCACCCGGAGGTCGGCCGCGAGGTTTTCGATTCCGCGCACCAGGCTGTCACCGCCGCTTTCCCAGAACTTGCGGATCGCGACCGGATTGGTCATCAGGTAGTTGGTCGGCGCGATAGCGTTGAGCCACTGGCGGGCCCAGAAGGCCGCCCGGCGCTTCTCCCGGGCCGGGATTTCCGGCGTCCGGAAAAGGGAGTCCTGGAGCCAGTGGGTGTAGGCAAGGTAATACTGTTTGAGGAGGGCGAAGCCGGGGTTCTCCCGCCATACGGGATCCGTGAACCGCTCATCGCCCTCCGCCGCCTTTACCCGCTCGTCGGGCGCGCCGCCCTGGGCCAGATGCCAGGCCTGGAGCTGCAGCAAGCTCAGGTCCCCAGCCAGCCGCGCCAGGGCGCCGGCCAATTCCTGCGGGTGCCTGAGCCAAGCCGATTGCACGTGGGCAAAGGCCTGGGAAATGCCGAAGGGGTCCAGGGTCTTAAGCAGGTCGTGCTGGCGCGCCTGCAGGCGCTTGGCGTCGAACCAGGCATTGAATGCCTCGCCCAGACTGGGGATCGTGCTCATGGCAATTTCTCCAGCGCCTTTGGCGAGCGTGTCGCAAGGCGCTTAAGTTGTTAATTTTTAGGAAGAACGCCTACTTTTCCCAGAATATCGGACTGAACAGAATTAGCAAGGTGAAAAGTTCCAGCCTCCCTAAAAGCATAGCGCCGGAGCAGACCCAAGTTTGAAAGTCCGTGGGGGATTCGTGGGAGGTGGCCAGGGAAATCGTGTTGAACAGGGCCTGGCGAAGGACGCCATGGGAGGGTCGTCAGCGGCGCCAGAACACCGGTGTGAAAAGCAGATAAAGAGAGAACAGCTCCAGCCGGCCCAGCAGCATGGCAAAGGCGCAGACCCAGGTCTGGAAATCGTTGAGGACGGCGAAGTTGGTTGCGGGTCCCACCTGGTGCAACCCCGGACCGATGTTGTTGAGGGAGGCGGCGGCGGCGGAGAAGGAGCTGACGGCGTCCAGCCCCGATGCCGTCAGCACCAGGGTGATCATCACCAGGGTGGCGGTCCATATGAAAAAGAAGGCGAGGACCGCGAAAATGATCGCGTCGGAAACCGGCTTGGTGCCCAGTTTCACCGGGCGCACCACGCCGGGATGCAGGAGTTTCACGAACTCCCTATGCACCTGGCGGTAGAGAAGCATGGCGCGCACCATTTTGATGCCGCCGCCAGTGGAGCCGGAGCAACTGGCGAAGGTTCCCAGAAACAGCACCCACAGGGGCGCGAACACGGGCCACAAATAATAGTCCGCGGTCGCGTAGCCGGTGGTGGTGCCCACGGAGATGGTGTTGAACGCGGCGAAGCGCAGGGCGTCCCCGAATTCCGGGTAGACCCCCATGAACCAGAGGTAGGCCGAAATGACCGCCACGCTTCCCAGCATCACGCCAAGGAAGGTGAGTCCCTCCGCGTCGCGCCAGTACACGAATGGGCTGCGGCGTTGCCACGCCAGGAAGTGGGTGGCGAAATTGATCCCCGCCACCAGCATGAAGCCGATGGCGATGGCCTCCAGCAAGGGGGAGTTGAAGTAGCCGAAGCTCGCGTCGTGGGAAGAGAAGCCCCCAAGGCTGACGGTGGTGAAGGCATGGACCACGGCGTCCAGCCAGCTCATGCCGCCCCACAGATAGGCCAGGAAGCAGGCGCCGGTGAGGACGGCATAGATCAGCCACAGTCCCTTGGCGGTTTCCGCGATGCGGGGCGTGAGGTGGGACTCTTTCATGGGCCCCGGCGTTTCCGCGCGGTAGATCTGGCGGCCGCCGACGCCGAGCAGGGGGAGGATGGCCACCGCCAGCACGATCACGCCCATGCCCCCCAGCCACTGCAGCTCAGCGCGCCAGATGTTGATGGATGGCGGCAGGTGGTCGAGGCCCGTGAGCACGGTGGCGCCGGTGGCCGTGAGGCCGGACACGGCCTCGAAATAGGCGTCCGTGAAACTCAGCTCCGGAAGGTGGATGAGGAGCGGCAGGGAGGCGAATCCCGAGAGGGTGACCCAGACCAGGGCCACCAGCAGGAAACCTGACCAGGATGTCAATTCCCCGGCCCTTCCGCGCCCGAGCACCCACAGCAGCCCTCCGGCGGCGAAAGTAGCCAGAACCGCT